>Ga0123335_1003252_pt1 | contig 22913 bp, 18 predicted proteins | sample BiotimSIPDNA_2_FD_89707 | JGI IMG/M metagenome (GOLD analysis project Ga0123335, IMG submission 89707) | Anaerobic biogas reactor microbial communites from Washington, USA - Biogas_R2 time_0 SIP DNA | ecosystem: Engineered > Bioreactor > Anaerobic > Unclassified | place: Washington, USA...
CGCCGCCCATGAATGGACGCATGGACTGAAGCCGCTCCTTCTTGCCGTAGAGCACGCCGATGCCCGAAGGCCCGTAAACCTTGTGTCCGGTAAAGACGAACCAGTCGCAATCGAGGTCCTGCACATCTATTGAAGCATGCTGAATGGATTGTGCTGCATCTATCATTACAGGTATGCCTGCTTTATGTGCTTGTTTAATGATCTCCTTTATTGGATTGATCGTACCCAGGGTGTTTGAAATATGTGTAAGCGTAAGAAGTTTAGTCTTTTCGTTAAATAATTCCGTCAATTTTTCTACCATAAGAACACCACGGTCATCAAAGGGCAATACTTTAAGAAGCGCTTTTTTTCTGTTGCAAAGCATCTGCCAGGGAACGATATTGGCATGATGTTCCATTTCAGTGATGATGATTTCATCGCCTTCTTTAATATAATTTTCGCCGAAAGAAAAAGCCAGCATGTTGATTGACATGGTGGTACCGCTGGTAAAAATAATTTCATAGGAATGGACGGCATTGATAAATTTCCTCACAACTTCACGTGCATTCTCATAAGCCTGTGTTGCCTGATCGCTCAGGAAATGGACTCCCCGGTGTATACTGCTGTTTAATTCGGAATGATACCGGTTTACTACTTCAATAACCTGTCTGGGTTTTTGCGCAGTAGCTCCGCTATCGAAATAAACAAGTGGTTTATCATAAACTTTCTGCGAAAGCACCGGAAAATCTGACCTTACCTTTTGAACATTAAATGATGGCATGATTTAAATACTTTTGCTCGATGCAAAAATAGGCAGATAGTTGGTTGAATACGATGATTTTTACCATTTCCTTCTCAGGAATGGTGAATGTTGCAATTTTCACAATGTGCCAGCTGACCTCTCAGTCTTTTATCGATCATCTCATTCATGCGTTCCCTTAGGGGTTCAAGGGTTATTTTATTCATCACCTCATTGGCAAAAGCATACATCATTAATTGCCGGGCCTCTTTGTAACCAATTCCTCTGGATCGCAGATAGAATAATCCTTCAGCATCTAGCTGGCCATCTGTAGCGCCGTGACTGCATTTGACATCATCATTGTAGATCTCCAGCTGTGGTTTGCTGTTCATTTTGGCTTTATTTGACAGCATGATATTGCTGTTGCGCTGGTATGCCAGGGTTTTTACCGCATATTTATCAACAAGGATCTTGCCATTGAAAGCTCCTGTTGCTTCGCCATCAAGGATCCCCTTGAACAACTGATCACTCCTGCAATGAGGTTTTGCATGGTGTATGTAAGTGAATATACCAATATGCTGGTGGTCGTCGGCATAAAAGATGCCATAAGTATTATTGAGTGCCCTCTCACCCGCCAGTTTAGCAAAAATATTATTTCTGATAAGCCCGCCATGTAAGGCTAAAGTATTTGATGTAAAAGTACTTTCTGCCTCCTGATAAACAGAAATGTTGGCTATCTGGGACGAGCGGCTGTTCTCATTTTGCATGCGCACCATTTCAAAACATGCACTTTCGCCAACATAAATCTCAGTAAGTGAGTTTGTTATGAAACTTTTATCACATAATGTATGGTCGCAGACAAGCATCGATGCTTTTGATCCTGCTTCAACAACTATAAGGTTTCTGCGGGTAATACGAAGGTTTTTCATCGAAAAGCCTAAGTTTACGATCTGAATCGGTTTATCAATCGTCACATTTTTCGGGACATAGATAAAAATACCATCCTGTGCAAACAGGGTATTTAAGGCAGCCAGACTGTCGTCAGCGGTATTTGCATATTGTGCATAATGCCTGTTTACCAATTCCGGATATTTAATCGAAGCTTCTGCCAGGCTGCTTACAATTACCCCTTTCGGTAATGGTTCGACGGTCTCATGCTCATAATAAAATCCGTTCAGAACCAGTATAAGATGAGTATTCAGATTGGGTATATCGCACCGGAATAAATCTTCGAGTTTTACAGAAAACTTTGATGGTGCAATTTCATAGGAATAATCACCCTGAAGATAATTCATCAGATCGGTGTATTTATAGTTTTCATCCTTCCGGGTAGGGATGCCCAATCTTTTAAAATCTTCGAAAGCCTTCGGTCTCAACGCATTGATAACCTTTCCGGTTCCTTCTGCCAGCCTGCCGGCATTTGAAACATAAAGGTTTGATAGTTCTTCCTGCAACTCAATATGGGTCATAGCAATGTATGATAATTATTTAATTTGATTCTGCTTCCTCCTTCAGCCAGTCGTAACCTTTTTCTTCAAGTTCAAGGGCTAATTCTTTTCCACTCGAACGTACAATTTTGCCTTTATAAAGGACATGAACAAAATCGGGAACGATATATTGCAGCAATCGCTGGTAGTGGGTAATGACTATGGTTGCATTTTCTTTGCTCCTGAGTTGGTTTACACCGTGAGCTACGATCCTTAATGCGTCAATATCGAGACCGGAATCGGTTTCGTCGAGTATGGAAAGTTGAGGTTCCAGCATCGCCATCTGGAATATTTCGTTTTTCTTTTTCTCACCACCCGAAAAACCTTCGTTTACAGAGCGATTGGTAAGACTGGAAGCGAAATCTACAATTTCTTTCTTTTCACGCATCAACTTCAGAAAATCGGATGCTGATATGGGTTCAAGGCCGTGATATTTCCTTTTCTCATTCAGGGCTGTTTTCATGAAATTTACCATCGATACGCCTGGAATTTCCACCGGGTATTGGAAACCCAGGAAAATACCTTTTCTTGCACGGTCCTCCGGAGATAGTTCAAGCAAATCTTCTCCCATATATTCGACACTGCCTTCTGTAACTTCAAACTCTTCACGGCCTGCCAATATTGAAGCGAGTGTACTCTTTCCGGATCCGTTGGGCCCCATGATAGCATGAATTTCACCTGCATTTACTTTGAGGTCGATGCCTTTCAGGATTTCTTTTCCATTTATGGAAACATGTAAATTTTTGATTATTAGCATTATATGAAAAATTACTATTTTTTAACCAACACTGCCCTCCAGACTGATCTGCAGTAATTTCTGTGCTTCGACAGCGAACTCCATGGGAAGTTTATTTAACACTTCCCTGGCATAACCATTTATTATTAAACCTACCGCAGTTTCTGTATCTATTCCGCGCTGATTGCAATAGAAAATCTGGTCTTCGCCTATTTTTGAAGTTGTGGCTTCGTGTTCCACAACAGCACTTTCATTTTCTACTTCTACATATGGATATGTATGTGCACCGCATTGATCTCCCAGCAACATGGAATCGCACTGGGTGAAATTCCTGGCATTCTCGGCAGTTTTAAGGACGCGCACGAGGCCGCGATAGCTGTTCTGTCCTTTACCTGCTGAGATTCCTTTTGAAATAATTCTGCTGCGCGTATTTTTACCGATATGGATCATTTTAGTTCCTGTATCAGCTTGCTGAAAATTATTGGTAACAGCAACAGAATAGAATTCACCAGAAGAGTTGTTCCCTCTCAGAATGCAACTGGGATATTTCCATGTTATAGCAGATCCGGTTTCTACCTGTGTCCAAGAGATTTTGGAATTATCACCCTTGCACATCCCTCTTTTGGTGACAAAATTATAGATGCCGCCTTTCCCGTTTTTGTCCCCGGGATACCAGTTCTGAACGGTGCTGTATTTCACTTCTGCATTATCCAAAGCGATAATTTCTACTATAGCTGCATGAAGCTGGTTTTCATCGCGTTGAGGAGCAGTACAGCCTTCAAGATAGCTGACATAACTGTCGTCTTCTGCAACTATTAGTGTCCGCTCAAACTGGCCTGTGTTGAAAGCGTTGATCCTGAAATAGGTGGATAGTTCCATCGGGCAACGCACACCTTTGGGAATATAACAAAATGAACCATCGCTGAAGACAGCTGAATTTAATGCTGCAAAATAATTATCGGTATAGGGGACCACTGATCCCATATATTTTTTAACCAGATCAGGATGTTCCCTCACTGCTTCACTGAAGGAGCAAAATATAATTCCCAGTTCAGCAAGTGTTTCGCGAAAGGTGGTCTTAACAGATACACTATCCATTACAGCATCCACTGCAACTCCGGCAAGATGTTTCTGTTCTTCCAGGGGTATACCCAGCTTTGAAAAAGTTTCAATCAACTCAGGATCTACTTCGTTCATGCTTGCATACTTGGCTTTTTGCTTAGGCGCTGCATAATAAATAATATCCTGGTAATCGATTTCGGGGAGTTTAAGATGCGCCCATGCCGGCATTTTCATCGTTTGCCAGTGCCTGAATGCCTTTAGCCTGAACTCCAAAAGAAATTCAGGTTCTTTTTTCAGCGCTGATATCTTCCTTATGATTTCTTCATTCAATCCCTTGGGAAGAGATTCCGTTTCAATGTCTGTATAAAAGCCGTATTTATAATCGCTCGAAGTTACCTGTTCCAATATATGGTCCTGTTCTGCACTCATATCTTCATCATTTCCTAAAAAAAACCGGAAGTTTATTTAGACTATTTTAAAATAGATACAAAGTTACAAAAAGTAAACGAATAACTATCTTTATGGTTCATTTAGAAAACCTGATAGATTTACAGATGACAGCCAAAAAAGACCGCTCATTAAGCACCATCGGAGAATTTGGATTAATACGCCTGCTTACTGAAAAGGTGAAGGTAAAGAATCTCTCCACCATTAAAGGAATTGGTGATGATGCAGCAGTCATTAAACCTGCCGGTAATTTATGCACGGTGGTTACCACCGATCTGCTTACAGAGGGCATACATTTCGATCTGGTATATACGCCGCTGAAGCACCTGGGCTATAAAGCAGTGGTTGTTAATCTGTCTGACGTGTACGCGATGAATGCAATTCCGAAGCAGATTCTTGTTTCCATCGCTGTCTCATCCAGATTTACTACAGACATGATAGAAGAAATTTATGATGGCATATACGCTGCCTGTAAAAACTATCAGGTTGATCTGGTAGGTGGCGATACCTCGGGATCAATGACAGGACTGACAATAAGCGTAACTGCAATTGGCGAAGCTATGAGGGAGGATATTGTTTACCGAGACGGGGCAAAGCCTAATGATCTGGTTTGTGTTTCCGGTAACATAGGTGCTGCTTATATGGGTTTACAGTTGCTGGTAAGGGAAAAGTGTATTTTCGATCGTAACAATTCTGTACAGCCTGATCTTACAGGCTATGATTACATTCTCGGGCGTCAGTTGAAGCCTGAAGCAAGAAAAGATATTATCGGGGAACTGGCTTCCAGAAAAATTAAGCCAACTGCAATGATCGATATTTCTGACGGCCTCTCTTCTGAAATTCTTCATATTTGCAAGGAATCAGGCACCGGATGTAAAATTTTTATGGAAAAAATACCTGTGGCTGATGAAACTAGACAAATGGCATCTGAATTAGAACTTGAACCTTTATCGGTTTCATTAAGCGGAGGGGAAGACTATGAATTGCTGTTTACAGTACCATTGTCCGATTATGAAAAGGTTGCCGTAATGACTGATACACACATTATAGGGCACATTGTTCCTGAAAGCGAAGGTCGCTATTTAGCGTTATCGGATGGGAGCCTTACACCCATAACTGCCCTTGGCTGGAACAGTTTCGGGACTAATAAAGCCGGGTCATGAAACCAGTTTCCAGTTATCTTCAACGGATATTTTTTCTTTCAGAAGGTCTTCGAGGGTAACAGACTTAAAGAAATTGATTATCAGATTATTAAGCTGTCCCCAGAAACCTGCGGTCCGACAGTTTTCCTTTCGGTTGCAATTATAATTCCCCGATAAGCATTCAATCAGGCATATTCCCGGCTCAAAGGCATTGTGTATGTCAAACAAGGTAATTTCTGAAGGTTTTCTGGTCAGCACATAACCGCTTTTTTTCCCTTTGAGGTTAGAAATGAGTTTCGAGGTTTTCAATGCGTGAATGATATGGTCCAGATACTTGTTAGATATTTCCTGATTCTTAGAAATATCTTTCTGATAAACGCCTGAATTACTTGTGTTTTGTGCAATTTCAAGCATTGTTCGTATTCCGTAACGTGTTCGGGTACTGATTTTCACTTCATTTGTCTTTTGAGTACATCAAGTAAATGTAATAAAACAAAAACCTCTTTCAAATTTGATTAAGAAGAATTGATCAGAACGATAAATGAAGACTATTCTGTACTACTTTCAGAACCGGAAATTTCACACAGAACAGTCTTCGGTGATATTTTTATCAGAACGAAACAGCAGCTTCTACCATCAGTCCGTCAAATCCGGCATCAGCTCCGAAAGTTGACTGAAACTCGTTATAGTTCTGATCTACATATTCAACTTTTAGCACTATCGATTCCAGGATAAACCATCCTGCACCTATCTGCAAACGGTTTACTGTCTGATCGTTACTATTCTTCACCAGGTTGTATCTCAGCCCGCCATAAAACTGTTCCTCTTTACCAAAACGGTAGAGGCCTTCAATTGCATACTGATCAAATCTGAGACCGGAATTTCCAAGTGATTTACCTTTCATATATTCATAGGTGCCGAAGATTTCAAACCCCATAAACTTACCGAAAAGGTTCAGCATTATGGAATTGTTTTGTGAAGTAGGCCCGGGTCCGTAGTTGCCTGAAGTATGGTTCATCTCGATATTAACATCGTTAGGGCTGTTGTTCATCCTGTTCATCACAAGATAATATCTTGATCCGGCCCTTTCAGCATTGTATAGCGATCCGAAATGGTGCTTCGGATTATGATAACCTGAAACCGTCAGTCTCAGACGCAGGTCATCGCTAAATTGGTTGTCATATCCAAGTTTCCAGTAATAAGCCAGTTCATCGGTTGTATTGTAAGCTGTATAAACCTGGCTGCCTGCATTGTAACGAACCAGATCTGGCCGCAGGGTCCCGTTCGACAGGGCCCCCATGGCTAACCATCCGTCGGTGCGGAACATGAGCTCAGCGGCAAATGCTGTCGTAAATGCATCCATGATGTAATTACCTACAAAAGGATTTCTGATGACATGACCATTATCGGACCTTCTGAAATGGGCATCTCCATAGTTTATCTCCATGTTCCCGACTTTTAATGTCAGATAATCCATGACCCTGTCAACACCTTCGGATTTAAAGAATGGCAATTCATCGATGATCAGGTAGCCGCCTTTGACCCAGGCTTCGGGATGGTGCCTCGAAGAAAGATAGGTGGTCAGGCTTACTTCAATGCCTTCAGCAAGCGTAGCTTCCAGATTTAAATTTGCAGTGGGAAGGTTGAATCCTTTGCCAAGCGGGATAAGACTGTCGCCATGATGGTCAAGGATCTGATATTGCATCGCGAAATCAGCGCCAAGCCGTACCCTTTTTTGTTCTTCTTTTTCCTCACCGGTAAGCTGGTCTTTTTCGAACTGACCAAAAGTTATCATTGTATTAACTGCGAGAAGCAGTAAGGCTATTCTTTTCATAAATGTTTTTTAATTTAAGGTTTGTTATATAACAGTCAATGTTTTCATTCAGCTTAACAGGAACTGAAGATTGAATGAAATTGTAATTTCATCAGCTGTTTTCAGGGTCCCCATCAAGGCTGTGGGCGGGTCAATATTAAATTCCGACATTTTAAATTCTTTTGAGCCTTTAATCGTAATGATTTTCCCACCGTTTGAACCCTGGAAATCCAGTTTAATTCTTTTTGTTTTCCCGGCAATAGTGAGGTCTCCTGTAACAACACCTGTAAAATTATGCCCTTGTTTTATCAGGTTATCCACGGTAATAAGTTTGAATTCAATTTCAGGGTGTTGATCAGCTTTCAGCGCACTATGTGTTTTGCTGTTCATTATGGAATTGCCGCTTTCAATTGAGGCTGATTTCATAACCACGCTTACATCTCTGATATCTGAAACCTTGTTATCCGTCATAACAAGTTTGAGGTTCACATCAAATTCCTGAACATCTTCCTCCCAGTCGTGCAAAGAGGATGTACCCTGAATTTTAATTGAACTTTTGTTTTGTAACAATGCTACTCCCTGCTGTGCGCCAACATAGATATGGCTTAGCATGAGCAAACCGGCTGCCATCCACTTAGCTTTATTATTTGTCTTCATATCCTATAAATCCTATTAAATTAGTAGTGTAAAATTAATCAATATTTCCTGTTTGTGAAAAGATTAACAATAGATTTTTTAAATAAGTTTAACTGTCTTTGAACGACACTAACTTAATTGATTGATAATCAAAATTATGCAGTGATTCAGAAAAACGTTAAAATATGTAAAACAGTGGAATATAATTGTGGAAGATCTCAATAAGGGACCATAAAACTTATGAGAAATTCTTAAGTGCAGAAAAAAATAATGATAAACAGATATAAGAGCTAAGCATCTTCTCCGTCAAAATATCCTTTGATAATACCGCGTTTTGAATTTCTGATAAAGAGAATGATGGTATCACGTTCATTGGATGCCGGCAGGTTGGCTTCAATAAATTCTATGGCATCGGAGATGTTTAGACTGCGCTGGTATATGATTCTGTATATCTCCTGAATTTCGTAAATAGTTCCGTTTTTAAAACTCCTGCGGCGTAATCCTATTGAATTAATGCCTGTATATGATAACGGTTCACGACCGGCAAGAATGTAAGGAGGAACATCTTTCGAAACTTTTCCTGTAGCCTGTACAAAAGAGTGGGTACCAATCCTCACAAACTGGTGCACTACTGAATATGGACTTACAATAGCATAATCATCTACCTCAACCTCTCCCGCCAATCCTGCATGACTGCCAAGGATCACATAATTACCAAGACGGCAGTCGTGGGCCACATGTGCATAGGACTGGATAAGACAACTATGGCCAACCTGAGTTATTTCCTTAGCTTTTGTACCCCTGTTGATAGTAGCATATTCCCTGACAGTTGTTTTGTCGCCTATTACTACAGTGGTTTCTTCACCAACAAATTTAAGGTCCTGGGGTATAGCGCTAATAACGGCCCCGGGGAATATATTGCACTCTTTACCGATTCTGGCACCTTCCAAAATGATTGCGCTTGGGCCAATCCAGCAACCATCTCCAATAACTACATTTTTCCCGATGTAAGCAAAAGGTTCAATTACAACGTTTTTTCCTATTTTAGCCTCAGGGTGTGCAAAGTACAGATTGTTGCTCATAATGTATTGCTATTGTTTTTCTTTTGAGGGCTGTTTGGCCAGTTGTGCCATAAAATTACCCTCCATTACCAGGTCAGTTCCAACAAATACCTGGCCATAGGTGAGGGCAATACCCCTTTTAACAGGTTCCAGAAGTCGCATTCTGATATTTAGCGTATCGCCGGGTACCACTTTCTGTTTGAATTTTATGTTTTCGATTTTCAGGAAATATAAAACATAATTTTCAGGATCGGGCAGGTTATGGAGTAACAATATTCCACCAACCTGGGCCATGGATTCTATCTGTAACACTCCGGGCATGATGGGTTCTTCAGGGTAATGACCGACGAAAAAAGCTTCGTTCATGGTCACATTCTTGATACCGCAAACAGTCCATTCATCAATAAAAGTTATTTTATCAACAAGAAGGAAAGGAGGTCTGTGTGGAAGGATCTCCTGAATTTTTTTGACATCGTATACGGGTGGGACACCCGGATCATAAAAAGGAGGTGAAGGTTTCAGTTTTTCCTTTTTGATCATCTTCCTGATCTCCCTTGCAAGCTGGTTGTTGACGTGGTGTCCGGGTTTTGTAGCTATAATTCTGGCATTAAGGTTCACACCTGTAAGAGCCAGGTCACCAACCACATCAAGAAGTTTATGCCGGGCGGGTTCATTTCTGAAAGTACAATCCGTATTGTTAAGATATCCTTCGGGAAGCACTTCTACACGGGGCTTATTGAATATCTGTGACAGATGATCGAGTTCTGCCTGCTCCATCTTGCGTTCAACAATTACCAGGGCATTATCAAGATCACCACCTTTGATAAGATTGTTTTTCAGAAGTGGTTCCAGTTCGTGCAGGAAAACAAAAGTTTTACATCCTGCAATCTCTTCTTCGAATTTATCCAGTGAGCCAAGAGAGGCATACTGATGACCAAGTACTTTTGAATTAAAATCTATGTGAACATCAATACTCAGCTTATCATCGGGATAGGCAATAAGTTCAGCACCGGTTTTTTCGTCGGTAAATATTACTTTTCTCTTTATGGAATAGTATACTTTATCTGCTGCAAGTTCCCTGGTGCCTGCTTTCTTAATGGCTTCCATGTATTTTTCAGCACTGCCATCGAGTATCGGAACCTCCGGGCCATCAATTTCAACAAGAATGTTATCGATTCCCGATCCGTAAAAGGCTGCACAAAGGTGCTCAATGGTCATAATCTCAGTCCCGTTTTCGCTTATGGTGGTACCCCTTGATGTGTTAACAACATTTTCAGCCAGGGCATTTACAACAGGTTTGCCTTCAATATCGATCCTTTGAAACCTGATACCGGTATCTGCTTCTGCGGGTTTAATGGTAAGATTTACATTCTTACCGCTGTGAAGCCCGACACCCTTAAGTTTTATATCTGCTGCTATCGTCAGTTGCTTGTTCGACATGATTTTATTGATGGTAAAATTCTGCGCAATTTATAAAAATCTTTTAAACTGCTTAAGCTATTAATTACCGATATTTTTTTTAAGTTCAGCAATTTCCTTTTCCAGAGATAATAATTTGTCGTAAAGTTCCGGAAGTTTACGTATAATAATTAATGATTTTTTTGCTTCCCTGAAATCATGCGCAGGAGATCCCAGCACGATTGTTCCATCGTTTTTAATGTTATTGGTGACTCCTGATTGGGCGCCGATTTTTACATTATCTGCAATCTGAAGATGGCCAACAATTCCTGCCTGGGCTGCAACAACAACTCCTTTACCGAGTTTAGTAGACCCTGCGATTCCAGATTGGGCAATTAATACAGAGTTTTCACCAACTTCAACATTATGGGCTATCTGGATCAGGTTATCATTTTTGGTGCCTTTACGGATGATTGTTGAACCGATGGTTGCCCTGTCAATCGATACATTTGATCCGATTTCCACATCGTCTTCAATAACCACATTTCCTATCTGTGGTATTTTTTGATAAGTCCCTTCACCAGGTGCGAAACCAAAACCATCTGACCCGATTACGGTACTTGCATGTACAATACAGTTCGATCTGATTACACAGTCCTTATAAACCTTCACCCCCGGGTAGAGTATGGTGTTTTCTCCTATTGTTACATTATCACCGATGAAAACCTGGGGATAAATGGAAGTTTTTTTCCCGATAACAGCGTTTTCTCCTATAAATGAGAATGCTCCTATGTAACAATCTTCGCCGATAGTTGCATTTTCAGCAATAAAAGCATTGTCATCAACACCTTTCTTTTTGGGAAGACTGCTCTGGTATAAATTCAGAAGCGATGCGAAAGACTGATAAGCATCGTCGACTCTGATAAGGGTTGCATTTACCTTTTCTGAAAGTTTTAGGTTACGGTTAACAAGTACAATGGAAGCTTCAGTAGTATAAAGGTATTTTTCATATTTAGTGTTAGCCAGGAAGGCAAGGGTGCCCTTTTTTCCTTCTTCAATTCTTGAAATGTTGGTTACAGTTTCATCAGGATTGCCTTCAATATCACCTTTCAGATATTGGGCAATGACCTTAGCTGTGAATTCCATAATGAGTAGTTTTGATGCAAAAGTAGGGAATATTTTGAAGTTCGCTCATAAAAGCATTTAAGTGATTGGGTATTTTCTGAAAATGGCTATCCGTTTATTTTGCATTCCCTGGGATAACATAAAAAATATTTTTTTTCCTGGCGTTCCATGTAGGGATCGTTTAATATGTCCGAAATTTCGGAAACGTTCTTCACTGTATTGTCGTTCATAAGGATCTGCACCATATCATCCTTGCCGCTTATGGCGTTGTTGGATATTTCACCTTCTGTTATCAGAAACCCTGTATCATTTAGATCAATTCCATAACGTGCAGAGGTTTTTTTCCTGATTTCATGAAGTTCTGAAACGGGAAATGGTTTATCTTGTATGGTAACAAGAGGGAGTTGTCTGCTTATAAGGTCTTCAGCCAGTAATGAGAGAACTTTATCTTCATCAAATTGCCACTGCTTTGCTGACACCATAATATCATTATCATCAAGCAGGTTAAAATGATGTAATATTTCTTCAATATTCTTTTCTATATCCTGTGGTTGAATTCTTCGGTAAAGAAAATAGGCCAGAGCGGGGGTCGCGTATATCTCCTTTTTCTTTATGGCAAGGTGTTTCGCACGTTGCAGCAATTTTAACAACAGATTCTCAGCACCAATCACAGTTTTATGATAATAAACCTGCCAGTACATCAGGCGTCTTGATATCAGAAATTTTTCCACTGAATAAATGCCCTTTTGTTCAACGACCAGCTTATCTTCATGAACGTTCAGCATTTTTATAAGCCTGTCGGTACCAATTGTACCTTCTGTAACGCCTGTAAAAAAGCTGTCCCTTTTAATATAATCCAGCCTGTCCATGTCGAGTTGGCTTGTTACCAGCTGATGGAGGAACTTCTTTGGATAGGTGTTTTTAAAAATCGCTATCGCCATGTCGAGTTTTGAGCTGAACTGTTTGTTTAGTTCATCCATGTAAAGGTTGGAGAGATATTCATGATTTACTCCAGAAATAATGGTTTCTTCAAGTGCATGGGAAAAAGGGCCATGCCCGATATCGTGAAGCAGAATTGCAATACACGCTGCCTCCTGTTCTTCAGCCGTGATCCTGATGCCTTTTCCTGAAAGACTTTCAAGAGCAAGCGACATTAAGTGTAATGCCCCAATGGTATGCTGAAAACGCGTGTGAGTTGCCCCCGGGAAAACGTAATGGGTGAGGCCAAGTTGTTTGATCCTCCTTAAACGCTGAAAATAAGGGGTTTCAATTAAATCAAACACAATATCCGACGGGATGGTAACGAAACCATGGACCGGGTCGTTGATTATCTTGCGCTTATTCTTTGTCTGAATTACCACGATAGCAATTTTTATGCAAAACTAATTCAAGTTCTGAAAAGCAAATGATATTTATGTTCAGCTTATGATGAGGGGAATAAAATTTTTTATTTTTCTTCTCAATTGAAATACAATATTTTGTAGTTTGTTTGATATTTCATATTTTTGCATGCTTGATGATTTTGTAGGGGACACAAGTCCCCTATTTTGTTACTTGCTGATGATCACGAAAGAAGGAATACTCAAAATTATCCGTGGCCTGTTGAAAGAGAAAGATATTTTCCTGGTTTCTGTTGATATAGGTCGCACTCATAATATCAGGGTTGTTGTTGATAGTATTCATGGGTTGCCGGTGAGCGACTGCGTGGATATCAGCAGGACGATAGAACAGAATCTCGACCGTGATGTCGCCGACTTTGAAATAGAAGTTACTTCTCCCGGTCTTGGAAGTCCGTTTAAAGTGAAGGAACAGTATTTGAAGAACATAGGCAGGGAAATCGAAGTGATCCTAAAAGACGGAAGGACATTAAAAGGTTTGCTGGTTGGCACAGGAGATGATCAGTTTTGTATAGAGCAGGAGAAGAAAGTAAAAATTGAAGGGAAAAAGAAAAAGGGAATTATTAAAGAAAGACATGAATTTGCATATAACGATGTCAGCAAAGCAAGGAATATTGTAAAAATGTAGAACAGTAATTATAACAGTGATGGAAAATCTTAATCTTATTGAAACATTTTCAGAATTTAAAGAACTAAAGAATATCGACAGGGCAACGATGATTTCAGTTCTTGAAGATGTTTTCAGAAGTATGCTTCAGAAGAATTTCGGGACCGATGAGAATTTTGACGTTATCATTAATATCGATAAAGGTGATTTTGAAATATGGCGCAACCGCGAAGTGGTTGAGGATGGAAAAGTTGAAGATCCTAACAGACAGATAGCTTTATCCGAAGCAAAGAAAATCGACGATGATTATGAACTTGGAGAGGATGTTACCGATGAGGTTAAGTTTGCTGATTTCGGGAGGCGTGCCATTCTGGCTCTCCGGCAAAACCTTACCGCACGGATCCTCGACCTGGAGAAAAATAATGTTTATCTGAAATACAGGGATCGCATCGGAGAAATTATTACCGGAGAGGTTTACCAGGTTTGGAAAAGAGAGATCCTTGTTCTTGATGAGGAAGCTAATGAGCTCATCCTGCCCAAATCAGAACAAATACCTTCCGATTATTTCAGAAAGGGCGATGCGATCAGGGCTGTTGTGGTTAAAGTGGAAATGAAAAACAACACACCTTTAATCATTCTTTCCCGTACTTCTCCTGTTTTCCTGGAGCGCCTGTTCGAACTAGAAGTGCCGGAAATTTTCGATGGTCTTATAACCATTAAAAAGATCGTACGTGTTCCCGGAGAAAGAGCTAAAGTTGCCGTTGAATCCTACGATGAAAGAATAGACCCGGTTGGCGCCTGTGTGGGCATGAAAGGTTCCAGGATACACGGTATCGTAAGAGAACTGAAGAATGAAAATATTGATGTTATAAACTTCACCAACAATATTCAGCTTTTTATTACCAGGGCTTTAAGTCCAGCAAAGATCACTTCAATTAAGCTCGACAAGGATGCCAAGCGTGCTGAAGTATACCTGAAACCAAACGAAGTATCACTGGCAATTGGTAAGGGAGGCTTAAACATTAAACTTGCAAGTCAGCTGACAGGATATGAAATAGATGTTTACAGAGAAGGAACAGAGGACGAAGAAGATGTCAATCTCGAAGAATTTGCAGATGAAATCGACAGCTGGATACTTGATGAACTGAAAGCAATTGGATGCGATACTGCTAAAAGTGTATTGGAGCTTAGCACCCAGGATCTTGTGAAACGTACGGATCTGGAAGAGGAAACAATTGCTGAAGTGATGAAGATACTACGGTCAGAATTTGAATAAAAAAACAGTATATTAGCGGTTTTCACTAATACCGCCACTTTTTATAGGGGGTTTCTATATGACAGATACTAAAGTTACAAGACTTAGTAAAATAGCAAGAGAATTGAATGTTGGGATATCAACTATTGTTGATTTTCTGAATAAGAAAGGCCAAAAGGTCGATACCAATCCTAATACAAAGATTTCTCAGGAACAGTATAACATGCTGGTGGAGGAATTCAGCTCTGATATTTCAATTAAGAAGGAATCAGAAAAAGTTAACCTTCGACATTTCAAAGAAAAACAGCAATCTGTTTCAATCAGCGACCTCGATGAGCAGGATGGTGCTTCAGCAGAACAGGATGAGTTTTTGGTAAAATCATCACATACGGCAGGAGGTATATACAGGCCGGAAAGCCCTGATACAGATATAAAGCCAAAAATTCTTGGCAAGATAGACCTTGAACCAAAGAAAAAGGTTACATCCCAGCCTGAACAAAAGGCCAGGGTTGAAGAGGGAACCGAAAAACCTGTTGTAAAAGATAGTCATGAGGAAAAGAAGGCAGGGAAAAAAATTGTTGAAGAAGAAATTCAGTCAGAAAAAGCTGAGGAACCGAAAGAATCAAAAGTTAAGGTTGTTGGAAAAATTGATCTGGAATCAATGAACCAGCGCGTCAGGCCGCCAAAAAGGACTATTGAGGAAAAGAAAAAGGCCAGCCAGGAAGCAGCCGATAAGAAAAAGGAAGAAAGAAGAATAAAGGAAGAGACATCTGAATCCGAATTAAAATTACCTGAAGAGATTACTGAAGAAGTAATCAGGGCAAAAGTTGAAAAACTTACAGGGCCGCGGGTAGTTGGTAAAATGGTATTGCCAGAAAAACCTGTTAAAGAGATACCCATCGATACTGAACAAGGCGATAAAAAGCATAAACGTAAAAGGATAAGAAAAGATAAAGTAAATCTGGAAGTACAAAAGCCAGGTAATTATGAGAGTGAAGATTCGGGGTCAGAAAAATCAAAGAAAAAGAGAAAGAAGAAAACCCTGAAACCTGAAATCAGCGATGAGGATGTACAGAAACAAATAAAAGATACGCTGGCAAGGCTGACAAAAACTAAGTCGAAAGGGGCAAAATACCGCAGGGAAAAACGTGATGCAGCCAGCCAGAAACAGCAGGAGGAAACTATTAAAAAAGAAGAATTAAAGCATACGCTTAAGGTAACCGAGTTTGTCTCAGTGAACGAGCTTTCTGCTATGATGAATGTTCCTGCCAATGAGCTTATTGCTACCTGCATGAGTCTTGGATTGTTTGTTTCCATCAACCAGAGGCTCGATGCAGAAACCATTTTGTTCCTTACCGAAGAGTTTGGGTATAAAGTTGAGTTTATCAGTGTTGAGGTCCAGGAATCCATCAACGAAACCGAAGACCTTGATGAACAACTTGTACCAAGGCCACCCATAGTCACTGTTATGGGCCATGTTGACCATGGAAAAACTAAACTTCTTGACTATATCCGTAACGCTAATGTAATAGCCGGTGAAGCAGGTGGTATAACTCAGCATATTGGAGCTTATGGTGTTGAATTATCCGATGGAAAGAAGATTACATTCCTTGATACTCCGGGGCACGAGGCTTTTACTGCAATGAGGGCCAGGGGAGCACAGATAACAGATGTGGCTATTATTGTGGTTGCTGCCGACGATGGCATTATGCCCCAAACAGTTGAAGCAATAAATCATGCTCAGGCAGCAGGGGTACCTATGGTATTTGCCATAAATAAAATTGATAAGCCTACTGCCAACCCCGAAAAGATTAAGGAAGAACTTGCCAATATGAATATTCTTGTTGAAGATTGGGGTGGGAAATACCAGTCACAGGATATTTCAGCAAAAAATGGCTTAAAAGTGAAGGAATTGCTTGAAAAAGTATTGCTTGAAGCTGAATTACTCGAACTGAAAGCAAATCCAGCCAAAAATGCGATGGGAACTGTTATTGAATCTGCACTTGATAAAGGAAGAGGTTATACCACAACCATTCTTGTGCAGGCAGGTACGCTTCGCGTCGGAGATATTATCCTTGCCGGAACTCACATGGGTAAAGTTAAGGCAATGTACAACGAAAGGGGTAAGCCACTTAATGAAGCATCGCCTTCAACACCTGTTCTGATCCTCGGCATGAACGGGGCTCCGCAGGCCGGCGATAAATTCAATGTAATGGATAGTGAGAAAGAGGCCAAAGATATAGCCAATAAGAGGGAACAACTTCAGCGTGAACAAGGACTGCGCACCCAGAAACATATTACACTCGATGAGATCGGCAGAAGGATTGCTATTGGTAATTTCCAGGAATTAAACCTGGTGGTTAAAGGTGATGTGGATGGTTCTGTGGAAGCCCTGTCGGATTCCCTGATCAAGCTTTCAAATGAAGAAATACAGGTTAACATTATACACAAAGGCGTAGGCCAGATTTCGGAAAGTGATATAATGCTTGCAGCTGCTTCCGATGCGGTAGTTATTGGTTTCCAGGTGCGTCCTTCAATGGGGGCACGCAAGTTGGCAGAGAAAGAAGAAATCGATATAAGGCTGTATTCAATTATTTATAATGCTATCAACGAGATAAAATCAGCGATCGAAGGGATGCTTTCTCCTGAAATTAAAGAAGAAGTTACAGCAACTTTGGAAATCCTTGAAGTATTCAAGATTACAAAGGTTGGTACTGTTGCCGGTTGTATGGTTAAGGAAGGTAAAATCAGACGCGATTCAAAAATCAGGCTTATACGCGACGGTATTGTTATCTACACCGGCGAACTTGGTTCTCTGAAAAGATTTAAGGATGATGCACGTGATGTTGCAAGCGGACTTGAATGCGGATTAAATATTCAGAATTTCAATGATCTCAAAACCGGAGATATCATTGAAGCTTACGAAACCACAGAAATCAAGAAAAAACTCTGATTGATTCATTCAGGGCCTTATCCCGGATTGTTCATGCTACGCCTGCAGGAGCTCATAAATGGTTGTATTCCAGGAAAAGTTGCGCAAGTGATCCCTGTTAACAATTATTCGGATGATAAAACAGGTTACCGCGAACATAAGGAAGCTGGCTATTGAACACGGTTTTACTGATTGCGGTATAGCCCCCGCCCGTAAATTGGAAAGTGATACCATACGGTTGCAGCAATATTTGTCGCAGGGTTTGCATGCCGATATGAAGTTCATGGAGAACCATTTCGATAAACGTACCGATCCTTCTCTTCTCGTTCCCGGTGCAAAATCTGTAATTGTTGTACTTCTTAACTACTTTCCCGAAGAAGAACAAGGAGCAGATGATAATTTCATCATTTCGAAATATGCTTATGGCAGGGACTACCATAAGGTAATGAAAAAGAAACTCAGAGCATTTCAAAAGTCTGTCAGTGAAGCGCTGTTGCCTGTCAGCGGGCGGACTTTTGTTGATTCCATGCCGGTTCTCGAGCGTGCACTTGCCGCCCTGGCAGGACTGGGATGGATCGGCAAAAATTCGATGCTCATTTCCCCTAAGTCCGGCTCATTTTTTTTCATCGGCGGTATCATTACTGATGCAGAACTGGATTATACAACATCACCTGTACATGATTTCTGCGGAAGCTGCACGCGGTGCCTTGACGCATGTCCCACTCAGGCAATAACTGATAACAGAACTGTTGACAGTAATCGTTGTATTTCATATTGGACCATAGAAAACAAGGGTTCTGCCATCGAAGATTCATTTTCAGGAAAATTCCGGGACCGCATCTTCGGATGCGATATCTGCCAGGATGTATGCCCCTGGAACCGTAAATCGACCAGGCACAACACGGGTGAATTTAATCCATTACCTGATCTGATGGCAATGAAACGAGAAGATTGGATTGACCTTACAGAAGAAAGGTATAATGAACTGTTTGAAGGATCAGCGGTAAAACGGGCCCGTTATGAAGGCCTCATGCGGAATATCAGGTTCTTAACTTGAGAAATTATTTATCTTCGATTATTGTAACCGCCACAGTTCTGTTACTCCGCGGGCCATCAAATTCACAAAAGAAAATATTCTGCCACCTGCTCAGGCCCATTTTGCCATTCATAATTGGAATGGTTTCACTTGCCCCTACAATGCCAGCCTTCAGGTGTGCGTCACCATTGTTATCCTGTGCATCATGTTCCCAGATGCCGGGAGGTATTAATTTTCGCAAAAGAGATATTACATCACGTTGAACAGAATCGTCCCAGTTCTCCTGGATCATTATTGCAGCTGTTGCACCCTGCGCATATACATTCACAATACCCGACTGCACTTTACTTTCCGAAACAACAGCCGCAACTTCACGGGTGATATCATATAACCCATTCTCACTTAGAGTCTCTAGTTGTATAACTTTTTGCATTTTTCTTAACTTTGGTGAATGAGCAGGTTTAAGCAAAAAAACTTTCTGGTCTGCAAATATAGGCTATAGTTTAAATGCCTGGTGGTGGTTTGGATTTGCTGATAATAATAATTGCTGAAATGTTGAATATTGAACCAACCGTTAAAGAAAATATCAAAGTACATGAAGATTACCGGGTTTCCACTGATGGAATAAAACTCTTTGAACAAACATGGAATGGAGTTGAAAGGCCGAAGGCTCTTATTAACATTATCCATGGTCTTAACGATCACAGCAGCCGTTATGATGAATGGGCGCGCAAACTGGTGATGTCGGGGTTTATTGTCAGGAGTTTTGACCTGCGTGGCCAGGGACGCTCGGAAGGTAAAAGGGGTTATTGTTCAGACATTTCCCTTATGCTGGAAGATATCAATGGTTTTGTAAAAAAGGGACAATCATTATTTCCTGACCTGCCTATGTTTCTATATGGGCACAGTCTTGGGGGAAATCTGTTAATCAATTATGCTTCCGGAAATATAATTAATACAAAGGGTATCATCATTACTTCCCCCTGGTTTGAGCTTGTAAAACAATATTCAAAATTCAAATTATTTTCAGCATCGCTGGTTAGTGAAATTATACCCTGGTATATGGTCAGCATCGGTCTCCTGCCGGAAGATATTTCCAGGGACCCCGAGGCGGTAAATGCATACAGGAATGACAGGTTCCGATATGACAAGATCAATGTGAAATTTGCATTGCAATGCATTGAAGCCGGCCATAAAGCTTCCATAAGCATTTATAAAATCAATGTTCCCCTGCTTGTTATGCATGGTTCTGACGATCGCATTACTTCTTTTAAAGCTTCAATAAACTTTGTGCGTAATGCCGGCGATCGCACAACTTTTGTTGAATGGCCCGGCTGTTACCATGAACTTCATCACGAAATAAACCGTGATAAAATATTTCAGAAGGTAGTTTCATGGCTGGACATTTACACTGAAAAAAGATATTAATGAAGATGTTCATAACACCTGTGAGTATTCCTAAACCAGATGCCAGGATTTCCTATTCTGATACCCTTTTTTTTGTCGGTTCCTGTTTTTCTGAGTATATCGGGAATAAATTTAAGGAACTCAGGTTTCGTGTTTGTTTTAATCCCTTCGGGACCATTTACAATCCTTTTTCAATTTTCAAAACGCTGGAAAGAATTCCGGATGCTAAAGATTTTACTGCTAATGATTTACGTTTCAGTGATAAGGATGAACTATGGTTCAGTTACTTGCATAATACACTTTTTTCACACCCCGATAGCAATACATGCCTCAGCAAAATCAATAACTCACTGCACCTTGCCAGGGAGGCCCTCAAAAAAGCAAAATTTATTATTATCACGCCAGGAACCTCATGGACATACCGTCTGAATGAAACAGGTGAAATAGTAGCCAACTGCCACAAACAGCCTGCTTCGTTTTTTAAACGTGAGTTTCTTTCAAGCGAGGAATCATTTGAATTATTCAGGAAAAGCGTAGAACTGGTACGAGCTGTGAACCCTGAAATTAATTTTATTTTCACCATAAGTCCCATCCGTCACTGGAAAGATGGTGCTACCGGAAACCAGCGCAGTAAAGCTGCACTGATACTTGCAGTGGCAAAACTTCAGGAATGGGACAACAAAATATATTATTTCCCTTCGTATGAGATTTTTATGGACGAGCTCCGCGATTACAGGTTCTACGGGCCCGATATGTTGCATCCGTCTGAAACAGGACAGAAGTATATTTTTGAAAAATTTGTTGAAACTTTCGTTGATGAGAAGGATAAAAAACTAATGGATAGTGTTGAAAAAATACTTTTATCCGTTAAACATAAACCATTCTACCCAAATACCGGGAGTTATCAAAAATTCAAAGAACATGTTATTTCCAGAATTCATGATATAATTGACAAAAACCCGCATATTGATCTTGATGAATTTCTCAGTGATCTATGAATTTTTTTCTTAAAAATGTTTAAGGAAGTTGGCTATATATTGAACAACATTTAAAAAAGGATGTTAGTATTCCAATTAATTCTGGAAGAGTATGAGAAATTTTTACAAACTTTTTTTATTGCTGAATTTTTGTGCTGTGATTCATATTACGGCACAACAGCAGGAATCAGGCATAATAGAGGGGAGAATTGCAAATTCTGCCAGCAACGAACCGATTCCTTTTGCCAATCTGGTCATTTACGGCACCAATATCGGATCGGTCAGCGATCTGGACGGTAAATTCCTTTTTACAGGAATTAGACCGGGCTATGTACGTATTGCAGCCAGTTCAGTTGGGTTTGAACAGGTCATTACAGAAGAGTTCCTGGTTACAAATGCCAACAAAGCTTTTATCGAAATACTGCTTGAAGAAAAAGCTGTTTCTATCGATGAGGTTGTCGTTAAAGTGTCTCCGTTCAGGAAGAATATTGAAAGCCCTATATCACTTCGCAGGATCGGTATCGGGCAGATAGAAAAAAGTGCCGGAGGGAACCGCGACGTATCCAAGGTTATTCAGTCGTTTCCAGGAGTTTCTTCTACGCCGGCATACAGAAATGATGTAATAGTTAGGGGCGGAGGGCCAGGCGAAAATCGTTTTTATCTCGATGGCGTGGAAATCCCCAACCTGAATCATTTTGCAACACAGGGTGCTTCAGGCGGGCCTGTCGGGATCATAAATGTCGATTTTATCAGGGAGGTAAATTTTTATTCAGGGGCTTTTCCTGTCAGCACGGGCAATGCATTAAGTTCTGTTATCGACATGAAACAGATAGATGGCAATAAGGAAAAACTGAAATTTAAAGGTGCCATCGGGGCCAGCGACCTCGCGTTAACCCTCGACGGCCCTATAACAAAGAGTACTACTTTTATAGCCTCAGCACGCCGTTCCTATCTGCAATTTTTGTTTTCGGCCCTTGAACTTCCTTTTCTCCCCACTTACAATGACTTTCAGTTTAAGGTCCGTTCACGGATTGATGAAAAAAATGAAGTGTCGATAATTGCCCTGGGAGCTATCGATCAGTTTTCGTTAAACCTCGGCGCCAACGAAACCCCTGACCAACGGTATCTTCTCAGCTACCTTCCTGTCAACGAACAATGGAATTATACCAACGGTTTGGTTTATAAGCATTTCCGCAGGAACGGTTTTGATACATGGGTACTGAGCAGGAACTACCTGAACAATGTTGCTTACAAACATCCGGATAATGATGAAAGTCTTGGCAGGATTCTCGACTATTCTTCCTCCGAGATCGAAAATAAATTTCGTTTTGAAAGGATTATTGAAAACCTGGCTGGTTATAAAATTAGCATGGGTGCAGGGGGGGAATATGCAAAATATTTAAACAACAGTTACAATCAGCTTTTTATTAATAATGAGTTGCTGGATCTCCGGTACAATACCTATATCGATATGTTTCATTACGGGTTTTTTGCACAGGGCAGCAAAGCATATTTTAATAAAAGACTGCAGCTCTCTCTGGGTTTACGTGGTGACGGAAGCAGCTATTCATCCGAGATGAACAATCCGCTAAAACATTTATCTCCCCGATTGAGTGCATCACTGAAACTTACTGAGAACATTGCATGGAATTCAAATACAGGACGATACTATCAGAG
>Ga0123335_1003255_pt1 | contig 22900 bp, 21 predicted proteins | sample BiotimSIPDNA_2_FD_89707 | JGI IMG/M metagenome (GOLD analysis project Ga0123335, IMG submission 89707) | Anaerobic biogas reactor microbial communites from Washington, USA - Biogas_R2 time_0 SIP DNA | ecosystem: Engineered > Bioreactor > Anaerobic > Unclassified | place: Washington, USA...
ACAATACAACAACCATCATCCAGTGCAGGCTGACCGACATCGCCATAGCCCAGAGAGTATCTCCTGCCCCGCGCAGCGCGCCGATAAAAACTATCAACACCGCCTCCACCAGCACGTATAAAGAAGCCATGCGCACCAAAGTAATTCCGGGGACACAATACTTAATTACGCGTTCCGGGGACACGATACTTTAAAAGTATCGTGTCCCCAGACACATTACAAATCCTTCCCCTCATGAAAGGCTTCGTCCGGCAAGATAGTTACAGGTTCGGGATGAACCACCTTGATATTCTTCCACTGTCCTGTTCTGTAACGCAGAAACACTAAGCCGGAGAAGAGCAGAAAGAAAAAGACGATCGCGCTCCATCCGGCCTGGGGCGAAGTCCCGATCACTTTGAGCATAAACCACAATACAACAACCATCATCCAGTGCAGGCTGACCGACATCGCCATAGCCCAGAGAGTATCTCCTGCCCCGCGCAGCGCGCCGATAAAAACTATCAACACCGCATCCACCAGCACGTATAAAGAAGCTATGCGCACCATAAAAACGGCCAGCGGCACGGCGGAGGAAAAAATATGGTCCGGCACCTCCGGGCGGAAAACGCGCACCATGAAATCCGGAAAGGCCGTGAAAAACAGCAATATCACAGCCGAATAGACAAACCCGAGTTTCAGGCCCGACATCACCGACTTATGCGCGGTATCCGGGTCGCCGGCGCCCATGCAGCGGCCGACAAGACTGGTCACTCCTATTTCTATACCGATCAACGGCACAAAAGAAACCATATCCCAGTTAAAAACTATAGTGGCGGCGGTGGCGGTCGCCGGGCTGTGGGAATGAAAAACCAAAACAAGCGCGGTAAATGCCAACAGGTTCAGAAACATCTCAAGCCCCACCGAAGAGCCGAAACGCAATAATTTCCCGAATACCGCGCGGTCGAAACGCAGGGATTCGCCTATCCTGAATTCCCGGCGCATTGGCTTCCTGAAATAAGCGCAGGCAAGCACGCACAACCCTCCAGCTCCGCCGAGTATAGTGCCGTAGGCGGCACCGGCGATACCCAAAGCGGGAAAACCGAGTTTTCCGTAAATCAGGACGTAATTCAAGCCGACATTCAAGAGCATAGCCGAACAGGTAGCTATCATCACTATACCGGTCCTGCCTATGCCGGAAAAGAAAGCGCTAAAACAACTACGCAAAAGGCTTATCAGCACGCCGCAAAGCAGGATATTAAAATAGACCTTCTGCGGGCCGATCTGTCCGGCGCCGATGCCCATTAAAGAAAAAATACCGTGACCGAGCGGACGGCAAAGCAGTATCAATGGATAAGCGACAAGAGAAATAATGACCGCCTGCGAAAGCACCAGCGGACAGTTCTGCTTTTTGCGGGCCCCCAGGTACTGCGCCGCCAAAGCGGTGGTGTACCCGATCAGGCCGAGAAAGAACGACATGAGCATAAAGACGGTCAGCCCGCCGGCCATGGAGGCGTTCATCAGCTCAGGATCCAGCCTCGCCAGAAATAACCTGTCGGTAAAGACCATCGCCGTGTCGCAGGCGTTGGAGACCACCATAGGCAGGGCGATCGCCAGCATCTCACGGATACCGCCTTGCCTGTGCGGCGATCTTGTTTTGTTTTTCATCGCGGTAAAACCTTTCCAAAAAAATCAGGACGTTCCTGGGAAGAACGTCCCGACGTAATTCTCTAATAACTTACTATATTGGTTATACCAGACAAACGCCCGGATTACAACTTAAATCGTCGCTCATAACTTCTTTGCCAGCGCGGCGGCAAGTTTTTTCCCGGACAAGAGCATCCCGCCGAAAACCGGCCCCATACGAGGCCCGCCGAAGACGGCGTTGGCACACATCCCGCAAACGTAAAAACCCGGGCAGACTTCCTTGGTGTTTTTCACGATAGACGCTTCCCCCGCCTCTGCCCACATCGAACCCTCCCCCATCAACCTGCCGGATCGCGTGCGCAGGCGTATGCCCGACTTCTTCTCTACTATCCTGGCGACCTCCGCGGGATGACCGGTGGCGTCAACGACGGCCTTCGCCCGCATAGTGACCGGATCGACGTGCAGATTAGCCATCTCCACAGACGTCCAGTTCAAGACCAAGCCGCATATCTTCTTGTTCCTGATCATCACGTCCTCCGCGCTCAAGAGATTGAATATCTTTAACCCGGCCTTCACTGCCTTGGAGCAAATGGTGGAGACTGCCTCGATGGAATCGGCAAGATAATAACCTTTTTCGTATTCCCTGGTTTTTACGCCGAATTCATCCAGCACTTTGCGCGCCTGCTCTTGCACCACTATCTCATTGAACATGATCCCTCCGCCCCACATACCGCCGCCGACGGAAAGTTTGCGCTCAAAAAGCACCGCCTTTTTGCCAGCCTTGGCAAGATAATACCCGCACACCAGGCCTGCCGGCCCGCCGCCGACTATTGCCGCGTCGGCATCAAGGGCGTTGACCAATTTCCTGCTGTATGATTCGATGATCGCCTTAGATATCTTTATTTCATCCAACTGCATTTCAGACCCCTTTCGTTTTAAGTCCGGGGACACGATACTTAATTGCCGAGTTCCGGGGACACGATACTCTTAAAGTATCGTGTCCCCGTATAATTAAGTATTGTGTCCCCGGAATAAAAAACCCTTATGCCGGTTGCATAAGGGCTGCACATATTAACATCCTCTCCCTCCGCTGGCATTATCCAGATCAGGTTCGCAGGGTAATCCGCTCGTCAGCGGAACTCTCAGGCCGTATTCACGACCTCCCCTTTGTCGTTTTACATCGCTTGCTCCGTTGTCCTGTTATGGCAACAACGGCCAAACACATACTAAAGTATTGTCACGGTATCGTCAAGCGGAATTCCGAAAATAGAAAGTCGGCCGCAGTCGATGATCTTTCACCTCCGCTCATCCCCGGTTTGAACAGAGCGGGAATTCCCGCGGTTTGGGGGATCAATACAGCTTCGCCGTCATTATTATCGAATAGAACGTCTTTTCGTGCTTGGCGAAATCCCCGCTCGGCGATTCGCAAAGCAGCATGGTCAGTTTGCGTTCATGCGAAAAAACAGCCAGCAATCCCTTTTCTTCAACCCCTTTATCGTTAACAAAGGTGAGCTTCGAGATCACCCCTTCATAGCCTCTTTCCGTGACAACTTCCCTGCGTTCCTCGGAAATAACCTTTTTCAAATTCGATACCCCGCTATTAATCAGTTGATGATCCACGGAAAGTCCTTCCATCTGCAGACCGGGAGTTATATGGCGAAGCAGCATAATACCGGTGGAATAGTATCCCTCCAGGTCTATGTTTTCCACGCTGATGAAAGCCTGAAAATTGTTGCCGCTGCTCATTTCCTTGACGTTCCAGCCGGCCGGGTAAGAGATCTCCAGTCGGTATTCCGGATGCGTCCATTTGTTCAGGCCGCCCAGACCTCTCCAGATATCTATGGATTCGTCGTTTAGAACGGACAATATCTTCTGCGAATGTTCGGCGACGAACTCTTTCTTTGTTTGATCCTTGTACACCCTCACCACTATCGTGTAATACGTGTTCTTTTGAGGCGAGGAGACAGGCATAGAAATAACGGAGAACATGTCATCTTTGGGGTTTATAACAGCTGAAGCGACCACCGGCCTGGCAGCGTCCGCCGGATTTTCGAAAGTCACTTCCGCGAACACCGGCTCCGGAAAAGGCTTGATTATCTTCAAACCCAGGATGTATTTGATTTCTTTCTTCGGCAAATCAAGCGTGAGACCGGCCAGACTACTCTTGAAATACTCGCTCGTCACTGGCTCGGGAGGACGGTTGACGGCGAAGCTGGGGGTAGAGAAAAAGAGGAAAACTAAAAGGAAAAAAGCCTTTCTCAAGATACGCGCAGAACAGAACTTGTTCGACCGGATATAGTAGAACGTATATTCTCTTTCTGTTGTGAAAAAGGGGATTGATTCTTAGGCCTGCCGACGCATCACCGCGGCATCAGCGCGAAGACACCCCAGCCCAAATATTCACGCGTGTAAGCGGCGTAACGCTCCGGTTCCGAGGTGAGTTGGGCCCGGACATCCTTCGCGAGTTCATCGTCGGGATTAGCCGCAAGCCATCGGCGCATAGTGAGCCATTTTGCCGCCTCGTATCTGTCCCAACCGTCCTGGTCAGCGAGAACCATTTCAACGACGTCGTAGCCAAGCCGGCCGAAAGACGCGAGGAATTCCGGAAGCATTAGAAAGTCGGAGATTGAGTTGGCAAGACACCCTCTGGCGACATCTTCCGTCGGCGGTAACTGCCGCCAGTAGGGCTCGCCGATTAAGATGATCCCTCCGGCGCGGAGGCTCCGCGCCAGAAGCTCGATAGTGCCGGCGACACCACCGGCGATCCAGGTGGCGCCGACACAGGCTGCCACACTGACCTTCTCGTCGGAGACATAGCCGGCAGCATCACCGTGGATGAACTTTACTTTACCGGCCACGCCGAGTTCTACAGCGCGGAGTTTCGCCTGCTCGGTGAACAATAGGCTCATATCGACGCCGGCGCCGATAATGCCGTGATCGCGTGCCCAGGTACACAGCATCTCCCCCGAACCGCTGCCGAGGTCGAGCACCCGGGCCCCCGGCTCCAGGCGCAGCGCCGCGCCGAGAGTGGCAAGCTTCTCGGGCGTGATCGGGTTGTGAATACGGTGAGCGCTTTCAGTGATGTTGAATATTCGTGGAATGTCCATTGTGAAAAATTTCCTTTCCGGGGACACAATACTTAATTCATTCCGTAATCAAATTTCAAATTTCGATTTTCGATTGCTCTGTTTTTTCGCCTTTGGCGAAAAAACGGAGAGGCAGGGATTCGAACCCTGGGGCCCAGTTACCCAGGCCAGTTGCTTAGCAGGCAACTGCTTTCGACCGCTCAGCCACCTCTCCAAATCTTTCTCGGGGGATTCCTAACGCAAGAATATTTTCGCGGCTATCGTTATTTCAACGAGTAGTATTCCAGAGTTGCGAGGTTCTCGCTAATATGCGACATACTTGACTGTATGCGCCTAATATCAATTATTCCGCGCCGCGGCTTTGGCTCTTTTCCTGGCGAAGAATCCGCTTACAAGCGCGCCGCATTCCTCTGCCAGAAGCCCTTTACGCACTTTTATGCGGTGGTTCAGCCGCCGGTTGTCGGTAATGTTAAAAACGGAGCCGCAGGCGCCTGTTTTCGGATCATCTGCGCCGTAAAACAGCTTTTCGACCCTTGCCAGGACCAGCGCCCCGGAACACATCGCGCAGGGTTCAATTGTAACATATACGGAGGACTGATTCAACCATTTCATTTCCAGGGCGTTGGCCGCCGCAGTCAAGGCCAGCATCTCGGCGTGGGCCGTGGGATCTTTGAGCCTCTCGATCTGATTATGGGCGCGGGCGATTATCTTTTTTTTATGAACGATAACGCAGCCCACAGGGACTTCATCATCGTCAAAGGCTTTCCGGGCTTCTTTGACGGCCTCGCGCATAAAGAAAAGATCCATATCCAGCATAACTTTATTTTCCCGTGTTGACCGGTTTTAGGTATTTAGAGGCAGGTATTCTCTTACGGAAGGAATGGTTCGACGCGCGCACTTCGTTTACTTACTCATCGCAAGTCTGACCATCCTGCGCAAATGATTTGAAGACGAACGCGTCGAAGGATAAAACCTGCTTTTTCAGGCTCTCACTGCCGTTGCTTATGCAATCGGCGCCTATTTCCAGGCAAAAACAGTGCGCCTGGCAGGAATCGAACCTGCAACAACTTGCTCCGTAGGCAAGTGCTCTATCCAATTGAGCTACAGGCGCATAATCAATGTGTACTTGCGCAATTCCTCATAAGCGCAAGGTGCGCATACTTAATGTGTACTTGCGCAATTCCTTATAAACGCAAGAAAAGGCTATTTGCAAAAAGAGCTCTCGCCACGACCTTTCGAAAGGCAGGGTTTGATTATATCGGACTTTGTTCCGGCTGTAAAGAGAGTTTTTGTATCGGGGCCAAAACCTGTATACTGTTATGTCTTCTTCTTTTCTTCCCGTATGACATCCAGAAAGGCCTCGACTATGCGCGGATCAAACTGCGAGCCGGCCCCGGCTTTTATCATCTGCAGGGCCTTTGCCTTGCTGAATGCCTTGCGGTAAGGCCGGTTGGAGATCAATGCCTGGTAGACGTCTGCTATAGCGATAATGCGAGCCCCTACCGGAATATTCTCCCCTTTCAATCCAAAAGGGTATCCGGTGCCGTCCCAACGCTCATGGTGATACAGTATCAGGGGAATTATACCGTGCAGAAGGCGTATAGGCCGTATGATATCGGCGCCGATCTTGGGATGACGGCGCAGGGCCTCGAATTCCAGGGATGTCAGCCGGGAAGACTTCTGTAAAATGGTCTCGCTGACCCCTATCTTGCCCAAGTCATGCAGTATCGCCGCCTGCCGCACCAGTAAAACTTCTTCTCTCGGCAGACGAAGTTTACTCCCGATCGAAGTGGCGTAATGCACGGTGCGTTCGACGTGCGTGCCGGTATAATGATCTTTCAGCTCTATCGTTTTGGCGAAGGCAAAAATAGCTTCAATCAAACTCTGGTTTGCGCTCTTGTTCAATTTCTGCAGTTTCTCCTGCAGTATTCTCATCCTGCTGACTCCGCCGCCGTTGAGCGCAGGTAAGGGTTTCGGAGCGGAGACATCGAGAGTGGAATAGACGCGGTTGCCGCCGCATTCCTTGGCCTTGTTCAACATATGATCCGTAACTTCTATCAGGTCGGCGGATTTTATAACTTTGTCTTCGGGGAAAGACGCGACGGCCACGCTCACCTTCAACTTTATGCTGTTCTTGTGACTGCCGAAATCCTGCAGGTTTATGTCATCCAGCAGGCGCTGGGCCATATAGATCGCCCTGGCCCTGCCCGTGCCGGGAAAAAGCACGGCAAATTCCTCGCCTCCGTAGCGCACCACGATGTCGTACTGCCGCACAGTCTTCCTCAGAAAAACGGCGAACTTTCTCAGCACTTTATCGCCGAACTGGTGTCCGTAGACATCGTTGATAGACCGGAAATAATCCAGGTCTATCATCATCAGAGAAAGCGGGCTGTTATATCTGCGGGAACGCTCGAATTCCGCGTCCAGCACCTCTATCAGGTAACGGTGGTTGTAAAGCCCGGTGTGCGGATCGCGCAAAGCCATTTGCTTCAATTCCTTGTTCGACCGGGTCAGCTCTTCATTCAACAGCTCAAGTTCCTTCTCCGCTTTCTTGCGCAGGGTAATATCGCGGATGGACTCGATAGCCCCCGCCATCTCGCCTTTTATATCGTATAAAGGGGCGGCCTTGATCCAGAGATAAGCGCCCCTGCCTCCATACAAGGACTGGATAAAGACTTCCGCGTAAAGGACTTCTCCCTCGCGCCGGATGTAGTTATAAGTACCTTCTATCCGCTGATTAGGAGTGGTTATCAGATCGATCAATATCGGCCGGCGGGTGCCGTAAAAAGGCACGGAGTAGGAGTATTCACCCTTGCCGAGTATATCCTTTTTCTTTATACCGGTCATTTCTTCCAACTCGCGGTTCCAGGCTATCACACGCTTGTTCCCATCGATAACCAGAATAGCGTCCGGGAAGAATTCAATGATATCCAGCAGTTGCTGATGCGCGCACCTGAGGCTTTCCTGTATTTCAATGCAGTGTTTCTCGGAAGCCTGCAGCGCGACGAATTTATCGCTCAAGGACTTTAATTGACGTCCGGTCTTTTTACACGCCGTTTTTCTTACCATATACTCCCGTTTTGAGCCTTCCTGCCGCCCGGGCCAAGCTTTTCGCCTGTCTCCGCGACCTGTTTTCTCAACTCCAGTATGCTGTCCTCCAGGCGCTGAGATGAACCGGCAACCGCAAGGTTCGAATCCGCCACTCTGGCGTTTTCGTCCGACAATTTATCTACCGCTTTCACCGTCTTCTCCAAGCGCAATATAATAAACGCCAGAAGCAGGGCTATAAGCGTAAGGATCACATTGGTGTACTTCATCTCTTTTCCTCCCCGGTCATTTTATCACGGCCGGCGCCGCAGGGCCGAAATGGTTAGTCCGCGCCGCCCAAGAAAACAGATAGCGGCAAGGAGCCCCAAGATAGAGCATATAATCGGGCCGTTCAGAAAGAGGCTGAAGATAAGCCCTTTTCATATCTAAAACCCCGTGTTCGCGGCCAAAAAACAGTGGATGCAAAATCAGAGCCACGAGCAAGACGTTGGTAAAAACGGAAACAAGATCTCCAGAAAGATAGATAAAGATGTGGCGGGCGTAGCGGAAGATAAAATAACGCGGGAAATAACCGGCTGTAGATAGGCTTATTAACACCGCTCCCAGCAAAACCTGCCACTTGAATATACGCTTGAATAACTTCATTCAGCATACCTTATCCCGTGGCTGGTTTTATAAGTATACCACAAAATACCCGCAAAGGAGCAAATTTTTTAGAAAATCCCCCGGCATCTGCTCCAATATATTTGCTACTTTTAGATCATTTCCCGCTCTTCCAGCAGGAAGGCTGATATACCAGGACCGTGATCACGCCAGCGATAACAAACTCCACAAGGTTGAAGAAGAACCATCCGGCAACCAGCTGAAACGGCAAGGGATACAGCACATATTGGCCTAAAACACCGATCAAGCTGAGAAAAAGCCCCATCAACAGTCCGTAACGCACGCCTTCTCCAATTCCCCTGTTTTCTCTGCCGAAGGTAAAGATATAAACAAAAAGGAACGCGGTAAGGTAATCCAGCGCTATCATTATCCAGGCCTTATCCTCAATGTTCGGGCGCCACAAACCGCAGACACTTTCGTACAAATGCCTTAAGAATACACCGTGAATGATCCCGTCAAGGATTACAAACGAGACGAATATAAAAAAACTGGCCAGGAAAAGCTTGCGCATCGACGCCTCCTTCTTTGTTAGAGTCCGCGGCCGATATTCCGCGGACCCATAGTTAAAACCGATTCCGTGCTCCCGAAGTCGGTATATCGCGAATATAGTAAACGAAAAAATGCAGAAAATATGAAGCACACACCCGCTGGGAAAGGCAAAAAAAAACGGTTACGGCGTGTTACCTGTTGTTTTCAAGTTCCACCGTAACCGTTTTGAAGAGAAACTCTACACCTAACCCAAATATAACACAGTCCCTCGGAGTTTTCAAGGGCTCTGGACAAGAAATCACGAGAATTTTTCATTTTTTCCGACGTAATCGGAACACTTTTCATATTTGCCTAACCGGCTGTAAAACAACCAACTAAATACTTTCATAAACATTTCCAGCCCCGCCGATGCCGGATTTTTCGCTCTTCATTTAATACACTCGACTATTTCCGCGGAAATTCCGTATTTTCCGGCCGGAGATATCAGGTAAAAACCGCTCACTTTACCTTTCAACACCTCCGTCAATTCCAGTAGTATTTTCTTCCCTTCTTCTATTGCCCGCTCTTTATCGGATATCTCCATTCTTTCCCTGATGTTCAAGGGAACGCTCATCCCGGGGACCTCATTATGCAGAAATTCCGCGCTTTTTCTGCTTAATAGAGGCAGGATACCGAAATAAACCGGCACGCCGAGTTTCATAATGTCCCGCGCCGTAGAAACGGCCTTATCTTTGTCGAATACCGGCTGAGTAAGCACGAAATCCGCTCCCGCTTCTATCTTTCTCTTCAGCCGTTCCAGCTGTCCGGATATGCTGTCGAAGTTGGGATTGAAGGCCACTCCTACGCTTATGCGCAACCCCATCTCTTTACGCATATTGTCTATAAGAGAAACCAGTTTTATCGAATTAAGGTCGAATACCGATGAGGCAGCGGGATTACTCCCTAAAGAAGCCGGATCACCGGTTACAGCCAGGACTTTATCCAGTCCGAGCGCGCAGGCGCCCAGCAGGTCTGATTGCAAGCCGATCAGGTTCCTGTCCCTGCAGGTGTAATGAAAGATTGTGTCTATATCCGCCTGCTTTTTCACCAACCCGGCGGCGGCTATGGAGCTCATGCGCACCTGAGCCAGGGGATTCTCGGGAAAGCTCAACAATTTCGCGCCTCGTGACTTGAGCATCAACGCTGTATCAATAAGTTTCTCCGCGTCCGCGCCTTTGGGAGGAAGGACTTCCACGATAACCGTGATCTGCTTGTCTATCACCGGCCTTTCCCGCAGCGGCTCCGCCGGACGCGATTCCTGAACGGACTTCGCTCTTGGCGCCGGTTTAACCCCTTTCAGTCTCTGCGCGGCCAGGCGTATGTATTCCGGCGTGGTTCCACAGCATCCGCCCACGATATTGGCGCCGGACTGTGCAAGTTTCAGGGCGTAAGAAGCGAAATATTCCGCCGAATCGAAATACATGGTCCTGCCGTCCACGATCTGCGGATAACCGGCGTTGGGCTGGGCAGAAATGTATTTTCCGGTAAGCTGAGCAAGACGCTTCACCGCTTCCAGCATCGCCGCAGGCCCCTGTCCGCAATTCGCGCCGATAACGTCGGCTCCCGCGGCGGAGAGGACCGAAACCACAGAAGAAATGCTGTTCCCGAAACCGGTACGCAGGCCGTGGAGAAAAACCATCTGGCATATTACGGGGATACCTGCCGCGGTATCCCGGCAGGCGGAAAGCGCTATGCGGATATGCTCAAGACTGGAAAAAGTCTCCAATATAAAACAATCCACCCCGCCTTCGGCCAGGGCTTGGGCCTGGACCTTGTAAATATCGTATATCCGGCCCGCGGAGAGCTCCACCTCCGGGGGATTCCTGCTTAAAGGCCCGATGGAACCGGCGACAAAGACGCCTTTTCCTGCCGCGGCCTCAACCGCCAGGCGCGCTCCGGATAGATTTATCCTCCCGGCCTCTTTTTCGCGGCCGAAGGCCTCCAGTTTTGCGGCGTTGGCGCCGAAAGTATTGGTCTCGATGATGTCGGCGCCGGCGGCGATGTATTCTTCGTGTAAGCGCGAGACATGGACCGGGTCAACGATATTAAGGCTCTCGTAACAGGACTCCGGGGCTATGCCGCGGCTGTGGAACATAGTCCCGGCCGCGCCGTCGCAAATAAGAACCCGCTCTTTCAACGCCTCAAGTAAAGATGTTTTAGTCATCGTAATGAATATTCATCAAGCCGGACAAAACGCAGCCCGCGTTTTTTCAACAGCTCCAGGGCATCCATAACGCCCTCCGCCGTCTCCTTCTCGGGATGATTCATGTGCGCGATTATTATATCACCGGGCCGCGCCGAAAGAAAAGCCTCTTTTACCTGCCCCCGGGAATAAGACGCCCCCTTGTCACCCAATACGCTGAAACCCACGCAGTTATAACCGAGCCTTTCCACGACGGCCACGGCCTTCTCGTCGTAATACGCTGTGCCGGAACGATAAAAACGCGGGCGGCGGCCGGTAAGCCGCCTGATCTTCTCGGCATTCCCGTCCACCTCGCTCCGGATCTCGGCGGGGCCGGACGTCCCCTTGATCCCGTAAATCGACCTGCCGTTTACGGAACAGGGCTTATGCAGCATACCATGGTTCTCTATCTCGAAAAGGGGATTTTGCGATAAGGCGAGGAATTCCGAAGGGTATTTATCTATCCAGCGGGCGTTTATGAATAGAGTGGCGGGGATCTTCTCGCCGATAAGATAATCTATCAGTTTCGAATCGTAACCGTCGCCGGAAGAGCCGCAGGCGTCAAAGGTAAGAGCGATCACCGGCTCCCGGGTATCAAGACCGGTCTTGACGCCGGAGGCGGTCTCGGACCATTCAAGCGGGGGCGCGAGAAACTCCGGTTTGAACAGGATCAAGGCCGCGAAGAGCAGAAAGGCAAAAATTACCAGAAGTAATATCTTCCCCGTCTTCCTCATAACGAAGCGGATTTGGATTGAAGGATACTTTCGCGGTGTTTGCGTATCAACTTCGCCCCGGGGCCGATCGTAACGATTTCCTCGACGTCTATTCTGTAAATTGCGACGTCCTCCGGGAAAGATATCTCGAAATTCTCGGAACGGTATTTGCCGGAGACCCCGGCGACGATCCGCTCCACGCAGAATTTCAATTCTCTCTCCTGCAGGATGTTCATCAACATGTCCGACTCCGATTTTTCTTGGACCTCATGCGCCTTGCCGAGGAACTGGTAAGCTATAAGAGCGTCGAGACAAAGGATGCCGACCGCGACATTCGGATTCTTTTTCAGATTCAGCGCTGTGCGGCCGTTTTGGAAATCTGCGATGAAAATCGAATCCTCTTTCACTTTGACAAGGAATTTCGGCGCGACGTTCGGGCGTTCGGAGTCGCAGGTGGAGATATAAACAAACTCCTGTTTTTCCAGTAGGCCGCGTATTTCTTCGGAGATCAGATTATCCGACATACGACTTCTGTCCTTTCGGGGAAAACCGGCCGGCGGGATGCCCGGAGCGCGGATGTTCGGGGCGTCCGGAAATGGGATACTCCGGTCCCCGGTATTATTATAATGCCGGTCCGGAAGGCGGGCAACAGAAAAATGCTGTTTTCCCCGCGGGACGACTTGACTTCCCGCGCCGGATTACGGGCCTGAAGGGGCTTCGAAGGGAGGCATCTTGCGGAGCGGCGGCCTGCGGCGCATCTGCTCCTCTATTTTGCGGTTAAAAGCCGTGAACTGCTCCGGCGTCAGTATCTTTTTGAGGTCCATTATACCCTGCAGGCGCGAATCCTCTTTCTCGGAAAGCAAAGACTTTATGCGCTGCTGGATCCGCATTACCTTTTCCATGTCCGGCTCGATCCCGGCAAGCTCGCGGCGCAGATCATCCCTGTTTTTCATCATATCAACCATCAGACGGCGCCCCTGCTCCATATGCTGCCTGCGGTTGTCCTCAATCCTGCGTATCTGCTCAACGCTTAAATTAAGCTCTTTCGCCATCTCCCGAAAAGGGCCTCCCGCTTTTCTCTCAGCAGCCGTTCCCGGCGGCGCTTCCCCGTCGGAAGGAAGATAAGCGGCTCCGGAGAACATCCCGGAGGCCAGTAACGCGCAAACATAAAAAGCGATATTCATTCTCCTGCACATAAAGCCTCCTCCGCTTCTGCTCTTCAATCGAAAAACATCTCCTCGATATAGGTATACTCTCCTTTGTTCCTCTCGCTCATAGTATCGGAGAATCCCATTATATACGCCATATACTGCATCTTCTCATCCTGAACGGTTCCGTTATAACCGCCGGAAGCGCCCGGCGGAGAAAAATGAAAGTATATCAAAAGCGCCGCGGCGACGCAGATGGAAACGCTCGACAGCGCCAGTAACGCCGGCCTGGGAACGAAGAAGAACCTGGAGACAGCGGCGCGCAGGGAAAACGCGCGTCCCGGCGCGGGCTCCGGCAATTGTTCGCGTATCGCATCCCAAATTCCGGGAGGCACATCTTCTCGCTCAAGCCTTTGAAACGGCGCGACCGTCGAACTCTGGACAAGCGCCTCGAATTCCCGGCATTCCCGGCACGAGGAAAGATGCTCCTTTATCAGCCGCGCGTCCGCGTCGGTGACGGCCCCGTCCGCGTAATCGGTAATGATTATCTCCCTGATCCGTTCACAATTCATTTTCCAGCACCTCTTTTCTGACCGACAAAAGTTTTTCCCTCGCCCTTTTCAGCCGGGAACGCACCGCGTTCACGTCTATGGCGAGGACATCGGCCATCTCTTTGTAACTGAGTCCTTCCATGCTTCGGAGCACTATGCAGGCCCTTTGTTCCGGCGTAAGCACCCCGAGCAGGCGGTTTATCACGCCTTCGTTATGCTCGCGTTCGCTCTTCTCGGCCACATAATCCCTGGAATAGGAACTGCCGAGGGCGTCGTCGTATGCCACCGTCCTGCTTTTTAGACTGGCGTGCTTCTTTATGTAATTAAGCGAGGTGTTCACCGTCACGCGGTACATCCAGGTCCGCAGAGAAGACTGGTAACGGAAACTTTTCAGCTTATTATGCACGGTCACGAAAACCTCCTGGGTTATCTCCCTGGCGTCCTCCCTGTGACGGGTCACCCTTAAGGCGACGTTGAAAACGAAGCCGGAATAGGCATCGTAAATGTCCCGGAAAGCCTCCAAATCCCCATTTGAGGCTCTCGCGATCACTTCTTCAGTCTGATTATCATGCATAAAACGCGTCTTCCCGCGCTGCGCGTATATTCGCTGGAATTTCATGCGGCTCACAGGCCGCGGTTTAAAAAATATTATTTACCGTACATCTCCTTCAACTGCTGGACGGAGGGAAACTTACGGTAAAACTCCCCCTGCGGCCCGATGAACCCGTCGTCCGTTTTCTTCAGCGTGACCTCGGTATAAGTTCCGCCGGCGTTGGGAATGTTGACACTGTATATCCCGGTGACCGCGGCGGTATCAGCAGCCGGGACAGCCGCCGCCTTGAAAACCTCGACCGGAGGCTCCGCAATCCGGTAAACCGGATCATCGACAACCAGATACCCCTGTCTGCTCCTGAGGTAATACGTATCGTTGTAGTAGAAATAAGACCTGCCGCCTATTATTACGATCCTGTAGCCGCGGGGCAGGTATCTGACAACTGCACCGGCCGGCGGATCCACTATCGCGAACCCTCCTGGCCTCTTGCGGTAGAAATAGCCGTCGTCGAAATAATATTCCTGCCCTCCGTAAATGATCATTTTAGCCACCACGTCGGAAAGAAATGGAACTACTGTGCCGCGGTAAGGATGATAAGGACGATGATGTTCATGCCGCGGCGGCCTGGCAAAGGCTTCGGTTTGCAGCCCGCACAACAGCAGAGCCGCGCAGGCGCTGGAAATAAATAACCCGGACATCTCGCTTTTTCTCATATCTATCCCCCCTTTTTTTGCGCACCTAAGGTCGGCGATCAGAAACACTATCTTTCCGCTGTCTTTCCGCGGTTTTGCGGCATGAGAAGGTGTTACCTGAACGCTATCTCCCATTAGACAAAGAGCCGGCCTCAAAAGTTACTTTGAGGGATAAAAATATTTACCGCGTCCTAACGCTGTAATCCGGCTTCCATTCGATAATTAGACAAGAAAAATAAGAAAAAGTTACTCTCGAGGAATAAGATCACAATGCCGCGGGGATGATTTCCTGAAATGAAACCCGGGGAACTTCAATTATCACCCTTTCCAAAGCTTCCCCATCTAATTCGTCTATCGTTTCCCGGTTACGAGCCCGTATTTTAGTCTCGCCAAAGCCTTAGTGGCGGGTACAAGTGCGCTGTAAAAAACTTACTGAACAGCGCACTAACGGGCTTCGTTACCGTTACCGTTGCCGAATTAAAGCTCGTCTATATTAACCCCGTGTCGTAAGATACCGGGAAAATCTCTTCGACATTTTCGCACGAGCGAATACTTAGCCATCCGATTGGCTAAGGTAAATTCCGGCACTCTACGGGGTAATCTACGCCGCATTCTGCGGCTTGATTAAGTATTGTGTCCCCGGAAGCTCAAATTCGAGGGCATATATCCGGGAAACCAGCACCCTTCCCCGGCGCAAAGAAAGCTCCAGGACATGCCCTCCGGAGCTCCTGTCGGAGGAAATAAAGTGAAAATGATATCCGGGTTTGTTCACTCCACGGCAGGAATCCGGAAAACGGAATCCTATCATACTTCCGTTTATCTCCTTGAAAAGAAAAAACGTCTGTTTTTTCAAGGCCTCTTGCAGGGCGGGGAACGGTTTATCCTGCGCCGGGACACTGCGCGTTTTTAGGGAATCGAAACTGCCGTCCACCCGTATGGCGTATAAAGCCTCTTTATCGGTAAGCAGTCTGTCGAGATAAGCGGTCAGCGCGGCATAATCCCCGATATCCGCGGCCGCAAACTCCATGTCGGTCCGGAAGAAAGTCACGGTTGCGAACGGCGAAAGCGTCGAGGGTGAAATAAGGTTCACTCTGCCGTCGGAAGCGATACGGTAGAAACGCCCGTCCAGGGCGATCATCTCTCCGTCAAGCCGGTCTACTGTGCCGATACCGAAATCGCCTTTTTTCGCTATGGCGCGGTATTCAACCCACCCGCCATACTGCCCGGCCTCCAGGGCGTCCATGCTGGAGAACTGACAAACGGCAGTTTTAGGGTCCCGCCGTTCATAAAAACACCCTTGCTGAAAGGAAATGAAGAGCGAAACAAGAACAAAACATAAAAAGTATCCCGGCGCTTTACGCATGGCACTCCTGTTCCGCTGTTAAATAAGTTCTTTAGACAGCGCATTACGTTACTTGGGTTTTTGATAATCGAAAATACAAATTTGACCATCTCGCCGACTCTTCAGTGGCGGATTCTGTGCGCTGTTTAACAAACGTATTTAACAGCGCACTAGTCATGCCCGAACTTCTTTATGAACCATGTCTTCACCCCCTGGACAAGAAATAAATAAGTCAAGACGATGAAGAACAACACGGCGAAATACGCCGGAGGCGGCGCGGTGAACCCGAACGGTCCGGCGAGCGGGGTAAAAGGTATGATCATACCGATGCTGATGATCACCAGGGAAGTCAGAACCAGGAACCCGCTGGGACGGCTCTCCAGGAAAGGCACCTTCCCCGTCCTGATGACGTAGATGACGAGCGTTTGCGTGCAGAGAGATTCTATAAACCACCCGGTGTGAAAAAGCGATGCGTTGGCGTGAAAGATAAACAGCATTACACCGTACGTGAGGAAATCGTATATCGAACTTATCGGACCGATAATGAGCATAAATTTCTTGATGTAATCCACCCTCCAGGGACGCGGCTGGCGCAGGTATTCCTTGTCCACTGCGTCGGTAGGTATCGCCACCTGAGAAAGGTCGTAAAGAAAATTGTTCAGCAGGATCTGAATGGGAAGCATCGGCAGAAAAGGCAGAAAAAGGCTGCCGCCGGTCATGCTCAGCATATTGCCGAAGTTCGAGCTGGAGCCCATTTTTATGTATTTGACGATGTTGCCGAAGGTTTTACGCCCTTCTATGACGCCGTCCTCAAGCACCATAAGGCTTTTTCGAAGCAATATGATATCCGCCGACTCCTTGGCGATATCGACCGCGTTGTTCACCGATATTCCGACGTCGGAAGCCTTCAAAGCGGGCGCGTCGTTGATACCGTCTCCGAGGTATCCGACGATATGCTTGTTACGGTGCAGGGCGGTGATGATGCGTTCTTTCTGTAAAGGAGAGAGCCTGGCGAAAACGTTGGTGCTCTTGACCAGTTCCTGGAGCTGCGGGTCGTCGGCTTTATCTATCTGGTCCCCGGTAACCAGCCCCTGCACGTTCAGCCCCACCTCGCTGCAGATCTTCTTGGTGACCATCTCGTTATCGCCGGTGAGCACCTTGAAATCCACGCCGAGCTTTCGCAGGGCGATGATGGCCCGCCTGGCGCTCGGCTTGGGCGGGTCGAGAAACGCCACGTAACCGGTCAGGATCAGTTCTTTTTCATCATCCTTGGAATAAGCTTCTTTTTTCTGAAGGATATCCTTATACGCTATCGCCAGCACCCGGAAGCCGTCGGCACTGAGATTCTCGTATTCCTCTTTGAGATCGGAGAGTATCAGCGGGTCCATCTCCATCAGTTCCCCGTCGAGTTCATAACCGGAGCAGCGCTTGAAGATCTCCTCCGGAGCGCCCTTGCAGATCAACCTGTGGATGCCGTCCGTTTCCACCACCACCGACATTATCCTGCGGGAGAAATCGAAAGGGACCTCGTCAACTTTTTTGTACTGGCGCACCAGCAGTTTTTCGTGTTTAAGGATGGCCCTGTCCAGCAGGTTCTTCAGGCCGGTCTGATAATAGCTGTTTATGTAGGCGAAGCGCAGAACGCCGTCATCCTCTTTCCTGACCACGTCGCAGTGCTTCTCCAGGACTATCTTGTCCATGGTCAGCGTCCCGGTCTTATCCGTGCAGATGATATCCATAGCGCCGAAATTCTGGATGGAATTGAGGCGTTTGACAATAACGTCCTTTTTCGACATGGCGATCGCGCCTTTAGAGAGGTTTATCGCCACGATCATCGGCAGCATCTCCGGCGTCAGCCCGACCGCAACGCCGAGAGAAAAAAGCAGGGATTCGATCCAGCTGCCGCGGCGCATAGCGTTGACGGCAAAGATGAAAATGACCATAAAGAACATCGCGCGGATCATCAACCAGGTAAAACTATGCACCCCTTTGTCGAAGCTGGTCTCCACCCTCATAGTCGCCAGGCGGCGGGACATCTCTCCGAACCTTGTGGAGATGCCGGTCTTGATGACCACGCCGAGAGCGGTGCCGCTGACCACGCTGGAGCCCATAAAAACGATATTGCCCATATCGGAAGCGGAATCACTTTTCCCCGTTGCCGGGCCGGCAGTTTTTTCTATAGGGAAAGACTCTCCGGTAAGGGATGCCTGGTTGATGAACAGGTCTTTGCAGGAAATTATGCGCAGGTCAGCCGGGATCATGTCGCCGGCGAAGATATCCACAATGTCTCCCGGGACAAGCTCCCGTATCTTGATCTCCTTGGAGCGGCCGTTCCTGTAAACGGTGGCGGTGGCGCGCACCATCTCGCTCAGCCTGTCCGCCTCCTTGCCGGCGCGATACTCCTGTATGAAAGAAAGCAGGACGCTCATCACGGCCATCAGACCGACCAGCAGGGCGCTTATCTTCTCGCCGAAGAAAAGCGAAAAGGCGCCGATTATCAAAAGCACTATAACGAGGGGATTGACGAATTTGGAGAGGATCTGGATGAAGACCGTGCGCTTCTTTTTTCTCGCCGGCTCGTTGAGACCGTATTCCTCCAGGCGGTCCTGCGCCTCCTGCTCCGGCAGTCCTTTTTCCGAAGTGCGCAGTTTCTCGAGGAGCGTTTCTTTGGGGCAGTTTATGTAGTCAAAATCCAGGACCTGCGGCTTCTGGTGCGGGTAACCGTGGTTTTTTTTCTTATCTATCTTAAGAAGCCCCATGGGAAAGCCCGGTTGACACCGTAATTCGCAATAGGATCGCGGGAAACGGCCCGGGCCTTTTCACGGATCACGGGTTAAAGTATTCAAACAAAAAAGGCTTTATCGCCTTCCAATCCCCAGGCTTTTCTAAACGCGCCCTGAAAAACTGGCAGGGAAAGAACCTTTAACGTTGAGTATATTTTTGTTTTATGCCTTTGTCAATCTATAATTACGTATCGGCGGGCGGCGGTTGGAAAAACGGGGTTTGTTCATAATTTTGCTGCCGCGGGAAGATCAAAAAAAGGCCCGGCTTATTCAGCCGGGCCTTGTGCGGTTTAAGGTTACAGCTTGACTACTTTAGTCGCCTGCTCGCCTTTCGGTCCCTTCTCAATTTCGAATTCGACCTCCTGGCCCTCCTCTAAAGATTTATAACCCTCACCCTGGATCGCGCTGTGATGCACGAATACATCACTTCCCGATTCGGGAGTAATAAATCCATAACCTTTTTGGTTCGAGAACCACTTCACTTTACCTCTTGCCATTTTGCACTACCTCCTTCCCTTCATATTTATGACATTCCGTCAGAGGGCGGTCATAAAAAAAACCGGAAGGTTAATCATCCATAAACCTTTCCGGTCAAGGACATCACACCTCTGATATGCCACAAATGGAGTATACAACTTTTTACCGATTTGTCAACTATAATTTTGCGCAATTTTAAGCAAAAAGCACACAGCGCAAAGTCTTCCTCCGCGCGGAAAATGCCCGCTTCAGAAAACGGGTTACCGCTTATGCGGGAAACCGCGCCCTCCTCCGTGGCGCTTGTGCCCGAAACCTCCGCCGGACTGGTGCCTGCCGCCCGGTCTGTGCCCGGGATGACGGTCTGACTGCTTCCCGGCGTTATCCTGGAATTGCACAGTAGGAACTTGAGGATGTTTGGATATGGGCAGACTCGCCCGGATCAGCTTTTCTATCTCCATCACGTCGCGTTTCTGGTCGGGAGTGGCGAAAGAGACGGCGTGGCCTTTATGCCCCGCTCTGCCGGTGCGTCCGATGCGGTGCACGTAATTCTGGGCGTCCTCCGGGATATCGTAATTTATCACCAACTCGATTCCGTTGACGTCGATACCCCTGGCGGCGATATCGGTGGCAACCAGGACCTTATACTTGCCGGACTTGAATCCCTCCAGGGCTTCGCGCCTCTGACAAAGCGAGCGGTTGGAATGTATCTCCGCGGCGTTATGTCCCATATCCCTGATACTGCGGGTTATCTTCTTGGCGCCGTGCTTGGTGCGCGAGAACAAAAGCACCGACCCGTGGTAATCGTTCAGCAGTTTACGCAGCAGCTGCAATTTCGCGTCCCTGGGAACTATGTAGAGCTCCTGGGTGAGCCGTTCGGCTATGGTTCCGGAAGGCGCTATTTCCACCGAAACCGGGAGTTTCATATATTTGGCGGTCATCTGCATTATGGATGCCGGCATTGTCGCCGAAAAAAGCATCGTCTGCCTTTCCTTGGGAAGGAACCCAAGTATCCTGTTTACCTGCGGCGCGAACCCCATATCCAGCATGCGGTCGGCCTCGTCAAGCACAAGCATCACCAGGTCGTCGAACATTATGTTCCACTGCGACATATGATCCAGCAGCCTCCCCGGGGTGGCGATAATCACGCGCGGGGTGCGGCGCAGCGCCTTGATCTGCTCGCTCATAGAGGCCCCGCCGATAAGACAGGCTGTCCCCATCCCGAAGGGGACGGTGAGCCCTTTCATGGAATCCTCAATCTGCAGAGCGAGTTCGCGCGTCGGAGCCAGGACCAGGCCTATCCCCTGCTTCTGCGCCAGCTTCTGCACCATCGGTATGGCGAAAGAATGCGTTTTCCCCGTCCCGGTCTGGGCTATCCCCACTATATCCTTGCCCTGCAGGGCCATCGGTATCGCTTTATACTGGATCGGTGTGGGCACCTTGAATTTGATGCGTTCGAGAATATCGAGAATCTTGGGCGCTATGCCCAAACCAAAGAAACTCCTGTCGGATACGGAGGATGAAACCGGCTCCGCGCCGGTTGTGCGCTGATTCATTTTTAACGGTTCCTTTCTGTCTGAATTAATTATCTGATCGTTATGCGGGCGTTCCATACCTTTATATTATATCACTCATATCGCAAAGCTTCTATAGGATTTAATTCCGCGGCTTTCTTGGCGGGCCACAAACCGAAGAGGATACCGATCGCCAGCGAGAAAGCTGTAGCCAAAGCTACCGAGGCAGGCATTATTCTCACGGACCAGCCGGCCAGGAGATTGATCAGCGCCGCCGTGCCGACACCCAGGAGGATCCCCGAGGCCCCCCCGATGAGCGACATCAACACCGCCTCAATCAGGAACTGCACCATTATATCCTTCTGGTTGGCGCCTATGGCCTTGCGCAATCCTATCTCGCGCGTGCGCTCCGTCACAGATACCAGCATTATGTTCATTATGCCTATGCCGCCGACAAGCAAAGATATAGCCGCGATCGAGCCCAGCAGGAGCGACATCGTCTGGGCGGTGTTTTCCATCGCTTTCTTCATCTCCGCCATATTGCGTATCTGAAAAGCGTCCTCCCGGTTCTTTCCCAGGCGGTGCGTCTTTATTATCAAAGAAGATATGGAGTCTTGGGCCTCTTCGAGAACGTCCGGCGCCCCGGCCTCCACGTATATCGTGTTTATGTAATCCTTGCCGAAGACGCGGTACATCGCCGTGGTCACGGGAATCAGCACGATATCGTCCTGGTCGCGAAAAGAGCCTCCCCCTTTGGCGGGCAATATCCCGATAACCCTGAAATTAATCAGGTTTATCTTTATCTTCTCCCCCACCGGGTCGGCGCCGCCGAAGAGTTCCTTGACCACTGTCGTTCCCAGCACCGCCACTTTTTCCCGCGCCTTTACCTCCTGCTCGTTGAAAAACCTCCCTACCTCCGGGATGAGGGAGCGGATAGCGGCGTAGGAAGTCCCCACCCCTTCGACCTGGGTATTCCAGTTTTTGTTGCCGTATACCAACTGGCCGCTGCCTGTGACCGAAGGACTGACTCTGGCCACCGTATCGGTCAGCTTCTCGATGGCGGTAATATCTTTAAAAGTAAATCTCGCCACGGACCCGGCTTCCATGGCCACCCCGTGTACCTTGGCCGAACCCGGACGGATGATCAGCAGGTTAGACCCCAGGGAAGCAAGCTCCTTTTCGATGGAATCCTTGGCGCCCTGCCCCACGGCCAGCATGGCTATCACCGCGCCCACCCCGATCAATATGCCGAGTATGGAAAGAAAAGACCGGACTTTGTGCGTTATCATAGCCGCGCCCGCCTGGCGCAGGTAATCCAGGAATTTGGCGCCGCGCGCAAGGCGCTCGGATTTCGAGAGGACGTGATCTATAACCTCCCCGGCCGCGCCCTCCGACGCGGTATCCTTTTCGGAAGGAAACACGGTATCGACGGAGGGAGACACTTTTTTGTCCGAGATAATCTTACCGTCGCGCATTACTATCACGCGCCCCGCGTGCGCGGCCATCTCCTGCTCATGCGTAACCATGATCACGGTCTTCCCTTTGCGGTTCAACTCCTTCAAAAGATTGACGATATCTTCCTTACTCCTGGAATCGAGGTTACCGGTAGGCTCATCCGCCATCAGGATCAGAGGGTCGTTGACCAGGGAGCGCGCGATCGCCACGCGCTGCTGCTGTCCCCCGGAGAGCTCGTTGGGCCGGTGGCCGATCCTGTCCGCCAGCCCGACCTCCTCGATGCGCTCTCTGGCTTTTTCCTTGAGATGGCGTTTTCCGGCGTAAACCAGAGGCAGCTCTGCGTTTTCCAGGGCGCTCATGCGCGGCAGCAGGTGGAACTGCTGAAAGACGAAACCCACAAGCCGGTTGCGCACCGCGGAGAGTTCCTCGTCGGACAACTCGTTCACGCGCCTGCCGCCGAGTAGGTATTCTCCGCTGTCCGGCCGGTCAAGCAGTCCCAGGACGTGCATCATCGTGGACTTGCCTGAACCGGAAGGCCCCATTAT
>Ga0123335_1003261_pt1 | contig 22875 bp, 25 predicted proteins | sample BiotimSIPDNA_2_FD_89707 | JGI IMG/M metagenome (GOLD analysis project Ga0123335, IMG submission 89707) | Anaerobic biogas reactor microbial communites from Washington, USA - Biogas_R2 time_0 SIP DNA | ecosystem: Engineered > Bioreactor > Anaerobic > Unclassified | place: Washington, USA...
CTGCACACGGTATTCCGAGTATCTATAAGGAGCCGCAACATCAGGGGTTGAGAAAGGAGGGAATAGCATGGCGATGGAAAAAGGTAAAGTGAAGTGGTTCAATAACGCAAAAGGTTATGGCTTTATTGAACGAGAAGGCGGGCAAGAAGATGTCTTTGTTCACTACTCCGCTATTATGGGAGATGGATACAGAGCGCTGCAGGAAGGTGACACTGTTGAGTTCGAGGTAGTATCCAGTGATAAAGGGCTTCAAGCATCGAAAGTCACAAAGGTATAAAATCCATACCAATTCTATTGGTTAGGGTGTGGCGGTTATGCCATTCCTATATAGATTGAACTTGGTAAAGGAACTGATTAAGGGGCAGGGTACATCCCTCCCCTTAATCTCCTGCTTAAAAGTTGAGAGCATTTAAAAGCAGGGAATAGGAGAAATGAATACCATGCTCAAAAAGGGAGGGGTATTTGTTTGTTTTGTATTTTTAGGAGTTTATCTTTTATGCGAAGCGCAAAACAATACTTCCGGATATTTAAGGATGGCTTATGAAGCGCATAAAAGAGGGTTATATGAGATATCTAACTCTCAGATTGAAAAACACATAAAAGAAAACAAGGATAGCGCCGATATTGATTACGCTCATCTGTTATACGCTATCAACAACATCTATCTTGAAGATTTTAATAAAGCAATAGAATCCCTGAATATCATAAGAGAGAAAAGGCCGGAATCCGCCTTTTTCAAAGACGCCACATCATACCTTATACTTACTCATCTCAAAACAGGGAATTTACCGCTTGCCCTATCTTTATACGCTGATTACGAAGACAGGTTCTCTGCCGATACATTTCTTGAAGAGCAGATAGCGCAGACCCTCTTTTCAGCCGCAACAACCAAATTCAGGGAAGGGGACATAAAGACCAGCAGGGAACTGTTCAATATTATCTCCACTAAGTTCTCTTCATCCGAATATCTGCCATTATCGTTATATTACCAAGCCCTTACCTATTATCAGAATAACGAATTTACGAAAGCGGCAAAACTGCTCAAAAGCGCATCGGACATATCTAACAGCATCACACAAAAAGAGATAGTTGCGGATATCTATCTTAAGTTAGGCGACTGTTTTTTCAATGAACGGGACTACGCCTCCGCGGAACACTTTTTTAACAGAGTCCGAACTGAATTTCCTGATACCGTATTTAGCACATTGGCATCATTCCAGATATCACTGATTGAAAAACGGCGCGGGAACCTTGACAAAGCGGTATCTATTCTTGAAGGTCTGAAAACCAGCCACGAAGAGGATGTCCATTACAAGGTCCTCGCCGAACTGGCAAATGTAAAAATGTTGCAGGAGAAATGGACAGAGTCGGAGACCTACCTTAAAGAGATAACAGAACTCCCTGTGGAAGCAATAAACCTTGCGGAGGTTCACCTTAAATTAGGGGTTGTGAATTTTAATATGGGCAACTTTGAAGATGCAATAATATATTTCAGGAATGTTGTCGGCTCTCCTGCAAGCAAAGCGGTAAAAGAGAGCGCTATTTTCTGGCTTGGCTATACATATTACATAAAAAACCTTTTTAATGACGCTGTAACAACTTGGGACAGATTGCGGATAGAGTACCCTGAAAGCAAGTATATCCACGAGATATTATTCTCCACAGGGAAACAACTCTACGAAACCAAAAACTATGCGGAAGCAGAGAAAGAGTTATCGGAACTCATCACAGGATACCCTGACAGTTCTTTTTACCAGTCAGCCGCTGAAATGCTTATAGACAGCAAAATACAGCAAGGCAAATTGAATGATGCGCTGGATATATGTGAGATGTTCCTTGAAACACAGACCAGCGCAACGGTCTCCTTCTTATACGGCAAAACACTCTTTCTGTTAAAGGACTTCAAAAAAGCGAAAGAGGCGCTTGAGCAAATACAAAGCAATAAACCGTCCGAACAAGTAGAGGTTGCCTATTATCTTGCAGGCATACACGAAAGACAAGGGGAGATAACAAAAGCGCAGGAAAAATATCTTGAAATCATAACTTTCTTCCCGGAGTATACTGATTGGACAAAACAAGCAGAAGAAAAACTCAAACAACTGAAGAAATGAAAAAAACTTATTCCATATTAACCTTCATTTTAATATTATCGGTATCTATCGGTTTTTCACAGGGCATACAACTCCCTGATGAAGAGATTACCGGAGAGGATACCCGTATTGAAAAGACGCATATCTTCTCGTTTCCTGCCCCGTCATTTAAGGTAAGGTTACCTGAACTGCAAACCCCTGAAGATTTTTTTCTTGCGGATAATCTCCTGCAAAAAAAGGCGAAAGGCAATGTCTCTTTCTTGTTCGGCAGTAATAACACCGCAGGCACCCTCTTCTCTTACCGCTCGTTGACAGAAGGGACCGAATACAAGGCAGACATAGAGGGGCTTTTATCGCATGGACACAGGGACAACAGCAAAACAGGCAGCATATCTTTTGATTTCCAGCGAAAATCCTCTTCAAGCGCCTTCTCAACAGGCGTGTTAATCGGGGAGATGCAACTGCCGGGTCCTGAGAACTCTCCGTTCCCGGACAGAAAGCGTGATTTCACTTCATTTAACACAGAATATTCCTTTACACGGAATCCTGATTTTATCCCGCTTATCAGCAAGACATTTTATAGGATAGACAACTCCGAAGAGATAAACTTCATATTATTGAACTCCCGTATTAATAATGGTCCTTTTTCATTTGAAACGGGGATAGAACGACAGGATGTCTTCAGTGACGGATTTTCCTCTACGGCTTTTTACCAGTCCGTTAACAGAACACAGGGGCCGCTGACCATCGGAGGCACACTAAAGGTTATAGAGCGGTATGGCTGGAAATTTCTTCCTTCGCTCACTTATAATATCAATGACGCAACCTCTCTGAACCTCTCAGGCACATACCAAATCCCCGACCTTTACAAGGACATGCTTGGCAGTGAACACAAAGAAATCACAAGCCACGAATTTGCCCCCGAAGAGGAATACAAACTCTCTCTTGTCTTTAACAAGCAATTTACCAACACAGATATACGCCTTGATATATCCCCTGCATACAAGGAGAGGTTTTACAGTTGGGCGGATACAGACACAAACGGGTTGCTGGAGCCATACCCCCAAAGATACTGGCAAACATCTATCAACCTTATAGCGCAACATAAATTTACGGATTATTTTACAGGGTATATCACAGGCGAAAAACGGTTTTTATCGGAAGAGGTAGAGTATTACCCTGAAGCGATATTTGATGCAGGGTTTGTAGTGAACTACAAAAATTTTGAGTGGAATAATTGGGTATCTTACACAGGTGAAAGAAGTTTCTCAGACAAGACGCTCGGAAGTGTTCCTATATTCAATTCAGAGATAACACTCCAAATAAAGAACATAAAGTGGGGTATAGCGGTTCATAACATCACCGACAGAGAGTATTCTTCAGTCCCTGAATACCCCGCAGAAAAAAGAAGTGTGCTATCATTTATACAGTTTTTCTTTTAAAAAATCGGAGGAATAAATGAGTGTATGGAATCTTATAATCAAGGGCGGCTTGATAATGATACCCATCTTCCTTGCAGGGGTAATCACACTGGCAATAATCATTGAACGCCTTATATCACTTAAAAACGCAGAGATAAATAACGACCAATTTATTAAAGAGGTTGAAGAACTCCTGAAACGAAGAAAAATCAGAGAGGCAATCCAGTTATGCCAAAACAACGATAAACCTGTCCCGCGGATAATAAGAGCAGGGCTCTTGAAGTCCGACAGGAGCAGGGAAGAGATAAAAGAATCCATAGACGACGCCGCAAACCACGAGATACCCGTCCTTGAAAAGTATTTGGGCATCATCGCTACCATCGCCACCATAGCGCCCCTGTTAGGGCTTCTTGGCACTGTAACAGGGCTGATAAAGGCATTTATGGTAATAGAAGCGCAGAGCGGACTTGTAAATCCGGGAGAACTCGCAGGCGGTATATGGGAAGCGCTTGTCACAACCGTAGCAGGTCTTACTGTTGCTATTCCCGCTTACCTTGCTTATAACTATTTTGTAAGCAGAGTCAACAACATTATTCTGCAGATGGAGAAGAGCGCTACACGGCTGATAGATATCCTTTTTCTTTTGAAAAGAGACGAAGGGGAGGAATAGCATGAAGTTTTCAAGGCGTTATTCAATTGTAAAGGGCGAACTTAATATCGCCCCTCTTATAGATGTGGTATTCCTTCAACTCATCTACTTTATGCTTACTTCAAGTTTTATTATGCAGCCGGGGTTAAAAATCAATTTACCGCAGGCGGCAACATCCGAGACACTGACAAAGAAAGAAGTCATTGTGGACATAAGCAAAGAAGGCGCCATGTTTTTCAGAGAAAACCCCGTCTCAATAGAAGAACTGGAAGCAATTTTTCAGGAGACCGCCCATCTTAACACGGATGCAGTGTTAATTATCAAAGGTGACCAGAAAACAGAGCACGGCATTGTTGTAGGCGTGATGGACTCCGCAAGAAAATCCGGAATAAAAAAAATTGTTATAGGCACCATGCCCGAATTATAGTTAGAGAACTCTGCTAAACAGAACTTAACAGGTTGTCTTAAAGAAAAACAAAGGACGGCGTATAATAAACCATGACTTGGAAAAACAATCTTCTGTTAAAAACTTTTCTACTAAGTTTAGCCATACACATCTCGGGAGTGTTCCTGTTTTCCCTTGTGCTGCCGTTGTCTATCAGGGAGATAAAGCCATTAGAGGTCTCCTTACTCCCTTTAAGCGCCTCTTCCGAGACACCTGTCTCCGAACTGACAGCAGGCATCTCCACCGCACTACCTACAGCATCCGCAAAGAGTGAAGGCATTACTGTTGTGACACGGAGAGAGGTTCTGCGGTTTGCCCCGCAAGAAGTTACGGGGGTATCAAAGGCCATAACCCCTGTGGAGATAATCTTTGACACACTTGAACTCCCTGATATAAAACTTCCCGAAATCGTTGCTTTCAATTTAGTCGGCTCCTCATCAGAGAAGAGTTCGGCAAGTTCGGATATTGAGATAGAAGGTCCCGCAGGCGAACGAATCCCGATTTACAGGGAACCGATAACATATCCGGGCTGGGCGATAGAGAAATCCCTGGAAGGCATTATCCGCATAAAATTCTGGGTTGACCCTGACGGAAAAATAGCGCTTACAAACCTCATCACCTCATCAGGGTTCGCAGAACTTGACCTTTACGCAGAACAGACATTCAGGCGCTGGATATTTGAACCGATAAATACAGATAAACAAGCGTGGGGATTAATAACTTTTCGCTTCCATTTACGATAATGATTAAAATAGAACTGAATTTTGCGGTAGCCCTGTATTTACTCATAAGCATCCTGATACTTCTTTTATGGATTCGCTTTGAACACATAAAGACCAGTAAAACAAAGAACCAAAAGCATACTACCCTTTGGCAATGCCCCCTATGTTTTTATGTCTATGTGGACAGCCGTTCAGAGACCATCTCCAGATGCCCGAAATGCAACACTCTTCACAAAAGAGAAAAAAAATAGTAAAATAAATAGATATACGAACCTTGTTTCAAGGGAAAGGAGACGATATGATTACAGAGATAGGTATAGTTGCGGGTGAGGTCTGGCAATATCTTGAAAAATACAACGAAGCCACACTTTCCCAAATTGCCAACGCAATAAAGAGAGAACGAAACCTTGTGATGTTAAGTTTAGGATGGCTTGGAAGAGAAGGGCATATCCTTATTGTAAAAGAGGGAGATGATTACAAGATAACCCTTCGCAAAAAAGAATAATTAACTTCTCACCACCAAAACACACTTTTTGACATTTAACAGAATTGGGGGATCGTCTAATGGTAGGACACGAGACTCTGGCTCTCGGTGTCTAGGTTCGAGTCCTAGTCCCCCAGCCATTCAGTATCTTATCACGCCTTCCACACCCTATTCCGTTATTGTGGCAGTTGTAAAAACATAACGATATTGTATAATACTTTTGTTCACCGGCAACGGTTCTCTATACAACAAAAGACATATATGAAAGACAAAATACTTAAAGAAATAGCGGATACGGTAAACAGCATAGAAGCAAAGAATTATAAACTGCTTGCCTCTAACCTCATAAAGGCAAAACGCGTCTTTATTGCAGGCGCAGGGAGAAGCGGTCTTGCAGGACGGTTTTTTGCAATAAGATTAAGGCATCTGGGAATAGAGAGTTATGTAGCGGGCGATAATCCCTGCCCCCCGATAAAAAAAGGCAACCTTTTGATTGCCGTCTCATATACAGGGAACAAAAAAACAGTTATACATATTGCAGAGAAAGGTCGGGAAGCAGGGGCAAAGGTGCTGACCATAACATCCGATAAAGATACCCCGTTGACAAAGTTATCCAACCACACAATACAGATACCCATAAAACATTCTTTACAGTTCAGCGGTTCGCTCTTTGAGCAGAGCGCCCTTATATTCCTTGATATCTTTGCAGAAGATTTCAGAAGACAGCAGGGTATCTCCCGCTCAGCAATGATAAAACAGCACGCCAATCTGGAATAGCCCCCTGCCCATTACCAAGCATAGCAACCCCGCAAAAAAACGCTTCCAAATGCAAGCGCCGCCCCGCAGAGATGTTTATCCCGCACTGGTTTTATTATATAATACTATTATGGAGGCAACCCGAGTGATAGATATACGAGAGAACACAGAAAAAATAATGCGGTCTGTTCCCGACGGCGTATTGGTTGTTGCCGCAACAAAAAAGAGGAGCGCAAAAGAGATAAACGAAGCCATAAAGTCAGGGATTACGGCTGTTGGTGAGAATTATGTTCAGGAGGCGGAGACAAAGTTCAAGGAGTTGCAGCAGGGCGTAAAGCGGCACTTTATCGGACACCTGCAAAGAAACAAAATAAATAAAGCGCTTGATATCTTTGATACCATAGAGACCGTTGACCGCCTCTCTTTAGCGCGGGCTATAGATAAATCCGCAGGGAAAAAGGGCATTGTGTTCCCTGTGCTTGTAGAGGTCAACAGCGGCAGAGAACCGCAAAAATCAGGGGTGATGCCCGAAGATGCGGAAAAACTCCTGCAGGATATCGCCTGCCTGAAAAATATCAAGGTTGAGGGGCTGATGACTATGGGGCCTTTGGTTGATAAAGCCGAAGACATAAGGTCCTTTTTTCGCTTAACAAAAGAACTCTTTGATAAACTGAAAGACACAAAACTCCCCAATATAAGAATGAAGTATCTCTCTATGGGTATGAGCGACACATGGAGAGTCGCAATAGAAGAAGGCGCAAACATAGTACGCATAGGAACCGCTATATTTGGGCCCAGAAGATAAACACTGTTTTTTTACGGAGGGGTGGCTGAGCGGACGAAAGCGGCCGACTCGAAATCGGTTGTGCCTTTACGGCACCGCAGGTTCGAATCCTGCCCTCTCCGCCAACTTTAATACAAAACTATTCCCCGCAGGGCATATTCCACCGGCATCGCTTATATGCAAGCCCTGTGATGTGGTATAATTTACTACTAAAAAATAGGAGCCGATATGGAAAAAGAATACAGGTATATAAAAAGTTTTATTAAGCACAACTTCCGCCATTTTAATGCCGCTGTTGTAACCGCCGCTTCTGAGGCGTATATCCAGCACCTTGAAAAGGGCGGAAAGATGATGATGACACTGGCAGGGGCGATGAGCACAGCGGAGTTAGGGCTTACTCTGGCAGAGATGATACGGAGAGGGAAGGTCCATGCTATCACCTGCACAGGCGCAAACCTTGAGGAAGACCTGTTCAATCTGGTAGCGCATAACCACTATGTCATGGTCCCTAACTACCGGGATTTTTCCCCGAAAGATGAGGAGAAACTGTTAAAGAAACATCTTAACAGGGTAACCGACACCTGTATTCCGGAAGAAGAGGCAATGAGACGGCTTGAGAAGGCAATGCTCAAATACTGGCAGAAAGCGGAAAAAAAGGGGAAACGGTATTTCCCTTACGAGTATATGTATCAGGTCCTGCGCAGCGGGGAACTTAAAAAATACTATGAGATAGACCCCAAAAACTCATGGATGGTGGCTGCCTGTGAAAAGAATATCCCTATATTCGTTCCCGGTTGGGAGGACTCCACATTAGGCAATATGTTTGTCTCTCAGGTTAAGAAGAACAACCTGCGAAACATATCCACAGTAAAATCAGGGCTGGAGACAATGAGTTTCCTGATTGAATGGTATCGGGAAACATCAAAGGACACAAGCATAGGGTTTTTTCAGATAGGCGGCGGTATCGCCGGAGACTTTCCTATCTGTGTAGTGCCGCTTATAAGGCAGGACCTCAGAGACAAAAAATGCAAACTTTGGGGATACTTCTGCCAGATATCGGACAGCACAACATCATACGGCTCGTACAGCGGGGCAATCCCAAACGAAAAAATCACATGGGAGAAACTGGGGGCGGACACTCCAAAATTTGTCATTGAAAGCGATGCCACTATCATAGCGCCATTGATATTTGCCTATGTGCTCGCAGAATAGTCCTTCAACCGCCCAAAAGGGCGCCTGCATTCCGTATGTAAAGGACGCCTTCAATTTGACTTATGACGGATTTTATCCTAAAATACTTCCATTAAATATAGAGGATAAATTATGGAAAAGAAGATAAAAATACTGATAACAGATTCTCTTGAAAAGGAAGGCGTTGAGATATTAAAGAAAGCCGGCTTTGAAGTTACAGAGGCAGGGAAACTCACCCCTGACCAGTTATGTGAAATCATTGACGGGTTTGATGCTGTGTTTGTAAGAAGCGCCACCAAGATAACCGCCGCGGTGATAGAGAAAGGCAAGAGTTTGAAAATCATTGGGCGCGCAGGCGTAGGGCTGGACAACATTGATACAGAGGCAGCAACCAATGCGGGTATTATTGTAATGAACGCGCCCGAAGGCAATACCCTCTCGGTAGCAGAACACGCCATAGGCATGCTTCTCGCGCTTGCGAGAAATATCCCTGCCGCAAACCAATCCTTGAGAACAGGCGCATGGGAAAAAAAGAAGTTTATGGGGGCAGAGGTCTATAACAAGACACTGGGCATCATAGGGTTGGGTCGCATAGGGAGAAGAGTAGCAAAGGTCGCCAACAGTTTAGGGATGAAGGTTTTAGGGTGCGACCCTTATGTTGAGAAGACATCCCTGCAAGAATCGGATATCACCATCGTAACCCTGCAAGGACTCCTTAAACAATCGGATTTTATTTCGCTACATATCCCGTTTACTGAGGACACAAGCCACCTTATCGGGGCAAAAGAGTTGGATTTGATGAAAGAGACCGCATACATCATCAACTGCTCCAGAGGCGGCATTATAGACGAGGAAGCACTCGCAGAATATATCAAGCAGGGCAAGATAAGGGGAGCGGCTATTGACGTGTTTGAAAAAGAGCCGCCCTCTCCGGACAACCCGCTTTTATCGTTGGAGCATGTTATTGTAACCCCTCACCTTGGCGCATCCACAAAAGAGGCGCAGGTAAATGTAGCTCAGCAACTGGCATCCCAGATAGTATTGGCTTTCACCACTCAAGAAGTCCGCAATGCTGTCAACCTGCCGTTGCTGGACAAGGCATCTATGGAAAAACTACAAGGTCAACTCTCCCTCGGAAAGAAACTCGGAATATTTTTGAAACAACTGACAACAGGCAGCATAAAGGATATACACATAACATACTCAGGAGAGATAACCCATTATGACCTCTCGCTCTTGAGAGCAAATATCATCATCGGCCTATTACAAGAGAAGGAAGAGAAGATAAACCCCGTAAACGCACTCCTTGTTATGAAGAGAAGAGGAATTTCCCTTGTGGAGGAGAGGGAGGAGAGCGGCGGAGAATTTACAAATCTTATAACAGTCGCCGTTAAAGACGGCAAAAAAGTTTCAGCATCAGGTACTCTCATAAAAAAAGGTGAGGAGAGGATTGTTAAGATAAACGGTTTTTCTGTTGACGCATCCCCTGACGGTTATCTTCTTGTCTGTTATAACGAAGATAAACCGGGCATAATGGGCCACATCGGAACAATTTTAGGGGAGACAGGTGTCAATATCGCATCTATGACTTTAGGCAGAGACAAGAAAGGCGGACAAGCAATAACGGTCTTAAATCTTGACCATGAAATAGATACAAAAGTACTAAACAAAATAGAGGAATTTTCGGCTATTCATTCTGTAAAACTTGTAAGGATATAATTAAAGAGAATTTAAAAAATGAAGATATATTTTTTAACTATAGAAAAACCAAGCAGAATAATATTTTCGTTTTTAGCGCATTTTTCTCGCCTTACAGAATGTTCTGCCGCTTGATTCCTCTCTGACAGACAGGTGTATTGTTAACCTGCTCATTATTAGGGGGGTGATTATCATTAACGACACAAACATAATACGGCTTTTTCTACCATGGGCTATACTATGGGGCATTATCACTCTGATTATTGGCTACTTATGGAGAAAGTTCGTCTCCGAAAGAGCGTTGCACGCGGCAGAGAGACGCGCAAAAGATATCGTTCAGGAAGCAGAAAACCTTGCGTTGAACAAGAAACGCGAGATTGATATTGAAGCGAAGGAGTTGATTTATCGTCTCAAGACAGAGTTTGAACGAGAGACGCGCAACAAACGGAAAGAGTTACAGTTTCAGGAGAAACGGTTACAGCAGAGAGAGTTGAACATAGAACGGAAACTTGAAGTTCTTGATAAGAAAGAGGCGGATATCTCGCTGAGCGAAAGAGGCGTAGAAGAGAAGATAAGCGCCTTAAAGAACAAGGACGAGGAACTACGCACTCTGCTTGAAGAGGCAAAACAGAACCTTGCCCGCATCTCAGGCATATCTCCCGAAGAGGCGAAGAGCCAACTCTTGAGAGTGATGGAGGATGACGCCAAGAAAGAGGCGCAGAACATTATACGGAAACTGGAAGAAGAGGCGCGGAACACAGCGGAAGAGAAAGCAAGGAAGATTATCCTCATATCTATGCAACGGCTTGCGCCAGAACACGCATCCGAAAGCGTTGTATCCGTTGTGAGTTTGCCGAACGATGAAATCAAGGGACGAATTATCGGAAGAGAAGGGCGTAATATACGGGCATTTGAGATGGCAACAGGCGTGGATATTATAGTTGACGATACTCCTGAAGCAGTTACTCTCTCCTCTTTCAACGCATACCGCAGAGAGATAGCGCGGCAAACCCTTGAACGGCTTATCGCTGACGGAAGGATTCATCCGGGCAGGATTGAAGAGGTGGTTGAAAAAGTAGAAAAGAAAGTGGAAGAAGATATGATAGCAGAAGGCAAAACAACCATCTTTGAGGTCGGCATAGAGAATGTCCATCCCGAGATTATAAAACTTCTCGGACGCCTTAAATATAGAACGAGTTACGGACAGAACTCCCTGCAACACGCAAAGGAGAGCGCTTTCCTTGCAGGGATGATTGCCGCAGAGATGGGCTTTGACATAAAGACGGCAAAACGCGCGGCGCTATTACATGATATAGGAAAAGCGGTGGACCAAGAGGTAGAGGGAGCGCACCCCGAGATAGGCTCAGAACTTCTTAAAAAATACGGAGAGGCGGATGTAATCGTTAATGCCACCGCCGACCACCACAAGGATGCTGAAACGAACAACCCTTATACACTGCTTGCCCAGATATCAGATGCAATATCTGCAACAAGGCCCGGCGCAAGACGCGATACTCTGGAAAAATACATACGGCGTATTGACGACCTTGAAAAGATTGCGTCTGCTTTTGAAGGGGTTGATACAGCGTTTGCTATCTCCGCAGGCAGGGAGATACGGGTTATAGTAAAACCCTCAAAAATCTCTGACGAGAGAGCAAAGGACCTTGCAAGAGAAATCGCAAGAAAGATTGAAGCAACACTGCAGTACATAGGGCAGGTAAAAGTAACTGTCATAAGAGAGAAAAGAGAGACCGAACTGGCTAAATAGAAAAAAGCAGGGGCGGGAAAACCCTTAAACAATAGGGTATTCAAGGAGACGAAAACAGGCAAACCCTTGCTATATTGAAAATTCCTCTTGACAAAATTTTGTATCCCTTGTATTATGTATGAAAATTGACAAAGAGGAGGTGAGATAAATGAATAAGGCACAGTTGATTGATGCGGTAGCAAAGGTTGTAAGTTCTAAGAAAGAAGCTGCAGCAGCCGTAGATGCGGTGTTGAATGCAGTCACATCAACCCTGAAAAAGGGGCAGACAGTTACTCTGGTTGGATTCGGAACATTTAAGGTTGCCAAGAGGAAAGCAAGAACAGGCAGAAACCCGCAGACAGGGAAAGAGATGAAGATTCCTGCGAAGAAGGTTCCGGTTTTCAAGGCAGGAAGCAAACTAAAAAAAGCGGTCAAGTAAAATTCAATAAGAGAAGCGGACTTAATAGCAATGTCCGCTTTTCTTATTTTTTTTATCTTCTGAACGGATAGTGCGACTTAAGGAGAGAGAACTCTTTCAGAGGCCAGTATTTACACACAACTCTGCTTTTAATCAAAGAACCATCAACAGGACCCCAAACACTGCTGTCTTCGCTTTTGTTTCTGTTATCCCCAAGCAAAAAATAACTGCCCTCAGGAATTTTTGTTTCAAGTGTATAGACAGGCGCTTCTTGGATATACGGTTCGTTGAGTTTACTGCCGTTGATTAAAACAGACCCTTTCACAACCGTTATGGTTTCAGACGGAAGCCCCACGACCCTTTTTATCAGCCACTCTTTATCTCCTTTGGGCGCTTCCAACAACACGATATCGTATCTCTTCAAAACATCCTTTTTTACCACAGCCACCCTATTGCCGGGTTGAAACAGCGGCTCCATAGACGAAGAAACTATCTCCGCAAAACGGACCTCCTTCACCCCGAAGATGTAGCCCACAAAAAAAATGAAACCAAGAAAAACAATGTTTTTTATCAGCCGTATCATATGTATATTCTAATGCCAAAGCAGGCACAGGTCAATTCTACGCCACTCGCCAAACGCCGCATACCATAACGATGGATAATTGATATTTTTCCGTTCTGCGCCTATAATAATCTTATGATTATAGAGAAAATTGTTGTAGGCGAGTTTCAGACAAACTGTTATATCGTTGGCTGCGCAAAGACGAAGAAAGGGTTCATCATAGACCCCGGCGATGACAGCGAAAACATAAAAGCGGTTATACATAGATTAGGGATAGCGCCGTCTTTCATCTTGAACACCCACGGGCATATGGACCACATAAAGGATAACGACAAGTTTAATCTTCCTGTCTACATACACTCTCAAGACAAGGAATGTCTGACTAATCCCGCAAAGAACCTCTCCCAGTTGTTCGGGACAGACATCATTCTGAACATTCAAAGTTTTGCCGTTGAGGATGGCAGCGCCTTACAGGCAGGAGAATTATCTTTTAAGGTGCTTCATACTCCGGGGCATAGCCCCGGATGTATCTGCTTACAACACAATGATATCGTCTTCACAGGAGACACACTCTTCTGCGGCGGTTACGGCAGGACTGATTTTCCGGGCAGTTCCCCGACATCCCTTTTCAAGTCCATACGAGATAGACTTATGACACTCCCTGATAATACCGTTATTCATCCCGGACACGGACCGTCCTCTACCATCGGTCAGGAACGCGGGTTTTTTTGAGTTATAGCGGCAAAAGCGTTCGTTCTTATCAGACAACTGGGGCATCGCCCGCAAGGTTTTTCTCCACTCTCATAGCAAGACCAGGTCAGCGACTGCAGGTCTATCCCAAGCGAAACACCCTTACGGATAATCTCTTGCTTGGACATACGAAGCAACGGCGTCTTCAACTTTATTTTTTTGCCTTCCGCTGTCTTCTTAGTCGCTACATCTATGAGTTGCTGAAACCTCGTCGCATACTCAGGCGTGCAATCGGGATAGCCGGAAAAATCAACGGAGTTGATGCCTATAACTATCGCTTCCGCATCAAAGGTCTCGGCTAACGCCAACGCCAGCGATATAAATATGGTGTTTCTTGCGGGGACATAGGTTGACGGTATCTCCCCTCTTTTAACTCTTTGCGGCATCTTTGCTCTTTTATCTATTAACGCAGAGTTCAGAGAGGAGAGGTCTATTTTCATTATGATATGTTTTTTTACTTTCAGCGATTTACAAATTTTTTTTGCGAAAGCAATCTCTTGTTTGTTTCTCTGTCCGTAATCCAAAGTCAAGGCATATATCTCATAGCCGTCTTTCTTTGCCATAGTTGCGGCAACACAACTGTCCATCCCGCCTGATATGAGGCATACCGCCTTTTTCATCTCATCTCCAACACTTTATGCATTTGGATACGCATATACCAGTTGTTTTGAGGATGCCGTTTCAGAAACCCTGCTATACGGTTTGCGATATTGCGGTTGTTGTCCACCGGCTGCAATACAACGGGGACGGTTATCCTTTTATCTATAAACGCTATATCTTTTATCCCTGTTATCACATACTTGAACTCATCCGCCCGTTTCAAGAACCGCTCATCATAGGCATACCTGAAACTCTTAAGCGCTTCCCTTTTAGGGCTGACAGTTATCCAGTCGGGCAATATCTCCTGCCAGATTGTCCCGTTTGTCTCAACTGCTACCCGATATTTTTTCTTTTGCAGCGCCTTTACCAAAGGTGACAGGTCCTGTAAAAAGGGCTCTCCGCCTGTAATACATACCTGAGAAGACGGATATCTTGCTATCTCCTTCATTATCCGCTCTAATCCCTTTCGTCTCCCCTTTTCCCAAGCATTTTTTGTATCGCAGAACCCGCACCCGAGATTACAACCGGACAGCCGTATGAATATAGCGGGGATACCCTGACGCAACCCTTCCCCCTGCAAGGAATAAAATATCTCGGAGATATCATATATCATAATAAAACGGACTTCGCCCTTATCTTTGTGTTTATAACACTGCCTTAGCCGCTTTTTTGAAGGTATCTGTTATCTTCCCTAATAGCGATTCGCTCATAACGGTCTTTATCTCTATCGCCACGCTTTTATCAAGAATGGACTGGCTCACGGGGAAACTCCCGCCGGCTATCTCCATATTGGCAACAAAATGCCAGTAATTAAGGATGGCAGGCGCCACATCATTCTCTTTCATAACTGCCTTGAACTTGTCCGCTTTCTCTTTGTCCTCAAGGAAGATGACAAGAAATGTCGCAATCTCGCCGTTCTCGTCAGGCAATTCCCTGAACTCAATACCGCCTATGTTCCGTATCTCGGTCTTGATGACCCTCTTGTTCGCTCTCTGCCTGCTGATAACATCTTCTATCTTTTTCAACTGCGCAAGCCCTATCGCTCCCTGTATCTCGTTCATCCTAAAGTTAAACCCTTTCCTCATTCTCGGTTCCTCGCCTCTGCCCACTCCTGCAAGGTGCGGATGTCCGTGGTCGTGATAATATTCTGCCTGCTTGAAGTATTCCTCATTATCAGTGATAACCATACCGCCCTCTCCTGTGGTCATCACCTTTACATAGTCAAAACTGAAACACCCGAAGTCCCCGAATGTCCCCGCTTTTTTGCCGTTTAGCGAGGCGCCGGTGGACTGACAAGCGTCTTCAACGACAAAGACCCTGTTCTCCTTCGCTATCTTCATAATCTCATCCATTCTTGCAATGGAGCCCATCATATGAACAGGCATAATAGCCGCTGTATCCTTTGTTATCTTCTTCTTTATGTCTTCCGGCGAGATATTAAGGGAACGGTCTATATCACATAAAACCGGTTTTAGCCCTGCCTCTTCAATCGCCTCTATAGACGCCACAAATGTGAATGACGGGGCAAGCACCTCCTTGCCTTTCGGTATGTTAAACGCTTCCAGAGCCACTTTCAATGTAGCGCTTCCCGAACCTACGCCCAACGCATACCCTGAGCCGACATACCTTGCAAAGTCCTCTTCAAACAGCTTTACCTTAAAGACATTCTCCCTCTCTTTATCAAACCCATACCTGAAGAAGACCCCTCTCTTCAACACATCCATAACTTCTTCTATCTCTTCCTTCCCAAAGACCTCTCTGCCAGCCATATTTTACCTCCGATTATTTTTCAAAAACCAATTTAGCGTACTCTTCATACATATGATAACTTGTAACGGATAGTTGCGGCGCCATAGACAACTCATTGTTAGCAAAATACCGTGAATAGTTGTATCTTCCTATCAGAATCGTCCATACGGAATCTACCCCGAACTTATTGCCGTATCTGTTAAGTTCTTCCGCAGGTATAGCCATCTCCAATGTCCAATACTCATCTTTATCTTTCCAGTCATTAAGCGTCCCCTTTACTTTAGCGCCGACAAGCATCGTATCAAGGTCCATCCCCAGTTTATAACAGCCCTGCAGCCCTAAACGCCCTCTCCCGGGGAAAAAGAATACGGACTTTTTTTCGTTGGGAGTGCCATAGATTTCCCAATACCAGGTGCTCTCCGTAGGCTTTAAGAAGACCTCCACAAGGTCGCCTGTCAGGAAATGGAAATCCTGGTCTTTATCGCTCTCCTGCACAATATCCGAATCAACAAACTTAATAGCCACATACAAATATTTTTCGTCCCATGCCAGTTGCACGCAGCCCTCTTCCTTCAAGACCTCTCCTTTACCGGTCAGGTCCTTTGAAAGCGATAGTTGATACACAGGCGCAACGCTCCATATAGGGTCGTCCAGAGTCCCGTCTATCACCACAGGGGTCTCAGTATATTTTGCAATAAGAGCAGGCGCCGCTACCGGTGTCTTCTCCTTTTCCGCAGCCCCATTTGTTATGGCGCAGCCGGATACAAGCAACACGGACAACAAAACAAAAGCCCATACATAGTTATTCATCTTCCCCCCTATTTTTATTAAAACAGGACACATTAAAAACTCTTGCCTTCGGCAATAAGCCCCTTATCTCTTTTTTGCGCTCCAATTATGGCTATAAAATAAGCGGTAAAGGGGTGTTTGCTGTTTATATTAAAGACAATATATAGAATATCAGTTAAAACTCTTTTGTCAAATTTTCCATATGCGCTATTCACCTGTTTTTATGTTATACTATAAGCGATAACTCTATGAAAATCAGCGTAAAGGTTGTTGTTAATGCCAAAAAACAAAAAGTTGTGATGGAAGGCGATACCGTTAAGGTATGGATTGATGCGCCGCCTGTTGAAGGGAAAGCAAACAAGCGGCTGATAGAGATACTCTCAAAGCATTACGACAAACCGAAGAGTTCTTTTAAGATAAAGAGCGGATTGAAGAGCAGGACTAAGATTATAGAGATACTGTGAAACAGGCAGGGAGCAGCGGAGATATGGCAGGGAGAAACGGCGAGGCGTTGTTAGTGGAAAAGGCAAAGAACGGAGACACCAAAGCGTTTGAAGACCTTATTAAGATGACCCGCGGCAAGATATACAACCTCGGACTACGGTTGCTCCGCAACAAAGACGATGCCGCTGATATTATGCAGGAGACATACATATCCGCATATAAAAACCTCCCGAAGTTCAAAGGCAACTCATCTTTTTCCACCTGGCTATACAGGATAGCGACAAACTTTGCATTAATGCGTATGAGGAAAGAGGAAGGGAAAAAGATATCTGAAGAACAGTTAAAAGAGTTGTCAAGCCATATATATAACACAGCCATAGCGGACTGGACTCTAAGCCCTACCACCTACCTGAAACAGCAAGAGTTACGAGAGATAATGGAGAAAGCGATAGCGTCTCTCCCTCCAAAATACAGGGCTGTGTTTATACTGCGCGATATTGAGGGGATACCCATAGCAGAGGTCTCTAACATTTTATCTATCTCCGCATCCGCAGTAAAGACAAGGACACACAGAAGCAGGTTATACCTGAGAGAGAAACTCTCAGAATACTTTAACAATAGCGGGGAAAGGGTAAGATGAGGGCGGATTATGGACAGATTTGACTGCGAAGATATATTAGAGTTGCTGTCAGGATACATAGATGACGAAATAGATTCTGTGATGAAGCAACTCCTGGAGCAACACTTCAAAGAGTGTGAGCAGTGCCTCTCCCTTTTGCATTCCCTTGAAAAGACAATCGCCCTCTCCAAAGAAGCGCACAGAAGGAGAACGGTACCCAAAAAAGTTGTCAACCGCATATACTATGAGATACGGATAAGGTATAAAAGGTAAAAAGATGGAGAACACTTCTTTACTCATTATCGGCGGAGGACCTGCAGGCCTAACCGCAGGCATCTATGCGCTACGCGCAGAGATAAAAACCGCCATAATAGAGCCGGCGTTCCCCGGCGGAAATATGCTGATTACCGAGAGGATAGATAACTATCCCGGCTTCCCTCTCGGAGTATCAGGGGCAGAACTGGCAGAGCAGATGAAACAACAGTATCTGGGATTCGGCGGAGAGATAATCAGCGGAGAGGTGGAGGATATCGCTATTAACGGAGAACGGAAAACCGTAAGAATGGCAGGCGGAAAAGAGATTCAAGCATACGCCGTTATCATAGCAAGCGGCTCATCCAGACAGAGTTTAGGCGTTGAAGGGGAAGAAGAATATACTGGCAAGGGAGTATCCTCCTGCGCTATATGCGACGGCGCATTTTTTAAGGGGAAGAGGATTGCCGTTATAGGCGGCGGGAACTCTGCGCTTGAAGAGGCGATATACCTGACAAGATACGCCGAGAGATGTTATCTTATCCATCGAAGGGATTTATTCAGGGCAACAGCATATCTGCAGAGAGAGATAAAGAAATATTCTCAGGTAATACCCGTGCTTTCAAGGACAGTCCGCAAGATAGAAGGGGACGGCAACAGAGTGAAGGCGCTATCGCTTGAAAACAAAGAGACGGGGGCAACAGAGACCATAGAGGTTGACGGCGTATTTATCTCCATAGGGCAGAAGCCCAATACAGCGTTTATTGACGGCAAGGTAGAGCAGAACCCTGCGGGCTATATAATAACAGATTATAGGATGCAGACCTCCGTTAAGGGTATCTTTGCCTGCGGGGATGTAATAAGGAAATCGCTCTATCAAGTTATAACCGCCTGCGGCGAAGGCGCTGTTGCCGCATCTTCCGCGGAAAAATATCTCTCCGACCTATAAAGACCTGCCTAATCGGCGGGATAAAAACCTATAAAAGAAAAAACCAAGCCCGACAAAGAATTGCTATGCCGGGCTTGACTCTTATTAAATCTTACAACTCAAAATTACCACTCACCGGCTTCGTCGGTCTTATTCAATCTGAACTCATAACCGTTCAGCCAGCCTGGCCAACCTGCTGTACCGTTCTGGAATCTCTGGTTAGCGTCAAACTCATAGGTTGCGTGGCCGTCCACCCACAGGATGTTTGCTCCGCCGCTGTGTCTGTCGCTTATCATATTCAACGGGGTTGCTGTTATGACACTACCTGTGTTAAGAACATAGGACGGTCTGTTGGATTGGTCATCCAAATTATACGCGGAATCTCCAAGCAGTATTGTCTCTGCGGGCTTCTGCACTTGCGGTAATCTCTTGTAAACAATCGGGCTACCCCAAGAAGGGTCTCTTCCCAATAGTGTGTTATATCCATAATGGACATATGCCCAGTTAAAATCATCGCAATTAAGGTCTGTTGTGAACGCAAAGTATGGATATGCCTTCTTGGTAACAGGGAAGAATGTCGGACAGATGAATATATTTCCGTCTGTGATGAGATTTTCTTTTACAAGCGTCTTCGCCCAGATAGATGAGAAATCAGAAGAATCTCCCTGCACAGGGAAATATTCATCGTGGTTGTCCAGATACATAATAAAGGCAAGTCCCAGTTGTTTCAGGTTATTCAAACATACTGTCGCTCTTGCCTTCTCTCTTGCCTGACTAAGTGCGGGTAGCAGCATTGCCGCAAGTATCGCAATGATGGCTACAACTACTAACAATTCTATTAACGTAAAACCTTTTCTTCTTTCCATCTCGCTTTCCTCCTTTTTTATTTTCTTCTCCGTCAAATACTCCGCGGAGAAGCATACACTTCTTACTGCTATTTACTCCTATCTCTTTTTTCCACCTCCTTTCCATATTCTATTATACGGCTATGGTGTTATTTTTTCAATAGTTTGCTCAACTCGTCATAGTCGCCCATAAAATACATCACTGTTGAGTGCTTGGGCGCAGAGACCTCAAATGTATCTATGTCTCTGCCTATCAGACGCTTCTCAAACATATCATAGACATCCGTCTTCTTCGGCAGTTTTATCTGTTTCTTGCCGTCTGTCGTCAGATGCATACCCAAGAAACTCTTGCTCGTGTTGACGATATTATCAGTATCTGTATATATATGCACACCGGCTTTCTTCGCTAAATTTCTCAAAACACCGGAAGGAACCGCTATACTGCCAAAATAAACAGATGTCCATCCGTCCATCTCCTTTACCACAAAACCGGGCTTCCCGGTATCTGTAAATACAGCCAATTTCTCTACTGAATTATCATCCGCGTAAAACTGGGGGTCGGTTTTAATAGGATTTGCCTTCCACGGATTCTCCGGAGGGTTGGACTGTAAGGTTATAGGTCTTAAAAAATCGCCTATTACATCGCCTGTTTTAAAGTTTTCTGTGAACAGTCCATCCTTTGTTATTTTCATACTGCTCTCTTTCTTGCCTTCCACATAACCAAACTTTATCCCTGTGAGTTCTTTCATATTATCCAAAGAAAGAGCGACACTCCTATCCTTATTGATTAACCCGGAAGCATATATCCAAAGAAGCACATTGCCGTCTTTCTGTAAATGCTGTTTTATGTCCTGTCTCGTCTTGTCTGTCATCGCAAAAGCATTGGGGAATATGAAAAACTTGTATTTGCTCATCTCCGGTCGGGAGATATCTATTGTTGAAAAGGTATCATAATCAGCCCCCATAAAACTCAACCCTTGCGATGTTTGTCGAGCAATCGTAAGATAATCAAGCCAGTCCGCTGTATAAAAAATACTTTCACTGTCATAGATAACTGCTATCTCCGCATTTCTGGAATTGTCCAAAGACATTGCAAGTTTGCTTATATCCGACGCCTCTTTAAAGCCCTGAAATATCTTATCGTTTTCATACCATCCGAACTCCATCTCAAACCAATATCCGTAAGCGCCATTAGTAATAACGCGGATAAAGTTTTTACGGATGTTCATAAGGTCGCCCCATGCGTCTTTAGATGCGCCTAATTGTCTCTTCAATTCCATATCAGATGTTCTGATGTCGCATTCCACTATATATACCTTATTGTGCAATTTCATAGAACCTACCGGGGCTGTTATAAAAAGCGGCTCGCCTTCCCATCTGGTCTGATATGACCACGGGTCAGCCCAGAAATCAACATATTCGGACTCCAGCACTTCATTGAAATATGATTGTCCTTCTATCTTATAGCCAATCACACCCAAAGGACCAAAAAACGCTCCCGCCAATAAACGGTTGTCCGTTGCCTGTTTGAATACCCTGCACAAATAGTCAATTCGGCGCCCTAATTCCCTGCTCATACAGATATAATAGTCCACCACCTTTTGGTTGTTGCCTGTATTAGGATTACGGAAATACCCAAAACCGCCGACAAATTCGTGAGGAGGAATCTCATTAACGCTATTTGGTAAATCTATGCCGCGCTCTTCTTGGGTAGGAATAACAACCGTAGCAAATGTAACTTTTGGGTCGTTCCACGCTTTTTGCAATGCGCTGTCGGTCTTGTATTTTTCCTTTAAAAACTCCACATATCTTCTGTGCATAACAGGGCTGAAATCAATGCAGTAATTTTCGTAGTCAAAATCACTCCACCACAGCCATTGCCCGCATGCGCCCGCTCCCAAAACGACACCAACAATCCTATCTTTATATTCCCATTCGGATATCATCTTAGCAAGATTAACAAGCCCCTGCGCCGCCTCTCTCTCCCAGTGACGCGAAGCTAAAGAATATCTCGGGAGTTTAGGGTCATTTAACAGCGCTAACTGAGGCCAGGTGAAGTGTGATTTACTGCCATCATTAAAAACAACTACATCATCCGGATATTTTGATGAGAACGCTTCTCCCGCGCGGAATTGTCCCAACCTTAACAAAAAAAGAGCATTTGGCTGATACTTGAGAATATCTACTATCTGCTTTTTTGCCTCATCCATATAAACTTTACCGCCCGGCATATCAATAAAAACATCTAACTGCTGGAGAGATATTCCTGAACGCGTCAATCTATCAAGATGCTTTTTATGAAACTCCCCGCTCGGCCTCATTTTAAAACCCCATTCGGTATATAAATATCCGAAATAACCAACACAATTCGGCAAGGGCGCATTATTGAATAATATTCCAGTGTTATTGTTCGCCTGCCCTATACGAACATTTTGGGAAGGGGTGAAGACCGGCGTAATGGATGATACCCAGGCATCTCTGTCAGCAGAGGTTATATCAGAGACAATAGCGCCGGATGTTTTACTTTCTCCGCACATAGAAGACCCGCTAAACACTAAAGACAACGCAACTCCTGCTAACAAGAGAACCTTTTTATTTCGCAATGTATCCTCCTATTTACACCCGGTTAATTTTATTGTCTATTGCTGATACTTCCACCATTTCGCATTATAGCATATTACAAATATTTGTCAAGCCCTATTAGGTGTTCTGATACGCTGTAATACCATACAAAGAGCAAAGGCATCCTGTTCTTCTTTCTGTCTTTATTTTTTCAATAATTTGCTCAACTCGTCATAGTCGCCCATAAAATACATCACTGTTGAGTGCTTGGGCGCAGAGACCTCAAATGTATCTATGTCTCTGCCTATCAGACGCTTCTCAAACATATCATAGACATCCATCTTCTTCGGCAGTTTTATCTGTTTCTTGC
>Ga0123335_1003262_pt1 | contig 22873 bp, 21 predicted proteins | sample BiotimSIPDNA_2_FD_89707 | JGI IMG/M metagenome (GOLD analysis project Ga0123335, IMG submission 89707) | Anaerobic biogas reactor microbial communites from Washington, USA - Biogas_R2 time_0 SIP DNA | ecosystem: Engineered > Bioreactor > Anaerobic > Unclassified | place: Washington, USA...
ACACCTGGAAGTCTAATATACCACCATACCTAAACCTCGATATGTCAATATCGCTGGCTATAACCTTAAAGCCTATATCGTGTATTCGCTTTGAATAATCTCCATGCCCACAACCGAGATCCAGGACTTTGCCGCGAGGCATGTCTGAAAATGCTTCGACAACAGATTCAAGGAGAGGATGTGTAGGGACTTTTGACATATTTATTCCTTCATGTGCTGCTTACCCGCCCCCTCAAGCTTTTTATTTAACGCTTCATGTTTACGTTCCGATTTAGCCGGTTGAATAAAATAAAAATCAAATAACCCCTCTAAGACATCTAATCCCCACTCTGCTTCTCCCGGTTCCACATCTACAATCTCCCCGGAAGATGTGCTCTTGATAGGATGTGCAGCAAAATTACCCAGAACTCTAATCACATCCACATTTTTAGCTAAATGAGTTGGCAAACTTTTACTTTCTAATAAAGCACCTATTTCAGTAAAAAGATCTGATTTTGTTATTTTTGCCACTTCTCTAAGTATATTCTGCAAACATCTACGGCTTAATGCAGCGCTGGCTTTAGGGCTATCATTTAAGACCAAACATGCTTCTTTGTAATCCTGCGCAAACTTTTCGGGCACATCAGAAGAAAGAGGAGATCGTGATATTCCCTTAGGATAAACCATAAAGTCCTTCTTAATATCATCTGGGTCGAAGTCGTTCCCGTTCTCTAATAATAAAAGGGATAAAACCATTCGTTGGCAACTTGGGCATATTTCCTCTTTTGCCTTCCAAACCCCATCACGATCTTCGCATAACCTAATTTTTGTAGGTCTCGAATGAAAAGCGACTAAACAATGTGGACACTTCAAATTACACCTCCATTCTGTAATATACAATTAGAAGTATTTTTATTATAAACCTTAGTTTGAGATACGACAAGAAGATTATGGGTTGCAGAGAAGGAAGACGAATAAATAAACGTATTATATCAGGGAAGAGCGGCGGTCATCAAGCGCCCGGATAACGCCCTCGCGCCGCTCTTGCGGGGGGATCTATGCACCGGTTATTTTTTCATCGCTCCTGCTACCGCGCCGGCAGCTGCGGACTTTCCCAATTCCTTAGCCACGGACAGAATAGCTTTCTTCTGCTCATCGGTCAGTTTCGGCGCGTTCTTCTCGATCTGCTCTTTTATGATCGCGACTCGTGACTCCGTGGGGATACTCCCGATCAAAAACGTAATCAGTTTTCTTAACATTGCATTACCTCCTTTAGTCTTTCCACCAATACCCGCACATTTTAAAATCCGGGATCGTCTTAAATATCTGATTCAGCTCCGCCGGACTGGGCCGTGGCGGGATCACCTTTTGTAACCTCGGGATCAATCGCAGATTAGCCGCCACCGACTCCGAACAGAACTTCCCCCAGGGGCTCTGTATCCAGCGCAGACCTACCGCCTGGCCCAGGATCCCGAGAAAGTCATACCTGCGCTTCCACCAGGGCTTAGCCAGGTCTTTTTCTACCGCCGCGCGGATTATATCTATTTCCCTGCGGTCAACCGGGTCAAACTGCCAGAACTTAAGGAACGCCCTCCCGGTCATTATCTTCTCCACCGGCACCTCTTTATATCCGCCGGGGTTCTGACTGGCCACTTTTCCGGGGTGAACCATTATCTCGGCGTGATTATAATTGCCCTTGCAATGCCACCTTATCGCCCAGCCGAACATCCCCTGCCGGTCTTCCTCCAAGATAATTACCGGCAAAGAGGACTCTCCAAGCTCTTCCGGGTTGATAAATTTATATTCAGTCTTCATCTCGGTTCTCCCGTCCCCCAAGCGTCATATTCTCCGCTTAGCCAATTTTGGCAATACATACAATGACATTCTGTCCCTATTTTTATCGTCTCGTGCCATTTATGTATCCATCTGATCCTACCGTTAGGCCGCCGACAGGCCGGGCTGTTACACATCAGATAAGTCTTGTCCGCGTGTAGCGGTATGCGTTTATCTGCCATCTAAGTTATTGTGGGCCTCAATCCGGGCCAAGCGGCTATTGATGACCATTAGCTGGCTGTAGATACACTCCCTCAATTCCTTATGTTCGGCGAAATTGTTGCGCTCATTGGCCGACACGGCATTGCCGATGAATGCCAATCCGGAAAAACAAACTGCTGTCATAATCCAAAAAGCAAGTTGCCATTTCCCCGTTCCGTTGTCAGCCATTGCCTATCTCCTCTCCTTGACTAAGCTAATTTTAGGATGTATACTCTTCCCATGACTAAGTTTAAAAAAACATTCACAATTATTTCTTTAGCTTCTATAGGAGCATTCACTCTTTTTTTTATTATTATGGTGATTTTATCTCCTCACAAGAGCATTCCAGACACATTGTATAAACTTCTTTTAGTTCCCTGTGCTGGGTTTTTTGTAGGTTCATCAACTCTACCCACGGCATTTCTTTGGTTATTCTGGAACATTCTTTTCCCATTGGCAATTTTGGGATGGTTAATCTATTGGGTCATTTATTATCCAATAAAACGTTTCATCATTTGGTTGAAGTCTACTCATACCCCACCTTACTAAGAAACCCCTCCATCTTTCTATAAATAGACCTTATCCCCTCAATATCTCCTTTTTTATCACATTCCACTGCTTTCTTCCTTAACGCGGAAAACATTGCGCTTGCTGCAGAAAGCTTGTAGTATTTGGATCTGTCTTCTCCGCGCAAAGTGCCGGTATTCTTCTGATACTTCAAACGTTCAAAATCAGCATAAAACTCCCCAAGCTGTTTTTGCGGTTTATCGGGAGCATGAACAAGCAAATCAGAAAGGACAGGCATATCCGAAGTTTCTTTTATATCTGCCTGTGGTATTTGTTTCAAGGCACCGCCGGTATATTGGTTCAGGATATATTCCATCTTCACCGGGGAAATAGTGTCTTTCTTCATCCCGTTGACTACTTTGGCCAATGCGATAGCGAGTTGCGATGTGTTATACGTCTTCCGATCTCCTATCGGCAGATTTTCAAGGGTTCGGCTCTCTATCGGGGACCCGAAATAGTTTTTGTTCTCTAAGGCCTGGATTACCGGGGTGGTCGCCGAAATATTCCAGGGCCGAGGGATCTGTCCTTCAATAATCTTCTTCAGCGATTCAATATACTTGGGGTCTTCTGTTTCCCAAGTATCCATCATCGCCATCGGCAAAGACACAAACAACGCCCCCACTTCAAAAGGTATCGGCAGCCGCAATATCGTGTTTTCGTTTATCTCGAAAAAGAAGTTTGAGTATCTATAATCCGGCGGCAGGTTTTTATACCACTGCTTGTCTTTTATCCTGAACCAATTTATCAGAGTGAGGGTCGTCAACCAGGCCAGACCTTTTACAAAAAATCCTACAGGGTTATCTTTAATCGCCCTGGCCATTTTATTCGCCCCCTGAACGCTGGCATTAAAGAATGCTGTTACTTCGTTTATCCTTTTCCCCATATAACCGGATTTAGTGAAGTTGACGGTAACATCCTGTGCATCGTTGAACGCTTTCACAAAAGCGTCTTCTTCCGTCCAGTCGGGGTGCTCTTCGAGATATTTCTTGTGTGATTTTTCAAGTTCGGCTATACGCGGGCCGAGTTCAAAGACGTTTAGGCCTTCTCTGACCTTGTTCAGGAAGAACGATAACAACGCGGGAACATTCTTTGGATTTATTGCCTTTATCACTTTTTGACCGGCTTTTAGTTTCTGATTCATCAAATCATCATATACGGCCATGGTTGCAGCCCGGTCAAATCCCATCATGCCGCTTAAGGACCCACCTGCGTTTTTAAACCTCCAGGCGAGATCTCCCGGCTTGGCCATGATCTCAGTAAGCACGCCTTTGGTAGTGTCTAATATCGGAATCGCGGTTTTATGCTTGGACAGGACGACGTAGGACAGGGCATCTCTCCAGGGATTCCTTACGAGATTAAAGGACATCTTTAAACCGGTTGCTCCAAGCCTCAACATACGAGCAAATGGGGAGAATATCTTTAGCAATATACCCCTATCCAGCATATCAAGACCTGATAATGCGCGGTATAAATCAGGATGCAGCTCGTAAAACTCTCGCTTACCATCCCGGAATATTGATACTATATTATCTTTCCCTCGATACTGTTGCCCCCGACCGAATACAGTCATTATCTCATCAAGGTTAGCGTCTGAAAGATCAACCCCTATATCTTCCAGCTGCGATTTTAAATTTTCCAGCGTGAAAGACTGCACAGTCAGAGGCGCCGGGACTCTCGCAATAAAACCGCCCACCCCTTCCTTGTGTGCGAGATCAGCTATCAACCGGGCAATATTGATTTTCTGCGCTTTTAGGATCATCTCCGTAGCCTGCGCGACAAGGGATTCAATCGGGTTTATTATCGGCCGCGCGCTTCCCTTTATGGCCTTTACAGACTGCCCGCGGTTAACCATACTGGCCCCGGTGCCCCGGAATACGCCGACTTCATTTACAAACGCGCGTTTAAATGGTAAATATATCGGATTTAATTCACGCATAAGCGCGGCCTCTTTCTCACCAAGGCCACCGGCGCGGACTACCCAATCAAGCAAATGATTGCTCCAGGCAGTTATTCCCTCAAGCACGCCATCCCAATCATCTTTATCGGAATACTTATCAATAATAAACTTGGCGTCTTCAATATCTACGCTGCTTTCAATGCCTCTGCTTTGAAGATGAATCGCACGCCGTGCGATTCCATAGGCTATAAACGACTGCATTTCTTTAGAGCTGATTGGATCGAGTATTTCCCGAAGACCTGGGCCAACAACCCGGCCGTATTCATCAATCGCCTTCTCCATAACAAACGTGCGGGCAATCAATCCGGCCTTTGATTTCGCATAAGTAGCCATCGTAAACGGGTCTGCTGTAGGCCTTATGTTCACCCCGGATTTAATACCCATTTGTTCTTCTATTTTGCGGAGGGTATAAAACTCATCGATAAAATTCCTATTAAACCATTCATAAGCTTTCTGCGTTTTCGCGCGAAGTCCGAGAATATCAGTATGCTCTTTCTTAAAATCCACTTGAGCCAAAATACGGTTCTCTGCCCCTTGCCCTTGCCAAGTATCAATCATATCCTTCAGGGTGGATATCTTTTTTGCGATGTCTGGATTACTCTTCAGAAAAACTTCTGTGAAAAACTTATGGAATAGAGGGGCTTTTTGTTCAGCCTGTCCGGTGGTAAGATAATGCCGCATATATTCGGCAAATCCCTCTGAAATGCGCGCTTTCTGCGGTTCATAGTCAAGCTTGCCGAGTTCCATATACAACGCCGCGCGCTGCTTGCCTGAAGCGCTGCCTGACTTCCAATGCTTGCCGAGATCTTTCTTCATCTGCGCGTCTATATGATGAGCGATTTCGTGCGTCATCGGCTCAAGCTCTCCCCACTTCCTTAAACGGATTATCTGTTCCTTCCTGCTATACAACCCGGAAAGGGTTTTAAAGCGGTGTGTGGCCCTGCCTTTGATAGGCACGTTAAAAGCCTTCTCCGCATAAGACAATATCTCGGTCTTATTGACCTTTTTGCCTGTCGACGGTTCTTTAGGCATTGAAACACCCCAGACTCCGGCCTTTAGCGCTTCGGCTGTCTTTCTCTCCGCTATACGCTCCGCGCCCAGGTTGCTGTATTTCGCAGATTTTGCCTCGTCGTAGAACTTCTTGTATAAGTTACCTTTGTATTCTTCAACGAACTCTTTAATAGTGCGAGCCACGTTTGCCTTGGTGTCTTCAATCTCCACCCCTTGCATACTAAAGTCTCCACGAACAAGGCTTTTTATCTCATGTCCGCCACCATGTGTATCTAATTGAATTACATCGGTCATTCTGGCCGGGAGCTTATCTGTGGCAGGGAGGTTACCTATCTCGCAGACTATTATGTATTGCGAAGCTCGATATTTTTTTAGTGATGAAGATATGTATTTATATACGTCATCCTGACAATCGAGGTTGTCAATACTGAGGATAAAAGGAGAATTATCCATAAACAGCACAGCCATCCTATTGTCCTTGACAAAATCTTTGGCTATAACAGCGATGCCTTCAGCAGTAAATTCCCTAACTTTCCGTGTTTTTTCTCCAGTTCTGTAGTTCGGCTGTTTTGATATATATTTCTGTGTTGATACAGAGGAGCCTGAATAATCTATAAATGAGAATTTCGATCCATTTAATATCAAGTGCCCCTTAAATCTACCTCCCAAATGAGCGCGAGCAATTCCTGTCATTATTTTGTCAGGATCTGATGGCAATGGATTACCTGTGGGATGATTGTGCGCGAATATGATCTCATCGGCATTGACCTTATCGGCCGTATCGTTTATTCTGCGGTAAAGAGTATTCTTAAAATACACCTTGTCAGGCATACCGGAAGATATGATATGATGAGCTACAATTTGTTTTTCTTTGAGGTATATTACCTGGAATTGCTCGATGAGTGGATGGCGAAAAGCTGCGGCTATTTCTGCTACGTCGTAGATAGACTCTACTTTATTACCGCGGAAGTCGGTAAAACCCTTTTTGCGGAGTTCCTCGGCTATCCTTGAGAGTCTCTTTTGGAATTGTATTCTTTTATTGGCGGGTCGTATATCCCTTGTGTTCCGATCAGTGTTTTCACCCTCTCGGACTGTTCCCTCTGAAAGTTGCGGGGTTTGCCCGGAGTATTGGGATATGTCTGCTGCGGCTTTTGAGAGTTGTGTGTCGGCTTCCTCTTGACTACCATACGCGATCTCCTTTTCGTGCAAAGTATACTTTGCAGAAACGAAATAGTCAAGGTCATTTTCTTCTTCCGGGGAATAATTCTTTAATTCTTCTGTGCTTAACGGCTTGCCATCTCTTTCTATTACAAGGGCAACCGGGATAGTCGTATCCCCATTGGCAACCGCCTGAGTGAACCTACTCGCTCCGTCGGTAATCTTGTATTCTCCGTTCGAGAGAGTCACTTCTATGGGGTCAGTAACTTTTTTGCCTGCTTTATACTCCCCTGCGGTCTCAAATTTCTGTTCCCCGAAGTCACTTAGTTTTATTTCTGTTAGTATGGCTTTATTCCCGGCGGAGTTCTCCACGATGAAGTTGTTGTCATCCTGTATAGATACGCTGCTCGGGTCCAACCCTTTGGCTTTAATGAAACTACTTGCCGTAGGATATACTTTATATTTGTTTAATTTATCAGATATGTTTGAGAAGTTTACTTCGATTCCCTCTTCGCTTGCCCGGGTAACATTAGCATATCCGCCTTCAGACTCAATCTCGTTTATAAACTTGAATGCGTCTTCAGGATCAGCGAAAAGTTTTACCCCTACTCCGTCTCCTTTGCCGCTTTCAATATCGTGGTATGCTTGATCCTGGCCAACTCGATCAGCTTCTTGCAATTCGGATTCCGTAATACCGTCAATCTCCTGTTGAATTCTTCTTTCTTCATCTGCCATCTCCTTATAACTCTCGTATATATTATTCAAAGTATCAGCCTGCTTAGGGGTAAGCGGCTTGCCGTCCATGGCCTTATTTATTATGTTCAACACCGGCGCTGCAGAATACCCCCTATCTTGAAAATATGGAGGATAACTTGAAGGTTCATACCCGGCAGCTATTACCTCGCCGGTTATGTCGTTGCGCGTAACATATCTTCTCCCGGGAGCGCCAGAACTGATTTCTTTTTTTATTACATCAAGGCCCGTGCGAATGTCATCTGTCAGCTGGGCCGCATATTTATCGTTAAACGCTATAGCCCTTTTTGCTTTAGGAAGGGGTGCGGAAGCCCCGCGGGGTCCGGGAACTTCCGCATTTGCGCGCGATCCTTCCCCAGTTGGCCCTGTGGCAGGTATCGTTTGTTCTATTTGGGTCTTTTGACGCAGGTTGTCCGCAAGACGTTTCGTCATCAATACGTCTATCGGATCAGCCCCATTTATGATCTGCTCGCGGTAAGGAAGGAGTTCAGCATACATCCCTTTTGCCGGGTCTGTCCCTGCGACTTTGGCCCGGGCCGCCTCTTTCGCCCCTACTTTGTCAAATATCTGCGCCCGCTGAAGCTTATTCCTCGCCTTTTGCACTTCCAGTATGACATCGTTGACTTCGCCATACTGTTCTTTTAAGTTTCTGAGAAAAGCTTTCCTGTTCTGGTCATATAAAGCTTTCTGGAAGTTTGGGGAAAGATCAGTCTCCGGGTTAATCTGGGCCTTTTTAACAAGCCTTAGAGCCTCATCGTAAGACACCGGTTTTCCAGCAATCCGCCGTCCTTCCGCCATAACAGAGCCGCGAAGCTGCGGTATCTCTGTCATAGCACCAAGGATCCCAATAGAAGCCGCGTTTATACCCCCACTGATCAAAGCGTTTTTAACATCCGGGCTATGCCCGCTTATTGCGTCTTGGACTATATTTTCCGTAATAGACGTGGCCCCCGCCCCCGCAGAACGCTGTAAAATGCGGTTAAACACGGTTTTCCCCAGATCGGCGTCTTTGAATATTTTCCCAGTGGCGGCCCCTCCTGCGGCTGCCGTGCCTACTTTGGCCATCCCCTGCTCTGGAGTGAGCTGCTCTTGACGGTTGGTAACCTGCCTAACGGTCTCCTGTGCGGCCGGAATAGCCGCAAATTTGGCAACTGTTCCTCCCACTGGGACAAGATAGGGCAGAACCCCTCCAATGACCTGGGAAACAGTAGAATTGGCTGGAAACTCCTGTTTTAGCTCTGGATGTCCCGGAGTGATACCCAGGGCCCCTTCTGCTGCTCCTTGAAGCCTTGCAACACCTTTCTTAGCCTCCTGACGCTGGTTCTGGACAATATCCTCTATCTTGTCTGTCCCGTATGTCGCTTTCAGCTCTTCCTTGGAGAAACTTAGCAGGTAATTGCGAACAACATCCCACCCTTTATCTCCTACTGTTGCTTCGATAACCTTCGCCAGCGGCGTTTCCGCCTTCTGTGTTTTTCCAGATGGAGTAATGAGGCTTTTTTTAATTTCAGGGGTCAAGGCCTTTATTTCAGGTATGGGGCGCTTGATGACCGGAGAAGTAAAAGGGACGGATTTTTTTGAAACAATCTCCGGCAACGGATTATCAGTATCAAGCACAAGCCGGGGTTTTTTAGAGAGAGGGGCCGGTTCTTCGTCAAGAACAAGGCGAGGTCTCTTGATTTCCTGGACAGCCTGTGTTTCCGGTTCATCGAGAACAAGACGCGGCATATTATTCCTCTAAGCGGTATTTCTTGTTATTCCGGACTACCTTCCAGACACCGCTCTCTTTAAAAGCGTCTGGATAGTCCTGATATGGAGACTTCTCGAATGAACCCTGGGATTCCTGGTTCTGCGCGCTGCTGCCGGAGTTTATAAGCTGTGAAAGTTTCTGCGCCGCAGTTACGTTCGGCAGGGATTGAACTGCCGATTGAGCCATGGCGGCCCCGGGCAGAGTGCTTGCCCCAGCTTGAGATGAAACATTTGATTTTCCCTTTATGGCCGATATTATTCTCCCAAGAATACCCATTTTGTCCGTTGAGCTATCTCCCGAGGTTGATACCTTCTGCTCTCCTTCAGATTGTCCCGCGGCCTGAAAATCCTCAATATCTCCAGCCTTCCGCATAAAACGGTTGGCATAGGAAGCTTCGTTTTGCGTCAATCCCTCCCCGCTGGCTATCTTTCGTTTTATCCCTTGTTCAAAGTCTTTTACATCATTCTTCTCTTTGGGCTGACGCTTCGCCAGCTCGAAAGCAATGGCCTCTTCTTTTGTGGCCGGTTTCCATTCTTTCTTCTCCGGTTCGCCAATATTCAACTGCGGAACTCTCCCTGAAGAAGCGGTGTTGGCTATTAAAGCAAGAGCTTTCTTAAGCTTATCTTTCATCTGACTATTGCCTTTAGAACCACTATCACCTGCTCCACTTGAATCCAATATCCCGCTCATTTATTCACCTCCGTTATAACAGCAGGGTTGCCAGGCTTGCCGCCAGGGCTATGTATTGCCCTGTTTCGTCATCAGATGATTTGTCATAGGTTTTTGCGCTCATCGAAGTAGATCCGGAACCTGATAAGGCGGCTATGATATTGGCAATATTGGTCCCATAACCCTGCGTGTTTAGGTAGTCGTTATAGAGCTTGTCTAAACTCGACTGCTCTAATGTCCGTCCAAGACTACCATAAGTTTGCGCGGCCGCCGCTTTCTTCAAATCAGTCTCCGTTTCTTGTTGCCCAAAGCCTGCCGCACCTGACGCGGCCTTGAGCTTATTCTGCCGTTCTTGGTTCGCCAGAGAATAGATAACTTCGTTCAGACTATTAGCGGTATCTTCTGCTGCGTCAGACTGCGCCGCCAGCCTTGCGCCGGACCAGTATGAACCTCTGCCGGCGGCTTGACTTGCTATGTTCTTTTGTGTTTCGGCTAAGTTTTTATTAGCCTCTGCTTTCACCGCTTGGTAATACCCGGAAGACGATGGGTCGTATTTTTCTCCTGAAAGAGTATCGGAATACTCTTTCTTAGCGGCAGTGGTAAGCGAAGAATCCGTAGAATCAAGATACTTCTGCAAGAGAGATGTTGACTGCTTCTCTTGCGCCGTGTCATCCGCCGACAATTTCCCGGGATAGCTGGAGAGAGAACTTAGCTGGTTGCTAAGCCAAGATTTTAGCTGTTTAGTAAGTTCTGTCTCGGAATTGGAAGACGTCGTAGTCACATTCTGGCTGCTGCTTGAACCGAGTATTCCGCTCATTCTACCGCTCCTTTGTTAAATCCATTTTCAATACGCTGCCGTGCATTTCGAAATGATATTTATGTATAAAACCTTCGGGGCTCCTTTGGGTTATGAAATATATTTTATTGAGGCCTTTTTCTTTGGCCCAGGTCTTCACTTTTGTCAACAATTCAAAACCGGTATATTTATCATCCCGACGTGGCTTAATCACGCAAAATTGAATAAACGCGCACCTTTCTCCGTTGAATACTTCATCTGTCGCATATATAAACCCGGCCACTTCTGGTTCGCGCCAGTCCATATATGCCACGGCATTAACCTGATTCAGCGTAGAATATATAAACTTCTTCAGCTCTTCCAGCGGGACGCCTGGGACAGCTTTTGCAAGATCGATAAGTTTCGGCACCCACAACGGGTTGTCAAATTTTAATATCATTCTTCCTTTTCTTCCGCGCCGGTCTGCCGGCGGATCTCTTTCTCAAGGTCGCTTTCGTTCTTATCCACACCTATTTCAATAACGTCAAAAGAAACACGCTTGCTTTTACGGTCTCCATTCTCATCCATCCCTTTACTTGTCATTTTCATAACAACCTGCGCCTTGACTGTATCCCCGACGTCCTTACTAAACAACTCGTCGGGGACTTTGTCGTATATATGTAGAGTCGGATAACAGATACGGGCCTTTTCCTTCCCTCCGTCTGAAGGTTCCGCAGCGATTGTGTCCTCTTCTTTTCTCCCTAAGTCAATCATCTTCATCTTTTACCCCTTTCAGGCTAAAGTAATTTGTTTGAAGGCGTAAGTATATTTTCCGGTTCCATCTACCCCTGTTCTTATGCAGATGTGTAATGTATCCGGGTCTGAATCCGTGACCCCTTGTAATAGAAACAGCTTGCCGCGATATTTTTCCTGCGCTTCATCCGGTAACCCTGCGACAATATCGGCCGCGCGGTCAAGAGCGCTTATATCGTCGGACGCGCTCTCGGAGAACTTTTTTAATATCTCGTTCAAATCTTTGCAAAATTGCAAAGTAGCCGAATCTTTTATCTGCGAATAATCAGGGAACATACCGAGACTCGTTGTCTTTAAAGCTCTACTCATCTGATTGACTTGCCTTTCACGTAAAAGTAATTAAGCCACCCAAGAAGAGAGAAATGGTTCACAGCTTCAATTATAGTATTAAAATTCACCCCGTGACGGTCCCAGGTTATATTCGCTTTCACCACATCTTTTTCTTCATTCACGAGCGAAATTGTGTGCGTCAATGAATCATTAAGGACCTTGTCATCTTTCCTCAAGCTCACCTTTACTTCGCCGGATATATCGCTTTCAAGCCAATGCTGCTGTTTCCAAAGACGTTTTCCCATATCCGGCATATCAAAATTCATTCTTGAACTTGAAAACCTCCTCGTGTAGGCAACGTCATCATCAGTGTATCCAGTGTCAGCTTCTCTTACATAACCGTCTGCGCCTCCGTAAACTATCTGCGGAGCACCGGAGAGAAAATTCCGCGAATCCCAGAACCCATCGTGCTCGTCAACATACCTTTCCGCCCAAGGGGCATCGTCAACATAAAAGTCTTCCATATTCAGATATTCCCCAATGACATTGCAGGCCTGTTCGGATTCATACTCCCAGATATGCAGGATATCCTGGTTATAATCGTAAACAATACAGGCATTCATATAATCCGGGTTATTGTATGGGACAAACCAGCGCATTTGGTTTTTTGATTCTATTTGATACCCAAAAATATCTTGTTCAAGGTTCGGGTCGAAATTTATACAATAAGAATCTATCTCCGCGCTGATTACTGTGTCAGTAAGCAAGTTCCACGAGTGGAACCTATTATCGGGGCCGTAATAGAGTATCTTGCTATCGTTCGCCGTTATAGACCGCGGGGCCCAGACTCCGGCGCAGGAATTAGACGTTTCATAAATAAACGAATCGCTTGCGCTGGAATACCTGCCGATCTGGGCGTCTCTTTCCCTGAACACTATATGATATCCGTTCCACACTATAGAGCCGGTTATCCAATATCCAGATTCGACAAAATCGTGGAAATCGAGGTCATCCCAATTCTCGCAATCACCTACCTCACAAAAGCGTTCCCTTTGAGGCTGGTTCCCCGACTCAACAGTCCAAAGAAAAAATACCCTATCTTTGTAAACCTCAATGTATTTTGCTGTAACAAAACTTGCCGGTAACCCAGATAATTTCTGGACCTGCCCTGTCCCTGTGTATCGTATCGGCGTATCAACTCCATTTGTCGCAATCCATACTTCACCAAGGTTCTTATCATAAAATGGCCTCGCGTCCCAAAAATCCGAACTCCCACCGTTGAATATTTTTCTTGCTACATAATTAGCTCCGGAGGCAGTCTCTACGGCCGCGGCCTTTAAAGTAAGCTGTGTATCACTGTCAACGCTGTCTATTTCATACCAAGTTGACCCCGTGTGAATGTTGCCGGAGCCTATCTTGATATAATCCCCTGCTTTCAATTCTGAAGACCAGGACGTTCCTGAACCTAATACAGTAGTCAGAAGTCCAGCCTGGATCTCGATAGTCCCGGTAGTATAAACCGGAGTCAGGATGTCAAACCGTTTATTAGTGAAATCGTATTTATAGATGTCCTTCGTTGTGCATATTATCCAATACCACGTGGAGTTAAACTTCCAGAACTGGTCAATAAACAAAACCGGCCCGGATAACTGCTGTGTATCTAACTTATCCAGCCCAAGCCGACCGCGCAGATATTCATTATAAAACTCTACATTCCTGGAATTGGCGGAAGAGAAATTATTGGACAAAAACTCTTCCGGCTTGTCAATCACTACGCCTTTATTAGGCAGGAATGTGGGGATAGTCTGTAATGCGCCCATATCTTTAGTATTTGATGATCATGTTTGTTACCATATAAGGCTGCAAGTTATTGTGCGCCCCGCCTGATCCGAAATAATCTGTGTAGGAGGATGCCCCTCTATTAGTTAGCGCATATATCGGGTGAGTCCCGTTCGAAAATATGCGCTCCTCGAACAAACCCATTAGATGACGATGTTGCGGGCTTTCTGCCGCAGTAAGAGTATGCGTTTTTTCTCCGCCGGTCTGCCCTATGGAAGAAAAGTCACCATCGGTTGACTTCCTCCCGACAGGCACCCTTCCCTGCCAGTCAGGCAGGGTAAACGTAGTGCTCCCGTCGCCTGAACCGAAAGTAGTCCCTATTGCGGTGAAGAGATCTGCATAGGTAGTCCGCGAAATAGTCTGCCCTTGACACAACAACCATCCTTCCGGTGCCGTGTCGGTAAGCCATAACATTTGGGCGCCCACAGGGACTAAACCGGGCATTCTTACTCGGTCGTTTGCATCTACCTTAAAAACTTCTACAGCCCCGTCTCCGTCTTTATTTGTTACCTTGAACCACTCGTTGTTCGGCAGTCGGTTGCCTTTATCAGTAAGCTGCGTCTCGTTTGCGTCCGCGTCCTGACAAAAAAGTTCTACCTTGCCACCGACGGTTTTGCCGTATACGTCAATAGCCGCTTCCGAACCTGTCCCGGTCGGTTGCGCGGGCGTTCCTGTCCCAACAGTAATAAACCTTCCTTTCTTGAACCCGACAATATTTTCCCACTCATCCTCTGAATCGGTGGTAAAACCATAAATAATATCTTGGAGTCTCTCCGCGAGATCTTCCATTATGTTCCTGGCATGTCCGGGAATATTCTTGAACTTTGAGTGGTCTGATATTAGGGTTGGATCCCAATTACGAGTGAATACCATATAAATCCTCCATCTAATTGTAATGCTCCTCGATGTTATATCTCGTGTTCGACATACACTGAAATATGTCCCATTTGCGTATCATCGGCTATTGCATCTGTGGTAGGTAATACCGAATATCTTGCAGCAGTGTCGGCGTTCATTATTATTCCAGTATAAGACGCATCAACGACAGTGTTCCAATAGGTAGTTCCCATCACACTTCTTGCTGTGGTATTTACCGCCGAAACCGGAGATGTCCAGCTGAAATAATTATTGGTCCCCACTTTATATGCGGTATTTCCCACGTGGAGGCGCATTTTATACACGTTCCCATCTATGCGAGCACGACTCTCGGTAAATGTCGGCTGTCCTCCCGAGCCATTGTCCATCCCAGCTAAAGCGGGAGCGGCTACGTTAAACCACCCCGGATAACCCTGCGGGTTCATTTGGTAGGAGAAATAATTATCCGATATTGCGCTCTCTGCAATGGTGTAATCGGTGTTTACCAGTATATTTACCGTAGTGTCTGTGGAGAACGAACTTGATAGCACCACCGCATATTTTACTGTGGCCGCTTGTGTAAACTTTAGCCGAGTGCCTTTAGAATATTTTGCGGTAACGTCCACACCCGCAACGGTGAAACTGGAAGCCGAGGCGTATACCCACGTTTCTTCTGCCGGAGTCCATCCGTCGGTGTTGCCGCCATACATCCTTCCAGATAAGTATAAATCCTTCCACCGTTTATCCGAACTCCCCAAATCATCGGTGTTATCTGTATCGGATACAAGAGATGTGGGGATTGCCACATCGGCGAGGTTGGATAGCGCAGTATTTGCTCCGGCCGGGTCCCAAGTCAACCCGCCCGAACCATCGGTAGTTAACTGTTCCCCCGTATCGCCGTCATCTGCGGGAAGGGTATAAACCGTGTCCGCCGCCAGTGCCGGGACGCTGAAGGAAGCATAGTTATTCCCATTGTCAGCGTCTTCGTTGATTTTTAATACCCCGGCGCTGGTAGTCCCATTACCAATTGTCAAATTGGCGTCGGCGGAGATAAGACCGGCTACCGCGATGGATTTACTGAAGTCAAAATCAGTCCCATCGTAAGCCAAGGTTGCGTTCCCCCCTGCATTGTAAAAAGTAAACGTCGTGCCTTGCGTGCCGTCAAACGCCGCCCCGCTGGTTACGTCCCCGATAGATGTAATATCACCGGTCCCTCCTCCCTCTTCCCAGCTAAGGTTTCCCGCGCCGTCGTTACTAAGCACTCCGGCTGCGTCTGCCAATGTTGACAAAGCCGCCAACCCTGCGTCATAGGCCTGGACATTTGTCCCAATGACCAACCCCAGAGATGTGGGTGTTACAGCCGCCGCCGCCCCTGCCGCATCGTAAGCGCTTGAATCAGTAAACGCCGCGCTCCCTAAAGTCCCGCCTCCGGCCGGGATTGTCAAAGTCGCACCGGCTACCGGCCAAGTTAAAATCCCTGCACCCCCGTTATTGGTAAAAGCAGTTGTTAACGTGGCGTTGGTTACTGTTCCTGCGTTCCCCGTAACACTGCCGGTAATAGCGTTTGAACAAGTTATGTTTGTAGCCCAAAGTTTAGCGAGCCGATGGTCGGTATCACCAATAGTCTGCCCGGTTGTTTGGTCAGTAAGAACGGCGCCGGAAAGAGAAGTCAAATACCCCGCGCTGGCGTGGTCCCCCCAGCCATAAGCGGCGTCCCAATTCAAATGGTTGTCGGTTATCGTAGAGTATGTCTCCGTCCCGGTGCGCGTAAGAATGCCGGCAGAAGACCAAATATTATCAAGTCCTATGCTACTGATAGGAAATGTAGAAAGCCCATACAATACGCTGTCTAACGTGTCAAAATTGTTATTTACAAGGGTTCCCCAATTCTTATCACCGACGGCAGGTTTATATAAGCCGTAATGAGTTGTTGAAGAAGCGGCGAGTGTTATTGCTGGTATTGATATAATGCAAAGCAACAAGAAAAGTATCTTTTTTTTCATATCAACCTTTCTCTTATCTCAACTTTAGCCAGACAGCCGTATCTTTTACGGCCTTTACCCAGGCCGGAGACCCCCATTGAGACATTCCCCAAGCGTCGAGTCCCCATCCGAGGTTGTCTTTGTCGTATTTTAGATCTACCCTTCTTTCCCAGGATGTTGCGGGGGTTGACTTCTTCTGCCAGGTTGACACCGTTAATCTCCTGCGTGGGTTCCTAAAAACTCGGTTATATACCTGTTGTCAAGTTTATTCAAACCGTCTTCAAATTGTGCGGCTTTCTTGTCCCCTCTGCCGGTGGTATCTTCCGTATAGTCGGTGTAATAAGTGGCCTTCATTCCATCCTTGAGTATCTCAACCATATCTGAAGAACCAAAAAACTCATCACCAACTTCTACATCATCAACCTCACAAGAGTGTTCGATATATATGACGAGATCTGAACTACTTTTGACGTCGAACTCTATCGTTCCGGCAGAGATACGGTAATACTGTGGGACCCCGGAAGACTCAGAGTTGTAGTATTTTGCAAACGCCTCATCAGTAAGCTTACCAATGACCTCCCTGCGCCCGGAACTTTCATACCAGACAGACTTCGCGCCTTTGCTTGCGATAAACCCGGTAGGGACGCTTAATGTATTCTCTCCGGCTTCCAGCGTGGCGTATGATATTGTATACAGAAGCCTATCTCTGCAAAAAAGAGGGAAGCGGCGGAGCGCACCTTTTGCGAAGGTAAGCATCTTGGATGATAAAGTAGAATCCTCCGAATCTCCGCCTACTTCCTCAATAACCTCGGTTATAATCTCCGAAATAAGCATTATTTACCCTTGTTTTTGCCGTCCTTGTTCTTTTCCGGAGCCCCGGACTTCCCGGTCTCTTTGTCAGTTTCTCCGCCGGTTTCTCCCTTATCAGCCTCTGGCGACCTCGCGGCGCCTGTTCCTGCCGCATATTTTACGATCGCCCCGGGGTTTTTCCCCATAAACCTGTCTTCCAGAAAAACTGTCTGCCTCGGATCGGAGCCGAATTCCTTCTCGATAGACAGGGAATCTCCGGGTTTAACCACGACAGTCTTGCCGTTCCAGCGCAGCGGGATGGATTCTTTGGATTCGTTTCTCAGCATTTTGTTGCCTCCTCTTTCTTGGAAAAATGGCTGCCGTTTGCGCAAAACCGGCAGTCTTCGGTTAACCTCTCTGCACATTCAAAACAGCAATAAGCCGCGCCGCCGCCCACAGAAACCCTGCCCCTGCTTTTGTGGTGCAGGTAGGTCCCGGCTTCTTTTGAAGCCTGGTAAATCTCTTTGTTGCTTGATTCCCTGCGTTTATCCCTATCGGCTCTGGCCTCTGCCAACAGACGCTTCCCCACTGGTTCAGCGCGCTCAAAAGGCGTTTTTGTTATCTCTATCTCCGCCATGTTCTCCCCTTTGCAAAGAAACACGGAGAGAGCCGTATAAACGGCCCCCTCCGTGTGTTACGCTACTGATTACGCACCCTTACCGCTCAACCTGCCGGAAGACTTAAATTTCTTACCCACCAGGTTGAAGTAATACTTCAGCGTGCCTTCCCAGATGGTCCTATTTGAAGCAGACCTCTTGAGAATACCTCCGTGAGCATCCGCCTCAAGCCAGGCAAAAGGCTTGCTCATTTCGGCAATGGTTAAAGCGTCGAAGTCCACGAACTGCATATACCCGCTCCACGTGTCAAAATCGCAGACTACGGGTATCCCATTCATAAACTCCAACCCTTTCCACCCTCCTGAAAGCACCTCTTTCAGGTCAGCGGTCTTTTTCAGCGAGGTTAGCAGCTGTCCATATTTGCTGAACAACGTCTCCCCGGCCAATACTGCTTTTGCTCCGCCGAATTTCAGCGTTTTGAGATACAGGTTGATCATATACGCTTCGGTCAGCGTGGCACTGGTATCCTCGACATAAGAGCAGGCCCACGGAGCCGCAGACCTGGTTATAGCCTGGATAGTGGCCACATTGTCTCCGTCGTCTATGATACCGGCAAGCCCCATCGCTTCGGCTGCATTGGCTTTTGTTATTACCGTGTCATCCGCCCAAGATGACGCAGTGGCCAGAGTAACCTGCGTGGCAGAATCCACAGACGATATCTGCACGGCAGACCCGGTGCCTATCTGGATATACATACCTTCCACCAGATAATCGGTCGCGTCTCCCCCGTGTGGGGCGGTGTCAACTATCAGGGTTGTGGCCGCAGACCCGGTGCCGTTGGTCTGACACAGTTTACCGGCTCCGGCTCCGTGCAACTGCCGGTTAAGATCCATTCGGAAGTCATCCTTCAGCGCCTGGATCTCGGTGCTCAATATCGAGGCTATTGCCTTGATATTATCACTTGCAGCTTCGAGCGCCTGATCTGTCAATTCCAGCGTGCCGAAAGCATACTTAACCGATGTATACGGCTGTTCATATTTCGACTTCCCGGAGTAAGGTTCCGTCCCCTCTGCAACGGAATATATACCGCTATGCCTCCCTGACCTTACAGGGATGTATATGGTATTGTTCGTTACTGTTACTCCGACATTCTTTTTGATCTTGTCAAAAAGAAGGCTTTCTTTTCGCAACTGAGACTGCACGACGGGCACGATAATCTTTTTCAGCACCGCCGATATGTTTGTTATTGTCAATCCCATTCTTCACCTCCAAGTGATGTTTTTAACTTCCTTCTTCTCCCGGATTTTCGGAAACCTCTCCAAGTGCTTCTTCGATCCTATCCTGGAGATTATCCATAGTTACCGGCTCATCCTTTTGCTTTGTTTTTTCTCCACCTGTCCCGCCTACCGGGACGTGCCCGGAGCCGCTTTTCTTTGACTCCAAATACTTAGAGATGATTTTCTCTTTCTCTTTTTGCATTGAGTCAAACTCGCGTTTGGCCACGGAGTTAAAAAACTCCACGAACTTCTCCTTTTCCATCCCGGCGTATTTCTCTTTCTCCTCTACCAGAGAGTTGATCACCCTCTTTCTCCACTGGGCCGCATCTTCGTCCTCGTCAAACTGGAATGTTTTCCTCGCGCCGGCAAATGCCTCTTCCAAGACTTGTTTGCCTGACTCAAGCTCCTTGTTCCGTTTGGCTTCGTCCTCATGGGCCCGTCTTTGTGTCTCTGCCTGTTGCCCTTGCTGCTCGATCTTGCCGAGTTTTTCCTGAAGCGCTTGGTTGGTCTTTAACGTGGCCTGCAACTGCGCCTTCATCCCTCTCAGCAACTTTGCGTAGGGGTCATCTTCAGGCAAATCTTTTAATGCTTTGTCAATCTCGTCTTCTTTTTCCTCAAGAGCCTGTTGCTGTTGCTCAAGCTTCTCTTCCTTCTCTTCCAGGATGGCCATTACCTTTTCGGCCTTCTTGGGATTCTTTTTAAGGAAATCTATAATGTCTACCATTTCCTTTAAACTGGCCTTTTCCGCGGCTAATTCCGAAGTTTTCTTGCGGTAATCGGCCTCAAGCATACCGTTCTTGCGCAGCTCGAGTATCTGGCTTCGTTTTAGCTTTAACGGCGTCTTCCCATCAACGTCGAGGCCGAGGTCAATTTCCTGATCTTCGTCTTTATTCTTCTCTTTCCCGGCCGCTCCTTCTACGCCCCCTTTCTCCTTCCCCTCGGCTTCCTTCTCTTTCCCGACTTCCCCGCCTTTTTCTCCGCCTTCCGCCGGTCCCTCGCTTCCAGAAACAGAAGAAAGCTCTTTTTCAAGCGTTTCCTCCGTGCTTAGGTTCTGCTCTACAGCGCCTTCACCACCCGGTTCTCCATCAAGGAAAAACATATAAAACCTCCTTCACTGTCCGGCTGCCTTTAGGCTTGGCCGGGTGTTGCTTGTTTTACCGGTTGCCCCTGCGGGCCTCCCGGGTTACCCATTTGCATATTTGCCGCAGTCTGCATTTCGTTAAGTAACGCCTTCTGGTGCAGTCCACGATGAACCATAAATACTTTGTGTAAGTCAGGCTGTAGTTTGCGGAATGCTTCGCCTTTCATAAACTTTTCTATGACCTCGATATGCGCCTGATGGTAGTCCCACTCGTTGACCTGCGGCAACACGCCTTTAGTCATTTCCATGTTCTCCATCTTCTGCGCCTGCCGGTCGAGATCGTTGTATATGCCGGACAGTTCTCCAAACTCCATTAACTCCAAAGCCTTGTCTTTGTTGATATACCCCTCACTACGCATTGACCGTATGAGCAATTGTCGTTCGGTCTTACTCAACGGCATATTTGACCCAATTGACACTTGTATTCTTCGCTGGCCGTCAACATCCGCCCCCAGAAATGTCCTTACGTCTGCCGCCTCCTCATCCCCAGAGATACCGATAAGCCTGCGCTCGGCATATTTTGCCTGCATAATGTCAAGGACCGTCTCGGAGAAAAACGAAAGCTGTTGTTCGATTTTTAGCAGTATTGGCGACAGCTGGTCGTTATCCAACTCGTTGAGATTCTCAATTGCAACGCCGCTTTTTATCTGTTCCGGTAAACGTCCCATCCCGGAATCGTGCACACCCGCCACATCCTCCATATCTTTACGGATGCGCACCAAATCATCCCAAAGCTTTGCTGGCGGCGGGGGTGGGGCCTCGAAATGCGGTTCGCCGACACCCGGCGTGTAGATAATGTATTGCCCTATGTCCTCGTCGTATTTGGTTTCAAGTTTACATCCGGCCGGAACTTTTATTTTTCCGGCAAACCACTTTTTGTATCCGCATATCCTGGACAGTGTATAGTTATAATCCTCCTGCAGTTGTATCAACTGCTCAATCATCCCTTGCGGGAACTGTGCGAGCATTATGTCCAGGTAATCAATGTTGAAATAAGGCAGGCGGCTCTTGTATTCAGAGGGGATAGACCCGTCAAATATGACGGTTTTGGCAGTGCATATCACATAACGCCCTTGCGGATAATCGTCGGACGGGACCTCCCAATACTCATATACTTTTGCACACCCGTCATACTGGTTCTTCTCATCCCCTATCCCGTCAAGCATAGTCATTAACTGCTGTTCGATATCAGAGATTGCGAGATCTTCCATTGCAACATCAACCCCATATTGCTTTTTTATCTCTTCCACCGGCATAATTGACTGCTCGATAAAGTGTCTACCAAGCGGATCTTCGAAGACATTGAAAGGCGATAAGGCCTTGACTTCGACCTCCCCAATCTCCGCACCTGGCAGAGCCTGATCGTTTAGATACGCAGTGGAGAGCGTCTTTACGTTAAAATAAGGTTTCAGATAACCGCGCCCGGTAGTGAGCGCATACCCAAACACCTTTGCCAACACAAGCGGCATACCGGAATATTTTTGGCATAAAACCGGGTTGTGTTTGTTGGCCATTAACCAGAAGTCCTCAAGGACTACCTGACTGACTCTTGACGCAGACTTGTCTCTATCGCTGTTGGTAAGAGACGTTACAGATATATGCGCTTTCATCCGCAACAGCCTTGAGAGCAAAGACCGATAAAGCGGCAGGATGTAATTCGACGTCCTCCTTGTCTTCCCTTTGCGCTCCTCGGTCTTAAGCTCCCATAAAATACGGTCTTCCGTGGCGTTGCCGGTTGATTGTATCTTGTCCAAAACGAAATGCTGCTTCCCGTAGAGAAAAGCCACGTTTACCAGCCACTGCCTTTCATACATAGAACGCCCACGCTGGATTTTGTCTCTTTTATCGAGTATTTTTTTGCTTAACGTCAAAGGCTCGCTCATACTATCCTTCCCCGTAAACTTGACCGCCGCGTTTTGCTATCTCCTGCCGCCGTATCTCTTCCGGGTCGTCCGGGATTGTTTCCACAGATTTTTCCACAGGTGAGACTCCTTTAGAAGCCAGGAGATTATCAACCAGCCTGCGCAAATAAGCGTTCTCCCCGCGCAACTGCGCGCACTCCGAACATCTGCCAATCTTGAAAAACATCTTTACACCCTCCCCGCCAGCACCCGGCCGGCGAACTTGATCCTGTCAAGAAAAGGGGCGTTGTTTATATAGGTCTTTATCTCCTGTTCGATCTCTTCCCTCGTCTCGGATACGGCCTTATGGATTTCCTTGCGGAACTTCTTTATCTTCTTGTCGTTCATACGGTTGCCTCTTCCCGAACTATATCTGTTGACAGAGACCTTAACCCATCGTCTCCGCTATATGCCTGATCGTGCCTCTGCGCGTCTCTCTGCACCCGATCCCAGAACTCTTGTGCCGGTGTCTTGGGCGGCTCCGCAAGTTTAGGAAGAGCCGGTCTGCTCATCATCGCATACCGACACTCGTCAGCCGCGTGGTCCTCACCGGACGTGTCCACGTCCTCCACGTATTCCGTATCGTGTATCAGCCCCGGAATTGTGCGTAAAAAATGCCGACAGTTGTCAGTGACCATAAACTTAGTGCAGGCATTCCTTGATTGCGTCTTGACCAGCTGGAGATACTCCCTTACACGGCCCCACCCGATAATACGGGAGTTGTCGGCCCGATAAA
>Ga0123335_1003264_pt1 | contig 22870 bp, 21 predicted proteins | sample BiotimSIPDNA_2_FD_89707 | JGI IMG/M metagenome (GOLD analysis project Ga0123335, IMG submission 89707) | Anaerobic biogas reactor microbial communites from Washington, USA - Biogas_R2 time_0 SIP DNA | ecosystem: Engineered > Bioreactor > Anaerobic > Unclassified | place: Washington, USA...
ACAGTTATTCGAAAGTCTATTTTATACTCGGGCATAACGAGTACTCATATCTTGATGGATATATAACCGCAAGAGATATTATGGAGCTTAACGGATATGATGTATCCACATTTGACTTAAGAACGACACAAGAAATCCCTTCTGATGCAGATATCCTCCTTATGGTTAACCCAACAATTGATCTTCTTGATGATGAGGTAAAGCTGCTAGAAGAGTATATGATGAATGGCGGTCGTATGATGATCTCTATTGGAGCATTAGAAACAAATGAGAAATTTACTAATATTCAGAAATTTCTTGATTTCTATAATATCCAATATAATTATGATAGAATCAAAGAATATGATGCAAATTCATACATGGCTAGTAATCAGTATTATATCTTCCCTCAGATTATTGGTACTGAAGCCACTTTAAACATATATGACAACATATCTTATCTGCTTACCCCAAATACCAGAAGCATCCGGATACTTAATAAGTCAAAATCATTTCTGGTAGTAAATCCTATATTAAAGACAAGCTCCATATCAAAGCAGGAAGCTTCCATCAGCGGGTATGATTCGACATCAGGGGCAGCATATGCAGGAGCTTCAGTAAAAAGTCTTGCGACAGAATCAAGACTTATCGTGCTTGGTTCTGCTGACTTCATGAGAGATTCTATACTTATTAACAATAAGGCATATGAAGCTGATTCATCAAAATTCTTTATAGGCCTTGTAAACTGGCTTGAAGGGGATTACACACAGGTTAACATTGAAGAGAAAAATTATTTTGTTAATGTTATTTCAATTACTGCATCACAAGCTAATTTCGTAGCAGTGCTGCTTTACATATTACCCGCCTTAATTCTATTATTCGGCGGTATTGTTTACCTTAAGAGGAGGCACTTATAAATGAAGAATCTAAAGACAATCATCATTATTGTACTTGCACTGGCTGTAGCAATAGCAGCATATTTTATAATTGATGACATTATTTCCAAGACCAGGGTTGTAAATCCCAATGTGACAGAGCTCATCACTCCAGTAAATGTGAAATCAACCGATATACAGCGTTATACATTCTCCGTTGCAGGTGAACAGACCACTGTAGAGCTTATGGAAGTGAAGGTAAAGGATGAGCAGGGTAATGAGACGACCGAAATGCAGTACAGACTCGTAAATGAACCTGACAAAGAGCTGAATGACAACATAAGCACTGCGCTCGTACAGGCTGCAGCTTTAGTCTGCGTGAATATAATTGAAGAATCTCCAAAAGATCTTGCTCAGTATGGGATTGACTATAACTCGTATTTTGAAGTAACGCTCATAGATGGCACAAGTTACAAAGTATACTTTGGCAATGTAATCGATGTTACATTTAATGTATATGTAATGCGAGAAGGTGTAGACAAGGTTTATACTATTTCTGATACATCGTTCGGAATGCTCACAATATACAGGGAATATCTTCTTTCAGAAGTCATTTTCCCAGGTAATGCAAGCAGTCTGACTTCCTTCTCATTATACAAAAAAGGTGAACTTGAGTTTTCTATAGAACCAGATGAATTTATTAAATGGAAACTTGTTGAACCGCTGTCTGCCAAAACCTATGTTCAGACAGCTCAGGAAATGATTGACAAGACATATGAGATGGTAATAGGTGAATATGTGAATGTGCTTCCAACTGAAGCAGATTATAGAAATTACGATCTTTTCAATCCCGCATATTCTGTAAAAGTGACAGCAGACAACAAAAGCGTTTTACTGCATATTGGCAGGCAGTCAATAGAAGACAGCAGCTACTATGCAAAATTTGATAATTCTGATGAAGTTTTCTTTATCTCAAATGACTATTTAGGGTGGATAGATACTGAGCTTTTGGAAATACTATATCCATTCCCATATGAACCTTCAATTAAGAACTTAAGCGCGATGCATTATGTTTTCGGAACAGGAGAAGTTTATGATGTGGTAATTGAAGAGCAGGATTATATTTTGGATGAGAAACCTGTTACGAATTATGAATACACAATAAATGGAGATATAGTTCAACTTCAGTACGGAGCTGATCTGTATAACTTTACTTTTTACACTACAGTCATTGTTGACTATGACACGCAATGGCAAGGACCTTCGGAATCCCAGAAACCATATTTTATGATTGAAATGAATTATGTATCTGGAAATACTGAAAATATTGCATATTATACCCGTGATGACCAGACAATGTATTATGTAAGGTATAATCCTGAATTTGATATGATGTCACAGTATACCGGAACAGTTGTGGATTCCGGCCCTATTGAGAATAATATGAAGCAGTTCCTTGTACAATACACTGATTATCTTTATGTTCTGTGTACAGATGGGCAAGAACATGAATTCGGAGAATGGATAATCGTTAAGGAAGCGACAGAAGAAGAAGAAGGATTAAAGGAAAAAATCTGCACAGTCTGCGGCCATAAGATATCTGCACCTATTTCTGTTATTAAGCATACTGATCCAGGCTCATACAGAGGAGCTAACTGGTGGATAATCGTTGTTGCAGTAGTTGTAGCTGGAGGTGCAGGAGCATTCCTTCTTATTCGGAGAGCTAAAAAGAAGAACCAAGAGGAGAAATAAACAAAAAAAGGATGAAGACATTTATAAAACATGCCTTGAAAATACTGTTCGCTTATTCGACAGCGGCAGCTGTATTCGCATTCTTTGTAATAGCTCCTTTATCTATGGCAAACAATATGACCTTGTGGCTTCTGGCATATTCCTTTGTAATGTTTATGTTCATGTTCTTTATAGTATCAAAAACGGCTTTATCTATCGGAAAATCAGAAAAGTATGATGATTCGAATCCTTCTGCCATAAAAGGTTTCTTATACGGATTAGCAGCAATGATACCATACCTTATCCTCGGACTTGTCCATCTTCTCATATTCGACAACTCCTTGGAAATCGGACTAAGGATATTTCATTATATTTTCCGATGTGCGCTTGGCCCTATGTATTTTATTATTAATACTCTAAATTACACATGGTATGCTTTTTTAACAGCATATGCGGTAGTGCCCGTAATAAGCGGACTTTGGTACTTCTTGGGTTTGAAGGGTATAGATAAAATACATATTACTAAAAAACTTAAAGAAGATGAGGATTTTCTGAAATGACAGATAAACTTTTCAAAAGATATAATAGTGTTATGCAGAAGGTATTTGAAGAGAAAATGGATGAAGTAGCTACAAAGAAGGAGTATTTTGCTGTTATAAAATATGCAAGGGAAGAATTCGAAAAAGAGCTTATAGACAGCTTAAGTACTGAACAGACTCTTAGAAGCGCTATAGAAAAAGAGGGCATCGATTATGTTCTGGATATGGCACTAATGATATGTGACATGTATCTTCCTTATTCGCTTGTATCCATACTGCATGAAACCATAGGTGCTGAAGGCATTAAATCCCGTATACTTGATGAGACACGGCCCCAAGCAGACAGAGCTTCTTTAATTAATGCGCTGACAGGACATGAAACAGATGACACCATTTCTTTCTTAATTAATCTTATAATATCAACAGATTCTGAATTACTGATGGAGGAATCTTCTTATGTTCTTTCTGCTTTTAATAAAGATAATGTATACGACCGGATTTTTGAATATTTCAACCAAAATGGAATTAATGAGGATTTGCTTTCTGTATTAGTAGAAATGTTTAGGGAATCTGATAAAAAAGACCATATTTATAAAATGCTCCGAGCATATTTTCTAACCGCTACAGACAAAGGGCTGGTCGCAAATATTATGGCGGATCTTGATGATTCCAGAGCAGTTGTTTTCTTGAGAGGATATCTTTCAAAAAATATATATAATATAAAAAAATCTGAAATTACTGATATATGCTCAGCAATCAGCAGGATGGGCGGATATGTGGAAGATTTCATAAGATATAATCCGAAGATGCAATCCTGACCATTAATGCCAAAACCAATTACTAATTGACATGATATAATTATTTATATATAATTTGTCGAGTGATTATTTATACTGGAGTATGCGATGCAGGCAAAAAAAAGAATATCTGAGGCAGTAATGCGCAGGTTGCCAAGATATCTAAGATACATAGGGGAGTTAAAGGAAAGCGGTATTATGAAGGTTTCCTCTTCCGAACTTGGTGAAAAAATGGGTATGACTGCATCTCAGATCCGACAGGATTTTAGTTATTTCGGCGGCTTCGGACAACAGGGATATGGATATAATGTGGAAGTTCTGTTTGAAAGCATGAAACAGATTCTTTTAAAGGAAAAAGGTTTTACTGTAATAATAATTGGAGCAGGAAATCTTGGAACTGCACTTGCGAAGTATAATAATTTCCATCAAAGGGGATTTGACATAATAGGAATTTTTGATATAAATCCAAAACTTATAGGTAAAACTATTAATGGAACGGAGATAATGTGTATTGACCGGCTGGAAGATTTTATCGCTCAGCATGAGACAGATATTGCAATATTATCTTTGCCAAGGAGTGAAACAAAAGATATCGCTTCAAGAGTGGCCAATGCAGGAGTGAAGGGGTTATTCAATTTCTCGCCTATGGATTTGAAACTTCCCCATGAAATACCGATAGAGAATGTTCATCTCAGTGACAGTCTGATGGTGCTGGGATATAAAATAAAGAATTTTCAAGAGGAGAAATAGATGAAAACTTACACCACGACTAATATCAGAAACATAGTATTGATGGGACACGGAAGCTCAGGTAAAACAACACTTGCTGAAGCTATGCTTTTCCTTTCAAAGGGAATTGACAGATTTGGCAATATCACAGATGGAAATACAACATGTGATTTTGACCCTGAGGAAATCAGAAGGAAATTCTCCATAAATACTTCTCTAGCACCAATTGAATGGAAGAATAACAAATTAAATATACTTGATACACCGGGATATTTCGATTTTGCAGGTGAAGTGAAGTGCGCTTCAAGAGCTGCAGAAATTGGATTAATTCTTCTCTCTGCAAAGAACGGAGTGGAAGTAGGAACAGAAAAGTCATGGGATTATGCTGAAGAAGTAAACATAAGCAGAGCCTTCTTCGTAACAAAACTTGAAGAAGAGAATGCTGATTTCTTCAAAGTATGCCAGGAATTGCAGGACAAATTCGGAAGTAAGGTTTTACCATTCCAGTTCCCTATAATGGAAGATAACCAGTTTAAAGGAATTGTGGATGTTGTTACGAAAAAAGCATATATAGTCCAAAATAAAACAACAACTGTAACAGATATTCCAGCTCAGTATATAGCTAAAGCTGATGAGCTTAGAGAACCTATAATGGAAGCGGTAGCGGAAACAGATGAAGAGCTTATGGAGAAATATTTCGAAGGCGAGCATTTTACTGATGAGGAAATAGTCAGAGGATTGATTCAGGGAATTGAAGACGATGCAATATTCCCTATATACTGCGGATCTTCTATACAGCTTGCAGGAGTAGATGCCCTTATGGATTCGCTAATATCCTTCTTCCCGTCACCTGCTGCATATAAAGTGCATGCTGTTAAAGCAGGAACAGAAGACCAGATTGAACTAAACCCGTCAAGTGATGAAAAGTTCGCAGGATTAGTGTTTAAAACAATGGTAGATGCTTTCGTAGGAAAAATCTCTCTTATAAAGGTCTGTTCAGGAGAATTGAAATCAGACATGATAGTATTCAACAGCAGGACTACTGACACAGAAAAAATTTCCAATCCCTTTATTCTTAAAGGCAAAAAGCAGGAGCAGTGTGAAAAAGCGGTCGCAGGAGATATAGTGGCAGTTGCTAAGCTTACAAATACTCAGACAAATGATACATTATCGCTTCAGACATACGCAGTAGAGCTTAAGAAAATTGATTTTCCAAATCCATCAATATCCTTAGCAGTCGAACCTCTTGCAAAAGGGGATGAGGATAAAATCGGAGCAGGATTGAATAAACTTCGTGATGAAGATCCGACATTCAGGGTTGAGAATAATCCTGAAACCAAACAGCTTCTTGTAAGTGGATTGGGAGAACAGCATATTGATGTAATAACAAGTAAACTGAAATCAAAATACAGTGTTTCAGTTAAACTTACAGATCCAAGGATTCCTTACAGAGAAACAATTAAAAAGAAACTTGAAGCAGAAGGAAAACATAAGAAACAGTCAGGAGGCCATGGACAGTATGGCCATGTCAAGATGGTGTTTGAACCGAACGATGTTGAAGATTTGGTTTTTGAAGAGAAGATTTTTGGTGGATCTGTACCTAAAAACTACATACCTGCTGTGGAAAAAGGATTGAGAGAGTGTGTCGTGAAGGGCGTCTTGGCCGGGTATCCTATGGTTAGGCTGAAAGCGACTCTTGTAGACGGTTCATATCATGATGTGGACTCCTCTGAAATGGCATTTAAGATTGCTGCAAGTCTTGCATATAAAAAGCTTATTGATGCTTCTCCTGTTCTGCTTGAACCAATTATGTCATGTGAAGTTATGATCCCAGATTCATACATGGGAGATATAATCGGTGACATGAATAAGAGGAGAGGTAGAATACTCGGAATGAATCCAGCTGAAAAAGGGTATCAGAAAGTAATAGCTGAAGTTCCTCATGCAGAGATGTTCAAATACGCTACTGATCTTAGGAGCATTACTCAGGGCAGAGGCTCATTCACTATGAAACTTGAAAGATATGAAGAAATGCCCGCTAATATGGCAGAAAAAGTTGTAGCAGCTGCAAAGAGAGAGTCTGAAGAAGAATAAGATATATAGTATTTATGTTTAAAGTACATTATTAGGGACAGGTTAACCTGTCCTTTTAATATGAAAATCAGATTTAATATGATAATATATGCTTTAGAACTCAGCTATATTAATGAAGTAAAATTAGGAGATAAGCTATGGATTCAATATATCATGCAAGATGGATTACAACGGATGTGGAATTAGATGATTATTCTGCAAGAATGTTTCAACGGAAAATTGAGTTTGATAAAAAAGTACGAAAAGCAGTTTTTCATGTAACTGCTTTAGGGATATACGAGGCCTATGTAAATGAAAAGCAGGTTGGTAAGGACTATAGGTTTCTTCCTGGCTGGACCCACTATTCAAGAAGAGTACAATATCAGTCATATGATGTGACCAAATATATTAAAGATAATCAGGCAATTCTATCTGTTCATGTCGCAAGAGGCTGGTTTGGAGGACGAATCAGTGGCAATCCAGGTAAAATGCCATTTGCGATGGCATGTGCTTTGGATGTTGTCTTTGAAGATGGAACAAAAGACTTTTATATAAGTATGGCAAATGACAGATGGAAAGCTGCAAAGACAAAAGTAATATTTTCCGACATTTATGATGGAGAGACATATGATGAAAGACTGCAGCTTCATGATTTTCAGGCAGTAAAAACAGCTCATGGATATAATCCTAATGACCTTGTAAAACAACAAGGCGAATATGTTAAGGAACAGGAAACCCTTCCAGCTCTAAAACTCATAACAACTCCAAGGAATGAAAGAGTAATAGATTTCGGACAGAATATGACCGGTTATGTCAGATTTACAGTTAAAGGGAGAATAGGCCAAAGATTTGTAATTTCGCATGCTGAGGTGCTTGACAATGAAGGCTGTTTTTACACTGATAATCTGCGAGGAGCAAAACAAAGAATAGAATACATATCAAATGGCAGGGTCAGCGCTTATTCCCCTCATTTTTCCTTTCAGGGATTCAGGTACATAAGATTGGATGAATGGCCTGATAATGTAAATTTGGAGGATATAAAGGCTATAGTGGTGCACTCAGATATTGTACGTACTGGTTTTTTCGATAGTTCGAGTGAATTATTAAATAAACTCTTTACTAATGCTATTTGGGGACAGAAAGGTAATTTTCTGGATGTGCCTACTGACTGTCCTCAAAGGGATGAACGTTTAGGATGGACAGGAGATGCACAGGTATTCGCAAAAGCTGCTTCATATAATTATAATGTCAAGAAATTTTTTGCAAAATGGTTAACTGATCTTGCATTGAGCCAAGGTACGAATGGTGCAGTTCCTGTTGTCGTTCCGATCAGGTACTCATATACTGGCGTATCTTCGGCATGGGGGGATGCGGCTACAATAATACCATATCAGATGTATCTTACCTATGGTGATAAAAAGATACTTGAAGATCAATATGACAGCATGGCTTCATGGGTAGAGTATATTAAAAATTCTTCAGATAATCCGTATTTATGGAATAATGGCACACATTATGGGGACTGGCTGGCATTAGATGTTCCTTTTGGCACATATAAAGGTAAAACAGATCCGTATCTTATATCAACTGTATATTATGCAAATAGTGTGGATATATTAAGGAAAACATCGATAATCCTAAAAAAGAGAAAAAATATAATACTTTATTATGAGAACCTTTATAAAAATATTGTGAAAGCATTCAACGAGACATACTGGAAAGATGAGAAACTGCTTACTGATACACAGACAGCTTATGTATTGGCTTTGCATTTTAAACTTCTTAACAAAGACAGAGTGAAAACAGCTGTCTTGAATCTTTTAAGAAAAATTAGTGATTCCAATAACAAGATATCCACAGGATTTTTGGGAACTCCCTATATTCTTCATGTACTTGCTGATAACGGTCATGCGGATATAGCATATAAGCTTCTTTTAGAGAAAGAATACCCCTCATGGCTTTATCCGATAACAAAAGGTTCGACGACTATATGGGAGCATTGGGATAATATAAAGCCTGATGGTACCTTTTGGAGCAAGGACATGAACTCATTTAATCATTATGCATACGGTGCGGTTGCAGATTTCATGTATGAGAAAGTCGCTGGCATAAGAACTGATGAATCCAAGCCCGGTTTTGCAAATATCATTTTTGAACCTGTTGTTACTAAAAACTGCGAATTAAATCATGCAAAAGCTGTTATCAAGGTTAAAGAGGGAGAAATATCTTCTTCATGGAAAATTGAAAAGGACATGATATATTACAGATTTGAAGTGCCAAAAAAGCATACAGCTACAATATGTTTAAATAAAACATATGAAGTCGGTCCTGGAGAATATGAGTATACTTTAAACATATGAGTATATAGTATCTGACTTAGTGACATAAAAAGAAAAGGGAGGTTATATCTCCTCTTTTTTTGTCTGTCCATATCTGAAATGCTTTCTGCATAGCGGAATATATGAGTCGTTCCCGCCAAGATAGAACTGCGGGCCTTCCCGGACTATCCTTCCATTTGGGTCAATTCTTGCATTACATGTAGCTTTTTTACCACACCAGCAAATAGTTTTGATTTCCTCTATCGTATCTGCCCACGAAAGAAGATAAAGACTGCCTTCAAAAAGTTTGCCTTGAAAATCCGCTCTGAGGCCGTAACATATCACGGGGATGTCAAGATCATCTGCAATATGGACTAAAGTCTCAACTTGAGATTTAGTTAGGAATTGCGCTTCATCGATGACTATGCAGTCATATTTTTTAAGTTCCTCATCTGACTGGCTCAAAAAAGATTCCGCATATCTGCAATCCATGGAAAGCCCGCATCTGGAGATGGTTATAAATTCACCGTCACGAATATCAGAAGAAGGTTTCAACAATACAGCTGTCTGATTTCTTTCCTTGTAATTATAAACTACCATTATCGCATTTGCGGATTTTGAACTTCCCATTGCACCGTATCTGAAATATAGTTTAGCCATAGTTTCCTCCAGAAAATAGTATATAAAGTATATCATTGAGAAGTACTCTTTTAAATAGAGGTTGAAAAAAATATGTGATTTGGTATAATAAAGTCAGAGAAAGTCAAAGGTGATATGTTATGGCAAGATTGAGTGACATAATAGAGAACTTTATAAAAGACATGATTGAGGAAACTGATGGTGAAGTAGAGATTCAGAGAAATGAGTTAGCCAGTTATTTTAATTGTGTCCCATCACAGATAAACTATGTCATAGCAACAAGATTTAATTCTGAAAGAGGATATTTTGTTGAAAGCAAAAGGGGAGGCGGAGGACACATAACCATAAGCCGTATGTCCACTGATAAACCTTATGACTATTTCATGCACATCATATTGTCTATGGGTGACGAGATAAGCCAGCATTCAGCAGATATATATATAGAAAACTTTATAGACTTGAATATAATATCCGAATCAGACAAAAAACTGTTAAAGGCTGCAGTAAATGACAACTCATTAAAAAGTATTCCGGTTTTTTTAAGAGACAGGGTCCGGGCTGACATCTTAAAAAATATGCTCATGAAAATAATAATATAGAGGAAAACTTATGGCAAAAAATAACAACTACTTCGTATGCACATCATGCGGTTATGAAACCGTTAAATGGATGGGCAAGTGCCCTACATGTCAGGAATGGAATACTTTTGAGGAAGTCACTGAAGTAAAGAACGCGAAAACAGAAAAAGTCCGGGAAATGAAACTGGATGCTGTTGAGGATATAAATTACAGTGAATCATCCAGAATCAGCAGCGGGCTTTTAGAAATGGACAGGGTTTTAGGAGGAGGGATTGTTTCTGGTTCAGTTATTTTGGTAGGAGGTGACCCGGGTATCGGCAAATCCACAATACTGCTGCAGTTGTGTCAATATGCCAAAACCGAAAGCAGCATATTGTATATTTCTGCAGAGGAGAGTATTAGCCAGTTAGGATTACGAGCAAAAAGAATCGGGCTAAAAAGGAAAAATGTCAAATTAGCCTCTGAGACAGATACAGAAGTGATATGCCAGGCAATAACGAATAACAAACCTGCAGTTGCTGTTGTTGATTCTATACAGACGGTATATTCAAGCCAAATAGCTTCAATAGCAGGCAGTGTGAATCAGATAAAAAATTCCACATTAATGCTTGTAAACGCAGCAAAACAGTCAGGTACATCACTGTTTATAGTAGGTCATGTGACGAAAGAAGGCAATATAGCCGGACCGAAACTTTTAGAGCACATGGTAGATACTGTGCTGTATTTTGAAGGTGAAAGCGGTTCCTCTTTCAGAATTTTAAGAAGTGTCAAAAACAGATTCGGGTCTACTAATGAAATAGGAGTATTCGAGATGAGCCAAACAGGTTTATCGCAGGTAATCAATCCTTCTGCATTCATGCTCGAGGGAAGAAATATTAACGCACCTGGTACTGTTGTACTTCCTTTATTAGAAGGTTCCAGAACACTTATGGTAGAAATCCAAGCGCTTGTCTGTCCGACAAATTTTACTATGCCAAGGAGGATGGCCTCGGGAATAGACCAGTACAGAATAAATATGCTAATGGCCGTAATGGAGAAGAACACTGGAATGAAGCTGTATAACCATGATGCATATATCAATGTAGCAGGCGGTATAAAAATAAACGAGACAGCATGCGATCTGGCAGCTGTTGTAGCAATAGCCTCAAGTTATAAAGGGAAGAAAGCGGACAACGAATGCGTTATTATAGGGGAAGTCGGGCTTACAGGTGAAATACGCTCTGTAAATGGAATGGACAAACGAATAAATGAAGCAGTTAAAATGGGCTACAAAAGAGCTGTTATTCCTAAAGTAAATGTAAAGTCAGTCAATAATTTCAAGGATCAGATAGACATTATCGGTGTATCTGATGTTGCTCACGCAATTGAGGTATCTTTGCAGAAATAGACAATAGCTTTTAGTTTCTATAAAGCGTGATTTTGACACTTGACATAAAAAAGAGTATAATTTAACTTGAGGTATAAATTGAGTTACAGTATCGGAGATAAAATCGTATATCCTATGCATGGAGCAGGCATTATCGTAGACAAGGTCAATAAAAAGATAATGGATGAGATTCGCTGCTATTTTATAGTAAAAAGCCCCATAAGCGAAATGGTAGCTATGCTGCCCGTAGAAAATATGGATTCGATCGGAATAAGAGATGTCATGACAAATTCGGAAGCAGACAATCTTTTAGATAAGATAAGGACTATGAATACCGTTGAGATTACCAACTGGAATAAAAGATACCGTGAGAATATGGAGAAACTCAAAGACGGAACAATATACGAAATAGCTCAGATAGCGAAATCCTTAATGACCCGAGATAAAAGTCTTTCAACAGGTGAGAGGAAATTGATGATTAACGCGAAAAATGCAGTCTTAAGCGAAATCATGCTTGCCAAAAATTTGACACTCAATCAGGCGGAAACAGCTTTAAAAGAAAGCATATATTGCGATACTGTTAATGAGGACGAATAACTTATGGAACCGGTAAGAGCAGTCATTGCAGCTGGCGGTACATCTAGCAGGATGAGCGGTATAAATAAGTTGCTTGCACTTCTTGACGGTATTCCTGTGATAATAAGAACAGTAAAAGCATTTCATGACATAAAATATATTGAGAGGATAATTCTTGTAATACCGAAAGAGGATGAATCGGTATATTCTTCATTGCTGTCTCAATACAAGGTTGACACAAAAGTGAAGTTTGCATATTCAGGAAGCAATCGCAGAGAATCAGTATATAACGGATTAATGTCGCTTGATGACCAGGAAGGCATTGTGCTTATTCATGATGGAGCAAGGCCTTTAGTTACCAGAAAGATAATTGATGAGTGCATTGAAGGAGCGCAAAGATATGGTGTATGTCTGGCAGCTTCAAAAAATACTGATACTATGAAGAAAGCAGACAGCATAATGTTTGTTGAGAAAACTCTCGAAAGAGAAAAGATATATAATGCACAGACACCACAGGCTTTTAAGACAGAGTTTGCTATCCAGTTCCATAACAGGGCTAGAAATGATAATCTTGAGGTTACAGATGACTGTATGATTGCAGAGCATTATGGCCATAATGTGAAGATTATAGAATCTGATCCTTCAAATATTAAAATTACAACAAAAAGAGATCTCTTAATTGCGAAAGCTTTTCTAGCTGACTGTTATTAAACAAAAACACATTATCCCATAACCTTTCCCATATGATGAAAGGCCTTCACCTGAAGTTGCGGTAAATCCGACACTTTTTTTATCGATTCCAAGAAGAGATGAGATATTATTTTTCATATCATCTATATAAGGCATCAAAACTGGTGAAATGCATTCGACTGTGAAACTGACATGCTCTATCTTGAACTCAAGATTTTTTAAGGCTTCTTTAACATAAAATGAACTGTCAGTCATTCCTGTACTACACATAATGTCAGCAGTCCTGCCTAATACATTTACCGATGTTATCCCGCTTATCGCATTTGTTAATGCATGATAAATGACATCTCCATCGCTGTTTGCTTCAAGCCCTGGATAATCCTTTATATGAACTCCTGCAAGAATCAGTTTCTTGCTGGAATCCTTTGAAAAGCTGTGGCTGTCCTGACCGATTGCACATTTCATGATGTTACCTCCGATTGCTGAATCTTGAATACTATAATATCATATTGCAGGGATGTAAGGCATTATTTTAACTCTATTAATCCTGATTCTATTGTCTTGTTAAATATGAAAGTTAACAAAAAGTACACACATATAAACTCTTTATATGGTATATTTAACATATTGAAAGGAAGGTGCATATGGAAAGCTGGTATTATGAGAAGACTGTGTACAGGAAGAAAACAGGAAAGGATGATTTAATATCATTAGCTGCAGTTGTAGGCACACTTGCGATATGTATAGTTTCCTATTACTTTTTAAAAACATATTCATTTATTATATGGTTAGGTGTGGTATATGCATGTTACAGGATTGTCGCTTCAAGAAAATTTGATTATGAATATATTTTCGTAGAAGATACATTAACCATAGATAAGATAATAAATAAAAGCAGAAGACAGAACATATTTACTCATTCATTAAAGGATTTTGAGATTCTTGCATATAAGGATTCAGCTTATTTAAATGAATATGTAAACAATGTACAGCAGGTAATTGATGTTTCTGCACCAGGTTCGGAAGATACTGTTTTCGGAGTCGCATATTACAAATCCATGAGGACGCTTGTGTATTTCGAGCAGGACGAAAGAATTATGGAATTCATCCATAAATATGCCCAGTATAAATTCAAGGAGTAGTTATTGAAGAGACTTTGGAAATATGTCATTTTAATATTTGTCTTAGCGGTTTTTACAGCAGCTACCCTTATTGCATATGATGCTATTTTAGGTTACATAGAGAAAAAGTACTCTCCGAATCAACAGATGGAAGAGTATTATACTGAAGGATACACTGATCTTGTTATAAATTTTGAAAAGACAGATTATGAATACCCGGTCAGGATCGTTAACGGAGAAATACTTGTAAGATATGAAGTGATTAAAGAATACATAGATCCTTTCATATATTACGATGAGACAAGAGCCAAAGTAATTATAACAACGAATGATAAGGTTATTTACATAACTGAAAACAGCTTAATTGCTGAGTTGAATAAAAAAGATCTTCACCTTGATACTGCAAGCGTAAGATATGATGGATTTCTTTATGTGCCGATAAGTCCTTTTGAATATATTTGGAATATTAATTCAAAATATATTGAACAGAAAGATATAGTCATAATAGAATCCTATAGGAATCACGATTACACAGCAACAGTAAATATTTCTGATGCACAAATTAGAAAAGGGCCTTCAATAAAAGAACCCATATATGTATCAAATGTACCGATGAACCAGATACTGTATGTCAGTAAGCTTATTGGTGAATGGGCTTATGTTATGACAAATGAAGGCATTATTGGGTATATAGAGACAAAATATCTTGATACTGAGGTATCTGCTAAAGAGATAATCATTAAGTATGAACAGAAAAAACTTTATCTTCCTGACTATGTAGTTCTTTCGTGGCATTATGTGCATTCAAGTGCTGTAACTGCAGTTCCCTATTATGCTGATGTGAATGTAATATCGCCAACATTCTTTACAGTCATAGATGAAAAAGGAACTGTGTCAAGCAGCGCGTCATTAAAATATGTTGAAAATGCAAAAAAGAGAGGGTATACCGTCTGGCCTCTGATAAATAATATTTTCGCTAACAGGGGACAGATAAGCGCAGTACTTGCTGACAGCGATGCAAGAAGACATGTGATAGATCAGATTCTAGCTTATGCATATATTTATAAATTTGATGGAATAAATGTCGATTTTGAAAACCTGTATTTATCTGATAAGGATAATCTAACCCAGTTTATAAGGGAACTTGTTCCCTTAGCCCACCAGATGAATCTTGCTGTTTCTATTGATGTTGGAATTCCAGGAGGATCTGAAGGTTATTCATTATGTTATGATCATAAAGAACTTGGAAAGGCTGCAGATTATGTAATGGTAATGACATATGATCAATTTTGGAGTTCGCATGAATCGGGCGGTTCTCAAGCGCAGTTATCATGGGTTGAGGCAAATCTTAGAAAAACTTTGGAACTGATTTCTAAGGATAAGCTTGTCCTTGGCATACCTGCTTACACAAGATTATGGAAAACAGATTATACAGGAAAAGTGGTTCTGGATAAGACGCTGACTGCAGACCAGGTGGTTAAGCTTATTGAAGAAAAACAGCTGACTCCGGTATGGGAAGAAGAACGTGACGGATTTATAAGCGGTCAGTACTATATCGAATACAAAGAAGGTGAAAATCTTTACAGGGCTTGGATAGAAGATGATGCGAGCGCACGACTGAAAGCTGCTCTTGCTGCTAAATACAAATTAAGAGGTGTATGCATATGGATGATGAGCCAGACAAATAAAACGGTTTGGGAAGCGATTTTAGAGGGATTCAATACAGATACAGATTAGTATTTTTATATATGATTTGTTTTTTTCATGATATAATGTATTAAAATATTGAAGAGGGAAATTATGAGAGTTCAAGTAAATTATGAAGATATTTTTAAAAGATTTAACGGACAGCTGCCAGAAGGTATTTTTCTAAATACGAATTTTGAAGGCGAATATAATACAATGACTATTGGCTGGGGCTTGATGGGAATATGCTGGGGAAAACCTATTATATGTATTGCGGTCAGGTTCTCCAGGCATACTTATGATCTTATAGAAAAGTCAGGTGAGTTCACATTAAGTATCCCAAAAAATATTGTAATGAAAAAAGAGCTTGCTATCTGTGGGACTAAATCCGGTAGGGATATTGATAAATTCAAACTGTGCGGATTTGAAAAAAAGGATATTATTGATAAATGCGATCTTCATATCGAATGTGAAGTTATTCAGAAAACAGCTATGGATAAGAACACTATTGAAGAGTCAATAAAAAACAAGTATTACAAAACTGATGATTATCATATGTTCTATTTTGGAGCTATAAAAGACTGTTACTATACTAAAGAGGATTAAAAAATGAAAAATGTATGTATAATTTTCGGAGGCACTTCCACCGAACATGAGGTTTCCCGTATTTCCGCTTCAAACCTGATAAGATATATTGACAAGAAAAAATATTCAGTTACTGTGATGGAGATATCTAAGAAAAATGAATTTTTCCTATATGAATACGAACCGAGTGAAGCTTTTCTTAAAGATATTACTTCTGTAAACAATGAATTAGCAAAAAAAAGCATTACACCGGATATTTCCATGTTTGAAAAGATGGGTATAGATATTGTTTTCCCTATTATACATGGAACTATAGGCGAAGATGGGAAACTGCAGGGATTTTTAGAATTATGCAAAATACCATATGTTGGCTGTGATGTTCTTTCTTCAGCAGTATGTATGGACAAGGTCCTCTGCAAAGACATATTGTCAAAAAACGGTATAGCTGTGGCAGATTATTTGTGGTTTACATGTGATGATATTGATAAATCCATAAACTCTGTCATAAAAGCTATTGAAAGCAGTTTTGCATACCCGGTTTTCGTAAAACCTTCCGAATGCGGTTCTTCTGTCGGCATAAATAAAGCAAGAAATTCTGATAGCCTTAAGAAAGCTCTTGTATTTGCTTCTCGCTTTTCCAGAAAAGTCCTTGTAGAGGAATTTGTTGAAGGGGAGGAGCTGGAAGTCGCTGTATTAGGTTCTTATGAAAACGTTTCATCATCAGGAGTAGGACAGATACTTTCCTCGAATGAATTCTATGACTATAATGCAAAATATCTGGATGGCAAAAGCATGACTGTAATGAATCCAGATATACCTGATTCATCAGCACGGGAAATAAAAAAAATAGCAGAGAAAGCATTTTCGATAATCGGATGTTATGGAATGGCAAGAGTAGACTTTTTTCTAACAAAAGGAAGGAAAGCTATAGTAAATGAAATCAATACCATTCCGGGATTTACAAGTATAAGCATGTATCCGAAGTTATGGGAACAGGCTGGTATACCATACAGCCAGCTCCTTACAAAACTGATTACTCTTGCAGAAGACAGAAAAGAAAGATACAGATTCGAGCTGGATTATGAAGGTGCGAATAATGACTGAAGGTAAAATAGGAGTATTTGATTCAGGTATCGGCGGTCTCACAGTACTCAAAGAAATAATAAAACACCTTCCTTATGAAGATATTATATATTTCGGCGATGGTAAAAGAACTCCATATGGAGGAAAATCCAAGGAAACAATAGAGCTTTTTGCCTTGCAGAGCATGAAATTTCTTACTCAAAAAGGTGCGAAAGCGGTAGTAATCGCCTGCAATACAGTAAGCTCCAATGCAATGGATGTAATAAATGCAAATTACAGTCTTCCGGTTATAGGAGTCATATCCACTACAGCAGAATTAGCTTTTTCTGAATCTAAAAACAAGAAAATTGGAGTCATAGGGACAAAAGCCACAGTGGAAAGCCGTTCTTATGAGAAAGCATTGAAAGCATTGGATACATCCATAACCGTTTTCCAGAAAAGCTGTCCTTTATTTGTACCACTTGCAGAAGAAGGGATTGAATGGTGGGATGATGAAATAACAGAGATGGTTGCCAAAAGATACTTCAATTCTTTTAGTAACACTGATATAGATACACTGATTCTCGGATGTACGCATTATCCTCTTTTAAAGGAAGTTATAAGACGTACGATTGGCAAAGGTGTAAATTTAGTAGATTCAGCATTAATAACAGCCAGTCAGACTAAAGAAATATTAGGAAAGATGAAATTACTGAAAACACAAAAAGCAAAAGGCAGTCTTGAAGTTTTTACTTCTGACAGTATTGAAAGGTTCATGCCTTTATGTACTGCAATTTTAGGAATAAATAATATAAATATACAAAAATGTGATGTAGGAGAATAAAATTATGGAAGACAGGTTACGTTTCAGGCAGATTCATCTGGATTTTCACACAAGCGAGTTAATAAAAGATATCGGGGCAGGATTTGATGAAAAAGAATTCGTAAAAACATTGAAGGATGCCCATGTAAATTCGATAACATGCTTTGCAAGATGTCATCATGGAATGATATATTACGATTCAAAAATAAACAAAGAGAGGATACATCCTTACCTTGTTGAAAAAGACCTATTAAAGAAACAAATTGAAGCATGTCATAATAATGATATAAAAGTCCCTGTATATACAACTGTACAATGGGATATGTATACTGCTATAAGGCATCCTGAGTGGCTGGTAAGAAGACCTGATGGAACCATAGAGGGAGATTATTTCAACAAAGACGGATTTTATCAGAGAATCTGTGTCAATACACCATACATTGACTTTTTGAAGAACCATGTTACTGAATTCGTTTCTGAACTTGACTGTGACGGGGTATTTTTCGACATAGTCAGCGAACTGGATTGCTCCTGCACCTATTGCATGGAAAGCATGAGAAACAAAGGATTGAATCCTCTTGATGAAGAGGACAGGAGACGGCACGCGAGAGAGGTCATGAACCGGTTCAAGAGCGAAATGTCATCCTTAGTCTGGTCTATTAAACCTGGTATATTAGTATTCTTTAATAGCGGACATGTTTCATTCAAAGATAAAATCCCATCAAAGGATACATATTCCCATTATGAAATAGAAAGCCTGCCAAGCGGAGGATGGGGTTATATGCATTTTCCTGTAACATGCAGATACACAAGAAATCTAGGTAAGGATTATCTTGCACATACAGGTAAATTCCACACCAGCTGGGGTGATTTCCATTCTTTTAAAAATGTTGAGGCTCTTGAATATGAAGTTTTCAGAATGCTTGCTCTTAATTCAAAGTGTCTGATTGGCGATCAGTTTGAACCGAGCGGTGTTTTATCAAAACCTGTGTATGATCTCATTGGCAAAGTTTATTCGAAAGTTGAAGAAAAAGAGCCTTGGTGTGCAAATGCAGATCATGTTGCAGAAATAGGCGTATTCGTTCCTACAGATGATAAAAGCAGAGTATCCTCATCTCAGGCTGCTATCGAAAGTATACTAAGCCAGTTGGCATATCAATTTGACTTTATTGACCAGGATATGGATTTTAACAGATATAAATTATTGATTATTCCTGAAAGAATAAAAATTGACGAAAGCATGGATAAAAAGCTTTGCGAGTACTTAAAAAATAACGGGAAAATCATATCAGTATTTGATTCAATATTCTCGAAATCCGCAGTCAAGGTCATTAAGGAGACAGTTGATGACTATAATGAACCTGTTAAAGGAAGATTCATTTCAAAAAATGGATATGCTGATTATGTTATTCCCACTAATGTAATAGGTAAGGATTTGTATAAGACTGAGTATGTGATGTATGCTAAAGGAATGGAAACAATAGCTAATGAGGGGAAATGTCTTGTCAAAGCCTATGAACCTGTATTTAACAGATCTTACAAGCATTTTTCATCACACCTGCAGGGACCGTCTTCTCATATCGAAGCATATGATGCTGTAATCATTAACAAAAGCAGAAATGCCATTTACTTCAGTCATCCGATTTTCGAGATATATAATAAGAAAGGGCCGAAATGGATTAAAAGCATGCTTAATGATGCAATTAAGCTTCTGATGAAAGATAACCTTGTAAGTCATGATGGCCCTTCAACTATTTTTACAGCAATAAACATACAGAAAGAAGAAAAAAGATATATTCTGCACTTGCTTCATTATATACCTGAAAGAAGATGTACAGATTTTGATGTCATTGAGGATGTAATACCAGTATATAAAACAAAGGTTAAACTAAACATTCCCAAGACAATTAGGAATATAAAAATCGTACCAGAGAACAAGCCTGTTAAATTCACTGTAAGAAACGGCAAAATAGCATTCACGCTGGATAAGCTGGAAGGCCATTGCATGATATGTATAGAATATGAAGATTAAACCGGTCCTATATGATGATTATGTCATACTGGAGAATGTAAGCCCTGACGATATAAGTATTAAAGATACTTTTGAATGCGGGCAATGCTTCAGATGGGAGAAACTGGAAGATGAGGGTAGCTATTTTGGCATTGCTCATGGTAAAAGGCTTGTAGTGCAGCAAACACAGACTCATATAAAGATGTTCTGTAATAAACAGGATTTCTCGGATATCTGGAATGATTATTTTGATTTAAGAGTTGATTATGATGAAATAAAAGAAAAATTGAGAAAAGATGATATTATGAATAAAGCAATATCATCCTCACCTGGTATCAGATTACTTAACCAAGAGCTCTTTGAAACAACAATCAGTTTTATAACATCATCCAATAGCAATATCAAAAGAATAACAAAGAATATCAAAGATTTGTGCAGGCTGCTTGGTGAACCTATTAGCGGTGGGTATTATGCTTTTCCGACTATTAAAGCTGTAAGTGAAGCGGATATATGCACTATTAATGAATGTAAAGCAGGATTTAGGTGTGACTATATTCAATCATCTGCTATTATGATTAAAGCTATGTCTGAATCTTTCGATAAAAAAAGATATGTAAAGTTGGGATATGATGAAACAAAGAAGGAACTTATGAAACTCAAAGGGGTAGGGCATAAGGTTGCTGACTGCATTATTCTTTTTTCAGGTATTTCTTCATCTGCTTTTCCTACAGATGTATGGGTTAAACGGATAATGCAGGATTTATATATAAAAAAAGATGTCAGTATTGATTATGTCTTAAAATACGGGCAGGAGAAATTCGGCAATTTAGCAGGTTATGCACAGCAGTATCTGTTTCATTATGCAAGAAGTAATACACTCAAAAATTAAGTATATCACATTTCTAATCAATATAATATCTTGATATAAAAGGTATTATATTGTATAATCCAAGTAGAAGAATTCCTGAGGTACACGATAACCCTTGTATTTGAACCTACAGTAATTTGACGGGATTTGGAAGTATGAATGCAGATGTCAAGCCGTGATCTGGCGGAAGACAGAAACATCCATCACAGAACCCACCTGGCGTATGCTAGGCGTCAAAAAAAAGGGCCGGTATTTTGGGAATTTTTATGTGTTTTGATTAATATTTCCTGTATTGCTTCCAAATATCCAAGACAAGCTGATATCTCTTAAGGTCCAGACCTTTGAAAGGCACATTACTGGTAGAATATATATAACCGCCTTTTGGTTTCCCATGTGTAAGGCAGTATTCAGCGCTTTTAATAACTTCATCATCTGAACCAGTCTGAAGCAGTGCACAGTTCACATTACCAATTAGACATACCTTATCTCCTGCAATCTTCTTAACCTTTGCAATATCCACTCCAGCCATTGGATCAAGTGAATGAATTGCGTGCGGATTGGCTTCAATAAGCTGATCAAGTATAGGCATTATATTTCCATCTGTGTGTTTAATTGCATATCCTCCAGAATCTCTTATTCCTTTAATTATTTTTGACAAATATGGAGTTATGAAAATGGAAAATTGGTCTGGAGATAAGAATGGTCCATTGTTATAACAGTAGTCAGAGCATAATATAAAGCTTTCTATACCTCCATCTATCGCCCTGTTATTCCTTTCCACTGCGCTTAAAGCCATTTTTTCAGCTTGTTCAAGAAGACCTTTAGGATCATCTGCAATCCTGTATGCGAACTCATACATTTCGTTGCCGTCAGGAATGCTGTATGTTCCGTCTCCATGTCTTGTCAGTAGATATCTGAAGTTGGTCATTTTATTTATAATCTGTGCTGTTTTTATGGATTCATCCAGCCATAGATAGTGGATAGGTATTATTGAATACTCGAGTTTCTCATACACTTCAACCATCAGCTCAGCATTTTCATGTAAAGCGATGTCTTTTTCTTTTTCACTCATCTTTTCCAGATGTTCTTGTCTTAGGAATTCTTTACCTACCAGCTCATCGGTAAGCTGGAATTCCAATTCAAATGTAGGTATTTCATCGGGAATGCCTCTGTTCAACGCTGTTATTGCTCTTTGTCTTGGTGTCATAAATCCTCCGGATGCTATTTATATAAAGCTTCTTTAATTTTGTTAAAAGTGTCATTGCTTATAACATGTTCTATTTTGCATGCATCCTGTTTGGCTGTCTTTTCATCTATCCCAAGCTTTAAGAGGACATCTGTAAGGACACAATGCCGTTCATAAATATTTATTGCAATTTCTTCTCCGGAAGCAGTCAAAGAGATATACCCTTTTTCATCTATATTCAGATATCCGTTTTTCTTTAGCAGATTGACTGCACGGCTTATGCTTGGTTTTGTATAGCCAGTATAGTTAACAATATCTATGGAACGTATCATGTCCGAAGTCTGTAAGAGAATCAGGATTGTTTCAAGATACATCTCTGCGGATTCCTGTATGTTCATGGTTCAGCCTTTCGTAATTAATTTATTTAATTGTATCATAAATAAGTATAAAAAAAATAGTTCAGAGCTTACTTGCTCTTATCATTTGTTTATATGGTACCTGAATAAGTATTATCCCAAAAAAGATAAGCAGGCAACCCGCAATTTCTTTATATGAAAGGCCTTCTTCCAGTATAATCCATCCTGCTAAAGCGGCAAATACTGATTCCATGCTCATTATTATCGAAGCTACAGGAGCGG
>Ga0123335_1003265_pt1 | contig 22859 bp, 16 predicted proteins | sample BiotimSIPDNA_2_FD_89707 | JGI IMG/M metagenome (GOLD analysis project Ga0123335, IMG submission 89707) | Anaerobic biogas reactor microbial communites from Washington, USA - Biogas_R2 time_0 SIP DNA | ecosystem: Engineered > Bioreactor > Anaerobic > Unclassified | place: Washington, USA...
GCGCCGCCCTCGCAGGCGTAGGCGGGACCCGCCCAGTCGCCGTAGTGAGAGTAGTTGACGATATATCCGTCGCTGTTGGCAAGCAGACAGTTTTCCCATGCCTCGTAGTGAGGGAAAGCCTCGGCTATTATCTCGAGATTGCCGCAGTGGAGCAGCGACTGCATGCCGGCGACAAGGAAGCTGGAACAGACGGGGTCGGCGGGCTGACTACCGAATACCAGCGGCGCGGTACAGGTGATGCCGCCCTTCTCGTTCTGGGTGTCGAAAATGTCGCGGATGAGCTTGGGGAACATCCTGCCGATGTCGAAATTATAGGGAGTTTCCTCGAAGCGGACGGTGGCGTCGTTCATCCAGCCCATGCGCTCGTCGCGCTGAGGGCAGTCGGTTAGAATGCTGTGCTGATTTGCCCGCTCGGTGGCGACGCAGGCGGCGTGAATGGCGTTAATCAGCGGGTCGCCGCAGCGAAAGGAGGAATATGTCTCAAGGTCGGTGTGAAGCTCGACGGCTTCGATGGCGTCGCGGTCGATGTAGGAGCCAAGCCCGGTGAGCTGCACATAGCGGAAGCCGTGATATGTGAATACAGGCTGCCATATGTCAAGATCCCGGCAGTCGCCCGCCGCAATGTAGGTGTCGGCGGCGCGGGCAGAGCGGAGCGGGGCGGTGTAGAGACTGCCGTCCTCGTCCAGCTCCTCGGCGTGTTTAAGTTCGATCCTGCTGCCTGCCGCAAGTCCCGCGGGAATTTTCAGGCGGCAGACGCCGGCAAGGTTCTGACCGAAGTCGAGGATGACCGAATCGCCTAAGGGCCACATGGCTATCGGCTTGCGGGCGGAATGTTCGACGATGGGGGCAAGCAGCATGGGGCGCATAACGCCGCCGGCGGACTGACGGACCACCGCGTTCGCCGAAAAGCCCTTGAAGCCCGCGGTATCAAAGCCGGAAGCCGTCTGAGCCGCGTCGTATTCGGTGCCGTTGAATATGTCGCAGTATATATATCCGCCAAGTCCCCGCTGCCAGTCGCTGCCGGTGAGAACAGTCTCGCGGCTGCCGTCGGCGTAGGTCAGTTTCAGCATAGCCGAGAAAATGAGGGGGCCCATGAAATTCGACTGCCGCCAGCCATGGTTGATGAAACAGTTGTAGCGCCAGCCCGCGCCGATTATCGCGCCAAGGCAGTTGGCGCCCTCATTCAGCTTTTCGGCAAGTTCGGGATATACCACATACTGACAGGTTTTGTTGTAGTCGGTGTGGGCGGGGTCAAGCTCGGCTGTGTCGATTCGCTCGCCGTTGAGCGAAAGCTGCATGTAGCCAAGTCCGCAGGCATAGAGCACCGCCCGCTTCACCGGCTTTTTCGGGGTAAACTCGCGGCGCAGATATATCGGGCGCGCCCGGTCGGCGGGTTCGTTCTCCTCTCCGCCTATCCAGGGCGCCTCCCAGGAGACGGCGGCGTTGTAAACAGTCTCGTATGCCGTCTCGCTGACATTGCCCGCGTCGTCGCGCAGGGTCACCGACAGCCTTACCGGCACTCCTTCGGGCAGACAGACCTTTTCGCCGTTAAAAAGCATAGCATCGGTCTCGATCCAGCCCGAGTCGAAGGAATAGCCCTCAGCGTCGAAGGTCACCCGGCAGGCGGTCTGATTTTTTCCGCCAATGTCGTTCACGGCGCCCCAGCCGACGGTTGGCGAGGAGTTTTCGGTCATGCGGGAACGGGCAGACGCTCCCAGCCGCCCGTGGTCAAGGGTTATGTTTATCGGTTTGAACATTTATTGCCATCCTTTCCGCTGCGCTCAGACCGCAAGGGGGCGAAACCCCGACGCGGCGGCGCAGATTTAAAATTGTGATAAAATAAACCTGAGAAAACAGGAACGCCGCAGGATGCGCGGAGGTGTTTGTTATTTATCCGCTTATTCGCTTATTAGTTGCCTGTTCAATGTATAATCAGTAAATTCCCGTTTCAGCGTAAACCAACTCCGCTTCTCCGGCGGATTTAAGGTCAAGGCGGTATTTGTCGGCGGGTTTGACGGACGCCCTGTAATATGCCGTGCCTTCGGGACCGTAATTAATACGCCTGTCCGGCTCGGCGGATGAATACCCGGTTTCCGTGAAGTCCGCCGATTCGCCGTTTACGCGGACGGAGACGTTTTCGGGCGAACCTGTCGTGAACCCCAAGATGAGTTCAGCAGACGAGTTTTCCCTTGCTCTGCCGATATCTATCTCCAAAGCCGCGCTCTCGCCCGCTCTAAGCCTTACGGGGAGCGGCTTGCGGCGCTCGTGTCCTCTCGGAGCTATGTCCTGGAAGGTGACCACATGGCGGTAGGGCAGTTTCATCGCCGCTTCAAGGCTGCCCGCGGTCTCGTTGACCTCCCGCATATATCCGGAATGAGCGTCGGTGTCGTCCGGATTTATGAAATAATTGAAAAGGTACATCGAATCGGCGCCGCGGGAAAGGTATCTTAAGGCGTAGCCTCTTGCGACGGCGGGAGTGCAATAGGTCTCGTTCGACGGTCGGCAGCAGAGAATCTCAATCCCGGCGGCAAGCTCGACGCCTTTGACTTCGGCTTTCCATTCCTCCGACGGCATATCGCTGTCGGAGCTCTCCCAGCGCGGGGTGTAGCAGATAAGGTCGACAAGCCCTTCTTTTGCCCAACCGACCGCATCAAAACCGTAAATAAGATTTTGAGCGATATCCCGCATCAGCCGGACGCCGAGGCGGATCTTGTGACCCGACTGCCGGCCTCTTTCTTCGGTCATCTCCCGGACGGCGCGGACGAAATCGGTCATTATCGCAACTCTGTCGGGGCAGTTTTCAATGTCAAAGCAGGTGATTTCCCGCTGGAAGTCAAGTTCAAGCCCGTCGGGGTCGTAGCGCCGCAGCTGCTCTTTTATGTAGTCGAGCATCTTTTTGCGCACTTCGGGAACGGAGTAGTCGAAACAATAACGGTAATAGCCGTATTTATCGCCTATCATCCAGCCCTTTTCACGGGCTTCGTAGAAGAAATCCGAGCGCAGAAAGCTGGCTTTCTCATCGGGCTCATGGCAGTCGTTCATGCGTATCGAGAGCCAGCCGGAGAGACCGATCTCGCGCAGGCGGCGGAGCCAGACTTCATAAGGGTCTATCGAATGTTCTTTGTTGAGCTTATATATACCTTTGTAAAGGTCTTTGTAGTCGACTTCAACGCCGTTTTCGATCTTCCGCTCGTATTTGTCTGCGTAATCGCTCCATATCTCGCTCTTTGCCGCGGAATACTGGCAGAAGATATTCAGGAGAACATCGGTTATAAGGGTGTCTTTGTAGATGTCAACGAAGGGGTAAAGCAGCTCTTCGCTTACATTCTCCTCTTCGGAGACGCGGTTCAGAAACGGCGTTACTACCGAATTTATGTCGATGTTTGTATAAAATCTGCGTTTCATGTATAGACCATTCCTTTCGCTGCGCTTATGTCACAAGAGGGGGGTCATGCCCGAATGAGGCAGTGTGGATTTCAAAGCGCGGAACAATCATCCCTGCCTGTTGGCGAAATTCCAGCTGGAGAGGCACATGTCCTCAAGGGTGAGCTTTGTCTCCCAGCCAAGCAGTTCCTTCGCCTTGGAGGGGTCGGCGTAGAGCTGAGGCACGTCGCCCGGACGGCGCTCGCCCATCTCCCAGGGGAGTTTTACGCCGACGGCCTTCTCGAACGCGTTGAGTATCTCGAGGACCGAGGAGCCGCTGCCGCTGCCCAGGTTGATGGCCTCGGCGCCGGGAGCGCATTTCTTCAGGTAGTTGAGGGCTGCCACATGACCCTGAGCCAGATCCACCACATGGATATAGTCGCGGATGCAGGTGCCGTCGCGGGTGGGGTAGTCGTTTCCGAAAACCTTAAGCTGACGCTTGCCCTGCGCCGCCATAACCACCAGGGGCATCAGGTTGTTGGGGATGCCGTTGGGGTCCTCGCCGATGAGTCCGCTCTCGTGGGCGCCCACCGGATTGAAGTAGCGCAGGAGTATGCAGGTCCACTCGGGGTCGGAGACGCAGAGGTCGCGGAGCAGATTCTCGGTGACCAGCTTTGTCTGTGCATAGGGAGATGCAGCCGACAGGGGGAAGGTCTCCTTTATCGGCACGGTGGCGGGGTCGCCGTAGACCGTGGCGGAGGATGAGAAAATAATCTTCTTGCAGCCGGCATCGTTCATTGCGGTGACGAGATTCAGAGCGCCGGTGATGTTGTTGTGATAGTAGCGGACGGGCTGACGCACCGATTCGCCCACCGCCTTCAGCGCCGCGAAATGAATGGCCGCGCAGATATCGTTTTCGGCGAAGATTTTGCGAAGCGCCTCAAGGTCAAGCATATCGGCTTCGTAGAGCCGAAGGGATTTGCCGCCCAGTTCCTCGATGCGACCGATTGTTTCCCGCTTGGAATTGCAGAAGTTGTCGGCTATGACGATATCATAGCCCGATTTCATAAGCTCCACGCAGGTGTGGGAGCCGATAAAGCCCGCGCCGCCGGTGACAAGAATTTTCATGTGTTTTTATCTCCTTATTGTTTGAATACGGTTTGCCGTGCGGGATGTATTTCCCGGAGTGTTTATTATTCCTCTTCCTCTATGTTCATCGATTCGATGAGCCGGCGGTTGAATTCCTCGGCGGTATTGTAGCCCATCTGCTTCTGGCGGTTGTTCATGGCTGCTATCTCGATAATTATAGCCAGATTTCGGCCGGGCTTCACCGGGATAACCGTTGTGGGAATCTTGATGCCCATGATTTCGGTATAGACGTCCTCCAGTCCCAGGCGGTCGTACATTTTGCCCTGCACCCAGGGTTCAAGATTGACGATAAGATCAATTCGCTCGGTGTCCTTGACGGCGCCCACGCCGAACAGCCTTGACACGTCGACTATTCCTATGCCTCGCAGCTCCACATAGTGCTTTATTATCTCGGGAGCCGATCCCACCAGCGTTTTCGATGACATCCGCTTTATCTCCACCGCGTCGTCGGCTATGAGGCGGTGTCCGCGCTTTACCAGCTCTATTGCCGTCTCGCTCTTGCCTATGCCCGAGTCGCCCAGCAGCAGCACGCCCTCGCCGTATATCTCCACCAGCACGCCGTGGCGGGTGATGCGGGGGGCAAGCTGAACCTGCAGCCAGGCTGTGAGCTGTGTGGTGAACTCGTTCGAGTGCAGCTCTGTGCGGAGCAGCGGCACCTCGTTCTCCCTCGCGCCCTCAAGGGCGCCCCGATTAAGCTCCTGGCCTGTGGTAATGACCACCGCCACCGGCTTTGTCGCCATGAAGTCGCGGAAGCGCATCTCTTCTATGTCATCGGGCTGCTCTGCCAGATATTCGTGCTCCGCAAGCCCGATTATCTGGATCCTCGTGTTGTCGTAGTGACCGTAGAAGCCGGTGAAAACCAGCCCGGGGCGCAGCACCGCCATGTTTTCCACGTAAACCTCGTGTTCGGGCAGGTACAGCACCTCTAAGCTGAATGTCTCTATGATCTTCGACAGTTTGACCGAATATTTCTCTGCCATGTATTTTTCCTTTTATCTGTGATATTTGCAGCGCGATATATGCTATGTGCGCTGTGCCGTCCTCATTTTTTTGATTGAATTGCCGTCCGGGGGAATGTATTTTGCACCCGGGGCATGTATGCCCCTAACTTAGCCCAATGCGTCCAGTCCGGCTCTGAGCGCCTCCGCCGCCGTCCTGCGCTCCTCGGGGGTGCCCTCTGTCAGATCCTTGAGCAGCAGGCGGTAGAATTCGCCCCTTATCGACGGGTCGGTTTCAAGCGTCTTGCCGCTTAGAATCGGCAGAGTGTCGTTCTGCAGCTCAAGGCAGCCGATGGACACCGAACGGCTCTCCAGCAGCGAGCGGAGAATATGGAGATTCGGCCGGAAATCCGGCGATACGCTGCCTGTCAGCACCAGCCGCAGCGACGTGGATGAGCTGTACTGCTCGCGTATCACGTCCGCCAGCCGCTCTGCTATCGGCGGCCATTGTGACGCTCCCTCGCAGTTGGCGCGCAGGCGCATGTAGCGGTGAGAGGCGAATCGGACAAATGTTGTCGTCACCCGGCGGCTGTCGTCAATTTCCACATACAGCGCCCCCTTCCAGCCCGTCTCGCCCGGTCCGAAGTCCCGCCCGGCAAGGCAGCCCGAATAGGCGTATGTGGTGTCTCCCGCTTTCTTGACGCTGCTTGAATGTATGTGACCCAGCGCCGCGTAATCGAAGCCCGACGCGGCAAGGTCCGCCACCGTCACCGGTGCGCTGTCGGACAGCGGGTCGGTTATATCGCAGTGCGCGCAGAGTATGCGGCAGTCGGCCGCCGTATCGGCGCGCAGTCCGTTTATCGGCGAAACGGTCAATCTGGGCGTCGTGAAGCCGTAGCCCGTCACGCTGACCTTCTGTCCTCTTATGTCAAACGTCACCGTCTCGGGCGTCTCGGACGTGAATATCACGGCGTTGTCCGGGAAGGTCAGCCGCTTCCATATGCTGTTCGGCTCCGCCGGGTCGTGGTTACCCGGCGTGATTATGTATCTGCAGCCCGGGTTCGATGCTATCTCGTGTATCAGCAGTCCCGCCGTCTCCGACGTGGCGTATGACGTGTCTATCAGATCACCCGCCATCAGCACCAGGTCGCAGCCCTTGTTTGCCGCCCAGCGCATCATCTTCCGGAAGGATTCCCGCAGCTCGCCGCGCCGTACCGCCGACGCCCGGGACCCCGCCGACGCGAAGGGACTGTCAAGATGCAGGTCTGCGCAGTGAAGTAACTTTAACATTGTCTTTTTTACCTGTGTTTTGACTTTTTTCTGTCGGTTTATAATAGCATATCATCATGGTAAAGTCAAGGAAGGACGCGGCTTCTTTCTTGAAAGAAAGAAGCAAAGAACTTTTCTGTGCGGCGAGCTTTGCTCGCCGGGATTTTGGCTATGTGTCGGCTCGGATATATGCCGTAAAAATATGGGGGGACGGAATTTTCGTCCCCCCGGGTGAAAACCGATTTGATTGTCTTTATTTGTTGATTTCTTCCACCGATTTGATGTACTGGTCGAAGGACGCCTTGTTGGCTTCATGAGCGGCTGCCAGCGAAGATGCAAATTTGTCCGGCTCCTTGCAGCCGGCTATGAACAGCTCTGTGGGCGATTTTGTGGCTATCTGGGCATAGAGATAGCTGAAGCTCAGCCGTGTGCTGTCGTGTATCAGGTCGTACATCACCGTGGATTCGTTGTCACGCGAGTATTTTGTCTTTAATGCCAGTTCAAAGTAGGCGGGAATCACCGTGCCGTGATTTTTCGCAGCCAGCGCCTCTATGAATGCGCCGGCTATCTCGCGCCCTTTTTCGCTGCATATGAGGGGCATGACCATCGCCGAATGGGTGGTACGGCTGGAGGTGATATAGTCCTCCTGTGCCTCGTCTAACTTCGGGAAGGGAAGTATGCCGTAGTCGCTTTCCATGTTCCGAAGGTCGGTCACCGCGTCGTTCATCTGAGCGGTCATTATCATGACCTCTCCCGCCATGAATTTCGAAGCTATCGAATTGTAGACCTCCTGGTTTGCGCTGCTTGTGCGCGTGCCCTCGAACAGATAGTTGCCCGGCGTGCCCCGCAGCAGACTGTGTACCTTGGTCACCGCCTTTATGTCGTGCTCCGAGCCGTATGTGTACTGCCACCCGCCGGCCGAATCGCGGCTGTAATAGTTGACGTCGGTGCAGGTCATGAAGCCGCAGAGGTGGTAGTTGTCCCGCAGCACAAAGCCCAATTTGTCCTCTAAGTCTATAATGCCGTCGCCGTTGACGTCGGATGCCGCTTTTTTTGACACCTCGGCAGCCCGGTCAATTGTCCAGTCTCCGCCCTCGACGGTTTTATACAGGTCATCAACGCCGTATGCCTCGGTCAGCGTCTTGTTGAAGTATAGGCAGAAGGTGTCTCTCAGATACCCGAGCGAGAAGTCGCCCAGCAGACACCATAACCCGCCGCCTAAAATCCCTTCCTCGGTCAGTCCGGCGGTGTACCAGGGTTTGTCGGGCTCCAGGTATGGGACCTTCTGCAGGTCGGCTAAAACCCCCTGTCCCACCGATATCCGAAGCATGTCCGCCATTATGTCGCACCATTCGTAGACATCATCGCCCGCCAGCACGTTCTGGGCTATGTGGTCGTTATACTTCAGCCGGTCGGAATATGCTGTGCCTATGCGGGGAGTTACCGCCACTTTCAGGTTCAGCCGTTCCTCCACCTCCCGTATGCTGTCGTTTATCGCGTCGTCCACTATCTCGCCCGTGGCTTCGGGTATGTAGAACTCCTCCACATTCGCCTCCCGATAGAGCACCCTCACCTCGCCGCCGTCGAAGTCAAGGTCATCGGGCAGGTTGTCTGCGTATTTGGTCGTGGTCTCGGTGACCGTTTCGGCTTCCGTTGTGCTGCCGGGCGGCTGAGTGTCGCCCGCCGGCTGTTGACCTCCGCCGGAACATGCGGCGAGCAAAGTGGCAATGGCAAGCGCGAATGCCGCCGCCGTTATGCCGGTCAGTTTTTTCATTTCAGTACCCCCGTTTGATATTTCTTTTCGATTCTTTTCGATGCTTAGTTATCCAAGCAGTTCGTATTCAGGCTTCTCGGGCATACCCGATTTCATTGAGCGTATAGCCGCGTTGCAGACCAGCAGGGTCTTTGCTCCCTCTATAATCTCATGGGACGCCGGCTCGCCGTAAAGTATGGCGCGGCACATGGCGTCCACCTCGCCCACGGCGTTGTGGGTCACGCCCTTCACCGGGAACACCTCGGTGCCCGACTCGGTGCGCAGCTTCACCGAATCCGCCACGTAGTTTGTGAATATACTGCCCTTTGTGCCGTAGATCACCGTCTCCATTGAGTAATCCGCTATCACTCCCAAAGTGGTGAACACCCGACCTATGGTGTCGTCGGGGAAGTGCATAACCGTCTCTGAGCAGTCCTCCACCGACCAATCGGTGCGGCATTTGCGGTTCCCGAAAGCGAACACCCTGTCCGGGTCGCTTCCCAGCAAAAAGCGCACTATGTCTATTGCATGGCAGCCGCCGCATGCCGTGGCGTGACGGGGCGGGAAGAAGCGCCAGTCGTCCTTCGGCAGGTCTTTGTGACAGCCGTGGCGGTACATCGACTCGATACAGAACACCTCGCCCGCGGCGCCCGAATCTAAAAGCTCTTTTGCCTTGATGAAGGCGGCGTCGAAGCGGCATATCTGCCCGGCAAATGCCTTTCTGCCGGTTTTGCGCACCGTCTCCATTATAAGCGCCGATTCCTCGTCGGTGACGGTCAGCGGCTTCTCGCACATCACGTCAATTCCCCGCCGAAGCGCCGCCACGGTATATGGGCAGTGGGTGGCGTCAGGTGAGGATATTATCACCGCGTCGGCAAGTCCCGAGTCAAGCAGCTCGTAATAGTCGGTGAACATGGGTATATGGCGGATGGGGACAAAGCCACGCTCCTCGTATTTGTCCAGCGCCCTGTCGCCCAGTATATCGCAGACCGCCGCAAGTTCGGCGTAGGGTGAGGCAATCACCGCTCCCACATGTCCGGCGCCGATGCCGCCTACCCCGACCACCGCGAATCTCAGTTTCTTTTCATCCATTTTGATTTCCTCTGTTCGGAATCCATGCCCTTAAAACTCATGCTCCTCCCCCCGATAGGTATATGATCCGCTCAGGCTCCGCAGCGTCGAGCCGTCGGTGTTGACCTCACGGGGGCGGGTGTCGTAATAGCTGTCGATAAGGTTCAGCTTCAGCCCCTCAACAGTCAGGTTTCTGACCTCCCGGGCGTTAAAAATGGCGTCGCCCCGGCTTGCGCCGGTCTTTATCTCGTGCTCGATGTCGGTTAGTTCCACATTGCGCAGGACGATGTCGGAAATCGCGCCCCTGTTGCCGTTGATGCTCACGCAGCACTTGCAGCCGGTGCGGTAGCCGTCGAAGGTTATGCGGGATATCTCCGCCTCATTGGCGTTCATTGTGAGGGGTATGCCCACGTCGTCGCCTGTTATATTTCGGAAAACCATGTCGGATATCGGCACGCAGCCCCGCCCCTTCCAGCCGGTCATGAAGCCGAGCCCCTGACCCGAGCGGGGAATATTGATATCCGATATATTGACAAATCGTATGCGGCCGGTTCCCACGCCTACGCGGAAGGCGCAGACCGAGGTTGACAGCACGCAATTAGAGATAGACACATACTCGCAGACCTTACCCGGGTCGGAGAGCCGTTTCGCGTCGCCGCGAATGGCTATTGCGTCGTCGCCCGTGTCTATGATGCAGTCGGACACGGTCACATATCTGGAGCTGTCGATGTCTATGCCGTCGGTGTTGGCGTGGGTTCTGTGTCCGAAGATTTTGACCCCCCGCACCTGCACATATTCGCAGCCGTGGAAGAACAGGTACCAGCAGGTGCCGTTGCGCAGCGTGATGTCGGTGACCCGCACATGGCTGCACTCGATGAAGCAGACGATCTGACCCGGTCTCAGCGGCGCTCCCTCGGCTACCTGGTAGTAGCCGTCCTGCCAGCTGTAATGGTTGCCTCCCAGTCTCGCGCCGCCGTAGAATGCCTCTGCCGCGCCCTCAATTACGCCGCCGCCGCTTATCGCCACATTGGTGCGCTCGTGGGCGATTATCAGGTGTTTGCCGCACCAGCCCTCCGGCTCGCAGTCGAAGTTCTGGGGATAGTCGGAGGTTTCGTTGTAGTCGGCAAGGTCGGAGGACGCCCGCAGCACCGCGCCGTGCTCCAAGTGCAGTTCAACGTTGTCACGCAGCCATAATGTACCCGTTATATACCTGCCCGCCGGTATATTTACCACTCCTCCGGTCACGCCGCAGGCGTCTATCGCCGCCTGTATCGCCCCGGTGCAGAGCGCGGAGCCGTCGGCCTTCGCTCCGAAATCGGTTATGTTGTATATCATTTTCCCCTCCGTTTTGTGCTGAGTATACGCGGATAAATGTAATGTGTTTTTTACGGCGATGTATTGATACTGTTTTGTGAGTTTAACTTCCGTATGCCTGTGCCGTCACGCCATTTCCCTGACCGGGAAATATCTCATCTCGCCGTTCTCGTCGGTGTCGGCTTCAAGGAAGGTCATGCTGCCCGCGTAGCCGCCCATGCCCTTAAATCCAGTGAAAATGATGCGCTCTCCCTTAAATACCCCCGCTTTCGGCACCGAACTGCAGGGGATATGCGGCTCCTTCGGCTCCCGCCAGCCGTCGAAGGGGCGGTCGGAAATCAGATACTGACCTTTTCCGTGATGGCTGAAAATGAGGTAATATCTGCCCCTGTACTCGAAATAGTCGGAACATTCGGGCTGACTGCCGTCGGGCGAGATATAGATGCTCTCGGGCAGTTCCTCCCACCTGCCGCCGTCGCGGGATACGAGATGCGCCAGCGCGCCCCTGTCGATCGCGACCTCGCTTGTGGTGACGAACATATGGAGCAGTCCGTCGGCGCCGCGGATCACCTTGGGGTCTCTCGCCGATTCCCGGTGGTATTTCTCGCTGAGCGTGAAGGCGAAATCCCTGTCCTTCGAGAAATGCCAACCGTCCTCGGATATCGAGCGCTGTATCGTGGCGGGACTGCCGTCCGATTTGCGCACCGTGTAGTAGAGGTAATGCCGCCCGCCGTCGAATATGTGGCTGCCGGTGCATATAGAGCCCTCGGAGGGGTCGTCGATCTCCACCGCCATGGGATGGATATCCCAGTTCACAAGGTCGGCGGTGGAAATATGCTCCCACTGATGGGCGCCCTTGCCCCATTTGGCTTTGTGGTGGTGTCTGTCCTTTAGCCATAGCACATGGTAGCGGCCGCCGTGCACATAGGGCATACAGTCGCCCACGAACACGCCGCCGCCGGGATACCAGCCCTCGGCGCCGGTGATATGCCCGATAACCGCCGGCTGTTCTTTCTTCTCGGGCATGGGCAGTTCCCGAATGTCGGCGGGCATGAGTATCTTTTCGGCTCCCCCGCCGCAGAAGAGCGCCTCGCCCCAGGGCCATTCCTCGTCCTTTATCTCGCCGTTTACGTAAAGCTCTATGCGGTAATCGCGCAGCACCAGGCGTATTTCGTCTCCCGGCGCCGCCTCGCCGCGCAGGTACAGCGGACGTTCGTTCGCCGTGTAGCTCAGCGCCGCCCTCACCTTTCCGTCGGAGAAGCAAACCGTGAATACCTCTCTGCCGTCTCTTGTCACGCAAAGCTGTTTTTCCGCGTCCGTCAGTGTGAATGATATGTGTTTTGTCATGTCTGTCATATGCATGTGCCTCCTTGGTATGCGGGCATGCGCCTCCCCCCGCTTCGGGTGTTGTTTGATATGTATTCGTTCACGAATATATTATAGCCGCCGCGCGGGCTGTTTGCAAGTGTCGGTTTCGCAAGATGCCGGGGGTGTTATAACAAATAGAGGGTACCATACAAAACGGTACCCTCTATTTATTATGTCATTATGTCGCGAACATCAATAATCAGCGATAAACTCCTCAAGTTTGACCTTTACCGCCGGCTCCATGGCCGCCCAGGTTGAGGCGAAGCCGATATCCGGGCTCTTGAGAATAATTCTGCCGATGACGCCAAGATTGTCCAGAACGCCGGCGTAGGCATAGCCGAAATCGGTGATAACGCTGTCGTGGATAAGCTCGATCATCTCCACGGTGTCGGGGTCGCGGGAATACTTGTCCTTCAGCGTATACTCGTAGTAGGCGGCAAGGACGCTGCAGTGGTTCTCATAGCACATGGCCTCCAGCATGGCTGTGCTTATGTCGGGGCGGGCACAGGTCGCCGGCAGACAGAAAACCGTGCTGGAATTCTGAACCAGCGCCCGGTATTCGTCCTGAGTCTCGTCCAGTTTGGGATAGGGAACTATGCCGTAATCGTCCTCCATGTCCCGCAGGTAGTCGGCTGTCTCGAACCAGTAGGGCAGAAAGCTGATGCTGCCCGAGGCGAATCTGGGCACCGACTGCAGAAGATAATTATCGTCGCCCACAATTGTGCCCTCGGTGTGATAGTAGAGGTTGTTCAGCTTCTCATAGATTTTCGCGGCGGTTTCGGTGTTCATGTCAAGATAGGGCACGCCGTCTTTGTCAACCGAGGTGGTGCGGAGTCCCGCCGTGAAGGAGAAGTGATCCGCCACCGCGATATTGGTCACCGATATGCCGTAGCGGTCTCCGTCGTTCACCGCGCCGTCGCCGTTCAGGTCGGAGTAGAATTCCGACGCGTAGCCGGTGAGCACGTCCAGCGTCCAGCCCCCGCCGCGCACCATATCATACAGCTTGTCGGGGGAGCCGTGCAGCCCCGAGTATTGGGTGGTGTTGAAGAACATGGCGCTCATGCGGGCAATCATCAGCAGGCAGATGTCGCCCACCACGAAATACATGTTCTTCCCGCCGGGCATCATGGAGCGGGTGTAGCCGGCGTTCCACCAGGGTTTCTCAATGTCCAGGTATTTATCGCCGTAAAGGTTGAGATATATGTGCGTCCCCACCACCTTCAGCGCCTTTGACTGACCCCAGACTATAACGTCGTATTCCGCGTCGCCTGCCAAAATGGAGTTCTGCACCTCGGCGGGCATGTCGGCGGCTCCCGCGTTTCCCTTTTCGATGTAGGCGAATTTTACATTCAGCTGCTCCTCCACCCTGCGGTTGCGGTTGTATACCGCGTCGCCCAGGATGTCGCCGCTCTCCTCCTCCATGCGTATTTCGTTGCGGATTATGCCGTCCACGCCCCGTATGAGGAAGGTGGCGGTGTAGCCGTCAAAGTCAAGCTCGGGCAGGTCGGATTTGATTTCGGTCTCAGCCGTTTCGCTTTCGGGCCGGGTGTCGGCTGTTGAATCGGAGACGGTCGTCACATCATCCCCTTCGCCGCCCGTCCCCCCGGAGCATGCCGCAAGCAGAGGCAGCAGAGACAGCAGAAGCGCGAATGCCGTCAGCAGCGATATCGCCGCAATGGTCTTTTTCATTTTCAATATGTTCCCCCCATATCGTCATGTTTGCCGCGTGTGTTGTGTGTGCGTTTAATGTGTGCAGCGTGTGCAGCGTGTGCCCTGCATTACGCCAATCCCCACGCCGGCTTGTCCCACAGCGCGCATTCCATCTGGGCGAAGACCCGCATGACGCTGCCTCTGCCCAGGTCCGCGCACACGGTATCCGGGTCAAGGGGTTTGCCGCCGAAGGCGGGCGGGAAGATGTCCTCGAGACCGAACTTATCGGGCAATTGCACACCCGTGATGTTCGCGGCGCACTCGTCGGTGGTGAGAGCGTCGGCTGGGAAATCGGCTCTGACCGTCTCGGGGCCGCGGATGCCCTCGGGATCCTCGGCGGTAACCGGCTCCATTGGGAAGTGCCTGCCGAAGAAGGCGAGAATAGCCAGCCTGTCCGCCTCCTCCCAGGAGTGGGCGGTCTGCAGGGCTTTGGCGTAAAACGCCCCCGCCGGCGCCCCCGAAAGCTTATAGGACGCGGCGGCTTTTCTCATGCTGCGGTTGAAATACTCCACGGGGATTAGGTGATCCCTCTCACCCTGGCTCACATAGAGGGGACGGGGCGACATGAGCGCCAGGCTCTCCCACATCTCCAGCTTCGGCAGCACGCCGGGCAGAAGGTTGCAGGCGCAGTGTCCCCGTTCCTTGGCGAAGATGTAGCCGAATTCCGAGGGATAGCCGGTGGAGGCAACGGCTCCCAGCTCGGGCGACAGGGCGGCAAGGAAGGTTGTCAGCGTGCCTCCTCCCGAGTTGCCGCAAGCGCCGATATAGCGCGGGTCGCACACTCCAGATTGGCATACCCGGCGGATGACCGCCACAGTCTCCATCACTATCATGCCCTGCAGGGATATCCCGCAGGCGAGGGGCCCCAGCGACTGCCAGTGTCCGAAGTCTTTGCGGCAGCCCTGTCCTATGTTCTCTATAAGCAGCGCCGAAGCTCCCGAACGCACAATGTTGAGCGCCATCTGCTGGTATCCCGCGTAGAGCCTTCCGTCGGCGCCGTGCCCCGGACAGACCAGTATCAGCGGCAGCTTTTCGGGGTTCGCCGTGTCGGGTGTGTAGAGCGACATTTCGCCCCAAAAGCGCTCCCAGCTTGTGAAAGTCAATTCGCGGATTGTATATCCTGGGCAGCGGGTGATTCTCTCGCCTTTTATCGTGATTCTCGGTATCAGCTCCTCACTGAAGCCCAATATCGAGCGGACCGAGCGCAGGATATCCTCCCTGTCGGGCTCCAGCCAGGGGCGGCGCAGAACTCTCGCAGCCCGGGCGGACGCGAAGCGGCGCTCGTATTCGTCGAAAACTTCAAGGGTGCGCATCAGTTTTTCGCTATCGGTCATAATCTCACCTCCGATGCGGTTTGACCGTCGGGTTTTATCCGTTTCTGCTTATAAGCCGCTCGAATGAGCCGTAATCGGCATCGGGCAGCGACGGGATTTTGCGGAAGGTCTGTCCGATGTTGAAATCCTTCTCCACCAGACGGCGCTGCAGTTCACCCACATCGAGAGCCCTGGGGGTTACTCCCGCTTTCAGCGACATAGCCGCCGCCATGCCCGCCGCCTCGCCCAGCGCCATGCAGCACATGATGAGCCGGGTGCCCGACTGGCCGTTGACATCCGCCGAGATGTTGCGTCCCGCCGCCAGCACGTTCTCCAGCCGCACCGGTATCAGCGATCGGTAGGGAATATCGTAGTAGAAATATCGGTCGTCCTCGATAAGCTCCTTCATGTTTATCCTGGGCAGACCGTCATCCGGCGGGAACTGGGAACCCCAGCCCGCCCGGTTGGCGATGTACGCCTCACTGCCGTCGGGAAGGGTGCCCTTGAACCACTTCATGTTGCCCGAGACGGTGAAGCCGTGGAGGTCGAAGCCGTGCTGTGAAATGGCTATCACGTCGTCGAAGTGGCGGGCGTAGGCGATATCCATGCCGGTGAAGACATATTCGCCTAAAATCCGCCGGCTCTCGCGCACGCCCAGCAGCGGAGCGGTGCAGGAGAGATAAGAATTTTCAAAGCCCGGAACGCTCCCGCGTATGAATTCCGCCAAAATGCGGCACTGTTCCCGCCCTTCCAGATACATGCGGGTCAGGTCACGGTTGTCGGTGGGATAGCAGTTGCGCGAGTGGGCGAAGCAAATAGACACCTCGTCCTTGCCGCAGTTCTCGGGGCGACCGGGGATGTGGGTCATCCAGTTCAGGTGGTTGTCGATGTCATAGGGCAGGCGGCCGTCCGCCAACGCCTCGGGTATGAGCTTCTTCCACTGGGGGTCGGTCATGGCAAGCTCGCTCTTACGGTATTTGCCGTAATCCACGCTGCCGAGAATGAATTCCAGCGAACAGCCCATGGACATGCCGTCCTCCGGTCTGCCGGTCATGGTCTCGCCCCCGGCATAGTAGACCAGGTCGGAATCGCCTGTCGCGTCGATAAAGCGGCTTCCCAGCACCGCTTTCCGCCCCGTCTTTGTCTGGATAACCACGCCCCGGACGGTGTCGCCCTCGACTATGGTATCCACCAGCGGGGTGACAAACAGCAGCTCCACGCCGTACTTCGCCGCCATGCGGTCGAAGACCAATTTGTGCACCTCGGGGTCGGAGTTGCGGCGCCTCAGACCGTTCAGCGCCTCCAGTTCCTTGAAGAACTCGGCTCCCAGTCCCGACACGAAGTCCAGCGGGATATTTACCAGTCCCATGGTGGCAAGCCCGCCGAGAGCGGAGGTGTTCTCGAGCAGCAGGGTTTTCGCCCCCTCCCGCGCCGCCGCAAGAGCCGCGCCCGTGCCCGCCATGCCGCCTCCCGCCACAACCACATCATACTCGCCGAACACAGGCAGCGAACCGCCGTCGTACAGCACCTTGTCTTTTCCGATTCTGAAGTTTGTCACAGTTTTATCCTCCTATAATCATCTCTGATCATTTGAACGGTTTTCTTCGTCTGATCGTGTTGATCGTGTGTACGCCCCGTCAATTCCCGGTCTCCTCGGGCTGAATGGCTCCGTTCTGGCAGTTGTCCCGGCATTTGCCGCAGCCGATGCACTTTTCACTGTCGATTTTCACCGAGACATCCTCAATAATAATGATTGCCGATACGGGACACTCGTAGACGCAGGACAGGCAGAGCACGCAGCCGCCCACCACGCGGTATTTGGTTTTCATCTTTATAACACGCACCTCCCGTTGATGTTTTAAGATATGCACTTCCGTTGATATTTTAAGACATACGCCTCCGTCGCCGGCGATATATGCATTATATCACGCCGCGGCGGCTGTGAAAATATTAAATGTTATCATTATTTGCACAATTTTATCATTTTATCCTCTTCGGCGGTTGACATTGCGGGTGTTGATTGCTATACTTCGGTGTGAGGTGATGACCTGTGAAAACGGTGCCCTTCGAGCTGCTAAATCATACCGAGTTTTCAATAGGGAAAGTGTTCGCCGTGCCCCAGAAGCCGGCGTACGGCTTTCTGCGCTGTTATTCCAGAGCGGTGAACGGATTTCTGCTCATCGAGGCGGGAAGCTGCGCCTACGAATGGGAGGGGGGCGATGCCGTTCTCAGACCCGGCGACATTATCTATCTGCCCGCCGGCTCAAAACATTCCATGACGGTCACGGCGGCGGACACCGCCTGGTCCCGGGTGGACTATGTCATGACCGGCGCCGACGGCGAACAGATCATTCACTCCCGTCTGCCCCTGGTCTTTCCCGGACCCGCAGAGCGGATAGTCGCCGATTCCTTTCATCAGCTCACCGCCCTCTTCTTCCGCAGCGGCGAAACTCTCCGCGCCCTCATATTGGTCTGCTCAATACTTCAGGAGCTGACCCGCAGCTGGGAAAAACGCCCCTCGTCCCGCATCACTCCCGCCCTCCGCTACATAAGCGAGCATTACTGCGAGGAGGTGGACTTCTCCCGCCTGGCCGACCTTTGCGGTCTCGGCTCGGCTCAGATGTACCGCCTCTTCCGTGCCGAAACGGGCACCACCCCCGTCGCCTACCGCAACGCCCTGCGCATAACCCGCGCCTGCCAGCTCCTCTCCTCCGCCGAATTCACCGTCTCGGAAATCGCCGATATGCTGGGCTTTGACTCTCTCTCCTACTTCTCCCGCACCTTCCGGAAGTATACCGGGCTGCCGCCCACCGAATATTAGGTGATGTTCGTTTTTAATATTTCGCGCAGAAAATCCGCATCGGTCGTCGATGCGGATTTTTGTGTGTTCAGAATTCTACAGCCATATGCTGTGGTCGTGCCTGTCGCCGGTGATATGGTTGCCGCAGGACGCGAAGTCGCACATGACCGTCTTTGTCTCGCCCTCGTCGGTCTTCAGCGTCACTTCATAGCGGCAGAAGGCGTCGGGGGAGGGGCTTTCGCCCGTAATGTCGCGGAGGGTCACCTCGCACTTTTTGCCGAACACACTGCCCGATTCGAACATCTCCTCGGGGGTGTTGCCGTTTTTCAGGCTGCGCGCAAGCAGAATCGGACCCATGCGCAGGGTGCAGCGCGGCTCGGATATCAGGCTGTCGGGGTATAGGGAGGTGGGAACTCTCGGGTCCTTGCTGACGCTGCACCAGCGCACCGTCTTCCACTCCTTTTCGTCCAATTTCTTCACCGGATGAGCGAAGGGTATGAGCCGGGGGCTGCCGTCGAACCGCGCCGAGACTGTCGTTTCGCCCCGGGATATGGTGCCCAGGCTCAGATATCCGCCGGGCTCGGGCTTGTATACGCGCGTATACTCCCTGCCGCTCACCGCAATGCGGGTGTTTTCGCTCCACTCGGGGATTCGGACAAATACCTCCTCGGGTATGTCGGAGTCGTGATCTATCCTTATCTTAACCCTGCAATTGCGGGTGTAGCCCTCGGATATCTTAACGGTATCGGTGCCGCCGGAGCAGTCGATCTTCGTCTCGCTCTCGTTATAAAGATTTATATATAATGCGTCACCCGTATGCATGACGGCGGAATCGGCGATGTTCAGCAGTCCACGGGGGAGGTTGTCGACGCAGCAGTGATTGTGGCTGTAGTCCATCTGGAAGGCAATCATATGCATGCCCTGGGAGCGGAGCGCTCTTGAGCCCCACTTGCCGTCCGAGAATACCGCCCCGGGCATGGGATTCAGCGCCGCCAGCTCGAAGGCGTCCATATATCCGCTCTCTCCCGTGAGAGTAAACAGCTCGTGGCAGAGCCGCAGCCAGTGCACCGTGTCGCAGGGCTCGCTTATCGAGTTTATCTGATATGCGGCGCCGGCGAACACGTCGTTGAAGCCCACGCTGTAAAAGGCGTTCAGCTCGTTTGTCATGAGGTTGTCGAACATGGCGCGGCAGGTGTCGAGGTATTTCGGCTCGCCGGTCACCCTGTAGAGTTCGCAGAGACCGTCGAGACAGCTCATCAGTTCATAAGCCTTGCCCCAGTGGTCGCCGTCGCCGTACCAGGTGTGGACCGGCTTTCCGATGCGGGCGTTGGCTATGAGATTCGGCTCCCTGCCGTCCTCCCGCTCCAGGTCCGCGGCGGTGTCGAGGCAGAGTTTAAGGTAGCGCTCATCGCCTGTGTGGCGGTAGAGAATCAGCATGGGTTTTATTATCGACACGCTTGGGAAGCCGGCGTGTGCGCCCGTCTCTGCCAAAGTCAATCCCAGCCGGTCAAGCTGTTCTATGAGGAAATCCGCCATGCCCCGGCAGCCGTCCAAAAGCGCCGTGTCGCCGATCAGCTCGTAGCATTCAAGCATTCCCCAGAGGGTGTATTTGCGGCACCAGATGTTCCAGCACCAGGTGCACGGCCAGCCGACGGTCTTTATCGTGGCTTCGGGGTCGGCGGAGGTGACGAAATCGGCGTTCACATAGCTGCCGAGATAGCCGTCCTCCCGCTGGCAGGCGAGCAGCCGGCGGCAGCTCCCGTGAAGGAATTCCTTTAACTTCTCGTCGCCCGTGTAGCGGCAGACACGCGCCGCCGAGACAGCCATCTTGCCCCAGAATTCGCCCCGCCAGAAGCCGGCGCCCGTCTCGTCGTCACGGGGATTGGTGAACGCCTCCTCCGCCTCGGCGAAAATCGTGTCATAGGCGAAGTCGGAGCGCAGCCGCTCGTCAAAGAAGCGGTCGGCAAGCCTGCCCAGATAGCCCCCCATGCGGGTATCGCTCAGCCGGGGCGGGTTGAGTTTGTTTTTGACTTTGTATTCCGTCATATTTTATACGCGCCTCTCTTTCGTGGATTTATTTTGCGCTGTGCGGATCGGATTGATGATATTGATGATATTTATGTCTGCGGGTCGTCCCGGAAACCATTATCACGCGGAAAATGAAAGGTGTGCTTAATTTCTGTTTTTCCTATTGACGTCGATACTGCCGTCTTGCACACATTCATAATTATCCAAACCATACTCTTCTCAACTCTTCTCGGCTTTTCTCAACTCTTCTCAACTCTTCTCAACTTTTCTTAACTCTTCTTAACTCTTCTCAACTTTTCTCAGCTTTTCTCAACTCTTCTCAGCTTTTCTCAACTCTTCTCAGCTTTTCTCAACTCTTCTCAACTTTTCTTAACTTTTCTCAACTTTTCTTAACTCTTCTCAGCTTTTCTCAGCTTTTCTCAACTCTTCTCAACTTTTCTCAACTTTTCTCAACTTTTCTTAACTCTTCTTACATGCACAGTCTTATTAAAAATTCAAGGTATAATACTGCGTACGATCGTTAACTGAGGTTCCATGCCATTCTAACAGCCCTTTCGCTTCAAGATTTTTAAGAAGCTTTCTGCAAAATGTACCGCCCTTATTGATAAGGTCTGTTGCCAGTTTTGTAGTCATTTCCTTTCCGGTATTATACATGTAATGCAAAATCATTTTTTCGTCTGTATTCAATTTATCAAATTCTTTTTGGGAGATAAGATCTTTTATTTTATCTTCGATTCTCATACTTCTGTTCAGAATATTATTTTCCAGAACCAATAAAACATTATAGTTCGGTTCGGAATATTTCGGCTTATTCAGAAATAACTTTTCCATTTCCGAGTAAATTCTCTTAACACCCTCATTCATTTCTTTCACCCATCCAAATTCGCATAAAGTTCTGGCTATTCTTGGATTTCTGGAATATCTCTGATTTAAAATATTTTCTATTGTTACTATATTAGGCAATAATCCCGGACTGAGTATTTCCAGCCTGTCATCAAAAATCAGTACTTTTATATGTTCTCCGCGAATCGAATAATTTCTGTGAGTCAGAGCGTTAACTATACCTTCAAACCATGCAAATTCCGGGTATTCCGGCATTATTTTAAATATACCGTCTTTGTCTAAATATTGAAACTCTCTTAATTGCGTATTTATGAATTCCCTTACATCTCTGATAATATTCGGAATAGCACTGTCAAAGGTTTTTTCCTTGATTATATTGATTTCCGTACCGACTTTTTGATACATCCCGCTATATTTAATAACTCTTAATCTCGCTTGAGGCAAAAATTTCGACGGGTTTTTACCAAAAAGCAATATCCCGGCATTTGTTATCATTCCATTAATAAGTAGATTTCTCGCTTTTAATACTTCCTCGTTGGAAAGTCCGGAAATGTTCATAATGCTCTTATAATAATTGAGCAAATCGTTATCTATATCACTTAAATCCGCCCCTTTGACAGTTTCATCCTCAAAATACCTTTGCCCTCTGTCATATTGCAATTGTTGGATTTGTTCAAAGCTCAATTCTCTGGATTTATCATTCTGTCTCAGATAAACTCTTCCATCATATGATTTAATCACTCTGTCTGATGAAACATCCACAGAAATAATCAATATTTTGTCATCCTGATTGTTTTCGTTTTTTACTTCTAAAATATCAAATTTCGGACTTATGGGTGTCTCTTTCAATTCCATGAGACATATATTTCTATACTCATCGATATTATGCGCTCCGCTGTAATTAAATCCTGTAACAATTCCGTCATCTTCTATACCTATGACTAACTGTCCTCCCTCTGCATTAGAAAATGCGACTAAATGCTTTAAAGTATCCAGCGGTTTTATCCTTGCGCTTTTCCTTTCAAAAAATTGATTCTCATGTTCCGAACAATAGAAAGGCAGTTTATTTGAAATATCGATATTCATTATTTCCTCCATAATTAAATATACCCATATGCCGGAGATATCTGAACCCATTACCGCCGCAAATAAAACAGGACAGCACCGGGGAGAATCCTCCCCCCGTTGCTGTCCTTTGTGTGTTAAATTAGCCTATCTTTGCCTGGTTGACCTTGATGCCGGGGCCCATGGTGGAAGCCACGACGCAGCTCTTTATGTACTGACCCTTGGCGGCAGCCGGTTTGGCTCTGATGATGGCGCCCATGAGAGCGTCGAAGTTGCCCTGAAGCTTCTCGGGGCCGAAGGATGCCTTGCCGATGGGGCAGTGGATGATGTTGGTCTTGTCGAGACGATACTCGATTTTACCCGCCTTTGCTTCCGCAACAGCCTTTGCCACGTCCGTGGTGACGGTGCCGGCCTTGGGGTTGGGCATGAGACCCTTCGGACCGAGGATACGGCCGAGACGACCGATAACGCCCATCATGTCGGGGGTTGCGATGATGACGTCGAACTCGAACCAGTTTTCCTTCTGGATCTTCTCAACGTAATCTTCTGCGCCCACATAGTCGGCGCCCGCCTCCTCGGCTTCCTTGGCGCGGTCGCCCTTGGCGAACACGAGAACGCGCACAGTCTTGCCGGTGCCGTTCGGAAGTACGACGGCGCCGCGGACCTGCTGGTCGGCGTGACGGGAGTCGACGCCCAGACGAACATGGATCTCGATGGTCTCGTCGAACTTGGCCTTCGCTGTCTTGCAGACCAGGTCGAGAGCCTCGGCGGGATCATACTGCGCGGCCTTGTCGAACAGCTTCACGCTGTCCTGATATTTCTTTCCCTTAGACATTTATATATACCTCCCGCTTATTTCTCGACCGTAACGCCCA
>Ga0123335_1003272_pt1 | contig 22818 bp, 21 predicted proteins | sample BiotimSIPDNA_2_FD_89707 | JGI IMG/M metagenome (GOLD analysis project Ga0123335, IMG submission 89707) | Anaerobic biogas reactor microbial communites from Washington, USA - Biogas_R2 time_0 SIP DNA | ecosystem: Engineered > Bioreactor > Anaerobic > Unclassified | place: Washington, USA...
GCCCAGCAGGTGGTAGAGTTATGTGACAAACAAGTGGTGGTTGTTCCTACTAAATCCATAATGCAGGCTATCACTGCTTTGATAGCCTACGATCCTGAAGGCGAGACCGAAGAAATAGCAGCTGCTATGATAGATGAGATGCAACAGGTTAAATATGCCGAGGTAACCCATGCAGTAAGGGATTCTTCTATAAATGGCTTTAGCATTAAAGACGGAGATATTATTGGTATTTTGGGTGGTGAAATCACGGTAACCAGCAGTAGCCCAGAAGACGTTCTCCTACAACTATTGGGGCAGATGGTAGACGATGAAAGTAGCTTAATTACCTTTTTCTTTGGTGACGAAATTAACGAGGACGAAGCCGATCAGGTTCATGATACTATAGTAGAGCGCTATTCCGACTGTGATGTAGAATATCATTTTGGCGGTCAGCCTCATTATAGCTACCTGGTATCGGTAGAATAGGCTGATTAATAGAGGCAGAAAAATAGGAAGTTCCTGTTTTTCTGCCTTTTTGCCATAGTTAATTTATTAGACACTGAAGAACACTGAATTTTTATGAAGAACACTGAAATGTTTTGTTTTAGCAGTAGAACCATGAATGCGGGGGCACGCAAATTAGGTAGCAGTGCAATCAGTGTTTTTTTCTAACTAATCAATTCTTAATTTCAAAACAGTGGAGGTTGTTATGGACAGGCTCTTAGAAGACCTTCAATATATTAAGGGAGTAGGTCCCAAAAGAAACAAACAATTGAACCGTCTGGGTTTAGATACGGTGTTTGACCTCCTGTGGAATATTCCTCGGGCTTATTTTAATCGCTCTAATGTAAATAGTATTACTGAATTACAAGATGGGGAACCCGCCAGCATACGAGGAAAAATATGTTCCACCGGAACTACTCGAACCCGGGGTGGAATGAATATTTTTAAAGCTCTGGTAGAGGATGACTCGGGGGCAATTACGGCGGTGTGGTTTAACCAGCCTTTTCTGTCCAGGGTTTTAAAGCCCGGGCAAGAGATATTCTTAACCGGTAAGCCGAAAAGGTTTTCTTACAGTGGAATGGAATTGAATGTAAGTGAGTATGAGATAATTGATGATGAGGATAGCCATTTTAAGGTTCTGCCGGTTTACGCACTTACCGAGGGTCTTAGCCAGAAAACCATGCGTTTTATTACCCTTAACAGTCTAAGAGGCTATCTTGACTATTATCCAGAAGTATTAGATGAGAAAATGCGAAATAAGTATAATCTCTGCCCTATTAATTATGCCTTTAATAATATACATTTTCCAGACAGCCGGGAAGCATATCGCCAGGCTCGTAGAAGGTTGGCGATGGAGGAGTTATTTTTGTTTCAGTTTCAAATAAGGCAACTGGAACTGCAATTACCGCAGGGTAATTATGTAGTACATATGGAAAAAACAGATTTAATTAAACAGTTGACGACTCATCTTCCTTTTCAACTTACATCTGCACAACAAAGGGTAATTACAGAAATATTTAATGACATGGAATCACCATTTCCTATGAATCGCCTTCTCCAGGGAGATGTAGGGGCAGGCAAAACGGTGGTAGCGGCCCTGGCTATGGCTAAAGCGGTTGCCAGTGGCTTCCAGGCGGCTATAATGGCTCCCACAGAAATCCTGGCGGGGCAGCACTATAACGCCCTGGAACGTTTTTTTATCGGATATGGTGTAACTGTAGCCCGGCTTACTGGAGGTACTCCAAGCATCGAACGGCGATTAATACTGGAAGCGGTTAGAAATGGCGAGATTGATCTGCTGGTTGGTACCCATGCCTTGATTCAAGATGATGTAATTTTCAACTGCCTGGGGTTGGTAGTCATAGACGAGCAGCACCGCTTTGGAGTTAGACAGAGAGCAGCACTAAGCGATAAGGGTAATTCTCCTGATGTACTGGTTATGACTGCTACCCCTATACCAAGAACCCTTGCTTTAACCGTATATGGTGATTTGAGTTTATCCGTAATAAATGAGCTGCCCCCGGGGCGTAAACCTATAAAAACCTATTTTATTAGCCCTAAGCAAAGGCAGCGGGTGTACCAGTTTATTCATGAACAGGTAAATAATAAGGCTCAAGCCTATATTGTCTGTCCGTTGGTTGAGGAATCAGAGAAACAGGATTTACAAGCAGCAGTGTCGCTCTATGAAGAATTAAAAGCCAGAGTATTTCCTGATTTAAAAATTGGGCTTATCCATGGTCGCCTTAAACCAGCGGAAAAAGATATGATTATGCAGATGTTTAAACATGGTAAAATTCAGATACTGGTTTCTACCAGTGTAATTGAAGTCGGGGTGGATGTTCCCGATGCTTCTATAATGGTGATTGAACAGGCAGAGCGTTTTGGTCTTTCCCAGTTACATCAATTAAGAGGTCGCGTGGGACGAGGTTATAAGCAGTCCTATTGCTTTTTAATTGCCGACCCCAGGAATGAAGAGGCGGTTAGGAGGCTTCAAGCTATGGAAAAAACTAATGACGGATTTGAACTGGCTGAAGAGGACTTAAGGATACGAGGGCCAGGTGAATTTTGGGGAGTCAGGCAGCATGGTTTGGATGGTCTAAAAGTCGCTAATGTAAGTAAAGACCAAAAACTGGTAGAACTAAGCCGAGTCCTGGCCAAAGAAATCGGTCAAAAAGAGATAAATCAGGAATTAGAAAAGTATATCGCTTTAAAATTTAAAAAATCAAATCAAGTAGCCCCTAATTAATTTAGGGAGGGGTGAGGCGTGAGGATTAGGGTTAGGCGATATTTAAAAGAGATTCTGCGTTAATCTGCGTCCTTTGCGTTTAATTAATTTTCATGATAAAACTGGATAAATAAAAAATCTTAAAAATCAGATTATAATACTGCGATAGTAATTCGCAGTTTTTTATTTTAAGGAGGCGAATTAATGGAAAATAAAAAGAAGGAAATCAAAGGAATTGAAAAATTAAAATATGAAGTAACCCAAGAAATCGGCATTTCAAGCACTGGTAGACAAAATAATAAGAAAAAAATTAAAAAGTCTTGAAAATACTTCTAGCATATTAGATCAATACGGGGAAAAAATAAGACTACACCAAGATGAAGGAGGTGAAAAATAAATGGCTAGAAATAATCAGCTGTTAGTTCCCCAGGCCAGAGCAGCTATGGATCAGTTCAAAATGGAAGCTGCCCAGGAAGTAGGTGTAAACCTGAAGCAGGGTTACAATGGTGACCTCACTTCTAAACAGGCTGGAAGCATCGGTGGACAAATGGTTAAGAAAATGATCTATGATTATCAGCAGAGATCATCCGGTGGCGGACTGAGCTAGTACTAATATTCCTTAAAACCATACTATCGTTAACAAGCGGATTATATATATCCGCTTGTTTTCATTTTATTCGTTATATGGCTTTGGTGGGTGTCATCCTGAGCGTAGCGAAGGATCTGATATGATATTCCTGGTGCAAGATCCTTCACTTCGTTCAGGATGACAGGAAAGTTATTTTCTAATTAAGTTGCATACAGCTCTAACTGTTCTTCGGAGATACCGGGGAAGAGAGATTTGGCTACTCCCATCGAAATAATACGGGCGCTGTTTTCAATAATATCATCTATTTCTTTGGGTGTTACTCCCAGATTCCCTCCAAATGGGTTGAGGATTTCTTTAATAGAATTTAACGAAGTATTTTCATTAAACATAGCCCCGCTATTTAAACAGAATTTTTTAACGGCTTCATTAGCAATTACTGTAGCGCTTACAATAGTAGGGCAGCCAATAGCAATTACTGGTACCCCAAGATCTTCCTGCCTTATAGCATGGCGGGCGTTACCTACTCCTGAACCTGGTTGAATACCAGTATTGGACATTTGAATACTTGTTCCTATACGACTGACATTTTGTGCAGCCAGGGAGTCGACTACAACTAATAGAGCCGGTTTTACTTTTTCTACTATGCCTTTTATTACTTCAAATGTTTCCAGGCCGGTTATTCCAAGTACACCAGGGGCTATCCCGCAGCTGGGCCTCATACCTTCGACTAGAGCATCAGGGGAATAAGTATGATAATGGCGGGTAATTGGACTATATTCAATAAACTTGGGACCCAGAGCATCAGCAACTGCTCTCCAGTTACCTAGACCAACCAAAAGCACCGTGTCCTGTGGTTTAAGGTAATTCCCTACCATAGTCTGCATACTTTTTTCCATCTGAGTAACTATTTCATCGCCTACATAAGGGTCATTAATTTTTAGCGGCGGTGATTCTATAGTTACATAAGTACCAACCGGCCGACCCATTTTTTCTGCTCCATTGGCATTAAGGATTGTAATAGTAGTTACTTTGATATGTTCTAATTGCTGTACATCTTCCTTTACTCCCGGTATTTCCTGGTCAGTAGTACCTCTAATCAAATCCCTAGCTTCTATAGCCATGTCCACGTAAATATTAAAATCTTTATATAACATTAAACCTACCTCCTTTGGATTTATTATCCGTTTTAATATCTGGAAATATGCATAAAAAATGGCGACTATTATAGTCGCCATTTTGGGGAGAGGAGAATTTTGTAAAGTTGTTGGGGAGGGTTTGTTACCAGATTATTTCTGGTACTTATATCATTACCTAGCTAAAGAGATAATATACACATTACTTAAAAAATTTTTTCTGTGATAAAATGATTTTAGCAAAAAAGGGCAAAACAGAAAATTGGCGAATATATGACAGAGGAGTTTAAACTGTGCGAGTAATATCAGGAACAGCACGGGGAAAACGGCTAAAAGCTCCCCGGGGGATGGATACCAGACCGATTACTGATATGATTAAAGAGGCCTTGTTTAATGTAATTGGAAATAAGATTGTTTCTGCAGGCTTCTTGGACTTATTTGCCGGAAGCGGTAGTGTTGGGATTGAAGCATTAAGCCGGGGAGCTCAAACGGTGATATTCATAGACAATAATGTTAAATCGGTGCAAACTATTAGAGAGAACCTGAGTAATTGTGGTTTTAAGGAAAATTTTGAACTCTATCGCAACGATGTTTTTCGGGCTATAGAAATACTTGACCAAAGACAAATTAAATTTGACTATATATACGCTGATCCTCCATTTACCGTACAAAGTATATTTAATCCTTTTCTTATAGCCATGGACAAGTCTTCTTTATTGGCACAAGAAGGTAACCTGATAATGCGTAGTCCCAGGAAAATGAGTTTAACTGTTAAATTAAGCCGGTTAGAAGAATACCGGTCGGATAATTATGGGGAATCGACCCTGCATTATTATCGTTTAAATAAGGAGGTATTTAGGTAATGATGGAGATTTTCAGGATACTGGATGAACTCGAACTAATGATAAAAGATAGTAAAAAGGTGCCCCTCTCCAATGGCAAGGTTATGATTGAGAGTTACCGGTTCCTGGATCGGGTAGACCGTTTGAGAGCCATACTGCCAGAAGAGTTGGAAACGGCACGGCTTATCATGAGTGAAAAGGAACGTATAGTTAAGGAGGCCTGTGCTCAGGCAGATGAGTATCTGGAACAGTCCAAAGATCATGTAGCACGTATGGTGGATGACAATGAAATAACCAAAAATGCTATGCAAATGGGTGAAGAAATCATAGCCCGGGCGGAAGAAATGGCCCGGGAAATTCGCCGTGATGTCAATGAATATGCTGATGGTGTATTAAGCCATATGGAAATTGTATTAAAAAAAGGTCTGGAGGCTATTAGTGAAGGAAAACAGGATATTAGGGATTCCCAGGAAGAGGATTATTAATCCTGCCGCCAGAGACTTAATAACATCATCATAGTAATCAATATTAGGCCAATAGCTAAACAGGATAGGGAAATACTCCAAGCATCAAAGGAATACAGAGCTTTATAGTAAGGTATAGTAAAAGAGCTGACGGCCAGGTGGGGAACAATCATTTTATATGTCAATAACGTAATTACTAAAGATAACATTATTTGGATAAGACGCGAAAGCATATAAAATGATAGGCGTACTGCCGTACCCGCCATAATGCTCATTACCTGCGCAACAATGGAGAAACCGCTGAAGGCTAGAATAATGCTTACTGCCAGCAGTTTATATAGAAAATCGGCCTGAGAGGCCAGGACTACAGTCCGGGTACCCAGGGTAATTTCGAACATCCCCATACCCAGACCATAGGCTATTGGATAAGGTAGACTAAAGCCCTTAAATAAACAACTTAGCATTAATGCTATCCCGTCCATTATCCCCCACACTGAAAGCATACGGGTTAAAACCGAAAAGATTATAACAAAGCCAGCAATAGCCAGAATGTTATTCAGGCTATTTTTTATAGCATCGCCGAGTAAGGCCCCGATACCCCGGGGATTATGGTGCCGCAAAAATGCCTGGCAGGCTTCTTGTAACAAAGATTGCTTCTGGCTGACGGTAGAGATAATTTGATAGGAACCCCGGAAGCGCCATATTATACCTACCAGGATATTGGACAGATAATGGGAAAAGGCCAGCAGATATCCTGCCAGGGGTGAAGCAAACATCCCCACGCCTACTGCCCCCAGTATAAAAAGAGGACTACAGTTATTGGTAAAGGAGACCAGCCTTTCGGCTTCATCGGCGGTAAGCAGTTTTTCATCATAAAGCTTACGGCTCAAGACGGCACCAATAGGAAAGCCCGAAGTAAAACCCATAACCACTACCAGTGAACTGCAACCAGGCAGGCGAAAGATGGGGCGCATTACCGGTTCCAGGATAACCCCCAGAAAATTAACAAAACCCAAACTGACCATGAGCTCAGCTACAATGAAAAAAGGTAATAGCGCGGGCAAGAGGATAGTAAACCAAAGTTTAAGGCCCATCCCGGCAGCAGTAACCGTTTCTTGAGGGTTTATAATCATGAAAGTGGTTAAAATTAGTATTATAATGAGAAAAAAGATACGGGAATAATTACCCATAATGTCAACTCCAATTTGAATTTGATAATAAACTTGGACTAATGCTACCTTTATGGTCTGATTGCCTGTTTAGAGTGAAGCGTAAGGAGTGGAGAGTAAGGGGAAGGATTCCTTATGCCGTATTCGTCACTCCTAACTGCTCGCTTCCTACCCGAGTAGTAACGGTAAATGTAATGCTAATTGTCAGGAACCATAGGAGATTAATTCTAATATATGTTTTGAGGGTTGGCGTTTAGAAGAATAATACATTCTACCGGAGGTGGTAGCTTTGGAAAAACGGAATCGAGTTGCTCTGGTACTGGGTGCAGGAAGTGCACGGGGGCTAGCCCATATTGGGGTTTTACAGGTATTTGAGGAAAACCAAATACCTTTTGATTTTATTGTAGGAACCAGCATGGGGGCTATGGTAGGTGGCCTATATGCCTGCGGTTCGGATATGAAAATGCTGGGGCGTATGCTGGAACACCTGGACTCACGCCTCTTTTTTGATGTTCAGTTACCTCGCATGGGCTTTATGTCCGGCAAACGAATTAAGGAATTATTAAACCTCATGACGAAAAAGAAGAATTTTGAGGAAACTAAGATACCTCTGCTGGTAGTAGCTACCAACCTTTTGACCGGGGAACAAGTAGTACTTGAGGAAGGCTCAATTACCGAAGCAGTTCGGGCCAGCATTTCTATCCCGGGAATTTTCCACCCGGTAAAACGTGATGAAATGATACTGGTAGATGGTGCAGTTGTTAACCGCTTACCCATAGAAGTAGCTCGTTCCCGAGGAGCAGATATCATTATTGCGGTAGATGTTACCTTCGGTGAAGGCCGTACAGTAACCGTCAATAACACTATGGATGTTATTTTAACTGCTATTGATATTATGCAAAAAATGCAATTCGATTTGGTTTATAACAAAGCGGATATACTCATTCAACCTGCCGTCGGAAAATTCGCCTCCAAAGACTTCGAAAAATCCCAGGAAATCATCCAACTAGGCCGACAAGCGGCAGAAGAAAAACTAGACGAAATAAAAACCGTGTTAAGGGGACGGTCCCTTTGACAAGTAAAGTGGGACAAGGGACCTGTCCCCGTGTCCCACGTGTCCCCGTGTCCCACGCTAGACTCGTAAGGGTGAGGTGGTAAAATCTTTTCCTGCCTGGCGCTCTAACGGGTTAGGATAGAGCAAGGTGTAAATATCAGTGGCCAGAACATCTAAATCAATCATTTTCTCTAAAACGGTCCCGGGGTGGTCATCTCGGGCTTTTTTCATGTCTTTACCCCGGCTTAGGATAGGAATTTGTGAATTAATTTTCATTTCTTGAAGGATTTTTCGACCCTTTGACGAAAAACCTAGAATATGTAAGTAAAGAGGGCCGTGCTGATCAAAGCGTTTTACCTGTTCAGTTGTAAGTGCAAAAAGTATATACATCAGGGTACGCTTAATTCTTGTAAAGCTGTAACGTTTAGACTTTACGGTTTTTAGAAGTTGCTCTATAGTACCAGAGTAATTGGCAGCTTCTTTAAAGCGGGACTCCAGTCCTTCACTGATTTCGTAGATATCACTGAGATCCTGCAGCGACATAGTCCGGAGTTTAAACAGCACAGTTCTTTCCAGTGTCCCTAATGATACCGGGCAGCGTCCAGCGGATATCTCTCTTTGTAGTATACTCAGACTATCTTGCGGTAAAGATTCGCTTAGCTCATTCAGGCCATGACTGGCGAGTAGTGACTGGCGGATAGCGGTGGCACTGGCATAGGGAGAAAGTTCGGTGTCGTGGTAGCTGGAGCCTTTTCGCTGGATTAAGACGGGGGTGAAGGGCAAGCCTTCCTCTTTAATCACGCGCAGGTATTCAATAGCCAGAATATTGTTGGAACCAGGTAAAATTTTTTGTAGCTCAGCCGAACGCTTACCCATATATTGCTGCAGGGCCAGCGACCGGGCGAGAGGAAAACTCTTGCCAGTGGCCAGGTTTTCTTTAACCAGCCTGGAGTACGCGATGGGCTCATTGGCTAGCAAATCGGCTATGGAGCTTAATACTTGCATATTGCTATACTCAGCTCCAAAAGCCAGGTGGGTAACAACTGCAGTTTGTTGTAATAGCTTGAGGGCACCCTGGGCAAAATAATAGGCACTCCTGACAGAGAAGCAAAATGGAAGTTCAATAACCAGGTCTGCACCAGATTTTAGAGCCATTTCAGCCCGAGCCCATTTATTGCAGATGGCTGGTTCCCCCCTTTGCAGGAAGTTGCCGCTCATTACACATAGTACAGCATTAAAACTGTCTATTTGCTTTGCTTCTTTGATAAGATGCAGGTGCCCGTTATGAAAAGGGTTATACTCAGCTACGATGCCCAGAACAGCCATGGTAACAGCTCCTTGGTTATTTGTTTGATAGTATCATAAATCTTACCACTAAATTATCTATTTATGCTAGAATTAACTAGAGAATCCAGGCCTGAGGATACGAAAAAATTGTCATAACTAAACGGGAGGTAGAAGGATGAGTCTGTTAGCAGAAATTAGAGAAAAAGCTTCAAAAATGGGTAAATTCATAGTTTTACCCGAAGGTACTGAGGAAAGAACCCTGCAGGCTATCAAAGGAATAGTAGACCAGAAGGTAGCCACCCCCATTCTACTAGGTGATGAAGGTGAAATCAAAGGACTGGCCGGCAAAATCGGGGCCGATTTAAGTGGAGCAGAAATAATTAATCCAATTAACGCTCCGTATTTTGATGATTTTGTCCAGGCATTTTATGAAATGCGTAAAGCCAAGGGAGTTGACCTGGATAAAGCCAAAAAGACCATGCTGGACCCACTATTTTTTGCTTCCATGATGGTTAAAATGGGTAAAGCTGATGGAGAAGTTGCCGGTGCGGAAAACACTACTGGAAATGTACTCAGGCCTGCCCTGCAGATTATTAAAACTGCACCAGGAATTACTGCTGTATCTGGCGCCTTTATTGTTATCGTACCCAACTGTGAGTTCGGAGCCAACGGTACTTTCGTATTTGCTGATTGTGCAGTAACCATTGACCCCAGCGCTGAGGAATTAGCAGCCTTTGCCAAGGCTTCTGTTGCTACCGCCACTGAACTTTGCGGTATCGAAGAACCCCGCATAGGAATGCTGTCTTTTTCCACCAAAGGTAGCGCCAGCCATGCCATGGTCGATAAGGTTACTCAGGCTACTGCCATCGCCAAAGAAAAATATCCAGAATTAAAAATCGACGGGGAATTCCAGTTTGATGCTGCAGTAGTACCTAGCGTAGGTGCTTCCAAGGCTCCAGGCAGTGATGTTGCTGGTCAGTGCAATGTATTAATATTCCCGGATATTAACTCGGGTAATACCGGCTATAAAATTGCCCAAAGACTGGGTAAAGCAGAAGCTATTGGACCAATTCTGCAGGGTATTGCGAAACCGGTTAATGACCTATCCAGAGGTTGCAGCGTAGAGGATATTGTTAATGTTGTAGCTATGACCGCAGTAAGATCCTAAGTGAAGGTAGGGCGGAGGTACCTTTAATATTTTAGGAAAATAAGGAGGTAATTAGTTAAATGAAGGTTCTAGTTGTAAATGCTGGTAGCTCATCTATCAAGTATCAGGTCGTTGATATGACCGATGAAAGTGTCCTGGCTGTAGGTCTGGTTGACCGTGTGGGTATTCCTGGAACTACCCTGGAACATAAGCCAGTAGGCAAGGATAAGGTGTTGATTAAGAAGGATTTACCGGATCATACCGCTGGTATGAAACTGGTACTCGAAGTTCTGGTCAACGAAGAATATGGATGCATCAAGAGTATGGATGAAATTGGTGCGGTAGGACACCGCGTGGTGCACGGCGGAGAGGAATTTGCTGAATCGGTAGTAATTGATGACCGGGTTAAAAAGGTAATCAAGGATTGCTTCGATATAGCTCCCTTGCATAACCCTCCCAACCTTATGGGAATTGAAGCCTGCCAGGAACTGATGCCCAATGTAAACCATGTAGTCGTTTTTGACACTGCTTTCCATCAGACCATGGAACCCTCAAACTTCCTTTATGCTCTTCCCTATGAAGTGTACGAGAAATTCCGGGTAAGAAGATATGGATTCCATGGTACTTCCCATTTCTATGTTTCCCACCGGGCAGCTGAGATGATGGGTAAACCATTTGAAGAGTGCAAGATTATAACCCTGCATCTGGGCAATGGCGCCAGTATGGCAGCAGTCAAGAATGGTAAAGTAGTCGATACCACCATGGGCTTTACCCCGTTGGAAGGTCTGGTCATGGGAACCCGTTCTGGTGACATTGACCCGGCTATCGTATTCTTCCTGATGGAAAAACTGGGCTTGGGTACTACTGAAGCCAACAACTACTTTAATAAAAAAGCGGGTATGCTAGGTCTGTCGGGAGTATCCAACGACCTTAGAGATATACTTGAAGCTGCTGCTTCTGGCAACGAGAGAGCCCAGACGGCATTGGATGTTTACTACAACCGGGTTAAGGGTTACATTGGCAACTACATGGCCAAACTAAACGGTTGTGACTGCCTGGTATTCACTGCCGGTGTAGGCGAAAATGCTATTGACATAAGAGAAAACATCTGTAAAGACCTGGATTACCTGGGTATCAAGATGGATGTTGAGAAGAACAAAGTTCGGGGTAAAGAGGTTGATGTAGCCGCAGCTGACTCCAAAGTTAAAATCTTTGTTATTCCGACTAATGAAGAACTGGTTATTGCCCGCGATACCTATCGTCTCTCTAAATAACCATACGCTTGTACTAGAGGCGGGAGAAATCCCGCCTTTTTTATTTTCGGTAGCAACGACCCGTGAAATATTTATAAGAATGTTTTTGACGAAGATTAACGTAGATTGCCGCAGATTCATTATGAAATATACTACTCCTAAAAGGTTAAAACAAAGAGAAAATATTCACCTGAATAGGGATTTTCGCAGTTACCCCCAGCCTATTTACATGGTTTAGTTGACAATGCCAGGAAGGGCGGACTATAATTAGTTTGGTGTTTTTATGGGGTGATACTATGAAAATTGACCTGGAAAAACTAAGACTCGGAACCCGGCAGAGTCTGGAGTTTCATTTTGATAATCCGGGCCGAAATGAATACCTTGATAACCTGGGGGGAAAATACCGAGAAAACCTTAAGGTAGATGTTCAGGTTGAAAAACCGGGTAAGTTTTATCTGGCTCGAGGACAGGTAACAACTGTTTTGGAGTTACAGTGTTCTCGCTGTTTGGAGAGGTTTTGCTGTCCCATAAATATAGGATTTCATCTTAACCTGGTGGAAGCACGCATGCAAGAGGAGTTTACCCGGGATGAGGATGTAATCTTTTTTGACCGCGATGAGGTTGAGATACAGCCTTTTATAGAGCAGCTAGTTTTTCTTGAAATTCCTTTTGCGCCTGTTTGCAAAGAGGAGTGTAAGGGATTGTGTCCGGAATGCGGTACTAATCAGAACTTATCTTTGTGCCAATGCCGGCCTGAAAATAATGATCCCAGATGGGATAAACTAAAAGATCTCAAGTTTGGGAAGGAGGTTACATAGTGGGAGTTCCTAAAAGGAGACAATCGCATTCCCGTAAGAACAAGCGCCGTTCTGAATGGCGGAAGCTTGAAAAACCGGGTCTGGTTGAATGCCCTCAGTGTCATGAACTGAGAATGCCTCACCGGGCGTGTTTGAATTGCGGTTATTATAAGGGTAAAAGCATTATGTAAGATTAATAGGGTAAATCATCAAAAAGTAAGGTATGAAGTCTGGTCAGACTGATAACTTACTTTTTGTTTTCTAAAAGGAGGTTGGTCATGAAGATAGCTTTGGACGTTATGGGGGGGGACCATGCACCGGGGGAATTACTGGCCGGTGCGGTTAAATGGCTGCAGGAAAACGAAGGCCAGATTGTACTGGTAGGTGATCAGGAAATAATCAATGAAGAACTTCACCAGCATAATTATGACCCCAGCAGGTTGGAAACAGTTCATGCCAGCCAGGTAATAGGAATGGATGAATCACCTGCCGTAGCCTTGCGTAAAAAAAAGGATGCATCTATAGTTGTTGCCAGCAGGCTGGTAAAGGATGGAATAGCGGACGCAGTAGTTTCCTGTGGAAGCACAGGAGCTCAGATGGCAGCAGCCATATTTATATTGGGACGAATGCCAGGGATAGAAAGACCTCCCATCGTTGCAGCTGTACCAGGTAAAGGGGGTAAGCCCACATTGCTTATAGATGTAGGAGCTAACGTGGACTGCAAGCCGGTACAACTGTTGCAATTTGCCCTGTTAGGTCAAGCTTATGCCCGAGGAGTATTTAACCTGGATAACCCCCGGATAGGACTATTAAATAATGGTGAAGAAGAAGGTAAGGGTAATAACTTGAGTATTCAAGCTTATGAATTATTGAGCGGGCAAAGCGGTTTAAATTTTGTTGGTAACATTGAGGGGCGTGACCTCTTTAGTTCTCGGTGTGATGTTATAGTGTGTGATGGTTTTACGGGAAACGTTTTACTTAAAGCCCTGGAAGGCATGCTCTTCTTCCTGGCTGTTGGAGTAAAGGAAGAACTGGGTGTAATACCGGCAACTTTTGCCCAGCTGGATTACACTCAAATTGGTGGTGCACCTTTACTAGGGGTTAACGGGATAAGCGTTGTTTGTCATGGTAGTTCCAGGAGAGAAGCGGTATGTAATGGTCTTAAGATAGCAGCAGATAGCATAAATAATAAGATTATCGACAAACAGCTTAAAGAATTATCAAAACTAACGCATTAAGAAAGATACGGTCTTTGCGTCTATTTTCTATTTAGCGTGTATAATATAATCAATAAAAACATCGGAGGTATAGTGAATGCAAGAATTTTTCGAACAGGCCAGGCGGATACTGGTTGAACAGATGGAAATTGAACTAGAGCTTATTACTATGGACACCGAGTTTGAGGAAATTGATGCAGATTCCATAGACATTGTTGAAATGATAATGGCTTTGGAAGATATTTATGAAGTAGAGTTTCCGGAGGAGGATATTGAGGACTACCCTACCATGGGTTCTCTGGTAACTGCTCTTTATGAATATTTACAGAAGGTGAAAAATGACTGAGAAAACAGCGGCCAGGCAGTTTATAAATGATAATGAATTGAATATTACCGATAATGATTTATTAGTTATGGCCTTAACCCACCCTTCCTATGCTCAGGAGAAAAACTTTGAGCACAACAACCAGAGGCTGGAATTTTTGGGTGATGCCGTATTAAGTTTTGTTGTAGCCGAGTACCTTTATAACCATTACCAGGATAAAGCCGAAGGTGAGTTAACTAAAATCAGGGCTCGGGTAGTTTGCGAAAAATCCTTACTTAATGTAGCGCGCAAGATTAATCTGGGCAATTATGTACTGCTGGGTAAGGGCGAAGAAATGTCCGGTGGTCGAAAACGGAGATCCATACTGGCAGATACGGTAGAAGCAGTTATAGGAGCTATCTATCTGGATCAAGGTTATGAAAAGGCTAAAGAATTTATTCTTAAACACCTGGAGGGTAACATAATCGAAGGTGCCAGTGGTGATTACTATGACTATAAATCCAGGTTGCAGGAATTGGTACAGGGTAAAAATAAGGAAAATGTCCATTATGCCATTATTGAAGAAAGCGGGCCGGCTCATTGTAAAAGTTTTGTAGCCGGAGTATATTTTCAGGATCAGCTTTTGGCTACGGGTGAGGGTAAAAGCAAAAAGGAAGCTGAACAGAATGCAGCCGGGAAGGTCTTGAATGATCAGGAGTTTTTAGAAAGCCTGAACGGAAAAGGGAAACCCGATGAAACAACATTATAACATCCCGGTATTTATTCCCCACCTGGGGTGCCCTTTTCAGTGTATTTTTTGCAACCAGAATAAAATCGCCTCCAATCGAGGAATACCTACCCGGGCTGATTTAATAACCACCATTAATGAGCACCTAGATACTATTAGGACCAGCGGTGAAAACGTTGAACTGGCTTTCTTTGGTGGTAGTTTTACGGCTATTGACTGTAAACTTCAGGAAGAGTACTTGTCCATAGTACAGCCTTACCTGAAAAGCGGACAGATTAGCAGTATTCGTATTTCCACCCGGCCTGATTATATTGATGATGACATACTCCAATTTCTCTTAAGTTATGGGGTTAGGACTATAGAATTGGGAGTACAGTCTTTTAGTGATGAGGTTTTAAAAGCATCCGGTCGCGGCTACAGTTGTGGCGATGTTTTTAAAGCCAGTCACCTGATTAAAAGTTGTGGATTTAAACTGGGTATTCAGCTAATGATAGGACTACCGGGTGACAGCCATCTGCGTGATATGGAGAGTACCAGGCAGGCCATTACCCTTGCTCCTGATATGGTCAGAATTTATCCCACCCTGGTTATTGCTAAAACCCCGCTGCACAGACTTTGGCAAGAGCAAAAGTATAGGCCTGTGGATTTATCTGAAGCAGTTACCACCTGCAAGGAAATGTTCCTGCAATTCCAACAGAACGATATAGCTGTTATCCGCATGGGCTTGCATCCGGGGGAAGAACTGCTTAGCCCCGGTACTATAGTAGCAGGGCCTTTTCACCCTGCTTTTGGTGAGTTGGTAGAACAGGAAGTGTTTAAGGAACAGGCATATATGGCTATACAGGGAAATGAGGCGAAAACCAAACCAGATTCCGACCTGATAATACTGGTTCACGAAAAGGACATTTCAAAGATGATAGGCCGCCAGAAAAATAATCTGCTTCACTTGAAAAGCCATTTTCAACCAGGGGATATCAAGGTCAAAACCTGCCCCACCTATGAGCGAGATACTGTCGGCCTGGCAGTTGGCCTCGAATCAGAACCGCTCTTCACTCTTACCCGCAGGGAATTTATAGAACTACGTAAAGGGAACCAGGTCTAATTTTCTTTGCCGGAATTTGGCCTTTTTTTATGCAATAGCGGGTAATATCAGGCTTTTTATAAAAAGGTTTTAAAAAGGCCGATGTCAAATATAATAACGGAAGTCGGATGCAGACGTCGGACCTCTAATAGGGAAACGGTTTATTAAAGAAAGGACATGCTAGTGCGGCAGAAGATATTGGAGGAACTAATTGAAAACCGGGATAGTTTTATAAGTGGGAGTCAACTAGCCGAATCCCTGGGAATAAGCCGGGTAGCAATCTGGAAACATATTGAAGCCTTAAAAGAAGAAGGATATGATATTACTGGTGTCAGCGGTCGGGGTTACCGACTTAATGATAACGGAGTAATAATCCCGGATAAAATCAGGGTCGGTTTACCACAGCAGTTAATCGGTAGCCACATATATTATTATCCCCGCCTGGATTCCACCAATGAAGCCCTGAAACGCAGTATAAAAGATTATCCACCGGAAGGTACGGTATATGTAGCAGGGAAACAGGAAGGGGGCAAGGGGCGCCGGGGTAGAAAATGGGAATCCCCTCTGGGTGGACTATGGTTTTCTTTTTTATTACATCCAACTTTACCGTTACCCCAGACTGCCTTATTATCCCTGGTATTTGCCGTATCCCTGACAAAAAGCCTGGATGTCTTTGCAGGCTTGCCCTGCCAGATTAAATGGCCCAATGATATTTACTGCCAGGGTAAGAAAATCGCCGGTATTCTGCTAGAAATGAGTGGGGAAATAGATAATGCCGACAATCTCATTGTAGGTATAGGCATTAATGTAAACCTTAGAACCAACGATTTACCAGTAGCTATTAGTACTCATTCTACTTCATTACTGGAGATATGTGGGAGGGAGATAGCTACTGATAATCTATTGATAACGGTATTAAAAGATTTAGATAGCTATTACCAGGAGTTTCTTAACCATGGATTTTCGAGTATTCTTTTAGAATTTAAATCCCGCTGTCTGCACCTGGGTAAAGCCATAGAAACAACCCGGGGGTTGGATATAATCCGGGGTATAAATACCGATATTGATGATATGGGCAACCTGGTGGTGCAATGTCAGGATAACCTGGTACGTATAAGTACCGGAGACGTAAAAGTGCTTAATTAGCAGGGGAGGCGAAAAAGTGTATCTCAAGCGACTGGAGATAAAGGGTTTCAAATCTTTTGCTGATATTACCGAGATTAATTTTGAACCAGGTATTAATATAATAGTTGGCCCCAATGGTTGCGGGAAAAGCAATGTGGTTGATGCCATCCGTTGGGTTATAGGTGAAGCTAATATTCGTCACCTGCGCGGTCAGAAAAGCGAAGATGTAATTTTTAACGGTACTGATGACAAAAAAGCGCAGGGAATGGCCTATGTAGAGATGCTGCTGGATAATAGCGACCAGATTTTACCTTTTGATTACAGTGAAATTACTACAGCGCGCAAGGTTTTCCGAAACGGGGAAAGTGAGTTCTATATTAACAAATCCCGAGTACGAATGAAGGATATTAATGATTTATTTACTGGTACCGGTCTGGGTAAGAAAGGTTATTCCATAATTGGTCAGGGGGAACTAGAACAGGTATTAAGCGGGCAAGCCCTGGATCGGCGACTGATACTAGAGGAAGCATCAGGTACTATAAAATATCGACAGCAAAGGGATGAGGTTAAGCGACGTTTGGAAAATACGGGTAACGACCTGCTACGCCTGGGAGATATTATAAACGAAATTAGGGAACGCAGGGAAGAACTGCAGCATAAAGCGGAGCGAGCTCGACTATATTTACAGCTGAATCAGGAATGCCAGGGACTAGAAAGAAAGGTTTTGCTATCGGAGCTATCACGGGGTGGGCAGGAGCTGAGTCGTAAGAGAGGAGACGGCGCCCACCGAGAGAGTGAACTTGGTTTATTAAGTCAGGAACTGCTGGGTCTGGAACAACGACTACTGGAGGAAGAGAACCGCTTAAGAGAGCACCACCAACAGCTTAACAATATTCAGGAGCAGGAATACCAGGTGCAGACTAATCTTAATTCATTACAGGGGGAATTAAGGTTATCAGCAGAAAGGCTCAAAAACCGCCAGGACCGTATCCAGCAATGCCAGGCAGATGAGCAAAAATATAGCCTTATGCTGGACCGTTTAAATCAGGATTTGGATATAACCCGGCAGGATTTTATGAGTCAGGAAGAAAACTATCGCCAGCGAAATGAAGAATGCCAACACCTGCAGGAAGAAATAGCCGGGTTGGAGCGCGAGCTGGAAATTATGCGGGAAACATTTACACGGGATAAATCTCGGGTTTTTGATATAAGCCGGGAAGAAAGCCAACTTAACAACGAGTTGGGGGAGAAGGAAGAGCAGCTTAAAAAACTATCTGAACGCAAAGATAGACTTTTAATCAGGTGTGATGAGCTAAAAAACTGGCTTCATAAGTACCATAGTGAACAGGAAACCTTACAGGGACAAATAGAGCACTACCAGGCGGAGTTAGCGGCTAATGACATTCGTTTAAGGGAGATGAATAGCCAAAAGGACGCTTTGTTGGAAAAAGTACGTCAGGGGGAGGAAGAATATGCCCAGCTTAAACAGGAAGGAATGACAATAAAAAACTCCCTCTTATCATTACAAGAAATGAATCAGAAATTAAGTGGCTATTCGACCGCAGTTAAATCACTTATGAACGCCGCTGCATCTGGCCAACTAAAGGGGATAATGGGCATACCAGGGGAAATTATAGATGTTCCCCAGGGCCTGGAACTGGCTATTGATATTGCTGCCGGCAGGAGTCTAGAAAACATTGTAACTGATAGCGTAGAACATGCCCATCAAGCTATTGATTACTTAAAAGCTCATAAACTGGGGCGGGTTACCTTTCTACCCCTTAATATTCTTAAAGTACAGGCTGTTCCTGCCGCTATCCTACAGCAACTGGACAAACAAAAAGCAGTAATTGGGCTGGCTTCAAGGGTAGTCAGTTATGATTCTCGTTATGCCAAAGCGGTGGAATACCTGCTGGGTCGAGTACTCATAGTTGAAGATCTGGATATTGCCATACATATTTTTAAACTTATTAATTACCCCTTGCGAATTGTTAGCCTGGAGGGCGATTTGCTTAATGCCAGCGGAGCCGTAAGTGGCGGGACCAGGGTTTCATCATCTTATGGAAACAGCCCGCTGCTGCGCCGGGGAGAAGAGAAACGACTGCTAAAAGAGCGGGATGAAAATAAGATACGTAGAACTTCCAAGCATAATGAACTTTTGATTATCAGGGGAGAACTGGACAGCCTGGAAAAAGAAATCCAGCAAATATACCAGTTACGTCTGGAGGGCCAAATGACCCTGGAAGTAAAAAATAAGCAGCTTATTGAAACTATAGCGGCAGTTACTACTGCTCGGGAAGAGATGGAGTCATTTGAGAAGGGTGCCGGGGAACAGGAACAGCAGATTAAGCAGTTGCAGGTGGAAATAAGTGATATACAGGCTGAAATTAGTCAGATGAACCAGCAAAGCCAGAGTGCGTCATCCCAGTTAGAGAGTTTAAAGGGTGAAATGGAGATAAAACAGAGGGACCTGGATATTGCCAGAGAACGAATTGCTTCCCAGCAAGAACAGCTGGAAATGAAAAAGCGAGAATTGGATAATATAAGAAAGAGCGTGCTGCAGTTTGAACAGGTACAGCTATCTTATCAGCAATCAGTAGAGGAAGCTTACCAGGTAAAGGACCGAATGGAAAACGAGAACCAGCAGGAGAAACAACGCCGGCAAGAATTGGAGCAGAAAATAACTGAGGAACAGATAAATCTATCCCGTTGGGCTCAAGAAATAGCTGGACTTAAAGAGGAGTACCAAAGCTGTAACCAGAATATAAAGGATACACGGCAGAAATTGATACCCAAAAAAGAGCATATGGAAGAACTGCAAAGGCAATCTCATAATCTGGAACTGGCTATAGCCCGTTTGGAAACAGAACAATCTTCCCTGGAATCAAAATGGAAAGAAAAGTTTAATGATTATACTGGTGAAATCAGCACAATGTTAAGCCCGGGGAAAACCAGAGAATATAAAATTAGGATAGAGCAATTTCAGGCTCAACTGGAAGAACTGGGATTGGTAGACCCGGAATCTATCCGGGAATATGAAGAGGTACAGGAAAGGTTTAGTTTTTTAAGCCAGCAATATGAGGATATGTTACAGGCGCGTAATTCCCTGAGTACCCTGCTGGGTGAAACGGAAACCCTGATGCTTAAACACTTTATTCATTTTTTGCAACTAGCCAATGAAAGCTTTAATCAGACTTTTAAGGAAATATTCGATGGCGGGGAAGCCCATTTAAAAATAGAAAGTGGTAAAGAACGCCTGGAAGCAGGGGTAGATATAGAAGTAAAGCTGCCGGGCAAGCGCACCCAATTGCTTAATCTATTATCAGGGGGCGAGCGTGCACTTACCTGTATTGCCTTTATTTTCTCGCTCCTGCGACTGAAACCGGCACCTTTTTGTTTGCTGGATGAGATTGATGCTTCCCTGGATGAGACTAATTTAACCAGGTTTGCCCGTTTTCTTAAATCAATGTCTACCAGTATACAATTTATTATCATAACCCACCGGCAGGCTACTATTGAAATAGGGGAAAATATTTACGGTATAACCATGCCGGAGAAAGGTATTTCATCAGTATTGACGCTCAACTTGTTGGAAGCAGAAAGTATGGCCGGGTAAAATATATCAGGGGGATACCCTGAAGGGCACACGCGGTCCTTTTGATATATTGCTTGTTAACCGTAGAACAGTCATGTGTAGGGAACGGCCCCTGTGCGGTTCCGTCTTAGAGGGTTTTTATTTACGCGGATAATTTACGTGAAAGCAGGAGGGAATATGGCTTTATTTGATAGGTTTAGAAGCAAAAAACAGAACCAGGAAAGTAGTGAAGAGGTAGAAAACAATATAATACAGGAAGAAGAAAAGGTCGCCCAGGCCGAGCCGCTACCCGAAGAAGATTTATCACTCCCGGTTATAGAGGAAGTTATAGAGGAAGCTGAGATTCAGGAGGTAGAAAAAAAGAAAGACCGGCCCGGATTATTTGCCAAGTTTAAGCAGAGTTTAAGTAAAACCCGGAGTAATATTAGCGATAAGATAACTACCCTGGTTAAAAGCAACAAGAAGCTGGACGAAGATTTTTGGGAAGAACTGGAGGAAATACTTATCGAGGCCGATGTAGGTGTAAATACTTCGGTGGAACTGGTATCGCGCGTACGGGAAAGTGCACGCAAAAAGAAGATTGGCGATAGCTCTGAGGTAATGGCTTTGATTAAACAGGAAGTTAAATATATGTTGGAATCTCATGATAGCCCTCTTAGTATTAACCGAGAAGGGCTAACCGTAATCCTGGTAGTCGGGGTTAATGGTGCGGGCAAAACCACGTCCATTGCCAAAATGGCTTACCATTTTAAGAATGAAAATAACAAGGTAATCCTGGCTGCAGCAGATACCTTCAGGGCGGCAGCTATTGACCAACTGCAAATATGGGCTGATAGGGTAGGAGTGGAGATTATAAAACACCGGGAAGGCTCCGACCCAGGTGCGGTAGTTTATGATGCTATGAATGCGGCCCGGGCACGTAAGGCTGATATTTTAATAATTGATACCGCTGGTCGCTTACATAATAAGGCCAACCTGATGAAAGAAATCGGTAAAGTAAGAAAAATAATTGAACGGGAAACGCCTGGTGCTCCTCATGAAGTCTTACTGGTACTGGATGCTACTACCGGCCAGAATGCCATCAGCCAGGCCCGCATTTTTGAAGAAGCTACCGGAGTCAGCGGTATAATATTAACCAAACTGGACGGGACGGCCAAAGGGGGTATAGTACTGGCCATTGCTCAGGAATTAAAACTACCGGTTAAATTGGTGGGGCTGGGAGAATCCTTGCAGGACTTACGCGACTTCTCCGCAGAAATTTTCGCCGACGCCCTATTTGAAGAATAAATAATAGACACTGATTACAGGAGGTTAATTTATGATATCAATAGCTATAATTGGGGGAACCGGGGTTTATGACCCGGATTTGCTGGATGATGTAAAAGAAATAGTTCAGGAAACTCCCTATGGAAAAGTAGGGATACTGGTGGGAAAATATGAAGGCCTGGATATTGCTTTTATCCCTCGGCATGGAGGCAGACACAGCATTCCTCCTCATCTAATCAACTACCAGGCCAATATCATGGCTTTACACATGATTGGGGTTAAAAACATACTGGCTACCGCTGCGGTAGGCTCGCTCCATTTCGAATTTAAACCCGGCAGCTATGTTCTAGCCGACCAGTTTTTGGACTTTACCCGTATCCGCAAGAGCACTTTTTACGAAGGCGGAGAAATGGGGGTAGTCCATTGTGACATGACTGTACCTTATTGCCACCGTTTACGCGAAGCCCTGGTAAAAGGAGGTTGTGACCGGGGGATTAAGGTTATAAATGGCGGAGTATACGTTTGTACCGAGGGACCAAGATTCGAAACTGCGGCAGAAATATCCATGTTCAAGCAACTGGGGGGGCAGCTTATCGGAATGACCAGCGTACCGGAAGTTTGTCTGGCAAGGGAACTGGGTATGTGCTACGCCAATATCTCTATTGTAACTAATTTTGCTGCCGGCATTTCACCTGGGATACTTACTCACAGTGAGGTAGTAGACATGATGAAGGTTAATATCCATGGGGTACAGGATATATTAACCGCCAGCTTGAAATATATTGCCAGTGATAAAAATGAAGACAACTGTGATTGCCGGAAAATTTTGGACGAGCCCGGAGTAAAGAAATGATAAAGACCCTATTTTTTGATGATGAAGCAGTAATGATACTGGATCAGAGCCGATTACCGGATAAGGTCGAATACCTCAGGTGTGAGACCGTGGAAGAAGTAGCCGATGCTATAAAAAAACTAAAAGTTCGGGGAGCACCGCTTATAGGTGTAACCGCAGCTTTTGGCCTGGCTATGGCTATGGCGAA
>Ga0123335_1003274_pt1 | contig 22805 bp, 18 predicted proteins | sample BiotimSIPDNA_2_FD_89707 | JGI IMG/M metagenome (GOLD analysis project Ga0123335, IMG submission 89707) | Anaerobic biogas reactor microbial communites from Washington, USA - Biogas_R2 time_0 SIP DNA | ecosystem: Engineered > Bioreactor > Anaerobic > Unclassified | place: Washington, USA...
CGGTTCATATTCCTTCCACACCGCCAGATAGATTAGCACAAATGCCACAGCGATCATCAGCGCGTTTCCGGCGGTGAATCCGACAAACCCTTTGCCGAGTTCTTGTAAAAGCGCGGTAAAGTCCATCCGGCCCCCTATCCCTTGAAACTCACCAGAGGCTGACCATGCTTAACCAGATCGCCCTGGTTGACGTGCACGTCAGCGATCACGCCATCCGCCTCAGCGCGGATTACATTCTTCATTTTCATCGCTTCAAGGGTCAACAGTCCATCGCCTTTTTTGACTGCGTCGCCAGCCTTGACATCAATCGAAACGATCGTGCCCGGCAGCGGTGACGTCAACACGCTCGCGCCTGCCGCGGGGGCCGCTGCCGCAGGTTTTGGTTTTGCTGCTGCGGGTTTTACGGCCGGGCTGGCTTTTGGCGCGGGCGCCGCTACTTTGGCGGGGGCGTTGCCCGATTCTTCCGGGTAAACCTCAACGACTTGCCCATCCACTTCCACAATAACCGGACGCGCGTTCAGATCCTGAATCGCCACCTCATAAGTTACGCCTTCAATGGAGACTTGAATTTTCATTTTTACCATCCTCTATGTTGTCTGAACGGTTGATAAGCCCGTGTTGATTGATTCCACCGGGTTGTGAGTGACTGGTCCTGTTCGACCGCCGTTTGCTGCTGGGCGAGCGCGTAAGCCACCGCTGTGGCTGCCGCCAGCTGATGATGAACTGTCGCCCCTTCGTCTTCAGGTTCCGCAACGTTCACAACTTCCTCAGCTGCTTCCTCTTCTTCCGATTCGGGTTTGGCTTTAAAGAGCGCCACCAACCCCGCCATGATGCCCCAAAGGACAATTATCATCACAAAGACCAGGCCCATCCCGATAGCGGTAATTAATAAACCTTGCTGTAATGCGTTCATTCACCCTCCCTTAGACCGGCATATTGCCGTGCTTCTTAGGTAAGACATTGTCGACTTTGTTCTGTAAGGCTTTGAGCGCCTCAATCAGCTTCTGGCGGGTTTCCGCCGGCTCAATAACCTCGTCAATAAAACCAGCCCTTGCCGCCGCGTAAGGATTAAGGTGCTTCTCGCGGTACTCTTCTTCCAATCGGGCGCGCTCGGCGTCCTGATCTTCCGCCTGAGTAATCTGCTTGCGATAAAGAATGTTGGCAGCCCCCTCCGCGCCCATCACCGCGATTTCAGCGCTCGGCCACGCGTAGGTGATATCCGTGCCGATATACTTACTGCTCAAAACCACATACGCGCCGCCGTAAGCTTTGCGAGTGACCACACTCACTTTGGGCACGCTCGATTCCGCATATGCGAACAGCACCTTCGCGCCGTGTCTGATTACGCCGCCATGTTCCTGATTCACACCAGGCAGGAAGCCCGGCGAATCGATAAAAGTCACCACCGGCAGGTTGAATGCGTCGCAGAGCCTCACCGTGCGGCTGATCTTATCCGCGGAATCAATGTCCATACAACCGGCCAAAGCGGCTGGCTCCTGTGAGATGATGCCAACAGACTTTCCCGCCAGTCTGGCCAGGCCCACAATCGCGTTCGGCGCGAAGCCTTTCTGCAATTCAAGGAAGGAACCTCTGTCAACGATCTCTTCGATCGCTTCTCTCATACTGTAAGGCTCACCCGGGTTTAGCGGCACGAGCGAGTTGAGCTGCTCAGCCTTCCGATAAGGGTCATCGTCATTTTCATAAGCTGGTGAAGGCTCCATGTAGTTGGAAGGGAAGTAAGAGAGCGCTCGCCGCGCCAGCTCAATCGCCGATTTCTCATCCGGGGCAACCAACTGCGCGTTACCGCTGATCGTCAGGTGCACGTCAGCGCCGCCCAACGATTCAGAGTCAATCTCTTCACCGGTAACAGTTTTAATCACCTGCGGGCCAGTCAGGAACATGAAAGACTGCTTCTGAACCATAATGATCAGGTCGGTGACCGCCGGGGAGTATGAAGCGCCGCCCGCGCACGGTCCCATAATCAGACTGATCTGAGGCACCACACCCGAATATCGCGTGTTGCGCTTGAAGATCTCAGCGTAGCCTCCCAGGCTCTTCACTCCTTCCTGGATGCGCGCGCCGCCCGAATCGATCATGCCGATGATTGGGCTGCCGGTCTTCGCCGCGAGGTCCATCACCTGACAAATCTTTGCCGCGTGCATCGACCCCAGTGAACCACCCTGCACGGTGAAATCCTGTGCGTAGACATAGACGGTGCGGCCATCAATCTTTCCATAGCCAATCACTACGCCATCACCCAACGGCGGGTTCTCGCTCTGGTCTTCCTGAGAGATGTTAAAAGCGGCCAATTCTCTGAAGCTGCTGTCATCCAGCAACTCCACCAACCTTTCCCGCGCGGTCATTTTGCCCTTGGCATGTTGGCGGTCAATTGCGGACTGCCCACCTGCCACCAGCGCTTCTTCGCGCATCTTATCAAGTCGTTCCAATCGTGAATCTGACACAGCCATTCTTCTCCTTGAATTGGTCTGGTTTATTTCACCAGGCAAACTTAAGTGAGACTAACCTGCCTGGCACCGCTTAATTTTATCATCAGACACCCCAAAAACAACTTTCAATTACAAATAGATTTGTGGCGACTCTTACCAAAACAAACCTCAATAAAGGCCGGTTAATTGTAAGTATTATCTAACTATGGTAAAACCGCGTGAAACAGTTGATTGTTGAAAGCCAAAAAGACCATCTGGTTTGAAGAAACCGAGAACGCGCTCACCTCACCGCCCGGTAATGCGCCCTGTACGCTGCCTGATCTCAATACCCGATTCAAATTCAGCTTCAAACTGAACTGATAAAGTTCAGCGCCCTTCGCGTCAAGATAATAAATGGAAGGGTCTGGCGGCGGCGAATAAGCCAAACGTCCAAAATGAAGATTTAAAAAATCCATCCGCGGGGTGTCTGCGCGCAAATCGCTGTACGGCAATCGCTCCTGTCCATCAATCAAACCCGTAATATTAGACGCCACATAGTGTGAGCTATGCCCATCAGCGTGCAGGATAAACAATTCATCCCGATTTACGGCGATTTCTACCGCCTGGCTTAAATCAATCGGCATGTCCTCAAAATAGCTGTCAGCCGCGCGGTCAAATTGCGTCGCCAAACCCCGATAGATCCAAATTGCGTTTCGTTCCGGGTCCAGAATCATCATCCGCCCGCTGTCTACGGTCATCATGACGATCTCACCAAATCCACCGTCAGGTGCTGCCAGCTGAGCTGCCTTAGGAGTGTTGCCAATCGAGCAATACAAAGTAGCGCCATCCTTGTCGATGGCGACAATCGGCGCGCGCGCAGGGTTATTGATCTGGATCTCTGAAACCGAGACTAGTTTTCCCACGGTGATATTGTCATAGCTGCCCGGACCACAGTGAAAATCTGCGTCATGCTCATACAGATTTCCCTTCTTGCCAAAGTGCAAAACCTGCCCTGCATTCGCGTCCAGCAAATAGACATCGTAATTAAGCACAATGATTTTTCTGATTTCCAGGTCCGGGAAAGGCGTCGGGTCAAACGAACGCATAAAGCTCAACCTCACCGCGCCGTCCATTGCGTCTAAGGCGCTTTCCCCGTGGATGCGCATTGTTTCCAGCTCAGGGTCAGCGCTCACCGCCGAAGCCTGTCTGATCCAAACAAGCGCCTCCTGCCAGGCGACGCGCTGTTGAGCGGGGTCGCTCACCTGCTGAGCGTTGTGATAATACACCTTGGCCTGGCTGGTCAGATATTTCACGTCATCCGCGTGGCTTTGTGTAAGGAAGATCACCGCCGCTAACGCCACCATAAAGAGCGGCGTCAAAATAGCGATAATTAATTTCGCGGCCGCTGGCAGACCTCCATCCGCCGCTTCATCAGCGCTGACCGCGCCAACCTTATGCGAGATCGCCCTGCCAGCTTTGTTCTCAATCCTTTTCAGCCAGCCCACACTCTTTGCCACGCCGGTAAACGCGTCTTTTTTCATCTTCTGCAGTTCTGGGTTATCTGCCAGACGCTTTTTGGGCAGTTTGGCTGACTCTTCAGAGGCCTCTTCAACTTCTTCTTGCGGCGCTGGTACTGGTTTTTCAACCGCGATTTCTGGTTGGATATTCTTACGGATCAAAACGTTCTGTGTCGGCTGAGTAGAAGGGTCACGAGCGATCACCCCCTGGGTCTCCTCACTGGCTTTGTGTTCCGCCTCGTTCATAAGCCTGTCAGGCGGCAGCGTCGGAGCGACCGGCAGGTTAAAAAGATCCTGCGCCAGCGAATTGCTGACTTCAATTACCGGCTCCGGCCGGTCTTCCACCTCAATCGGCGCAGTTTTGATCACTGGTTCGGGCTCAGCTTCCTCAATCTCACTGACCTCTTCGACCCCGATCGCTTCCCCTTCGATCTCCTCAGCGGTCAGCTGACCCTTCAGCACCCGTCCTTCCCCCGGCATAAACTGAATCAACGAAACTGGCGATTCAATCGCCACTTTGTTCTTAAACGTATTCCTGATTGGATAAATGGCGGGTGAAACAAGTTCAGCCACCAACTCATTAGGCAGCTCGTTAGCCACCACAGCCACATCCCCCGCCTTAAGCGTTTTCTGAAAAAAAGCGATACGTGGGGTCGTCTGCACGCCCAGCCCTAACTGATTGGCGTCGCGGTCCATAAAATCGGTCTGCTCGTCCGTGCTTATCAAGACCGTGCGTGAACAACCAGCCTGTCCGATGAATAGTACTCCCCGATGGACGACCCCGATTTCCACCTCCAAAGTTTTTTTCAGTGCCGCTTCAGGCAATTTTGAGTTTTCAACAAGCAGAGTTCGGTTCAACCACTCGATTACCGCCCTCATCCCGCTGGTAACCGAGCCTGGTGTCTTATAAAACACTTCAACCGCCTCTGCCTGCCAGGCGCTCAGCGCCTTACCAACCAGCGGCTGATCGCCTTGTTGAGTGAACAAAACAAACACCTGATCTTCCTCACGCCCCCTTGCGGTGCGTCGCGGAGCGCTGGCAGCGTACAAACTTTGTGGAACCTGATCATCCAGAGCGAACAAATTAAGATCGAATTTCATGGTTTTCCTTTAAATAATAGCTACAATTTGCTTGATACAATATTCATGCCAGCGTGTATAATTCACCCATGCATTTTTCCATTATCCAGACAGAAGAAGATTGGGCGCGCCTCAAACCTGAGTGGGATGCCTTGCTCGAGCGCTCTGTCACCAAAGTCCCTTTTTTACTCTGGGATTACCAATTCGCCTGGTGGCAAAAACGGGGTGGCGCCGAATGGCCAGCTGACTCTCAGCTGGCAATCATTACCGCCCGCGAAGACAGCCAATTGACCGGTATCGCTCCATTTTTTATCGCTGAAAAAGAAGGCGAACCCCCGGCGCTGCGTTTCATTGGGCAGGTGGAGGTGAGTGATTATCTTGATTTCATCGTCCCCCCTGATTCCCTTCAGCCATTCCTGACCGGGCTGCTCACTTATCTGACAGCCGAACCTTCCCTCTCAGCTCTACCCCTCCGCCTCGACAACTTTATCGACACCTCCCTTTCGCTCCCGGCGCTTCAGGCTGCCGCGGCCCAAACAGGGCGGACATACGCCGCGTCTGTGCTGATGCCCTCCCCCTACATCCCGACCGCGCCAGACTGGGACTCTTATTTAGCTACCCTTGATAAAAAACAGCGCCATGAGATCCGCCGTAAGATCCGCAACGCCGCCGCTCAGCGAAATGCCAGCTGGTACATCATGGAACACAGCGAGCACTGCCAGCAGGAGATGGATGACTTCCTGACCATGATGCGCAACGAGCCCGATAAAGACACCTTCCTGAAGCCCGCCATGGTCGAATTTATGCAAGCCGCCGCCGAAGCAGCCTGCAAAAACAATATTCTTCACCTGGCCTTCCTGACCATGGATGGTGAAAAAGCCGGCGCTTTCTTGAGCTTCATCAACGACAAGAAATTGTTGGTCTACAATTCCGCCTGGAACCCCAGGTTCTCCCAGTTCTCTCCAGGTTGGGTGCTTTTGTCTTTTCTGATCCAATGGGCAATTGAGCATCATTTCAGTGAAGTCGATATGATGCGCGGCGATGAAGACTATAAATACCGCTTTGGCGGCGTTGACCGTCACGTTATGTCGGTTGTCTTATCTAAACCTCGCTGACCCTGATCTCTGCCTTTTCGTTCTGACAAACAACTCTTACGAAATATTAATACGCCTGGCAGTCCTCGTTCTTGACCCCACTTTTCGCGCATGGTAATATTAATCACAGTTGATTAGCACTCTCACGTTGAGAGTGCTAATTTGAGAAAATCATGACAAAAGAACTGACCGAACGCCAAAAATTGCTGCTCTCCCTGATCATTCACGAGCATACGCGAACCGCCCAGCCGGTTGGCTCTAAAAGCATTGTCAATCAATTCGGGCTCAACTTATCCTCTGCTACTATTCGCAACGAGCTGGCCACCCTGACCGAACTCGGCTATTTGCGCCAACCCCATACTTCCGCCGGCCGCGTGCCGACCGAAGAAGGTTACCGCTATTTCGTCTCCAACCTCGTACAGCAGACCAATTTGCCCGCCACCACCCGCAACACCATCAGCCATCAGTTTTATCAGGCGCCTCAGGGGCTGGTTCAATGGCTCAGGTTGGCTGCCTCTGTCTTGGCTAATCACTCTCAGGCCGCTTCGCTCGTTACTGCGCCGCACACCACCAGGGCAACTTTCAAACATATCGAATTACTCTCCACCCGTGCCACCCAAGTACTTCTTGTATTGGTTTTAGGCGGTGGTGAGATCCGTCAGCGCATTCTCTCGCTGGATGAATCAGTCTCTCAGGAAAATCTTTCCGAACTGTCCGCGCACATTAATGGCCTGTGTCAGAATTATTCTGCTGACGACCTGAAATCCAGGCATGAACAACTCAGCCCGCTTGGACTGATCGTGCTCGATACCATCATTGAGGAAATGCGTCTCTCATCCACACTGGTCACTGGCGAGGTTTACCTCGATGGTCTCACCAATGTGCTTACCGAGCCCGAATTTGCCCAATCGGAACTCGCCCGCTCGCCCATGCGCCTGCTTGAGGAGCGCACGCTTCTCAACGACCTGATTTCACGCACGATCATGACTGAGGAGGTCGGCGGCGTTCAGGTCCTGATCGGCGGCGAAGGCACCTGGGATGAGCTCAGGGATTGCTCGGTCATCCTGACCCGCTACGGCATCCCCGATCAGCTCACCGGCGCTATTGGCGTGCTCGGCCCGATGCGCATGCCCTATGGCCACACAATTTCCACCGTGCGTTTCATGGCCGGTCTGCTCTCAGACCTGGTTTCGGAACACTTGGTTGAATAATTTGGAGGACTCAAAAACAATTTATGAAAGAACCCAAACGCACTAACAAAACCGAAAAGGAAGAACCACAGGAAGATCCGGTGGTTGCTGCCTTGCAAAAAGAACTGGTCGAAACCAAACAGAAAGCGGACGAATATCTCGACGACCTGCAGCGCGAACGTGCCAGCTTCGCCAATTACAAGCGCCGCATTGACCAGGAAAACGCTGAAATCTACCAGAAATCGCTTGGTGACCACATCAAGCCCTTCCTGCCGGTCATTGACGACCTCGAACGCTCACTGAAGCATCGCCCCGAAGATCAGGGCGCCAGACAGTGGGTGGAAGGTGTTGACTTAATCCTCAAAAAATTGCTCAACACCCTGCAGAATAATGGTGTTCAGGCTATCGAAGCCAAACCGGGCGACATGTTCGACCCAAACTTCCACGAAGCCATCACCCACGAAGAAAACGAACAATACACAGACGGTCAGATCATCGAAGTCGTTCAGACCGGTTATAAAAACAACGATCGCATCATTCGCCCTGCTTTGGTCAGGGTAGCAAAATAAGGAGCTAATATGTCAAAAATCATTGGTATTGACCTTGGAACTACCAACTCAGTCGCCGCCGTCATGATGGGCGGTGAACCTGTTGTCATTCCTTCCGCCGAAGGTGAACGCCTGGTACCTTCCGTTGTCGCCGTCAACAAAAACGGTGAGCGCCTCGTCGGCCGCGTTGCTCGGAACCAGGCTGTCGTCAACCCCGAGAACACTATTTTCTCGATCAAACGCTTCATGGGCCGCCGTTATGATGATCCCGAAGTTCAGCGCGCCAAAGCCCACATTCCATATCATATTTCCAAGGCCCCTAATGGCGACGTGCGGGTAACTTTGGGAGATAAGGAATATACAGCTCCTGAGGTTTCAGCCATGATCCTGGCCAAAATCAAACGCGATGCCGAAGCTTACCTCGGTGAACCTGTCACCCAGGCGGTCATCACCGTGCCAGCCTACTTCAATGATGCTCAGCGCAACGCCACCAAAGATGCTGGCAAGATTGCCGGCCTCGAAGTCCTGCGCATCATCAACGAGCCGACTGCCTCCTCTCTCGCTTACGGCCTCGACAAGCGCAAGAACGAAACCATCGTCGTCTACGATCTCGGCGGCGGTACCTTTGACGTGTCCATTCTCGAGGTCGGCGACGGCGTCTTCCAGGTCAAATCCACCAGTGGTGATACCTTCCTGGGCGGCGACGACTTCGACCAGCGCGTCATTGACTTTTTGGCGGACGAATTCAAACGCGACAACAACATTGACCTCCGTCAGGATCGCCAGGCCCTGCAGCGTCTCAAAGAAGCAGCCGAAAAAGCCAAAATCGAGCTTTCTTCGACCATGCAGGCTCAAATCAACCTGCCCTACATCACTGCCGATGCCAATGGCCCCAAACACCTCGACATCACGCTCACCCGCGCCAAACTTGAGCAGCTCACCGGCGACCTGATCCAAAAAACCCTTGGCCCCATCAAACAGGCTCTTTCCGACGCCAACCTCAAAGCCAGCGACATCAACGAGGTCGTCATGGTTGGCGGTATGGTCCGCATGCCTGCGGTGCAGGACGTTGTGCGCAAAGAATTCAACAAAGAACCAAACAAGAGCGTCAATCCTGACGAAGTGGTCGCCATCGGCGCCGCCATTCAAGCCGGCGTTCTGGGCGGAGAAGTCAAAGACATCTTATTGCTCGATGTCACCCCGCTCACCCTTTCCATCGAGACTCTGGGCGGCATCGCCACCCCATTAATCAAACGCAACACCACCATCCCAACTCGTGAGAGTCAGGTGTTCTCCACCGCTTCCGACAGCCAGACGCAGGTCGAAATCCACGTGCTGCAAGGTGAACGCCCCATGGCCGCCGACAACAAATCACTTGGCAAGTTCAATCTGGATGGCATTCCGCCCGCTCCGCGCGGTGTTCCTCAAATCGAAGTAACATTTGACATCAACGCCAACGGCATTCTCGAGGTCACCGCCAAAGACAAAGCTACCGGCCGCAGCCAGAACATCACCATCACCGCGTCCTCCGGTCTCAGCGAAGCGGAAGTTGAAAAGATGCGCCGCGAAGCGGAAGCCCACGCCGACGAAGATAAAAAACGCCGCGATCTGATCGAAGCGCGCAACACCGCCGACAACGCCGCCTACACCTCCGAGAAGACGCTTAAAGACTTGGGCGAAAAGGTTCCGGCCGAGCTCAAAACCCGCGTTGAAGATGCCATCGCTAAAGTTCGTGCTGTCCGCGACCAGGACGACGCCGAAGCCATCAATCGTGAAGTTGAAGCGCTCATGCAAGTCCTCCAGGAAGTTGGCAGCGCCGCCTACCAACAGAGTCAGACTCAGCCTGGCGCTGATCAGGCCCAGCCCGGCAATGAAAACCAGACCGGAACGCCGCCAGAAGATGGCGATGTCGTCGATGGCGAGTTCAAACAGGCTGAGTAAAACTGCTCAAGCCTGTCAAGGAGATTAACTGCCATGGTGGTGAAATCACCGCCATGGCATTCCTGCAAAAACAGCAATCTATAAAGTGAATGTATGGCAAGCAAACGTGATTACTACGAAGTTCTCGGGGTTCCCCGTACCGCTACGGCAGACGAACTCAAATCCGCCTTCCGTAGCCTGGCGCGCCAATATCACCCTGACGTGAACCGCTCCCATGACGCTGAAGAAAAGTTCAAAGAAATTAACGAAGCCTACAACGTGCTCTCAGACCCCGATAAACGCGCCGCTTATGATCGCTTCGGGCATGAAGGCGTCAACACCCAGGGCATGCCCGATTTCTCAAGCATGGATCTCTCCGATATCCTGGAAGGCCTGTTTGGCATGGGCGGTTTCGGAGGCTTCGGAGGCTTCGGCGGATCACGATCGCGCAGCCGCAATGCGCCCCGCCGGGGTCAGGACCTCAGTTCCAGCATCCGCCTGAGCTTCGAAGAAGCTGTCTTTGGCGCCGAGAAGGAAATTGAGATCACCCGCGACGAAAAATGCGCGACCTGCAACGGAAGCGGCGCTGAGCCCGGCACCCATCCGACCCCCTGCCCCACCTGTAAAGGTCAGGGGGAAGTTCGCCAGGTTCATCAGACTTTTTTAGGCTCCATGGTTCAGGTCGTCACCTGCCCCGAGTGTCAGGGGCGTGGCGAGACCATCAGCACGCCCTGCCATACTTGCCGGGGACGCGGTTTAGAGCGCAAAACAGTCAAGAAGAAAATTACCATTCCCGCTGGCGTTGATGATGGCAACCAGATGCGCATGATCAACGAGGGCCAGCCAGGCATCAACGGCGGTCCAAACGGCAATTTCTATCTCGAGCTCGAGGTCATGCCGCATAAGTTTTTCAGGCGCCGCAACAACGACATCCTCCTCGATATTGACATCAATATTGCCCAGGCAGCGCTGGGTGACGAAATCAACGTACCCACCTTGCAGGGCGCCAAGAAACTGCGCATCCCTGCCGGCACCCAGCCCGGCAAAGTATTCAAAATGAGCGGTGAAGGCGTGCCTGTCCTGCAACGAACCACCCGCGGCGACCAGCTTGTGACGGTCAATGTTCAGGTGCCCACCTCACTCACCGATGAACAACGCGCCCTGCTTGATCAGCTTGGCAAAACCATGGGCACCGAAATCAAAATTCAGGAACGCAGTTTCTTTGACAAATTAAAGGACTTTCTCGATGGATAAACCTCAAGCCTGGCTTGAAGCCTCCCTCATCTGTAGCGCCGAACTCGCCGAAGCTGTCGCCGAGGTTTTTTCACGCTTCACTCCTGATGGAGTCGTACTCAACAATATCACCCGTTTTGACCAGACCGCTTATGAAGAGGTGCCTACTGGCGAGATACGCGTCGCAGCTTATCTGCCTCTCGACGAGAGCGTTGAAGAGAAAAAACACCAGCTCGATCAGGCCATCTGGCATATGAGCCAGATCGCTCCGCTCTCACCCCTTTCCTATGCCCAGATCGCCGACCAGGATTGGATGAGCCTCTGGAAGCAGCACTACAAACCGCTCGAGATCGGCAAAAAGCTGATTGTCCTGCCCGCTTGGGTAGATCAGAGTCTCGCCGGTGAGCGCCTGCCTATTCGCATTTCGCCCGACGTCGCTTTCGGCACTGGCTCCCATCCTTCCACCCAGCTTTGCCTGATCGCCCTCGAAAAATATGGCTGCAAAGGTCTCAATGTATTAGATGTCGGCTGCGGCAGCGGCATTTTATCCATTGCCGCCGTTCGTCTTGGCGCCAATCAGGTGCTCGGCGTCGATACCGACCAGGCCTCCATTCCCAGTGCTGATCGAAACGCTGCCCTTAACGGCATGGAAAACCGCGTCACCTTCGAAGTCGGCACTCACACCAACCTCCTCAACCGTTCTGACCAGCTGCGTCAAGCCCCGCGCGTGCTTGCCAACATCCTCGCCCCGGTTCTGATCAAGATGCTCAACTCCGGCCTGGCTGATACCGTTTCCCCCTCCGGGCTGCTCATCTTGGGCGGCATCCTCGACACTCAGGTCCACGATGTGCTTAATGCCGCAGCCAACCATGGCCTCACCATGGTCGAAGGTTTTCATGATGGAGATTGGGTCGTTTTAGTCCTGCGAAAGCATTAGCCGCGAAAAGATCTTACACAGATTTTCCCAGCTGATACGCCTCATCCAATGCGGCATGACCATCAATCTTATCTTTGCTTTCCAGCCCCAGCGCGCTCACCACACCCTTTAAGGTTACGTCGTTGAAACAATCGATCCACGCCTGCACGTTGCTGATCGGCCGCTCCATGGTACCATCAGAATCATCAGCCGCTGAACACAGCAGATAAATTTCGCGAAAAGCATAGTCCGCCGCATACAGCGGATATGTGCGGTCAAACAATACCTTCAGCTGTCCGCTCAACCCATAATAATAAACCGGGCTTGCGAAAACAATCACCTGCGCTGTCAGCATCTTCTGAACGATGCTTTCCGCGTCATCTTCAAAGATACAGCGCATCGTCGTCTGACACTTATCACACCCGATGCAGAACTTGAGTGTCTTCCCAAGCAGGCTCACGAACTCAACTTCGTGACCTGCTTCTCTCGCGCCCTTGGCAAACGCTTCTGCCAGAGCGGCAGAATTGCTCCTCGGCCGCAGGCTCGATGAAATCACTAACACACGTTTTGTCATAATCGCTTCACCTCAATTCTGGCTGTGGTATTAATTCTGTGATTGGTCGCCCTTGCCCAGTGCCTTCCACTTGCTCTCATCCGCACGCAGGCGATGCTTCACGCCTCCCCTGCCCCTCAGCTGATCAAAACCTTCCGGCTTGATGCTCACCTGCTTCCCCTGCAGCAGGCCCAACACACCCTCCTGCCCCTCATTGCCGAGATCCTTATACGGGTCGGTCAGACTCTTAGCCGGGCGCGTGTAATTAGTGGGTTGTTCATAAGTTGTGATAAAGCCCTCAAAATTGCGCAGCACCACCGCGTTATCCGATTGAGCGATCATGTAATTTGGCATCAATGGAATCTTACCGCCCCCACCCGGTGCGTCCACGACGTAGGTTGGATTGGCAAAGCCGGAGGTATGCCCGCGCAGCGCTTCCATAATCTCAAGCCCTTTCGCCACCGGCGTGCGGAAGTGTCCTGCGCCGTGCACCAGGTCGCACTGATAAATATAGTAAGGCCTGACGCGAATGCGCACCAGGTCTCTCACCAGTTGCCTCATCAGCAGCGGATCATCATTCACCCCGGCCAACAACACCGATTGGTTGCCCAGCGGGATGCCAGCGCGGGTGAGCTTGTCACAGGCCAGAGCCAATTCATGAGTGATTTCATTGGGATGATTGACGTGGATGTTAAGCCAGAGCGGGTGATAGTTTTGCAAAAGCTCACAGAGTTCATCGGTGACACGCTGGGGCATGAAGACCGGAACGCGTGAGCCAATGCGGATAATCTCAATATGCTCGATCTCCCGCAAAGAGTTCAAAACCCTCTCCAAAACGCGTGGCGCCAGCGTCAGCGGGTCACCGCCCGAAATCAGCACGTCTCTCACCTGCGGAGTGTTACGCAGGTACTCCAATTGCGCTTCAAAGTCCTCATTCGAGAAGGATTGATGCGGGTCGCCAACCAACCGCGCGCGGGTGCAATAGCGACAATAAGACGCACAGGTATTGGTAATCAACATCAACACCCGATCAGGGTAGCGGTGCACCAACCCGGGCACTGGCGAATGCATGTCTTCCGCCAGCGAGTCTTCCATTTCGCCAGTGAAGGGCTGCAGTTCTTCCGAGGTCGGGATCACCTGTTTGCGGATCGGGTCAAACGGGTCTTCCGGATTAATCAGGGAAACAAAATACGGTGTGATGTCCACTCTGAAAAGCCCTGGTGCGTTCAGCGCTTTTTTCTCAGACTCGGTCAGTTTGAGCACTTTCTCAAATTCTTCAATGGTGTTCAGACGATGGCCGAGCTGCCAGCGCCAGTCGTTCCATTTTTCATCAGGGATATCTTTAAATACAGGGGCTCGTTTTGACACAAATTGCGTCTTTGACATCGTATTCTCTCCTTGGTGAGTAGGCTTATCAATATTGTAATCGAATCGCCATATTGCGGATGCCAAATTAACGATAACCCGCCTGAGATTGGAAAAATTATGAAAGATACCTCAAACCTGTGATGTGCTTGATTCCAAACCCCGGCGTATCCGGCAAGCTGATTAATGCCTCGTTGAATATCGCGCCCCCCTCAATCGGGTCAGTCGCGCATAATACCGGCCCATCCAAATCCACCTTGGTGATCACCCTATTTTTCGCTGAAGCCAGGTGAACCGCCGCGTTTACGCTGACTTTCGCCTCGAGCATACAACCAATCATACACTCCACGCCATATGTTTCCGCCAGCGCACAGATTGCCAGAGCGTTCTTGATGCCCCCAGTCTTCATCAATTTGATATTAATCAGGTCACAGGCGTTTTGTTGGATCAAAACCGCCACGTCGCGCGGCGAATAGACCGCCTCATCCGCCATCACAGGGATGGCAACATGTTCGCGTACGTATCTAAGCCCTTCAACGTCTGCCTGGTGAACGGGCTGCTCAACAAACTCAATTTGAAGGCCCGCGTCTTCCATCTCATTCAGCAACCTCACCGCCTCTTTAGGTTTCCATCCCTGGTTGGCGTCAATGCGCAGGGCGACCTCATTACCTATCGCGGCTCTGATTGCTTTCATCCGCGCCATATCCTTTGCCGCGTCATTGCCTACTTTAATTTTCAGCGTCTTATACCCGCGACTAACTGCGTTCAGGCTATCTCTGACCATTTCATCAGGTTCATTGACACTGATGGTGATATCCGTCGTGATCGGCGCCCCACTACCACCCAACAGACGATACACCGGTGCGTTCAGCATTTGCCCAAACAGGTCATAAAGCGCGATTTCCATGGCTGCCTTGGCGCTTGTGTTATGCTGGATCGCGCCCTGGGTTAGGTCAAGCAGCTCATTGAAATCTTCGACAGATCTCCCCATCAGTGCGGGAATCAGGTGATCCCGCATCGCCCCAACAATCGCGCCCTTGGTGTCCCCAGTCACCCGTCCGGTCGGCGGTGCCTCTCCATACCCGATAGCGCCCTCATCGGTGTGAATCTCGACGATGATATCTTCCACATGATCAACTGATCTCACTGCCGTGCGAAACGGTGTTCTGAGAGGAATCTTAAGTTCCGCGAGGCGAATATCGGTTATTTTCATCGTCATCTCCCTTCGAAGTGACTGCAGCCGCTTTAAGCGGCTGCAGCTCATCACTGTTTGGTTTGGTTATGCCGTGTAATAATCATAAGCCATTTTTGAGATATGGCCAATAATCTCGCGACCGTCCTTGTTGGTCGTCGTCTCATTGGTCAGAACCACAATGATATAAGCCTTCCCGTTTTCGGGATACACGATCCCCACATCATGTTCCAACAAGTCCAAATCACCCGTCTTATGCGCTATGACAATTTCTTCGGGCAGGTAAAGATCCAGCCTGCCGCGAACCTGCTGACGTTTCATAATATCGAGCATCTTTTCACTCGATTTTTGATTAACATTTCTTCCGCTGACAATCAATTTCAAAATCTTCGCCAAATCCTCCGCGGAAATAAAATTGTCATGGCCCTGCCGTCTGGCTTCGCTATCCATCATATGACGTCCAAGGTGCGCATCTTTCAGGCCTAACCTCTTGATTGTCGCGTTGATATTCTCCATCCCTAAGAAATCAATCAGTATATTCGTCGCTTCATTATCACTAAGGATAATCATCAGCGTGCACAATTCCTCAAGTGTAAATATATGACCCGGGTTCAATTCCTTAAGAATGCCATCGCCGCCCGTTCGGTGTTTTTCGGTTATCGTAATCGTATCCGTCAGCGAAAAATCCCCTACGGCCGCCCGATTAAACAGCTCCGACATAATCGCCAGCTTGATCGTGCTCGCCGATGGAAAGACACGCTCCGTGTTAATCGCAACGGCTCTATCGCCGTCGAGTGTTTCCACCACGACGGCGACATTGCCAGTTTGTGTCTTCAAAAATTCTTGAATTTTTCCTTGCAGCGCCATCATCTTCTAACCGAGAATGAAGGACATGATTACTACAAGAACCAGCGAGAAGGCCACAACCGTCAGGCCATATTTCACCAGGCTTTTGACATCCTTCGAACGGGCAAGTCCCATCTGACCAATCATATCGGCTTCGGGATACGCGAAGGAAGTGATCTGTCCAGAAATCAGCAGGATTAATGCCCAAAGTCCTAATGAAACACCAAGGTTATCAACAATCCCACGGAACATACCGTCCAGCACAATGTTATCAGCTGTCGCGGCGCCACCAATACCAAAGATACCGGTCAGTGTAGACAACAGCGCGAACACTGTTTTCCCTGCGGAGTTAATGATTGGGGTCAGATATTCCACCAGCTTTTCGAAACCACCCGCGGCGGCAATAAACTCGATAAACGGGTTGAAAAGCAGGAACATGATGAACAGCCACATCAGGCGAGCGGCGCCCTTAATGAATGTTTCAATGAGGTCACTGATTGTCAAGCCACCAAAAACACCAGTCAGAATCGCGCTGACGATGATGACCAGAATCGCATATGAAGCGCCGCCTTGAAGCGTAATACCGTAGGCAATCATCGCCACCATCGAAATTCCAAACGCGAGAGCAGCGCGTTTGGTCTCTTTTGTCGCGACATATTCCTCGTCCGGAAGCTCAACGTCTTCGTACTTGTAGACTCCCAGCGTTTTCTTCTGTGTGTAAAGCGCGAAGAAGAAAGTTACCAGGTATACGACCAGAGCAAGCGGAATGCCAGCGCTGTAGAGATAGGTGCCATAATCTAGCCCAGTGAGTTCCATGATCGTCACCACTTGCGGGGTGTATGGGCCAAGGAACATGCCGGTCAAGCCAGCGCCGAGAAAAACGGTTGCCACAACTGATGGGGTGATGCCTACTGCCGCGACCAGAGGAATAATAATCGGCGCGATAATTGCATTTGCCCCAGCCAGCGTACCCAACAGGGTGACGAGAATCGTCGAGCTGAACATGGTGGTGAGAATAGCTCGCTTTTCGGTTTTGACACCGATGCGATTGGTGAGTCCGCGAACCAGATATTCTGCTACGCCAGTTTTTTGGAGAATGGCGCCAAGGCCCGCCCCAAGCATGATGATCAAACCGATCATGCCCAGGAACGATCCAAGAGAATCTCTGATGACGCCTCCCAGAGAGGCAAAGGGTTGTTTAGTCAATATGGCGCTCAGAACAACACAAATAAAGACATTGAATACAGGGTGCAATTCTGTAAACGACAAAATGACATACAAAATTAATGGAATTAAAGCAAAAATTGGGTTCAGGTTAAAAATCATAGGAATCCTCTTCTTTTGTATTGATCTCCTGCTTGTGTGCAGCGAGAACCTAAAATTGGTGAGTCTAAAAGCTTAAATTCCCAATGTCACATCCAGTTGACTCTGGTTCCTCAAGCCATCGCGTGGATTAACCGTCAGCGACATTTAAATTAGCCCTATTATAACAGAAATATCAAAATAATACAGTATTTGAAATATTTGTGTATTGAAATATTTAGCCGAATTTGCTCTCAGTTATTTCGTTAATCTAAGCAAATAACAAAAGTAGGCTCCCCAGTCTTCCTTTCCAATGAAAAAAACGGACTTATAACAACTATTGACGGATTGCCGTCGCAAAAACCCGTCTGAACCTCAGGATAGTCACATCTAAATAAGCGATATTACCTGAACGAAATGCCATTGATCAGGTTTTATCTAATCAAGTTTTTGTTTGCTCAGAGATTATGATTTCACCGGTCACTTTATATAACTCTGTGCGCATTTAGAGCACCACTCCCTTCTAAGGTAATCGTAAACGAGGCCTCTCCCGGGGAAGCTGGCGAGCGCAGTGGGACTAAAGAGGGTGTTTCGATGTTCTGCGAAAGCCTACACCGACAATAATATTTGTTGGGTTACGCTCCAGAGGATAGAGATCAGATGATATATGTGGTCGCTCCACCCAACCTGCCTGCGGTGGTTCATGTAGGTCGGGTAAAACCCGACAAAACTTAGGCAAGTCTGAAGAGGATGATTCAATATATTTGCTGAACTTCTCATCATCTTAGTAGGGGCGAGGCCCACCCCACTCCATTACCAACGTAGAGGCCCTATTCAATGCAAAGCAACCGCTTCTTTTTTAGGAAAACCTGCGAAAATAATTGGCAAAATCCCTTATGCAGGTAAAAAATCTATAAACAAAAGGGGCTGTCTCAAAAGTATAGGGACAGCCCTCTTCTAACTCATTACGCTTATGATTTACCGCGCATGCGCGGGTCGAGCACATCGCGCATCGCGTCGCCGATCAGGTTCCACCCCATCACAAACAACACCAGTGTCAGGCCCGGCCAGACTACGATGTACCAATAACGGTCAAGGCTGGTGATCCAGTTGCGGGCAAAGCTCAAAATCTGTCCCCAGTCCGCATATCCTTCCTGTGTGCCGATGCCCAGGAAGGAAAGCGCCGCGAAGCTCAAGACCACGTCTCCAATCCCCAGACTGGCCAACACCAGCGTTGGGAAGATCGCATTAGGCAGAATATGTTTGAACAGGATCCGGCTATTCTTGACGCCCGAGACCTTGGCAGCTAACACGAAATCGCGTTCCTTAATAGACAGAATGTCCGACCGGATAATGCGCGCGTAACCCATCCAGCCAAACGAGATCATCGCGATCAACGGCGGCAGGATACTCTTGCCCAGCACAGGTGTCAAGACCGACGTCAGAATCAAAGCCATCATGATATACGGCAGCGTCATAAAGATGTCCACAAAACGCATGATGATATTGTCGGTCAGTCCGCCATAATAAGCCGCGATCGACCCAACAATCACGCCAATCAGTACGGTTGCCACCACCACGATGAAGCCGGTTTTGAAGGCAGTGCGAGTGCCCCAAATGATGCCGTAGAAAATATCATACTGACCCTGGGCTGTGCCAAGAATGTGCACCCACTTGTCCTTGCCAGTAACGGCTTTATACCAGAATGGAATTTCAGGTTTGTTGCGCTTCCACTCTGCGCCCATTGGTTTTGGTTCGCCGCTGAAACCATCGCGAGGCATCTTATAGGGATCCCTACCCACCGGTGGAATGATTACCGGAGCAAAAATCGCTACCATCAGAAAGATGAATACCAAAATGAAACCAATGATCGAAGCCGGTGTTTTCACCAAACCGCGGAGAATTCGATAGTTTTCAGGCCCAAGCCAGCGCTCGAGTCTGGTGATCTTGCGATCAGAGTGTGCCTCTTCGAGCATAAAGTTGTCGCCCGAAGGCGCCTCCATCGACTCCCGATTGACTTCTTGGTCGGCAATAATCTTGTCTTCAGTCATCCATAACTCCTTATGAGAGGCGCACGCGCGGGTCAATCACCGCGTACATCACGTCAACAATCAGGTTCGAAATAATCAGAATAAAACCGCTGAAGATGGCCATACCGATGGTCGTAACCACATCCAGGTTGGCTGCTGCGTCCGCGGTTGCCTTGCCAATGCCGGGGTAGTTGAACACGGTTTCAGTGATAATCACACCGCCCAACAGTCCAACCACGCTCATCCCCGCCATGGTCACAATCGGCAGCATCGCGTTCGGCCTTGCGTGCTGGTTAATTACCACCCCTTCGGTCAAACCCTTCGCGCGAGCTGTGGTCACATAGTCCATGCGCAAGGTTTCCAGCATGGACGAGCGCATCACGCGCACGTACGTCGCCCAGTTGATATACGAGAGAGTCAATATCGGCAGGATCATATGCCTGAGCGCGTCCCAGAAGATATCAAAACGCCCGTTCAGGAGCGAATCTATCGTCAGCAGCTTGGTATAGTTGACAAACTGCGGTGATCGAACCACCTGGTTCGCCCAGTCAGACATCTTGCCAGGCATAAACCAGCCCAGCTTGGCATAGAACAGAATTAAGACCAACAAACCAAACACAAAAGTCGGAAAAGATGTCCCCACGATGCTGAACATTCTTGCCAGCTGATCTACCCAGGTGTTCTGATACACCGCCGCTTTGATGCCTAACCAGATGCCAATCGAAAGCATCGGCACCACCGTCCACAACGCCAGTTCTACCGTATTTGGGAAGCGCGTGCGGATGATATCAATGACTGGCTGTGAGGCGCTGCGCGAGTAGCCGAAGTCACCATATAAAACCCCGCCCTCACGATGTCCAGTTACCGGGTCTTTAACACCTGTCAACCAGCGCCAGTACTGTTCATGAAAAGGTCGGTCAAGCGCGTATTTTTTTATAATACCGTCCACCTGCCGGTCGTTCTTGGGAAAATCTTTGACGTAAAGCGCCGAACGTTCAATCGGTCCGAGTAGTTGCAGCATACCCATGATGATGACGGATACCCCGAACAAAATCACTGGGACGAGCAACAATCGCCTGATAATGTAATTGGTCATACCTTATCCTCTCGCTTGAGTTGTGCCTTTCGGTATATGCTCATCAAGAGCGCATACCGCAAGACACAACCCCACTCCTGCGGGAGCTTGAAAGCTCCCGCAGGTAAAGGGCTAAAACTTCAGATCTTACTCGATCAGGAAGTTGAAGATAATCACATCCTGCGTAAGACCCGGGCGTCCAAACAGCAGGCGCAGCGGGCGATCATTGGGGGTATCGCAGATTTCAAAGCGATCGATGCCCAACTTGCCAGTGTCAATCTTGCAGACCGGTTTCGGATCATCATAGGTATTGGTCTCAGCATTGTAGACCTTGATTTCGCTCACCAGCGGATCGACCTGGGCGCGTTGTTCGGCTGGCACAGCAGCGAAGTCAGCGTCACCAGCCTGGAGCATGGCAAAGCGAGTACCAAACTCGGGGATGACCTTCAAAACGACGCGGTCAACCTTGGCGGGATCTCCCCAGTAATCAGCGAACTTGGTCATGACAATTTCCTGACCAGGGGTCCAGTGATCAAGCTGGAAGGCGCCGGTGCCATTGGTGATCGGGGTGAAGGGGTTCTCAGAGTCGGGCATTGAGTAGAAATTCTGCCAAGTATCGCAGCTATCATCCCAACCGCCGTTCTCAATGACCCATTCCTTGTCCATAATGCTGCCCCAGTTGTTGGCAATCGTGGGCAGGAAAGGACCCCAGGATTGGGCAAGTTTCATGGTGACAGTGTTATTTGCTTCGTCAATGGTGAACTTCGACTTGACGTCCTCACAGACCTGCTTGAGCAGGGCGGGATCGTTGGCCATCAAAGCTTCGCGGTCATCAGCGGAAGCGCCATCATCGACGAGCATGGAGATGTCATCCTTACCAACGCCAAAGAAAGGCTCTGAAATCATCCACTGCGGGGTGGAATAGCCGCCCTGCAGCAGGCCGCGCACGAAGGAGTAGACCACGTCTGACGGGGTCAGGTCGCCACCCTGGTGGAACTTGACGCCCTCGCGAATCTTGAAGGTCCATTCGGTGCCGTCCTCAGAAACTGAATATTCTTCAGCCAGCTGGGGAACAAATTCATCGGTCTTCTCGCCATCATAGAAGACCAGGGTCTCATAGATATTCTGCAGCACTTCACCGGAAGCGGTGTCATAGCAGGCAGCAGGGTCAAGGGTCAACGCATCACCGATATTAGCGGTGGTGATGGTTGTGGGATCCTTGGCATCTGCGGTCTTGCCAATCGTGCGATAGTAGATGCTGGAGAAGATCGGGTTCATGATGCGGCCGGTCGTCCACTTCTGCTCGTAACCATGGGAAGTGGCGAGCGCCACGGGAACGCCGGGAACTTCATCATAGTAGAGTTGATTGAAGCGCTGATAAACCTCATGGCGGGCAGCAGGATCAACCAGTGAAACACCTTCGTCCAGGAGAGCTTTGAACTGATCTTTGAGGTCCTGGGGCATATTCTGGCGGGCGCCATAAGTACCGGTCGTATAGGGCTGATACCAGTTGTGGGCATCGTGGATATCTTCCAGCCAACCGCCGGTCATGATCGGGATTTTGTGAGCGCGCTGAGCGGTCAGATAAGCCGGCCACGGAAGACCCAAAACTTCGATCACGAATTTTTCATTGACTTCAGCTAAATTCGCCTGAAGGATTTCAGCATAGATCTGGCGGGTGGTATTGCCAGTGTTGTACAGCATCTGCAGACGGAAGCCCATCTCCCAGATATCATCGGGGTCCTCACCAGCGGGAACACCATCGCCATCGACGTCAGCCAGTTGGAACTCTTCGGCTGCCTTCTCGAGATCCATCTCGTAATGGGGAGCGTCAGGGTCATAACCGGGCATGCCAACCAGTGACAGCACATATGACGGAATGGCCTCGCCCATATAGACTTCGTCAATCACGGTCTGGGCATCAAAGGCATACGCAAACCCTTTACGCACGTGCGGATCAGCGAAGAAGGTCGGGGGAACGCCATTACCATCCAGCTTGTTTGAACCGATATAGGGGTTCAACGCCGCTGGTTCAGCGGGTGCCTCAGCAGGGGCTTCGGCGGGGGTTTCAGCAGGTGCCTCAGCAGGTGCCTCAGCGGGCGCCTCAGTCGCAACTGGCGCTTCGACAGCGGGTTGGCAAGCAGCCAATGCCATGCCGGCAACTAAGACTACTGCAACTAACAAATACAACTTACGCATAGTTTTCTCCTCCTTGAGAAATGAAATTTGGTTTGACGAAAATGACTTTTACAATCACTTTGAATCCTTTGATATGCACCTCCTAAACCATTGCTAAGCTTTGAAACATGCCACAAAGTGGCCGGAAGTAATTTCACGAAATTCTGGACGCTCTTCAGCGCAGTGCGCATCCGCGATAGGGCAGCGTGTGCGAAACCGACAGCCAGAAGGTGGATTAGCTGGCGAAGGCACGTCCCCTTCCAAAACAATGCGTTTGCGCGTCTCATAGTACACCGGGTCAGCCACCGGAATCGCTGAAAGCAACGCTTTGGTATAGGGA
>Ga0123335_1003276_pt1 | contig 22801 bp, 18 predicted proteins | sample BiotimSIPDNA_2_FD_89707 | JGI IMG/M metagenome (GOLD analysis project Ga0123335, IMG submission 89707) | Anaerobic biogas reactor microbial communites from Washington, USA - Biogas_R2 time_0 SIP DNA | ecosystem: Engineered > Bioreactor > Anaerobic > Unclassified | place: Washington, USA...
AAATCACTATCATCCCATAGAAATGTAGAGAATATTGCTCGATAGAGGCATTTTTTGACAAATTACTATAGCCACAAGTAAATATTTTATACATCGAATTAAAAATCGCCTTATTTTATAGGCCTTTGCTATGGGATGGTAGTGAAAAAAAATCATTTTGTCCCATGTATCCCACCACTTCAGAATAACAGTAAACCATCAATTTTTAATATTGTTTTCTCTGCATCAGGAATCAGAGCACCTATTTCATTATTTTTTTGTATTTTTCCTTTTGCGAGCACAGTCTTATGTCTATTAGATATGATAGAAAATTCACGTGTTTCTTCAAAATCATCAACTGTTCTGTTTTCAACATTGATTATAGTTCGTGAATAAGGCACCCACACGTAACTGTATCTCAATCCATTGACATAATCAAATGCACGAGCACCTTTTTTTTCTATCTCTTCATCTCCCTGCGTATCATCACACTGCGGAATCGCAAGCTCAATACCCGTTTCAAGAATATCCGGGTTATCACCAATAACATCTTTATTTATCTCATAGAGATACTTCCACGAATTGATACCGTAGTCAACGGCTATACTCCCCAGATCTTCTCCATTTTCAACCGTATGAGTCTTCTCAAATTTCTTCGGAAACGGGCGTGATACCAGATGCTTCACAAACGCTATCCACACTTCATCATCAAAAGCACCCTTTTCCTCAACTTCATAGCCCAGAAGTTTTAACCCTTTTCTTAAGTTCGTAATATTTATTTTGTGCTCTTCATCTTCAAAGCGATCCGGGTGATCATTTATATCCTTAATCTTTGAATCCTCCATGCCGTAAAGAAGCATGAACCGTGTGGGCATAAGATTGGGATCATTATCCGGGTTGGTGTCTTCACCGTTAACATAGGCTTTTGCGATCTCTGTCAGTTTTCCGTAATCAAGATGTGACGCGAAATGGCGGGCAGCTTCATAACCCTCATTTTTTTCTACACTTTTGAGCACTTCTACTATATCAGAAATTGTAAGCTCCTTGTATTTATCCTGATTAGTTTCTCCTGTATATCCGCTTTCAGCCAGAGACTTTGCCACCTGGTCAACAACCGCTTTTGTCTGATCTTTTGTCATATTTTTTGCAGCGTTTGCAATGATACGCTGAATCTCGATAGGAAACGTTTCTGTCCCTTCAACCGGTTCGATACTTTCTGCACTATCTCCTGATGCGGACTTTGCGTCTTTACCGCTTCCACCACCGCCGCCTCCACCACCTCCGCCGCTTTGTCCAAAAAGAACAGTGGGACATCCGGGAGGAAGAATCGTAGCGGGTGGCCCAACACAAACTGCCATATCACCAACACAGGCTGCTGGTTTACCTCCGATAAGAACTGTTGGCGGAACCGGGCCCACAAGCGGACCGCCAACATGGGGAATAGGTGGAACACCCGGTGTAACCATAGGGCACACATGCATGTCTCCCATTGTAGCTGCTGGCATACCGCCTATAAGAACTGTAGGTACCCCAGGACCAGTGATTACTCCGCCGTGTGATGTTATATCTCCAACTCTGGCTGCGGGTTTTCCCATGGTTTCTGTCCTTTTTTACTGTTAAGTAATATTGTTTAAATGCTTTTTTGTAATGATATTAAAGAATATAATAATGTTTCCAATGCCCAAATGTGACAGTCATCACATTTGGGCATTTTTTTTTGAAAATTAACAGGAAAATTGAAGCTGTTATGATTTTCCTGTTAAATTGAAATGTAGTTAAGAGGGGTGAATTCAGGATAGATACGAACCCCGTGTTCCGAGTGTCAACCACTATTGGAGACAGGAAAAAGAGAAGCAGTATTGGAATTTTTTTTTTCGGGGTTGGAATTCGGTATCGGAATCGGAATCGAATCAACCGAAACAGAGGATAAAGAATCGATACCAACCCCGAGCTCCGAGTCCCGACCCCGATTGGGGATTATTATCTTGAAGATTCATTCAGGGTATTTTGTGTTGTCGATAGAAAAATAATTTGAGGAACAGTGCACAATAATTAAATTGGATCTCCTGCTGCGATTGCATTTTCTTTCTGTTTTAGAATGTATTCTTTCATTCTAACAAGAACTTTCTGTGCTGCTGAAGATGTGCATCCAGCAAAATCTTCAGATTTAGCCTCACCTGCCAACAAGCTGATACGTTCGTCGCTCTTTCCTTCAAAAGACCCGGACATGATTACACCTTCACCCGGTTTATACAAATGTATTTTAGTATTGAGATTCAAGTGAGAAGTCTTTATCGAAATTATCGCACTGCTGGAATCATACCCCATCTGATTTTCAATCAGGAGAAGTAACTCAACTCCAAAAATTGCAGCCACACTATCCAGCTTTTTTTTATCATAAACAGATATATAATTAATTTCCTCCGGGGACATTTGATCAGAACCTGGTGCTACATCCTTACCCATAATCATTTTCGGTTTGTGCTTTGTTAACTCCTGATATTTTTCATTAGAAGTTACCTCATCAAAATCTACAAATGGAACATTAAGAAAAACATCACCAATCTCATCACGAAATTTTGTCCACAAGACATCCAGTGATTCCTCGTGACCAGAATAATATTTTTTTGACTTCTGCAACAAACCGGGCCCACGGTCTTTCTCCTGGCCGGTACCAACTATTGACCTGTTCATAGAAAAACTCACCAGTGCGATTTTTCCGTGATCCTCAATATTGACATATTTGGGTGGTGGTAAAGAGCAGCTTAGAAGAGCGGTGAAAACCACTGCAGCTCCAAAATATGATTTCGCATTTTGGGGTTTCATTGTAACTCCTTCTTTAATGTGAATAGTAAATATTCCATAAAAGATAAAAAAATAAATGCATGAAAATTCAAGATTACTTCAATTGGTGATTTGCCTGTAATCCCCGTCTCTTTTTGGAATAGCCATACCGATATACACACGATATTCGATTGTACTTTTTAACTACAGCATCAATCAGAGCATTTAGTTTCATTCATACAAATAATATATTATTATACCTGTTAACCTGCAAGAAGAACTGAGCTTATTTGCACAAATTGTCATAAGATCACATTAGTTCTCGATACAAGTTAATTATTTTTAGGCTGGTTTAAACATTCAAACGATTTATTCTATTTCCCTGTATTGGATTTCATAGGAATAACCCTGCTCAGTCAGAAACAACTGTCGTTTCATTGCAAAATCAAGTTCCCTGGATTCTCTGGTAACGATCGAGTAAAAAACAGCCTGTTCCTGCTTTTTTTTCGGGCGCAGGATTCTACCCAGACGTTGAGCTTCCTCCTGTCTGGAACCAAATGAACCTGAAACCTGAATCGCAACATTTGCATCGGGAAGATCTACGGCAAAGTTTCCAACTTTTGATAAGACAAGAAGTTTCAGTTTTCCGGTTCTGAAATCATTATACAGTTGATCCCGTTTTTTATTTGAAGTTGCTCCTGTAATTACAGAAGCATTAAACTCTTTTGAAAGCGACTCTAGTTGTGAGAGATACTGACCAATAACAAGAACCTGATCATTTTTATGTTTTTCGAGCAGTTCTTTTACGACTGCTGTTTTTGAAGGATTCTCGTAGGCAAACCTGATCTGTTTATTGGGTGTTAATGTCAGATATCTCATTTTCTCCTGTTGCGGAAGATCTACCCTTATCTCTATACACCTTGCAGCAGCAATCCATCCCTGACGTTCCAGATCTTTCCAGGGGATATCAAATTTTTTCGGCCCTATCAATGTAAACACATCAGCCTCATGCCCATCTTCACGTATAAGAGTAGCGGTTAGCCCCAGCCTTCTTCGGGCCTGCAAATCAGCAGTAAATTTAAAAACAGGAGCCGGCAAAAGATGCACTTCATCATAAATAATCAAACCCCAGTTTTCAGAATTGAAAATATCATAATGAATAAATGGCCCATTTTTATTTTTCCTGAATGTGATTATTTGATATGTGGCCAGAGTTACAGGCTTGATCTCCTTGGATTCACCGCTATACTCTCCAATATCCGATTCCTTCAAGTCAGTCTTGTCAAGTATCTCTCTTTTCCACTGTCTGGCAGCAGTTACGTTTGTAACAAGTATCAGGGTTTTCCTCTTAAGCAAACTCATAACATAGATACCAACAATCGTTTTCCCAGCCCCACATGGCAGCACCACAACCCCGCTTCCACCAGGTGACTCAAGATTACCAATAAAGTTTTCTGCTGCAAGCCGCTGATATTCCCTGACTTTAAATTCCTCACCCCTTGCAGTCTGTTTTCGCAGCTCTATTGGATACGGTTCGCCATCAACATACCCGGCCTTGTCGTGAGCCGGGTAGCCAATCGAAATCAAAACCTGCTTTATCAAGCCTCTGTATTTACGGGAAACCAGTACCGTATTATCATCAATAGTGCGATCAACCAATGGACTAAGCTGTGGGTGAAGAGTTAAATGATGCAACAGGGAGGTATCGCTGGAACGTAAAACAAGACCAACCGGGTCACTCTCAAGTGAAATCTTGCCAAAACGCCCTATAAGCTCAATAATATCTTCTGCTACATTCCCAGGAAGAGGATATTTTGAAAACCTGGAAAGTCTATCAATAACCTGCTGAGCAGTTATACCCAATGAAGCAGCATTCCATAACGAAAGTGGCGTTATAGAATAGGTATGAATGTATTCGGGGCTTTTATCAAGATGAGCAAACAAACTTATCGCATTACGCGCTTCAGCAAAAAGAGGATTATTCACCTCCAGAAGTATCGTACTGTTACTTTGAATTATTAATGGATTTTGAGGATTGTACATTTTTTACTCTGACTATTTTTGTTAAAATGAAAAGAGTATTTACTTATAATTTTTTCCGGAGTTGTCCGGTTTAATTGAAATTTCAATTTAAAGCTCAAATACCTGCATTTTTTTATGCATCATTGAAGTATTCCATTCTGCTACGAAAAAACCTCAATATTACGGTGATATCCGGACTAATTTATTATCGCAAAAAACCCGGCAATCAAAAGAATAATTTTTCGCTATTTGTGCACCTGTGCTCAATGAAAACCTCCCCCTTTATAGTTCCTAACTTGTTCTTAGTCATAAACATCCAGTTTTGCCAGATATTTCTGATATATTCTGAAAGTCGAATCAGAACCGTTAAAATAATATATAGGACACTGATTTGACCTGACAGGTTGCCCTGACTTAATTTATGGGCTTGTGTTTTTATGATTTTTAGAATGATTCGCGAGATTATTTTGCGCAGGATCTGTTAGTTTTTTTTAATTCAGGTGGTAGCATGTCCAATGCAGTGATAGTTGGATCTCAATGGGGAGATGAAGGAAAAGCAAAGGTAATAGATTACCTTACTAAACGCTCAGATATTATTATCCGTTTCCAGGGTGGTGCAAATGCTGGCCATACTGTTATAGCAGAAGGGCAGAAGTTTGTATTTCACATGGTACCATCCGGGATTATGTACAAAGATAAAATCTGTATCATAGCCAATGGAGTAGTCTTTGATGCCGAACAATTTCTGAAAGAAATAGATGAACTCAAAACACAGGGAATTTCCATTGATAATCGTCTTTTTATTTCAGAAACAGCCCACCTGGTGCTTCCTTACCATAAAGCACAAGACAACGCTGCAGAAAATCTGATGGGAACCGGTAAAATAGGAACCACCGGAAGAGGAATCGGACCGGCTTACGCAGATAAAGCTGCAAGAAACGGTATTCGGGTTGCAGATCTGGTCGATTGGGATCTGTTTACCAAAAAATTTGAAGCAAATCTGGAACAGAAAAAAAGATTAATCGAATCTGTTTATCAATCTGAATTATCTCTCGATAAAGATGCAATACTCAACCATTATAAATCCATCAGAAACCGATTACTACCCTTTATTACAGATACCGGATATTACCTCTTTAAAGAATCCCGGAAAGGAAAAAAATTACTGTTTGAGGGTGCACAAGGAACATTCCTTGATATTGATCATGGAACCTATCCATTCGTAACTTCTTCAAGTACAGTCTCTGGTTGTGCTGCAAGCGGATGCGGAATCGGACCATCATCAATTGATTATGTAATTGGAATAGTAAAGACCTACACCACCAGAGTAGGTAACGGACCCTTTCCAACAGAACTGAACGACTCAATTGGGAAACAGCTTCAGGATGAAGGGGGCGAATTTGGTGCTACAACCGGAAGGCCGCGCAGATGCGGCTGGTTTGACAGCGTAATGATCAGAAAAGCCGTACAAGTAAACGGATTAAACCGTTTTGCACTAACAAAGCTTGATGTACTTAACAAACTTGACGAGATAAAAATATGCACACACTATGAAATTGATGGGAAAAAAGTTGACCAATTCCCATCCAGAATTTCTATGCTGGAAAAAGCAGTTCCTGTTTATGAATCTATGGAAGGCTGGAATTGTGATATCTCAGAGTGCAAAATTTTTAACGACCTTCCTTCAAAAGCACACGTTTACATAAAAAGAATCCAGGAACTTTGTTATAATGTCCCAGTGCTTATTGTATCAATCGGACCCGACAGAAATCAGACTATAGAGGTAAATCCCCTCTGAAAGAATTATCTGAATCGAAAACCACAACCAGGGGCTTGGCCAGACGTAACAGACAAGCCTCGAAAACGAAGGCAAGAACCAGAGGTAATTTCATCAAGGATTCTTATTTGGTGGATAATGGATATAATCTATTGGTGATAAATATTGCTTACTGACCTGGATTTTGCATACCGATATAGCTCCATAAAAATCGTATTCTCTTATAAATATGAATTTTCAAACAGCCCCAAAACCTTTTATGCAACTGTACACGAAAAAAGACACGCGTAAAGCGATCGTTACTATTTGGGTTAAATATCGAAATGTTTCTTTCGTATTTATTCGAAATGCGAAATAAAAGAAATGAATTATCGCAGCAAGCAAACAGTTAAACTATATGAAGAAAGATTAAAAATATGATAAAGGTTGAAGTAGCAAATACATTTCTGGTTAATATGGGAAAAGAGTTCATAATTCTGTTACGTGGTGCAGATGATGACAGGTCTTTACCTATATCAATAGGTCAACTTGAAGCACAATCTATTGCGATTCAACTTAATCAGATACCATTTCCACGACCACTTACACATGATTTGTTCAAAAATGTGCTCGAAAAACTGGATTGTAAACTTGTTCGTACAGAAATATGCGCCCTTGTTGATGAAACATTCTATGCACGACTTGTACTTCAATTCAATAACAAACTACTGGAAATAGATTCACGTCCAAGCGATGCAATTGCAATAGCTCTACGTCTTTCTTCTCCTATATATGTGGATGAAGACGTTATGGATAAAGCCGGTGTTGTTATTCCAGATGAATCCAGTATTGAAGAAGACACAAAAGATGAAGATACAAAAGCAGAAGAGATAGAACTTACTCCACTGGAAGCACATAAAAGGCAATTGAAAAAAGCTATCAACGAGGAAAGATATGAGGATGCAGCAAAAATCCGGGATGAAATTGCCAAAATGACAAAATCCAATTAAACCAGAAGCAGCTTTTTCAGGTGGTCTTTCAGATGTGGTAATTTCCTTACAGAGTTGATAACAGTTCAATACAGCCGAAGTCTGCATTTTCCAACAAACTAGAAACGACCCTGTGAATTGCTCCAAAATCACTCCTGATCTGGATTCATCCGGTTCAAAATAAATCCTGCTGAATAGATCTGAATTTTTATTACCAGATTCAGAGTCAGATTTTTATTTTCATCGGGAATTAATTTCTGGTTTCTGCGGATCTGATCCTGATAAAACTACTTTGCACAAAAAAATCGTAACATGCCATTTTTATTCTGGACAGGATAGAAGATGTACATACAGTATTTCAATTTTCAAGCTTCGGTCAATGGCACTTTTTTCATAACATAATGAACCCAAAAAAGAAAAAAAGGAATCGTAAATTATCGACTATTATCAACTTTTAAGGTTAGAATAATATATTTTCTATTATTGCTAGTACAAAATTATCCTGTGCTTGGCATAATTAATATTACTTAGTCGGATTTAAAATGGATAATATCGTTATATACATCAAAGTATCTTAAAATAAATCTCTATCACAGGACAGTTGTGCAATGTTTCGACGGTTTTTAAATGGGAAAATTCGTGATATCAGAATTACCAATGTTGACCTTGAGTATGAAGGAAGTATAACATTAGATGAAGAATATATGGAAAAAGCAGGTATTCTTCCCAACGAGGAAGTACATGTTTTGAATGTAGATACAGGTACCAGACTGATCACATATAGTATTAAGGGAAAACGTGGTTCAGGAATTGTTGCTTTAAACGGGCCTGCGGCACGCCTGGGAATGGTTGGAGACCGGATCATGGTCCTTTCTTATGCTTTGCTGGGTCCTGAAGACATTCCAGATCATAAACCTAAAATTGTTTCTATCAACCGGGGAAATAGATAACTTTCATTTTTGGCATGAAAAATTTTTTCACTTTGCTGATTATCTTTTCCATTATGGCTGTTTCCATAATCATTGGTGAATCAGTAAACAAAACAATAAAACCTCAAAACCATTTTGATTCAGTTTCTGTTCCTTATATTGGAAGTATTGAGGTACTCAATGGCTGTGGAATTAACGGAGCTGCAAATAAAGTAGCCGATTACCTGAGAAGAGCCAATTTTGATGTTAAAAATGTAGATAATGCAGAAAACTGGAACTACCCTTTCACACTCGTGGTTTCACGGAAAACCGATACAACCATAGCAAGCCAGATTGCCAAAGTTTTAAAAACCGATAAGATGGTTATAATCAGAAATAATGAAAATTCATATGATGTCACAGTATACACAGGACCCGATTTTGGAGAAAGAATTCAGTGAATAAAAAATACAACAATCCATTAAAAGGCGATCAACTCGTTAAATCAATTATCAAAAGTGCCCAGGAACAGCTTGCCGAACATATTACAGTTATCGATCTAAGAGAACTTTCAGGTGTTGCAGACTTTTTTATTGTCTGCCAAAGTGATAACATCGTACATAACCGTGCGGTCTCCGACGGAATTGTTGAATCCCTTAAGACACAGGGCACAAAACCATGGCTTGTTGAAGGTGAAGATGAAGGCAGGTGGATACTGATAGATTTTTCAGATGTGATAGTTCATGTCATGCTGCCAGACATTAGAGAATATTACAAACTTGAAGAACTATGGACTGAGGGAAAGATTTATACGGTCGATTGATCCGGACCTCTTGAATGAATGTTTACCATTACTTTCGTACATCATTATACGATGCGATCTCTTTGGTTTACTCGCACCTGCAACTAAAACAATATCCAATAATTTTTAAACTTACAAAACAGCAATATGGAGACCTTTGTACACCGATCGCCAGACAAATTGCTTTTAATGAAAATTTTTCTCATACAGAGGTGGCAAAAAACATTCTCCACACACTGAAAGAAAGTCCTGTTACCGGAAGCACCCCAAAACCTGCACAAAGCAATATACAGAACGGGTTTATCAATTTCAGATTAAACAGATCATTTCTGAATTTCAAAACGGTTTCAGTATGTTCAAAAAAAGTATCACATCTTGACAATAACCAATACTCCCGGATTTATTCTGAATATCCTGAGCTGAAGAAAGCTTACAAGCAGCTTGTTTCATCATCAGAAATTATTGAAGAGATAGAAAAGGCCGATCCTGGGAATTTAATATATAATGAAGAAGTTTTTTTGATGAGAGAAATTGCACTTGCAGAACCGCAGGAGATTATTTCAGGAAATGGTTTAAGATATTTTTTCACGAGATTATGCCTGACTTTTAACCGGTTTTATCATACCTGTCCTTTATATACACCAGACATCAAACAAACCCGTGCCCGTTTTTTATTAATGAAAGCCTTTTACAATCGCATGATTTTCCTTTGGGAAAAAGGAACTGTATTCAACGATTTTTAAAATGCTCAGCCAGATTGCTCAGTTGTCCCTTGGTAGGGCGCACCTTTGGAGCTTTATTTCCAAGCCCTTTCATAGACAGAGAGATCCGTCGTTTTTTTACATCCACCTTCAGGATTTTAACATCAACCTTGTCGTTAACAGCTACAACCTGTTCCGGATTTTCGACATATTCATCTGCCAACTGACTGATATGAATAAGTCCATCACAAACAGCATTTATATTAACGAACACACCAAATGGAGTAATATTGGTAACAGTTCCGGAAACGATTGCCCCTTCTTGAACTTCAGCAAGCTTAAGTTTCCTTTTAACCTTTGGCACTGTCTGTGTTAAATATTTCGCACCTGCTTTTAAATGTGCAATGATTTTTTTATCGAGAAAGAGCTTTTTTGTGATATCATCTGTATTGAAAGAACGCAGGATGTCCGGATCCCGCACAATTGTATCAACAGAAACTGCCAACTGTTCACTTATTTCAAAGATCCATGTATAGAAATCTGGATGTAGTAATGTACGGTCCAGCAAACTAACTGAATCAGGAATAATTAAATAACCAGACATGTTTCTAAAGATGATTTCTGTCATTCCGGTAATTTTCAAAAGATCATTTTTTGTATTTATCATTTTTTCTGAATTCTTGATTTCTCTGGCAATACTTTCCGGAATTATTTCTGCTTGAACAAGAGCCGAATCCAGAACGGTCTTGATCTGCACACCCTCGTAGAGTTTAGTCTGAATTATTATTCTATGGACTATTTGCAGAAACTTTTCAGCAGGTAAGAGATCCTGAAAAGCATGAACTGCATAATATGAAGAACCGATTTTAGGAATCAGGGATAATGGTTTTATATATTGTAATCCGATACCATAAAGTTTTCTCTGGTTTTCATCAAGCAGTGAATCGAATTCACTTTTCATCCATTCTGATTCAGCAGGGTTTTTATCAGATTTCCCAGAAGTGAAATATTGTATCTGCGGTACTTGTTCAAAACCGGAAGTAGCCATTTTCAAAACTGATTCTGCCACTGATGCCTGGTCATTATTAACAATGATAATTGTGTCCGGCTTATGCCGGTTTAAAAACTGTTTTAATCTTTCACTGACAAATGTTTTACCTTCAGGAGGTTTCTTTTCTGTTGTTGTTCCAAGCAAATTACCTTGACCATTCAAAGCAATTAACTGAATATTTTTCCTGGGTGCAGCATTGGCAATCAAAAAAGCAGATCTGTTTATACTTTCCACCGCCTGATTTTTTTCCAGATCAGTAATTATGATCTGTTCAGCCCACTCCTGAGCTTCTTCACGAACCCTTGATTTAACATCCCTCTCTATTACAGCCTGCAAAAGCCGCATCCAGCAATCGTCTATGGTTTCGCATAAGAGATCAAACCATATAGTTGCAGGGTTTTCGATAAAATGATGTCGAAGCAACTCAGTAATCCGAAAAAGTTGAACACCCAGTTTCAACCGGATCTCTTTTTTATCCTCTGCAACCATCAATTTTAAAATTTCTTCTTTTGAAACTTCCTGGATCGGGATCTGCTTATCTGCATATTGAGTGAAATGTGAATCATTCTTTTTTTTAGGCGTTACCTCAACAAATCCATCCTCATATGCAAACTCTCTTGCCATTGCCCGAACTGTTTCATCGTATGCAAACCTTTCAGCAAGAAGATCTTTGGCACCTTTGATTACATCATCAGTAGTAACAAGTGAAGGATCTTTTCCAATATATGGTTCTGCTGCTTCTTCAACAGATCCGTTCTCTTCCTGTTTCATTATTTCATCAGCAAGAGGAGACAGTCCTTTTTTTATGGCAAGCTGTCCCTTGCTTCTTGGATTTGGCCGTAATGGAAGCAGAATATCATCAAGCTCAAACGGGTTTATTGTCAAATTAACCCGTCTTTCTAATGCAGGAGAAAGCTTTTGCGCTTTTTTTAATGCATTAATAATACGCTTTTTCTTCTTTGAAAGTTCTTCCATTCCATTAAGGAAATCAAATACCTTCCATACTATAGAGCTGGTGAGTTCATTTGCTATTTCAGGTCGATACTCAACAAGGTAGTATGGCTTATCACGCTTTTCATAAGCAGTACATAACTGCTCAGAAAGCTCCAGCGAAATGTTCCATTTTTCCGATATCTGCTTTGAAAATTCTATCATGGAGTCAAACTATTGAGGAGATTATTATTCATGTCGGATGCATCAAAAATAGAATGTGCAGATATGGGAAACAAGCAGAATCGTTATTAATTCTCAAAAAAAATTTGAAAAGCAGAACAGAAAAATCTGTTCTGTACTCAAACAGGTCTTTTTTTAACAAGAATCTTATCTTGAACTTCTTTTAGTGCTGTGTTTTTTTAAGGTTTTTTGTTTTAACCGCAGCTTTTTTAACCGCAGCTTTTTTAACCGCAGCTTTTTTAACCGTGGCTTTTTTAACCGTGGCTTTTTTATTTCCTGATTTACCCACCGCTTTCTTAACCACCTTCTTTGCAGCTTTTTTAAGAGGAGTTTTCTTTATCGGGGATTTTGAAAGCGCTATTTTCTTTGTCATTTTCCCGGCAGTTTTTTTAACCTGCTTTTTTGGCACTGCTGTTTTTTTAACAGGTTTTGCTTTTCCAGCTTTCTTTGCGGCATCTTTCCTCATAGCAGCTACTTTTTGTTTTACCACGATCACAACCTCCTTCTGAAGGGTAAAAAATGTTTCGAAACATTATGAAACTTTTTAAGCTCTGCCTCGACACCAGCATTTTACAGATTCACATTGCTGATGTGCAAGTCTCAATCATGTTTAACAACCATTTGCCGGATACAACCCTTCACAGCCTCAATTACGATTCTACAGTAGTGGTCACTTCCGCCATTCGTACTTTAAACAAGGCATAAGCCGTTCAATTGGTTATCACTATCCAGAATGTTATGAAACACAGATCAACAGTAAATCATTGATCTGTGTAAATTAATCGCGTCTGCTTTTTTGTCAACCTTTGCTGCTCTTACGTAATCAACATTTTTACTGCAGCATTGACCCTGTTACATCTATAATAATATAAATTAAACACAAACATGTCAATATTTACGGGAACCCAATATTCCCTTTCTACTACAGTCGTCCTTCATTGCAGCACCGGACCAGTTTAAGGCAGCGGGAATTTCAATCAAGTAAACTTGGTTATATTTCCAGGTTTCATAACCATCAGATAAAATTTGGAGTAACCTTTTTCGCATTTTTCTTCTTGCTAATATGATCTATTGCTTCCTGAGGATCATCAGTAACCTTTAACAACGAAAGATCTGCCGGAACAATATACTCATGCTTCAACATAGTGTCCTGAAGCCATTTTAAAAGTCCATCCCAGTAATCTTTTCCCATAAGAATCAGCGGCAAACTTGCTACTTTTTGGGTCTGAACCAGTGTTAATGTTTCAAACATTTCATCCAGTGTGCCGTAACCTCCCGGCATGATAATTACTGCTGAAGTATATTTCAAAAACATTACTTTACGACAAAAAAAGTGTCTGAAATTCAGCAACTGTTTAATATATGGGTTAGGTACCTGTTCAAACGGTAACTGAATATTCAGCCCTATTGATTTCCCGTTTTCCATGGCAGCCCCTTTATTAGCCGCTTCCATTAACCCCGGCCCACCACCTGTAATAATTCCATAACCACTTCTTGCCAGAAGCCTGGCAACATCAACAGTCATATTATAATAGTCATGTTCCTGTGGTGTTCTGGCTGAACCAAAAATTGTAACACAGGGACCAACCTGAGACAGGGTTTCAAAACCCTCAACAAACTCAGACATAATTCTGAATATTCTCCATATATCGTCATTGTTTTTCGGATATAAAGATTCTGCATCCATCTGAAAACCCCATTTCTGAATGTTTAACAATTGAAACTACTTTCTTTTTATTGTATTATTTTGGTATATTTATGTCCATAAATCAAAACCTACTAAATATAAGCCATGATTCATAAAATTTCTACAATAAGCAGTATTATTCAAAACGAACTCAATTATATACCGAATCAAATACTGACAGTTGATTCCCATGCACAAACCATGTCCCAGTGGAAGAAGTCTGCTCTTATTAAAAAATACAAAATATCAACATCACGCTACGGTATAGGCAACAAGGAAAACTCCTTTTGTACACCGCCAGGAATTCATTTCATAGTGCAAAAAATTGGTGATGATGCTCCACCGGGACGAATATTTCGCAGCCGTATAGATACAGGTGTCAATTGGCATCCCGGTATGAATGAAGAGAACCTGATCCTTACACGAATACTCCGTCTTAAAGGACTTCAAACAGGTATAAACAGTGGGCCTGGAATAGATTCATTTGAAAGATACATTTACATTCATGGCACAAACCATGAAGACCTGATTGGTACACCAATGTCACACGGCTGTATATGCATGAAAAATGATGATATAATTGAGCTTTTTGATTCTGTCAAGGAGGGAACCGTTGTCTATATTGATTAATAATAAGCATTGCAGCAAAATCCATTTTACAGGTATCTTTGGCAGCGGAATGAGTGCAATTGCTCAATACCTGCGATGGAACGGATTGGAAATATCCGGTTCAGACAGGATGTATAAAAGTAAAGATACTGAAGAAATCGCCAACAAACTTCTATATACGGGATGCAGCCTTTATCCTCAAAACGGATCTGCTGTTAGTGAAAATACTGATATTTTATGCATATCCAGCGCAATTGAAGATTCCAATCCGGATATTCTGTCTGCAAAATCGCATGGGGTTCAAATCGTACATCGCTCCGATCTCCTTTCTGCTATTGTCAGCTCAAAAAAAACTGTTGCTGTAGCCGGAACAAGCGGTAAATCAACCGTAACTGCCATGATTTTTGAATTCATGACCCATTGCGGACTGGATCCTTCATTAATAAGCGGCGCGAATTTACTCAGCCTCGAAAAAAAAGGGTTTATCGGAAATGCGTATAAGGGAAATTCCCGGTATCTGATTATTGAAGCTGATGAAAGCGACGGCTCACTTATTAAATACAAACCGTTTATCAGCCTGTTTCTAAACGTATCCAAAGATCATAAAACAGTCCCCGAAGTTGTTTCGCTCTTTGACAAACTTGCAAATCAGTCTGTAGTTTCAATCGTAAATGCAGATGACCCGAATCTGACCGATATTAAAAAAACTTTAACTTTCAGTCTGAATACTGAGGCAGACTGGACTCCACAACAAATAGATTCCGATCCTCTTTCATTTCAATTTATTCATAACAGCTCCCATTTCGTTCTGCCACTGCCAGGATTACATAATTTATCAAACTGCGCTGCTGCACTATGTACATGTGAATATCTGTCGTGTAATGAACAGAAACTTGAAGAAGCAGTAAAGAGTTTTCAGGGCGTTACACGTCGTTTTTCAATTAACAAAACAAAACAGGGAATTACAGTAATTGATGATTTTGCACATAACCCTGAAAAAATAAAAGCGGCAATCAACGCTGCACGGCGTATTTCCAACAAACTGTTCGTAATCTACCAGCCGCATGGTTATGGACCTACCCGCTTTCTTAAAAATGAATACATAGAAGTGTTTCAGAAATCTCTAACCGACTCAGACTCTCTTTACCTTCTCCCTATCTATTATGCTGGAGGTACCGCCCAAAAAGATATCTCCTCACAGGATCTAATTAATGAACTGAGCATGAATAGTTTCAAAGCCTGTGCACCAGCAGATCGAGATATTGTATTGAACTCTATTAAAACCACAGCACAACAGGGAGATTGCATTTTACTTATGGGTGCAAGAGATCCCTCTCTCCCCTCTTTTGCATCTGATCTTGTGAAACTTTTTGGAGGCAAAATAATTACAAACTGAATAATAACAATTCCTTTACGCGAACTGTTACTAATATGGCTGGAGCAATTTTGTATCACGCTAATGCCCGTTAAACCGTGTCTCTGACCAGACATCATATGAATCAAACGCTCTACTATGCGTGTTTGTTTCGTATTTCGAGTCTAATATCCCCAATCGGATTTGGAACCCGGAATTCGGGATCGGGGTCCGATTCCGAATTGTGAATTAAGTCGGATATTCTACTATGCGTGGTGTATCAATATTTTGCCACTTTCTTCTTTAATACTGCTCTGGGCAGTTTGTCCCGGATATTTTTTTAATTTCCACCATTCACCATTCATAATTCACCATTCATAATTCACCATTCATAATTCACCATTCATAATTCACCATTCATAATTCATAATTTATAATGTGTGGATGCCTAAATAGCCACAAAGCCCTTTCTGCTGTAATGCCATCCTCAAAGGTTATCATAAATTAATGTCTCTTTCAAGGTACTAATAACCTTTCTTCTGCCTGCGACACAGTTTTTGCTATTCATTTCTTTAGATATCCACCAGCTTTTGCACACAACTTCAACTGGAGTTTATATGAATCATCAAGCCCTCTCGTCAACTGTTCAGCTCATACTCACTGAAGGTAAAGGTATTCTTGCAGCAGATGAAAGTTTTGGCACTATTGGAAAAAGATTTGCCAAACTTGAGATCGAGTCAACTCCCGAAACACGCCGTTCCTACCGCGAGTTGCTTTTTGAAACCGAAGGTATTGAGCATTACTTATCCGGGGTGATTCTTTTTGATGAAACAATTCGTCAGAACTCAAAAAACGACATACCATTCCCACGTCTATTAATGGATAAAGGTATCGTACCGGGAATAAAAGTAGATAAAGGAACAAAACCACTTAGTCTTTTTCCAGGAGAATTGATAACCGAGGGTCTCGATGGATTATCGCAACGGCTTAATGAATACCGTAATCTTGGTGCAAAATTTGCCAAATGGCGTGCTGTAATTAAAATTAACCAGGATCTCCCTACTCAGTACTGTATTGAATCCAATGCATATGTACTCGCAAGATATGCATCATTGTGTCAGGAAGCAGAAATCGTACCTGTAATTGAGCCTGAAGTATTAATGGATGGAGATCATGATATTTCTGTTTGTGAAAAGGTTACATCATTGGTTTTAAAGAGTGTTTTTAGTCAACTCTATAATCATAGAGTGTATATAGAAGGCATTCTTCTGAAACCAAATATGGTTTTACCCGGAAAACAATCTTCTCAAAAAACCAGTGCTCAGGAAGTTGCTGAAGCGACAGTCAGGACTTTAAAACGGGTAGTTCCAGCCGCTCTTCCAGGGATTTTATTTCTTTCCGGTGGCCAGTCTCCACAACAGGCTACTGAGAATCTTAATGCAATAAACGGTATTGGAGACACACCCTGGGTCTTATCTTTCTCATTTTCCCGTGCACTTCAGGAACCGGTGATGAACAAATGGAAAGGAATGGATCAGAACCGATCTTCTGCAGGCCAGGTTTTTGTGCATCGTTCACGCTGCAACAGTGCTGCAGTTATGGGTAAATATATCAAATCGATGGAATCGCAGCAGATATAATTCTGAACCGGTTTAAGCAGGAGCGAAAGTAATGCGTGCAATCTGGTCGGGAGCTATCAGTTTTGGTCTTATCTACATACCGGTCAAAATATATGACGGAACCAGGAGCCACCGAATCGATTTCGATCTTCTCCGTAAAGCTGACAGATGTAGAATCAGATATGCACGTGTATGCAGGGAAACCGGTGAAGAAGTTCCAAATGACGAAATCGTAAAGGGATATCAGTACCGTAAAGGAGATTATGTCATTATAAGCAGTGAAGATTTTAAAAGGGCCAGTGTTCATAAATCACAGACAATAGATTTGGTTTCATTTGTTAAAGCTGATGAAGTTGATCAGAAATATCTCGAAAAACCATATTTTCTTGAACCAGTTAAAGAAGCAGCCAAGGCATACGCCCTTCTTCGTGAAGCACTTCGTAAAAGCGGGAAAGCCGGCATAGGCAGGTATGTAATGAGAACCCGTGAACACATGGCTCTTATCAAAGCGGAAGAAAATGCAATAGTGCTCAACCAGATGCGTTTTGCAGATGAACTGCGATCTTCAAAGGAACTTGCTTTACCACAACCGGGTATTTCTGATATAAACGAACGTGAACTGGAAATGGCAATAAAACTTATTGATCAGCTCACAGAAAAATGGACTCCACAGCAGTATACAGACACCTACTATGAAGACCTCAGGAAAATCATTCAGGAAAAAATTGAAGGGAAAGTTCCTGCTGCACCTGTCGAGCCACAACCAATTCCTGTTGGAGTAACGGATCTTTTTTCGAGGCTAAGTAAAAGTCTGGAAATCGCTCAACACCGAAATGAAGCTGCATAAATTCCATGTCTCTTGAGATGTACGGTAAGAAACGAAACTTTCACAATACAAATGAGCCATTGCCGCTCAAGAATAGTACTGATGAAGATAAACCTGGTTTTGTTATCCAGAAACACCAGGCTTCTCATCTTCATTACGATTTGCGTCTCGAACTTAATGGTGTTCTTAAAAGCTGGGCTATTCCCAAAGGCCCCTCCATGAATCCGTCACATAAACGACTGGCTGTTATGGTAGAAGACCACCCTATTAACTATCGCAATTTTGAAGGCGTAATTCCTCCAGGTAATTATGGAGCCGGAGTTGTGATTATCTGGGATGAAGGATGGTACAGTCTTCCCCTGATCAATAATCGAAGTGAAACCGAAAAAGCTGTTCAGGCTGAAATTGATAACGGTAAGTTAACATTTAATCTCAACGGTATCAAACTTAAGGGATTGTTTCATCTTGTAAAAACGGGAAAATACAGCAATCAAAACACCTGGCTTCTGATCAAAAAAGCGGATAGTTTTGCAAACACGAATGATATACTGGTTTACGATCGCTCGGTCCGCACAAACAGAACTATAGAAGATATCCGTGATCAGACAAGTAACGGCGACTCCTTTACGTCAACATACAATATTTCAGAAACCGATCTTTGCGGTATCCCTCAGGGTAGTCCCAAACACCCAGTGCATCCAATGCTTGCAGACATTTCTGACAAACCATTTAACAGGAAAAACTGGATATTTGAAATAAAATGGGATGGATATCGCGCTATAGGAGAAACCGCAACAGAGCCGGTAAAGCTATACTCCCGAAATGGACTGAGTTTTATTAAACACTTCCCTGCTTTAGTTGAGGATCTTGAAAAAATTGAAATACATTGTGTTCTGGATGGAGAAATTGTAATTGTTGACTCTGATGGGAAACCGGACTTTGGGCTTTTGCAGAATTACCGCCGTAGTGCAAACGGCACACTTATTTACTATGTTTTCGACCTGCTTTATCTGAAAGATCTCGATCTGAGAAATCTGCCTTTAATAAAAAGAAAGGAACTGCTTAAAAAACTGCTTCCTCAACTTAATCATATCCGTTTTTGTGATCACATTGAAGAGAGAGGCGAAGAGTTTTTTAAATTAGCGCAGGAGAATGAACTTGAAGGAATAGTTGCAAAAAATAGTAACAGTCCTTATCTTCAGGGGACCCGATCCCGATTCTGGCAGAAAATAAAAATTCACTGCAGACAGGAAGTAGTTATTGGCGGATTTACAGAACCTCGTTCGGGACGCACCGGTTTTGGTGCATTGATCTGCGGTATCTATGAAAATAACGAACTGGTTTATGTTGGAAGCGTTGGGGGTGGTTTTACTAATTCGATGCTTGGTGAAATAAGAAAGGTACTGGATCAGATTATACAGCCACAATCACCTTTCAAAAGCTCTCTCAAGACTTATAAAGAAACACACTGGGTTAAACCGGTTCTTGTATGTGAGGTGAAATTTTCTGAATGGACCCATGATGGTCTGATGCGCCACCCTCTCTTTATAGGATTCAGAGAAGATCGCAAACCAGATGAAATTCACAGAGAATTATCTCCCAAAAATAAAATCAGACTGGCGAGTTTGCAAAATTCATCAATGGAAGAAATTGTAACAATTGACGGAAACAGGTTGAAACTTACAAATCTTGATAAACTTTTCTGGAAAACGGAAAATATTACAAAAAAAGATACCATCAACTACTACAGGGAGATTTCTCAATTCATTTTACCACATCTGATTGATCGCCCACAATCCCTTCATCGCTTCCCCGACGGAATTGATGGAAAAGATTTTTTTCATAAAAATATTACCGATGCACCACAATGGATTGAAACTGTACAATTGGAATCGGATTCACAAATTGGAACCATCCGTTACTTATTATGTCAGAATGAATCATCACTGGTTTACATGGTCAATCTTGGCGCAATTGAAATCAATTCCTGGAGTTCACGAATCAATTCTCTGGATAACCCGGATTTCATGATTATTGATCTTGATCCTTTAAACTGCCCGTTTAAACTGGTTGTTAAAACTGCACTTGTAATTCATGACATACTCACCAGAACCGGCACAGATCACTATGTTAAAACTTCAGGTTCAACTGGAATGCATATTTTTGTACCTTTGGGTGCACTCTATTCTTATGAACAGGCCAGACAGTTTTCCCTCCTGGTATGTATACTGACACATAAACTACTTCCTGAAACCACGAGCCTGGAGCGTTTACCACAAAACCGCCAGGGGAAAGTCTATCTGGATTATCTACAGAACGTAAAAGGTAAGACAATGGCTTCACCATATTCACTTCGTCCCAAACCCGGCGCTCCAGTTTCGACACCGCTTGCATGGGATGAAGTAAATTCGGAAATAAGCCCAAAACAGTATAACATTACTGTAATACAAAAGAGAATCAGCATGTATGGTGACTTATGGTTTCCACTAATTAATAAAAGTATAGACATGCAAAAAAGTCTTGAAGCCCTGAAAAGGCTGTTCTGAACCGCCGGAGAATCGGAATATGAATACGTATACTGCAATAATACTGGCGTATCAAAGCCATGAAAAATCCAGAAAAAACGGAATGCACCCATCGGCTCTGCTTCCTGTTCATGGAAAACCAATGTTTAACTGGATTGTTGACATATTACGCGGAAGCAATAAAATCGGCTATTTAATTGTTATTGGCCCCCAAACTCTTGATGGTTTGCTTGGGATGCGATATGTGACAAAACGAATTTCTCCTGCAAATGCGACTTTCGAAAACCTTAAAGTACAATTTTTTTCTCCAGACTCCCAGCCCACGCAAAACAAAGGATACCTTGTCATTCCATCCGAGACCATTTTTGTCAAAAGTGCTGAAATTGATCAGATATTGTCTGCATATGATCTTGTCCGATCTGATATAGCTTTTCCCGTAATTAAAACAGACAAATTGAAACAGTTCCATGAAAGTTCTCCAGAATTAATTGAGATTAAAGACAACCTTGTCTCAGGTCTTATAGCTATAACAAAAGAGATTCAATATATCGGTTCTGTAATAACGGTTCTGAACAAATTTCATCCTGAACTAAATTTATTTGAATACAGAGATCAGACATTTTCATTTTTGACAGATGCTTTCATTAAACATATTCCCCCCGATAGAATAAAGCTGCTTCATACCAGCAAAACATCCTTTTTTATTTCTGTTAATTCAGACAAACAGATAACTTTGGCGCAGAAGCTTCTGAATAAACCTTACCAGAACCGTTTTTCAAAAATCAAACTGATTCTGAATCCCAAATCAGGAAAAAGCAAACGTTTTCCATTTATTGGAAAACTGTTGGGTGTAAGATATCGTTCTATCGACACTTTTTTTTCACCTCACCAGTTTCAGAACCGTATTCTTGAATATCTGAACGAATTTGGTATTGATGCAGAACTGATTAAGAGTAAAAACTCAAAAAATGCAACCGAGATAGCAAGGGATTGTTCAAAAAGCAACTATGATTTGGTTATTGCTGCTGGTGGTGACGGTACAATTAATTCGGTTATCAACGGTCTGGCTGGAACCCAGACAGCCTTTGCAGCCATTCCGACCGGAACTGTAAACGTCTTCGCTCTTCAACTGAACATACCGGTTGAAATCCGCTCTGCATGTGAACTGATCGCAATGGGAAATGAAAAATATATTGACCTTGGAAAAGTAAATGAACGCTATTTCAGTTGCCTTTCCGGTATAGGTTTTGAAGCATATATAATGAACAAAACAAGGCCCGATATTAAAGGCAAAATCGGCCCGGCTGCATATGTATTATCTGGAATACGTCACTTTTTCGGCTATCGTTTCAGCAGGATTTATTTTACAATTGATAATAATCAGCAAAGGGATTATGGATATATTATAGTGGTAAGCAATGGAAAATATTACAGTGCAAATATGATTCTTTCTCCTGCAGCCAGTATGGAAGACGGGTTACTGGATATCATTGTATTTAAAAGTAGAAATCCGATCAGTTTCCTGCGTTATTTTCATGGAATTGAAAACGCGAAACTATCAGATTATCCGGATATCAAACTTTTTCAGGTTAAAAAAATTAAAATTGAAAAACATGGAAATCATTATGTTCATGTTGATGGGGAGCATTATGGGCACACTCCGGTTGAAATAGATGTAGTACCCTCTTCATTAAAGGTAATTTGTTAATACCTTGAAAATTACAAGGACACATTAAAAATTCATTTAGTTATATTTTATGAATTTACCTGGTAACAGTGAAAATTATTGAGTGAAACTGTATGATAATCTGCCTGATGAATTATGACCCATGATACCTTATTAATTCGGCAGATTCCTGTGAAGCGATGTATCTCTGAATGCGCGACTGAGAATTATTACTGATGATGAATAAGGGAAATGAAGTGACCAATTCTTTATCAGCCGCAATATTTGATCTCGATGGGACACTTATACCTCATACCAGTGCCGAAAAAACTTTTTTCTTTTATCTGCTA
>Ga0123335_1003277_pt1 | contig 22790 bp, 12 predicted proteins | sample BiotimSIPDNA_2_FD_89707 | JGI IMG/M metagenome (GOLD analysis project Ga0123335, IMG submission 89707) | Anaerobic biogas reactor microbial communites from Washington, USA - Biogas_R2 time_0 SIP DNA | ecosystem: Engineered > Bioreactor > Anaerobic > Unclassified | place: Washington, USA...
AAGGGCGGCGCCTTCGGCGCGCTCCGACACCCCATTGTAAATTTCTATGCCCAGGTAGCCGTCCAGCGCTTCCAGTTCCGCCTGTTCGCAGTGGGTGAAGTCTTCTCCCCAGTTTGGATGGTTCATAATGGCGAGTCCGTTCGCCGCGTTGATGGCGTCCAGCATTACCTGCCTGTCAGCGTCGATGGGAAGCGTCCGATCAGCCTTCACATGAAGGATATGGCTGCCTTCCGCCGTGATTTCGTAGCCGGGAATCAGGGTCATGCCGTGGGGGTCGAGCACGCGCGTGTCCGTGACGAGGTCGTGATCGCTCAGCATGAGGAAATGATAGCCCAGCCCGGCGTACAGGTCCACCGCCTTCTGAGGCGGCAGCAGCCCGTCGCTGTTGGTGGTGTGGGTGTGGAGGTTGCCCTTGTATTGTTTAAACGGTCCTTGCCGATAGGGGGAGATCAATTTCATGGATTTATTTGTCCTTGTTCCAGAGTCCGAGAAATTCCTCTTCCGACGCCGGTTGCAGCATTTCCGGACGGTATAATTTCTTCACGATGGGATCGGGGATGCGGTCGATTTCTCCCGTTTCCGGGATATGCGTCATCTGCCGTAAAATTTTTTCGCTGTCGTCGCATTCATAGTAGGTCCAAGCGTCGCCCTTATTGGGCACGAATTGCGCCGTCTTGAAATACTTCATGTCTGTTCTTCCTTTTGCCGCGTCAATGATTTCGCTTTACGTGTTTACGTGTATCCACAAGATTCCCAATACTTGAAGGGGTAGTATGCCATGGCGTGTCCGTGTGCGTCACGCTTTCTTAGGACCGTCCATTCCATGCAAGCCGCAATGCGACAGGGGCAGCCCGGAAACGGCTATAACCGGCCCCGTTCGCGCGTATCGGTTTGAAGTCATGTCCGCTCCTCCAGCCAGGCCCGTATGGCATCACCATGATCCCGCGTGGTCAACACGATCAATTCATCGCCGGGCTGGATCTGGGTTGATCCCCGTGGCACGAGGGTGTCCGAATCGCGCCGTATGGCGCCCAGCGTGGATTCCGGGGGAAAGACCGCGTCCCTGACATGCATTCCCGCGAGGGGCGCGCCGGCATTCACGACCGCCGATTCGATTACCATGGACGTCCGCCGCGAGAGATCCTGATAATGCTCGGCGCGGGCCACCATCTCGTCGCTGCGCAGGCGCGCGTCAACACAGGCATTGATGACATCCTGCCGTTTCAAAACGCCAATCACCTTTGACGGGTGCAGGGGGTCTATGACGGGAAGGCGCCCATAACTCTGTTTGCCGAACTGGGACAGCGCGGAACTCAGGGTCTGCTCCGGCCTGCATACAGCCACATTACGGGTACAAATATGGCCCACGGTTAATTGTTCCCCGTCATTTTTCAAAACGGCATTTTCGATATCCTTGGCCGTGACAATTCCCAGCAGGTTATGGTCTTCGTCCAAAACGACGAATCCGCTTCTGTGCGTGTCCTTCATCTTTGAGATGAGTTCGGTAATACTCATGCCTGGAGGCACACCGTCCACCTCGCTGTCCATGGCGCTGCCAACGGTAACGGCATCCATGAGATTTACTTCCGGGGCGTCGTTGATGCGAATGCCCCGCTGGGTCAGTTTTACCGTGTAGATGGAGTCCTTGGAGATGCGTTGTGAAATGAAGGTGCCCATCACGGTGGCGCTCATCAGGGGCACGATAATATAATAATTGTCCGTCATTTCAATCAGCACGAGAATGGCCGTTATAGGCGCGTGCGCGGCCGCGCTGAACACGACCGACATGCCGACAAGCGCGTAAGCGCCGGGGCTGGAGACAATGCCCGGAAAATAGGTGTTGAGAAGCGAGCCATAAGAACCGCCCAGCATGGCTCCAATAAAGAGCGACGGGAGAAACACCCCCCCGGATCCCCCCGAGCCGACTGTCAGGGCCGTGGCGCACATCTTGGCCAGGAACAGCACCAGGAGAAACCATCCCAACATGGTGTTGTTTAATGCGGCATCAATCGTTTCGTAGCCGGTTCCCATGACTTGAGGCGCCCAAATGGCGATAATGCCGACAAGTAGTCCGCCCAGGGCCGGCTTGAGGCTTTCATGTATTTTGATCTTTTCCGCGGCATATTCAACGGCGTGCAGGCAGTTGACAAAAGCATGTGCGGCAAGCGCGGCCATCGCGCCCAGAATGACAAAAAAGAAGAGGTCCCAGGGGCTGACCAGACTGTAGTGATGCAAGAGGGGGAATTTGGGGTAATCCCCGATGCCGGACCACCAGCGCATGGTCATGGTGGCTGAAGCGGAACTGATGACCACCAGGCCGAAATTATGGGCGGTAAATCGGCGCACGATCACTTCGAGCGCGAACATGACCCCGGCCATAGGGGCGTTGAATGTGGCTGCAATGCCGCCAGCGGCGCCGCAGGCCGCCCCCAGGATCACCATCCTGTCGGGGAGGCGCAGCCATTGCGCGATGGAGGAGCCCAGGGCGGAGCCGATGTGTACGATCGGGCCTTCGCGCCCCGCGGAACCGCCCGAACCGATGGTAAGCGCCGCGGCAACCAGTTTGACCAGCGCCACACGGGGACGAATCCGGCCGCCGTTGCGCGCCACAGCCAACATGACCTCCGGAACGCCGTGCCCTTTAGTTTCCGGGGCGAGGTATTTGGTAAGCAATCCTACCGCCAAGCCGCCCAAAGCGATTACCGGAAGTGTCCAGGCGATCCCGATCCAGGATTTCAGAAAGCCGCCAAGGTATTCCTGGAAAATAAATTGTATAAAATCAATGGCATAGCGGAGACCCAAGGCCGCGCAACCGGCGCCAAAGCCAATGGTTATCGCCATCAGAATGGGACCGGTCGTCTGGGAGTCCCGCAATTTATTGGACAAAATCTTCCTGAATTTGAGGTAAAAAGAAAACACCTTGGCTCCGTTGTGTGTGCGTGGATGATACGGGAAAACAGGCCCATATTTTACCCGATGGAATGACATCAGGCAAATATTTCAGAAGTCCCTGTGCCGATCATCCGGGTGGGACGGAAATTAGCAGCGCAGGTTGTTAATTAGCGCACTTCGTGATAAAGTATTGTATTGGTGCGGGCCATATGGAAACCTTTTACTGTTGCAGGAGTGTGAACCAATGAATATTCTCAACGATCAGGCATTTCATTTCGCCCTGGAAAACACGGTGGATTCCGTTGTCATAACGGACATGGAAAGCATTATCCAGTATGTGAATCCCGCATTTACCACCATTACCGGGTACGCCCCCGACGAGGTGCTGGGCAAGAAGCCCAGTGTACTTAAATCGGACAGCACCACGGTGGAAACCTATAAGAAGATGTGGGCGGTAATTCTGTCGGGTGGCTGGTGGCGGGGGGAAATCCAGAACAGGAAGAAAGACGGGGAACTCTGGTACTCATTTCTATCTATATCCCAGATACGCGACACGGACGGCACTCCGTTCGCGTATATCGGTATTTCCCGCGATATTACGGAAATAAAACGCCTTGAGGAACGGCTCTTTGAAATGAGCCTTGAGGCGATTTACATGCTTTCCATGGCGGCCGAGGCCAAGGACAACGTTACAGGAAGCCACTTACAGCGGGTTCGGTTTTACTCCGAGGCCATTGCCCGGCAATTGGGCCTGCCCGAGGAGACTGTGGTGGAAATCGGCTATTCCAGCATGATGCACGATGTGGGCAAACTGAATGTGCCGGATGAAATTCTCAAAAAACCCGGGAAACTGTCCCCCCAGGAATGGGCGGAAATGAAAAAGCATCCGTCTAAAGGGGCTGCCATACTGCGCGATCAGCCGTTCTACGGTGTGGCCCGGGACATCGCCGCCCATCATCATGAACGCTGGGATGGCCAGGGGTATCCGCAGGGGAAACGGGGTGAAGAAATTCCCCTGTGTTCCCGAATTGTTACCGTAGCGGACGTGTTTGACGCGCTGACTACCTCCAGGCCCTACAAAAACGCCTGGCCGGACGAAGTGGCCCGGGCTAAAATCGCGGAAGGAAAGGGCACCTTTTTCGACCCCAAGGTGGTGGACGCTTTTGAACAGTTGTATAAATCCGGTGTGATCAGCGAGATCAAACATCGCTATCCGCTTGAATAAGGTTGCCGCCGGGTCTTGTTCATCGGCTTGGAAACCCTTTCCCTTCTCCCTGAGTCTTTACAGGGAAGAATACTTTTGCATGTGCACTTCCACGCAATGGGGTAGGCCCCTCTGAAAGTCTGCCCCGCTTATGCATCGAAGACATGGCTTTATGGGAGATTGAAGAAAATGTTAGACAGTGAATTTAAGCGTAGCGTTCGTCGCGTAGCCGGAGTCTTAGGACTCGTCCTTGCGTTGGCAGTCGCGTTTCAGGGAAATATGCTTCAAGGTAAAGGCAGTGTGCAGCTATGGTCTGTGGCGCACGCACAGGAGACCGCCGCCGAAGCGCCGGCCGGGCAGGCGCCGCTGACCCTGAAAGCGCTCCGGTACATGCCGGAAAACGCGCAACTGGCTATCGGCATTCCGCCGGCCTCCAGCATCATGGAACGTCTGGTGCCCTTTGTCCAACTGTTTCTGCAGGACATCGACCTGGTCAAGGAAATTGAACTGGTTGCATCGGATCTTGCCCTGGAAATGGAAGTGCCCGCCGACGGCGGGATTGTTGGCGTGCTTGCGGCCATGGGTTTTGACAGCGGGGCGGGCATGGCCGCGTTTCTGGACATGGCCGAACTGGCGGAAGTCGTGGCGGCGGCGGCCGCAGCCGATTCCCTGGATGAAATGCCGGACCTTGCCGCCTTGAACGGCGTGCTGGTGATTCCCGTCAATGACCCGGTAAAGGCGGAAGCGTCATTAATGAAGCTACTGGGCGACCTGCTCTCCGGAATGGAACGCAAGGAAGAACAGGTGGGCGAGGTGACGGTCAAGGCCTACGAAGGCTTTGGCGGATACTTTGTAAACAATGCCGTGATGGCCCTTGGCAACGATATGAATCTGCTGGTGGGCGCCGCCAGGCGTACGGGGGCGCCGGCGTCGTTCCAATACGGCTCGGATACCTGCCCTCCGGACGATATTCACGAGGCTGTGGCGTTGGCGTACGGCGACCGGCTGATCCCCCTGATGGAATTGTTCGCGGGCCAGGTGGCAAAGTTGGAAACCACCGCGCAGATCCTGTTGAATGTGCAGATGGAGCGCATGCGCCAGATATACAAGGACGTACCCCTGGAGGAACCCATTATCATTACCTGCAGCGTGGGGGAGGAATACGTGGAACTCAAGTCGAAAGTGGACACCGAAAAATATCCTTCCCTGCTGGAATTCATGGGACAGGCGGGTCCGCTTCAATGGGCTTCGCGCCTGCCGGTGGACACCAAGGCGTTTCTCAGCCTGAATGTTACTGATAGGACCAAGAAGCAGCTTACCGACGTCTACTTGGAATCCGTCCCCGAAGACATGCGGACACGTCCTGGCATTTCACAAACTGTCATGCACAGCATGAACGCGCTGGAGTTGTTCGGCGGCGAGATCACATTCGGTGTCGGCGGGCTTGAAACCATGAGTTTCCCGAGCGCGTTCCTGATGATTCAACTGGCCGAAAACGAAGGTGCCCGGATTTTGCTGCGTATCGCGCCGCAGGCGGACTACCAGGAACCCTACCGGGAGGTGCAAATCAAAACCCTCCAGGTGCCCTTCCTCGTCCCCATTTATTTCGCCGAAGTGGAGAATACCCTGGTCATGTCCAACAATGATGCCGGCATCCGTGCTATAATCGATCTTGCGAAAGACGGCAAAACCAGCGGCTTCTTTGAATCCTTGGATCCGCCGATTCCGGCGGACAGGCCCATCTATCAGGCCCTCGTCATCAAGCCAAGCCTCTACACCGATGTGGTCGCGCCGATGACCTCCATTACGGGCCAGGACCTGCCGGACGACGCGGAAGCCGTCATGACAAAGATAGCGGAACTTTTTGAAGATGTGCGCCTCTTCAACGAAATGCAGGGGCGCTGGTCGGTGGGCCGTATTTACGCCCGCAGAAAATAAGCAGATAGACCCGCTTTCGCGGTACTTGAGCGAATCAATGCAATCACAAATACTGTTGAATGGTTGCTAACCCAAAAGGATATTCACGATGAGTCATTCAATTCATGTCGGCGTCCTGTTGCTGGTGTTGGGAATGGTTGTCCCCGGAATCGCTGGAGCTCAGGAGGCCGGCCCGAGAATCCTGTTACTGACCCGGTCCGCGGGTTTTGAACACAGTGTGATCAAGCGTGATGACACCGGCACCAGCCATGTTGAGCGTATCCTTAAGCCGCTTGCCCAGGAGATGGGCGCGACTTTGGAGTGCACCAAGGATGCCGGGAAAATCAACGCGGAATCTTTGAAAAACTATGATGTCGTCATTTTCTACACCTCGGGTGATCTGACCCAGTCCGGTGGTGACGGGCAGCCTGCCATGGCCGCCACAGGTGTTGAGGAACTTCTCGCCTGGATCAAGGCCGGCGGTGGATTTCTGGGTTTTCATTCGGCAACGGATTCTTTTCGGTCTGAAAAAGATGATGTAACCCCTTATATCGCCATGATTGGCGGCGAGTTTGTAACCCACGGCGCCCAGTTTGAAGGAACGATCAAGAAAGTGGATGCCGGTCACCCCGCTGTCGCCTCCCTGCCGGACGCCTGGAGCCTGCGGGACGAATGGTACCTGTTCAGAAAACTGGACAAGGAAAATATGCGCGTTCTTGCCCTCCTGCAAATCGGCGCTGAACGGGACAAGCAAAAGATCTACAACATTCCTGACTATCCTATGATCTGGTGCCGCGGACTTGGCGAAGGGCGCATCCTGTATAACGGCATGGGTCATCGCGAGGATGTCTGGGAACACCCCGCCTTCAAAGCCACGGTCAAAGAGCATATCCTTTGGGCTGATGGCAAAAGCCCGTTGAACGCCGAACCCAACTATGCCCAGGTGGTGCCGGAAGCCACTCCCTGAGTGCCTCCGATAAACGAGGCTTTCAATCATAGACGTATCCCTCAGATCTGTCGATTGTTCGCCGGTGGTGGAGTGTAGCGACACCATTGGTTCACGATGCTCCAACCGTAAATGCATACCGGAGGGATGCCGGCTAATGGCTGTCATCCCTTCGGGATAGGCGAGTATTAGCAAACACGGTTTGTTCCTTGAGATGAGTCGGAACCAGTAACCCACCTCGCACCCCCTAGGATTCGCCTTACCCCAGATTTTCCGCCATCCCGCCGCGATGGGCGGGAAAAAGAGGCGCGTTTGCATTTTCAGGGGTGGCACGCTTAAGATAACGATATGGATCCTGTCGGCTGAAGGAAGTGGTTCGTAAGCCGTGGTGCCAAACAGGGAAGCATAGTCGTTCATGGGGCAGATTACACTGATTTGCGGCGCGTATTGTTCCGATCGCAGCGACCGCATCGACGCGCTCTGGCGGGAACATTGGGGCCATGCGCTGTTGCTGACGCCGACGCGCCGTCTTGCGCGGCAGCGCCAGGAGGCCTATGTGCGCAAGAATGCGCTGCCGGGGATCTGGGGGAACCGTGCCTATGAATTGACCGCCTTTGCCGCACGGCTGTTGGAAATGTCCGGGGCGCGGGTACGGATGGTGTCGCGAATGGAACGGCGGCTCATGGTGCGGCAATTGCTGGAAAAACTTGCGGAAGATAAAACCTTGCCGCAGTTTGACATCACGCCGGGCCTGATCAAACACCTGCTGCAATTAATTACCCAGCTGAAACAGGCCGCGGTGGAACCCGCGATGTTTCGAAATATCATGACATCCGGTGCGGGCGTCACCGATGTGGACCTGTTTGCCGCGGCTGTGTATGAACAATATCAGGATGCCCTGCTTGCTGGTCAGTACTATGACGTGCCGGGCCTCTATTGGGCGGCGGAAAGCCACTGTAAACAGGAGGTTGTCGCGTTGCCGGAAAACGCGGAGGTGCTGCTCCTGGATGAATTTGACGATTTCACGCCGTCCCAGCAGCGTTTTATGGAATGCCTGTCACACCATGTTTCCAGTCTGGTGATTGGGATTAATCATAATTCGGATTCGGACCAGGACGGCCTGTTCCATCTGCAACGGCGCTGGGTGGAAGCCTTCCGGGAACGCACGGACGCCGAGGTCGTTGCCTGTCCGACGGACACGCCGAAGAGCGCCGTGCACCATGCCGCTTCCGCCATGTTCCGGCATAGTCCGGGCATCATTCCGGCAGGATACGAAGAAAACCTGCAGGTGCGCGCCTGCGCGGATGTGCAGCACGAACTGGAGACGATCGGGCGGGCGGTAAAACAATTGATCCTCAAAGAAGGCATCGCCCCGCCCGCCATCGCCGTGGCCCTGTCGGATATGCCGGAATGCAGATCCATGCTGGCGTCCGTTTTTGGGGATTTCGGCATTCCCTGCCGCTTGCCGGCGCCCAGCCTCTTGTCCAGTGCGGTGGGTGTGGTGCTCTCGCGCCTCTTTGATCTTTTGGGCAAATGGGAGCACCAGAACCTCCTCGCCTTGTTGACCACCCCGTTGCTGGGTGAAACGGCGGAACAGCGCAATGCCGTAATGGCCTTTCCCATGGCAGCACGGCTGTGTGGCGCGCTTATGGGACGGCAGGCATGGGTAACAGCGTTGAGCGATTTGGAGCGCCGGGTGGGCCAAAATGCGGTGGAATCCCGGAGGGATAGCCTGCCCGCAGCCCTGACGCCGGAGGCACTCACCCTTTTCCGGCAGCGTTTCGAGATGCTGGCGGCTTTTGAGGACGCGTTGCCTGCGCGGGCGTCCCTGGAGGAGTATGCCCGGCGGTGCGACCGTTTCCTGACCGATTCCGGGATGGTGGAGGCGTGCCGCGACAGCAGTGAGCACGGCGCGGCGCTGGCGGCGCTGCGCGCGCTTCTTCAGGAATTTGCGCTGGATGCCCTGGCGGATACCGCGCTCAATCCCGGAGAATTCGCCGACCTGTTGCGCGAAGGAATGGCGGAGGCATCCATCGCCGTGGAGTCGCCGGCCGGCGCGGGGGTCTATTGCTGCGGCATAGACGGATTGCGTTGCGAACGATATTCCCATGTGTTTCTCGGCGGATTGAACGAGGGCGTGCTGCCCCGTCCAGCGCCGCGAAACGCCTTGTACTCCGATATGGACTTGCACCGGCTGCGCCGACAGGGATTGGCGTTGGCCGGACGCAGTGAACATACCTACCGGGAGCGCCTGCTGTTTTATCACGCCGTCTGTTCCGCGCAGAAAAAACTGGTGCTTTCCTGGCGCAAGCAGGATAAAACCGGACGGGAATCTCTGCCCAGCCCGTTTATTGTGGAACTATTGGAACGTTTCGGCAAGGATTCACGGGTGGGTTGTCCGGACCCCGCTCCGGATTGTTTTGTCCCGGAAGCGGAGCGGGTGGCGTCCCCGCGCGATTTTGCCAATGCCCGCGCTTATCGCGGCGTTCAAGCTGAAGGTGCAATATTTTCAATGATTGTTGCGCCCGTTGAAATGCGCGCGGCCGTTGAACGTGAAAGAAACAGCTCCAAACCTTTCTCCATCTATGACGGGGTGATTGAAGCGCGGGACCTGAAGGAGCATCTTGAGGAACGCTTTGGGCCGCAGGCGCAGTTCAGTGTCCGCAACTTGGAGGAGTATATTAAATTTCCCTTTAACTTTTTTATGAATCACCTACTCCGTATTCGCGAAACCGAGGATCCGGAAGGGGAACTGGATGCCATGCTCAGCGGCATGTTGTTCCATGAAATACTCCAGCGTTTTCATGAGGGGTATCCGGGAAGGGGCCTGGGGGAAATTCTGGAAGAAGATCCCGTAACGCCGGTAAAGGTGATGGCTGAAATCCTGGAGGAGGTGTTTGAGGACCACCGGTATCAAATGAAGCACATCCCCGGGGCGGTGGTACGGGTGGAAAAAAAACGCTTCTTCCACATTCTGCGGCGATATCTGGACAAGTGCGGATACGTGGATGACACATACGTGCCCTGTCATTTCGAAACCGCCTTCGGAAATGCGCCCCGTGAAGGACAGGACCGGCTTTCACAAAGGGAGCCTTTCATATTGACTATAGACGGTTGCGAGTACCGGTTTTCCGGAAAAATAGACCGTATCGACCTCAATGGGAGCGAGGCGCGTCTTATCGATTACAAGACCTCCAGTGTGCCGACGCCCAAGAGCATCAAGCTCGGCTTGTCGCTGCAGCTGACGCTGTACAGTTGGGCTGTAGAAGACTTCCTGTTGCCGGAGTACGCCGTCAAGGAGGCCTATTATATCCCCCTGGTAAAAGGTAAACCCCGGGAGTCCTTGTTTGAACAGAAAGGGGCCGATAGTGCGGCGCGCCAGGAGGTGGCACGGGCGCGGCTGGCGGAGGCGGTTGCGGGCATACGCTCAGGATATTTCCCGCCGCAACCGGATGAGAACTACAGCGATGCGCAAGGTTCTTTTCATACGGCGGCCCGTTATGAAGAATGGCGCATAGCACTGAAATGCCCGGACAGGAACGCCCCAGAGGATACGGACGACACGGATGATTAAGAGCAACTGCAAGAAAGTCTGCCGGCGTGTCGCACACCCGGCGGCTAAGCGTCCGGAAGTGGAGTAGGTAATGGGATTCACCAAGCAGCAGGAAGAAGCCATCAAAGATATGCGGCCCTTGGTGTGCGTGTCCGCCGGCGCCGGTTCCGGCAAGACCACCATTTTGATTGAGCGCATCGTGTATTTGCTCAGCCACCCTGAATGCTGGCCGGACCGTCAGCCCGCGCTGGATCGTATCGTGGCCATCACCTTCACGGACAAGGCCGCCTCGGAAATGAAGGCGCGGTTGCGTAAACGTTTTCGGGAAGCCCAGGCTGGCGGGATGACGCCGGGGGCGCCCGATTGGCGGGACCTGGAACGGCAGGTGGACGGCGCCCGGGTGAGCACCATCCATGCCTTCTGCGCCGCCATACTGCGCGAACATGCCCTGCGCATCGGCATGGATCCCGAATGGGCTGTGCTGGGTGATGCCGACGCGGAACAGCTGATGGAGCAGGCGGTGGTGGAAACCCTCCAGGAATTGCTGGAACAGGATGATCCGGCCGTTACGCGCCTTTCCGTGGAGTGGGGGCGAAAACAGTTGAAGGCGGCTCTGGCCGAAATGGTCGGGAAACGGTGGGAAGTGCAGGCCGGCGAAGACGCAACGCGCTATAGTAACCCGGAAAGCCTCTATACATTCTGGTTGGAACAATGGCCGACCGCGCAGGAGTCCTTTCTTCATGTCTGCCGCCACAGCAGGGAACTCCCTTTTCTCCTGGAAAACCTGCGTGCTTTTGAGGGGTGCTGCCTTGACCCGGAGGACAAACGTGAAAAACAGCGTGAGTCCTGTGTGGCGGTGCTGACAGCCATTCATGAAGGCCGTGATCACCTTTGTGAACGCGTCCGGGGCTACCTGGACGCGTTCCCGCGGATATCCGGATCAAAGAAGAAGTGGCCTGAAGGCGACTTTGAACAGGTCAGAGATACGCTGAATATAGCCAAGAAATTTTTGACCGATAAATGCCTGTTTCCCGACTGGGACCCGGAACAGGAAAGAATAGCGGCCCGCGTGACCTGTGATTTCTTTCAGGTCGGCGCACGGGTGATAACCGCCTACCGTGAGGCCAGGCAGGCCTGGAATTCTCTCGATTATGAGGACATGATCAACGAAACCCTCGAAGTGCTGCAGAAAAATCCTGTTATGAGGGAACGGGTCGCGTCCGGAATATCCTTCCTCCTGATAGACGAGTTCCAGGACACGGACGGCCGCCAGTATGATATTGCGCGCATGCTGGCCAATGTGGAAAACGGGCCCCGGCTGTTTTATGTGGGGGACGTTAAGCAGTCCATCTACTATTTCCGCGGGGCGGAAGTCGACCTCTTCAACAGCGTCATACGGAACGCCCCGCACCCGCTGGAATTGCTGGACAATTTCCGCTCGCAACCCGGAGTCCTGAAGTTTATCAACGATTTCTTCGCCCAATCCCATCTCCTGGAAGCCGTTGAAACGTACCGGTCCATGGGCGTGTTTCGCGAATCCCTGGGGTTACCCTGCGTGGAGTGTTTCCTGCCCGAAGATCCGGGAAAACTGAACATGGCGGAGATGCACGAACAGGATGCCCGGTATGTCGTGGGGCGGATTCTCGAATTGTGCAAGGCAAATTCCCCGTTACGGGTGATGGATATGGAGACGAAATCTCCCCGCCCGGCCACCTTTGACGATATCGTGCTGCTTTTTCGGCGGGGATCCTATATGGACACCTACGAATCCGCCCTGCGGGAAAAGAATATCCCTTATACACGCGTCGCCGGGGCTGGTTTCTTCCAGCGTCGGGAGGTGCAGGATATTCTGGCCTTGTTGAAACTTGTTCTGGATCCCTGGGACGAGGAGGCTCTTCTGACGGTGCTGCGAAGTCCGCTGGCAGGCTTGTCCGATGAAAGCCTGATGCGTATGGCGATGATGGAGGGCCTGGCGCCTGTATTCCATTCGAACCGCATCCCGGAGCATTTTGACCAGCCGGAAATGCTGAAAGAAGCGCGTCGCCTTTTCAGTAACCTCTACGATCGGCGTGAGGGGGAACCCGGAAATTTTCTCCGGCTGGTGCTGGAGCATACCAACTACGAGGCGATACTGCTGGGCGGGCATCTCGGCCTCCAACGCACAGCGAACCTGCGCAAGGTGATTCAACTGGCGGACAATTTCGGCCAGTCCCGCCCCGCGACCCTCCACGAGTTTGCCCGATACCTGGACGACGTGACGTACCGGGAGTTGAAGGAAGGGGAGTCACCCCTGCAGTCCAGGGGAATGGGGGCCGTCACCCTCATGACCATTCACAAGGCGAAAGGTCTGGAATATCCCATTGTCTTTCTGCCCGAAATGTTCGCCGAGGAAAACAAAGGCGGCAAGGACATTTTCTATCAACGTAAGAATATCGGTTTGGCTTCAAAAATACCGAATGATGAGGGCCCTTCTCAGCGAGGCGCCTTTGCCGAACTGATGAAACGGTACAAAGCCCACGAGGAGATGATGGAAAATGCCCGGATACTCTATGTAGCCATGACACGCGCCCGGGATTACCTCGTTCTTTGTGGACACGCAAGCGCAAAACCGAACACCTGGTCGGGCGTGTTGAACCGGGTGTATGCCCTGGGTGACCAGTCCCACGATGACGTGATCCAAGGCGATGACTGGCGAATGCTGGTCAAACGGCACCCCCCGATCTGCACGCCCCTTCAGAATGCCCTGGAACCGGCCGTTTTGCCGGATGCTGAAGAACTCGCCCGCCAGATCGCTCCCCTTGAACAGCAACAGGCGGGATCGCGCGTTTTTTCAGTAACCCATCTGCTGTCACACATGGCCGGCACGGAGGATCTGGATTCCGAGTATGAGTCCGAAGAAGAGTTTACTGTTGAACGGGAAAGTTCGATCGCCGGAGTGTCAGAACGGGCTCTTGCCATGGCCCGAGGTAGTCTGGTTCATAAGTTGTTTGAATGCTGGGACTTTACCACCAATAGGGCTCCGGATATCCGAATGCTTGTGAAGGAGGCTGGCTTGGGGATTTCCCAATTCGACACATTGAGCGGGGCGCTTCGCGGCGCTGTGGAACGTTTCCAAGCCTCTGAACTTTGGGCGCTCTACACGAATGCACGACGCATCGAACGGGAAGTGCCTTTTCTACTCGATATTAACCCCATGATGATTCGTGGCGTCGTGGATGCTGTGGTGGATGACGACCTCATTGTGGATTACAAAACAGGAATGCCGGGCTCTTCCCTGGAGTCGCACTATGAAACCCAGTTGTGTCTGTACGCCGCGGCCCTGCGCGCGCTTAAAGGAACATTGCCAAAACAGGGAATCCTCTGGTACGCCGATCATGGACAGGCTCATACCCTGGTCTTTACGGAGGAGCGAATCGTTGCTGCCTTGGCGCGCGCCCGCGAATTCTGTGCAACTTTTTGAGCGCCGCCATGGCGACTTTGTTTTTCAAGTTTCAAAATAGGTACACTTTAGGCGCATGCTTGGTCCTGTCCGGAATCGGGCGGGATACTACATGGAATGGACAAGGCGGACAGGACGGCGTGAAGTGCTTCCGCGTTAACGCAACCAAGGAACCGTCAAGTGATTTTCGTTTCACAATCAAAATCCGAGGCCGCGATACTACGCAGGATTTTCCAGGGTGAACCGGAAGCCTACCGGTTTATTGTGGAAAAGTATCAGCCATTGGTATACGCTGTGGCGCTTGCACAAACCGGAAGCGTGGCTCTGGCCGACAAGGTGGTGGTGGAAACCTTCGAGGAAGGGTATGGACGCCTTGTCTCCCTTACGGATCCCCGTAAACTCGGTTTGCTCCTGTGTTCAATCGCACAGCAGGCATCAGAACAGTTATTGCTGCATCGTGTTCCCAATTGGAATAAGCCTCGCGTAAGAGAGGAAGCGGGGGCCCCGGTGGATCTTCAGTGGGTGCAAACAGAACTTATTGAGCCTCTGAACGAAGAATTGGGTTCCTTCACTTCCAGGGAAAAACAAGGTCTTCTGCTTCATGCCTTCTGCGGGTTTAACGCGAAACAGATAGCGGCCCTGCTGAAAATCGAGAAGAAAGAGGCGGCCGAGGATCTCGCGCGCACCCGGGAAAACGTTGAGAAAGCCTTGCTCAAGGAAGTGGTAAAAGGGCTACACCTTGAAGTCAATAACAAGGAGCGGTTGCTATACATCGTGAGCCGCCTGGGCGGGTCCGAAGTCGCCGCCAAGGTGGCGCAGGAAACCCGGATAGGAAAACCCCGGCTAAAAATCGTGCCTGTGCTCCTGACCGGAGTCGTTTTACTGGTGCTTGGCATTTCCGCTTTGTTTATTTACCGGGTGGTGAACCGGATCCGCGGGCCCGAAGAAAACCAATCATCCTCTACGGCGCCTGCAACCGAGGCTGAGCCGATATCCCCCGACCAGCAAGAAGGGGAGAAGCCGGCGCTGGAGTTGCCGATGAATTACGCGATAAAGGGACGCGTTGTGGATGAGCGTTTCCTGACGGACGGCGTCGCGGGCGTAACCGTGGAGGCAGCCGGCAAACAGACGGAAACGGATTTTTACGGCGCTTTTGAAATCCGGGGGGTTGCGCGGGGCGAGCATGATATTACCGTGCGCGTGGGTGATCGGATCATCAGGCAGAATATTCGTTTCCATACCGAAAAAGACAATGCCCCCATTACGATCCGTCTTGATGACAGCATCCCAGCGCGGTTTCATTTCCGGGGCCGGGTATTTGACCGCCAGACCGGCAGCCCGATCACAACCTTTGAAGTGGCTTCCTGCAAGGACTTCCCGGAAATGATGCAGCCCTATGTTATTAAGAAACATTTCAGGGAGCAACAGCATCCGGAAGGGATGGTGCATGAACGTTTTGTGACCCTGGGCAATTATACGGTTTACGTTCGCGCCAAGGGATATGCGCCGTTTCCCGTGCATTTCTCCATTGATGAAAACTGGGACGGGCAGCAGGTCTTTGAATTGCCCCTTTACCGCGCCACGGGCCTGAAAGGCACCGTGTACGGCTCTAATGAACTGTCACTCGGGGGCGCCGCAATCATTCCTCGCCAGGGCACCGCCAGCGGCCTTGCAATGGATGTTATTGACTACGGCCGCACCAATTCCATGGGACGCTTCGAACTGTACACGCTTCCTGTGGGAATACAGTCATTTCTGATCACCCATCAACAGGGGGTGGCAAGGGCCATTGTGGAGCTTGAACCGGGGAAGATAAAGGAAATCAAAATACAGTTTCCGCGAAAGGGGGCGCTTACTGGGGATATCACCCTGCACAAGCGCCCCGTCAAATTCCGTGACTTTCGGCGGCAGGTGGGGGGGAGCATGATCGATCTCGCAAAGAACCTCAACTACATCTCCCCGGGACAATATGAGGTTTTGTTAACCCCCGAACCCGTGGTCATTTTGGCGAGCGTGGAACCCACCGAAGGCGTGCAGTGGTTCTATCGGGGGATGAAACAGGAAGTTTCCATCAGCACAACAGAACCCACCTGGCTGGATTTTAATTTTGAAAAAGGTTCAGGCGTGCTGCAGGGCAATGCGACCTTGGCAAATACCCAGAACCGTTTCGTGTATGCCGAAGTCGTGTCAAATCGGGAAAACGGCACCGAACACCACTATTACTATCTCGGCGGACCGGGTGGATTTCAATTGGGGGACTTGCCGCTCGGTTCCGGCGAATTAACCCTGTATGCCGCCGCACGGCAGGTGGATATCTCGGATTTTGATGCCGCGCGCGTGCTTATGGACAAGCAGACCAAACCCTTTAACCTGGACGATAGCCAGAAATTTGCTTATCTCGATTTTGCCCTGTAATGAATACCCTTGACACTTCCATGTCCGGCGGGTGTCGCATTCTTTGAAACGGGCCGGTGCGGGTCCGCCCGGCAAGACGGGCGCTATGAGCGATTCCCGCCCTTTTCACGATAAAGTCATTTTTTTATGAATAAATCTGGCCATATCCTGATACGTGTCCTTTGCATCGGCGTGCTGTTGACGTGTTGCGGTGGTTACCCCCATGCCGAGGGAACGCCCGCCGGTTCGGAGCCCAACGCGGCACAGGCCGCAGAACCGGGGGAGACCATCGTGCTTCTTCAGGGCATGGGGCGAGGACGCGCGTCTTTGTGGGTGCTCGATACACGCTTGCGGCAGGCGGGGTATTCGGTGGTGACCTTCCCCTACATGGCGCACAGTCACTCCATAGACGACCTGGCCGGTCAACTGTGCGCCCTGCTTAAAGCCCAGATTCACGGAGGCCGGTACCACCTGATCGCCCATTCCTTCGGCAATGTAATCATTCGTGCCGCCTTTCGCGCGGGTCTGCCGGAAGGACTCGGCCGTATTGTCATGCTGGCACCTCCCAACCAGCCGGCAGACCTGGTGCGCGCGCTGAGCGACAACAGGATCTATCAATGGTTTACAGGCGAAAGCGGACAGGAACTGGCTTCAAGTGAGTTTTACGAACAGCTTCCTGTGCCCCCCGTGGAATTCGGCGTTATTGCCGGGAATCGGGGGCAGTCCTTCATGCTGAAAGAACCCAATGACGGCGTGATCAGCCTTGAACAGACCAAACTGGAGGGCATGACGGACTGGGTGGCCGTTGACCAGTCGCATAATTTCATCATGAACAGCAAAATCGTGGCGCAACTTTGCGCCTCCTTTATTGAAACCGGGCACTTCGACCGGCAACTCCTGGCCTTGCCCGAAGAAAACCCGCCTGTTGAGCCGACGAATGATCCCCAGGAGGGGGAACAGGCGCCCTGATCATGAACTTTCATGTTAGGATAAATTCCGGGTTCCAAGTACATTATACTCATCTATGATTTAGAATTTATCGCGTAAGATACCCGCTGCAATCTCCGTAACCTGTTGAAAATTGAATCTTCAGGGATCGACGCAGGATGGTCGGCAAGACGGAGGGATCCTACACCGCCACCTATGCCTATCGTTTCGATGATAAACTCAAATCGGTCACGTCGAGAACTTCCCGGGTGAAACGGCGTCGGTGGGGTACAACTATGACGGCCTGGGCCGGCGGCGACTGGAACAACTCGACAAAACCACGGCCACGTGGTTCCGCTGGACGGGGTGGGAAGAGTGCGGCGAATATGCCGGCACGGTCGGCAGTTGGACCATCGGCGCGCTGCAAACAGGGTATGTGCCGGGCCTGGCCGCCTTTGCCGGGTCCAACCCGGCGATAGCGGAGTGGCGCTATCACCTGACGGATCACCTGGGCAGCGTGCGTCAGCTGACGGGCCAGACCAAGGCCGCGATGGCGCGCTATGACTACGCGCCCTACGGCGAACTCCTGCGCAACGTGGTTCTGCCCCTCACGGTCGGCTACACAGGCCACCTCTGGGACAGCGCCATCGGCCAGTATTACGCCCACTTCCGCTACTACAACCCCCAGACCGCCAGGTGGAATATGCACGACCCGCTGGGATTCGTCGATGGGCCGAATGTGTATGCCTATGTGGGCGAGAACCCGATTATAGCGAAAGATCACCTCGGCTTGGATCGATCTATATGCTTTTTTCTACATGCTTGGATTGAAGTGGATACTTGGGATTCGGCTGGAAATAGAACCGGCTCTAGGGTACTTAATTTTGCACCAGAAGAAGGGGCAAAGGACATGACTGACCGCTCGAAATCACCCTATCCCAACTGGCTTAAGTGGACAATTCCAAGTACCCCTCAGGAAGATATATTCTTATTAAATACCTGGCGGGATGTGGCGAATGCCGGAAAAGAGCAGTGGACGCCGTGGAACAACTGTTGGGGAAACGCGTGTGCTTGGAGCACTATAGGGATACCAGACGCTCCTGTATCACTACCAAGTAAGAATACATGGATAAAATCTTGCACAATGCCTGGATAAGCATTCTAAAATGTCAAGCACGTGAGGAGAGATAATGAGTCAAGAAATTTCTTGGGGTGCGTTAGTCTTCGGTCCGTTTGCAATTATAACGATCATCTTCGAGGGACGCATCAATCTTCAGAGATTCTCTTTCCGGAATCGTTACGCTTTTCTGTCACTTATTATTTGGTTTACTGGGATAGTGCAAGTGGTGATAGTGTTCTGTGGGGGATACGGACCGGAACGGTACATGCTCTATTGGGCAATGGTTGTTGTCCTTTGTCCACTTCCCGACTGGATGCTCATATGGTACCATTACTTAAGACAACGCAAGTCTAGAACAGAATCTATCGTACTTACGGCTTTTATGGTACTGATGTATGTAAGTTTTGGGTTTGAGTTCATTCTGCCTTTTCTTCATGGGGGCATATTAAATTATGGCCCAACCATTATCTGCCTGTATCTGCCAGTATGGTGGCGATTATATACGAATAAATCGCAAGGCAAAGGATAGAAGGTAACCGGTGACAAGTGACCTGTGTAACCCTGAACAGGCACCTATCATGGTCAATTCGTTTATTCCACGAAAGCGGGTGCAGGTACCGTTGCGCTGTTATGGGGTGCAGCACATCACGTGCAGGCCTTTGGAGCGCACCGTTACCAGTCCCCGTTTTCGTTCTGAAAGGGGCACGCCACCCGCTTTTTGAAGCAATCCCGTTGGGATTCTGAAGGCATCAAGTTAAGGGGGCTTTTACTATTTTCAGTATCGGTATCGAGACCATCCTTTTACTCACAATCGGAATGCACGATACCGATACCGATACCGATGCCGATAGCGATGCCGATACCGATGCCGATACCGAATTCCGGGGTCATCTTGTTTATTTGCTATTCACTGCTGACACTGTGGGATGAAGTTCGCAGACGTCAGACGGGTGTGCAGTTGGCTATTTCTGGTTTGCGGGGATTCAATTACCGTTCTCATTGGTTGCGCCATGCGCTGAAATGATTTTATACTTCCCCCGGTAACGGATTGGCGGCGGGGGAGTGAAATTATTTCAAGGGAGTTTTATTATGCGAATTCTTGTCATGGGCGCGGGTGCACTGGGGTCCGTGGCCGGCGGCTTCATGGCGCGCGCGGGCCACGAGGTATATCTGGTCGGGCGCACTTCCCATATCGAAGCGATCGGGCGCGATGGTTTGTTTATTGAAGGGATATGGGGCGAACACCGGGTACAGTCCATTCACGCAGTCACTGCGGTCGGGGATCTACCCGTATCGGATTTCGATCTGGTGCTTGTCTCGGTTAAATCCTACGATACCATCAGCGCGACACGGCTTATCGCACCAGTGGTTTCCGGGAAAACATGGGTTTGCTCCTACCAGAACGGCCTTGGAAATGCCGAACGGATCGCCAACGAACTGGGGTGGGACCATGTCCTGGGCGCACGTGTCATTTACGGCGCGCGCATATTGCAGCCGGGCAGGGTGGAGGTAACGGTCATTGCCGCGCCGACCGCCATTGGCGGGTACGGCGCCCCGGGCGCGGCTGAGGCGGCGGCGCATGTGGCGGCCGCGATGGAGGCGGCCGGCTTGCCCACCGTGGCGACGAACCGCATCAAAACGATACTCTGGAGCAAGGTTGCCTATAACTGCGCCCTGAACCCGCTTTCCGCGTTGTTGAATGTTCCCTACGGCGCTTTGGCGGAAAACGAGGATACGCGCCAGGTGATGGACACGGTTATCCATGAAATTTATGCTGTGGCGGCGGCTATGAAGGTTTTGATGGAGCCTGAAACCGCCGAAGGCTACCTCGAGGCGTTCTACGGCCAGATGCTGCCGCCGACGGCGGCCCACTACGCCAGCATGCGCGAAGACCTGCTGCAAGGCAGGCGCACGGAAATAGACGCGCTCAACGGCGCCATCGCCCGGTTCGGGCAGGCAGAAGAAGTGTCATGCCCCGCGAACACCCTGCTGACCGCGCTCATTCATGCCCGGGAAAACGGCACGCACGTTTGAACCCGTGAAGCCCGCCACGTTTGATAGGGCCAGTACGTCATGAGCCCCATGGCTTCCTTGCATACGACGATGCAACATACCGTGTCAGTCACGTTAGACTGGTTTTTATCGACTGAAAGGTTGCGCGCCTCAGGCCCAGGTAATCAGCCTCATCTCGTGTTCATGTATGAAGTCTTCATGCCATGGAAGGACCCTGACCGTGCAACCTGACATGCCTGTTATTTCACAGGGCGCCGTGCCCTTGTATAGGTAGTTACCGCCGCCCAGGTCTTCCATGCACTCCATGGTCGCCTGCTCCGCCTGCGCGAAGTTGCCCTGATAATCCAGACCGCCGTGGTAGATCTGGACCCGGACATCGTCGCAGGCAAGTTCGCCCAGGTGCACTTGGGCGGTGATTTCCAGAGTGTCGCCATAATGCAGGTTCTGGATCGGGCCGCTTTCTATGTGGAGAATTTTGACAGCGGACCAGTGTTTCCTGATGACGGATTTCCATGCGGAGAGTTTGTACACCAGAGCCCGATCGTTTTGAAACAGGCGATGGCGGCGCTGACAGCAGGGCACATAAAAACGGTCGCCATATTCCAGCACCATTCTATAGGTGTTGAACATGGGCGCGATGGTGCGAATGGCGCTTTTCATTCTGCCGATCCATTCCCGGGGAAGCCCCTCTTTGCCCCGGTTGTAGAACATGGGCGCCACTTCCTGTTCCAGAATTTCGTACAGAGCCTGGCTTTCAATGAGATCCTGTTCCTCGACATCGTCATAAGCCTCGCCTTTGCCGATGCTCCAGCCGTTTTCTCCCAGGTTTTCCGCCTCGCACCACCACCCGTCCGGAATACTGATATTCAGAGCGCCGTTGGCGGCCGCCTTCATGCCGCTGGTGCCGCTGGCTTCCATGGGACGCCTTGGCGTGTTCAGCCAGCAATCCACCCCCTGAATCATGTAGCGGGCCACGTTGATGTCGTAGTCTTCGATAAAGGCGATATGGCGGCGTACTTGCGGATCCCGGGCAAAATGGATGATTTGACGGATAAGTTCCTTGGACTGGGTGTCTTGGGGATGGGCTTTCCCGGCAATGATCAACTGCACCGGCATGTCGGGATTTGTCAAGATTTTGCGAAGCCGGTCCTGGTCTTTGAAAAGCAGCGTGGCGCGCTTGTAGGTGGCGAATCGTCGGGCGAACCCTATGGTAAGCGTTTCCCCGTCGAGCAGTTCCCGCGCCTTGCGCACCTCGGAGGTGGGGGCACCGCGGTTGATTAATTGCTGTTCGGCGCGACGCCGCGCGAAACCGACCAGGCGTTGACAGCATCGCTCATGAATCCGGAACAATTCCGAGTCCGGCACCGAGTCAATGCGTTCCCACACGGACTGGTCATGGGGCGTCGCGACCCAGTCCGGGCCCAGGTATCTGTCAAAAAGATTGGCAAGATCCTTGGAAATCCACGTGGGAATGTGTACGCCGTTGGTCACCGAAGTGATGGGCAGTTCGTCCTCGGGTACCTGTTTCCATACATTGGCCCACATGTTGCGCGCAACACTGCCGTGCAGCTTGCTCACCCCGTTGGAGGCCGCCGACAATTTTAACGCCAGCACGGTCATGCAGAAAGGCTCGCGCGGGTCGTTCGGGTTTTGGCGTCCGAGCCAGAGCAGGTCATTGATGGAAATGTTCAGGGCGTTGCAATAGTCCTGAAAATAGGTTGTGATTAAATGCGGGTCGAACATGTCGTTGCCGGCGGGAACAGGCGTGTGGGTAGTGAAAACGCTGCCGATTCGAACCACTTCCACCGCTTCCCAGAAACCGATGCCGTCGCGTTCCATAAGATCTCTGATGCGTTGCAGCATCATGAAGGCGGCGTGTCCTTCATTGATATGATAAATCGTGGGGTGCAGGCCCAAGTATTTCAGCGCGATCACACCGCCCATGCCCAGCATGATTTCCTGCTTAATGCGTGTTTCACGATCCCCGCCATATAACTGGGCGGTGATGTTGCGGTCGGCAACGGTGTTTTCCGGATGATCGCAGTCCAGCAGGTACAGGGAAACCCGGCCGACCTGGCAGCGCCAGATAAATGCCTTGACAAGGCGTCCCGGATAAGGGACCTCAATGACCCGGGGCGCGCCCGTTTCATCCTGCTCCAGGGTAATTGACATGTTGTGAAAGTCATTCTTCGGATATAGTTCCTGCTGCCAGCCGTCCTCGTTCAGATACTGGCGAAAATAGCCTTCCCGGTAAAGCAGTCCCACACCGACCAGGGGCACCCCGAGGTCGCTCGCGGCTTTTAAATGATCGCCGGCAAGCACACCCAGGCCGCCGGAATACACTTTTATGGATTCCTGCAGGCCGAATTCCGCGGAAAGATAGGC
>Ga0123335_1003284_pt1 | contig 22768 bp, 20 predicted proteins | sample BiotimSIPDNA_2_FD_89707 | JGI IMG/M metagenome (GOLD analysis project Ga0123335, IMG submission 89707) | Anaerobic biogas reactor microbial communites from Washington, USA - Biogas_R2 time_0 SIP DNA | ecosystem: Engineered > Bioreactor > Anaerobic > Unclassified | place: Washington, USA...
CAGATTTCGGCTTCGCTGCGCCTGAACAGGCAGGTATCGAGCATTCCGGCATAGGAAAACTCTTTGGAATCTTCACCCAGTGCCGAAGAGCGCACGGCTACGAAAGTTCCTTCCGGCAGCTGCTTTTTCAGTGTGCTGAACAGATCGTTTTTGATGCGATCCGGAATCGGGTGCGTCAACATGCAGTTGCGCAGAGCGCCGGCAGTTCTCGCGATACTCTCTGGAGTCGAGCAGTCAAGCGCCTTGAGACACTTGTTGAATTCGCCACGAAAAGAACCGATGAATTCGTCGAAACAGTTTTTCTTGAGCACGACAAAGGCCGGAACATCGGCGCCAGCAGCAGTAAGTTTGAGCAGATTGCCGCCTTTTCCGCCAACCAGTGGCAGAACCTGATCGAAATTGCGGTTTTCGTTGGTAACAATATACATCCTGTTTCCCCTATCCTTCAGAGTTAGTGCTTAGATATTATCGATAAACCAGCAGATAGACTGCTCCGGCTATTGTTGCCGGATAAGCCAGCAGATACAAGGTCACGACGCCGCGATACAGCTTTGCGTTAGCCAGAACCGGCTTTGCCGCGTAAATCAGGCCTATTACAGCGACCAGCAGCGAAACCGCGCCGGCCGGAGCCAGCAGTCGCCAGTCGGCAACAGCTGTAAACTTGCTGACTGCAACATAATAAAAAGCGGCATAGGCCAGTGCAATGTTGACCAGCAGCAGAAGAACTGCGCCAATTGGTTTGAGCCGGTTCGAATACGATTCGACGCCTTCGCGCTCTTCTTCGACGGCAAAGGTTTTGCGGCCGAATTCGAAAACATTGAAAACGAACCAGTTTCCGAGTGCATAAAGCAGCATACCGCGGTCGGCGCCGGCAAAATCAGAAAAACAGACAATGCTGTGAATCAGCATGCTGATCATGGCTGCCGAAAAGGTATGGGTAATCGCATAGAGTTCGAGCTTTGGACGCATCCAGTCACCGACGAAGAATTCCATGCGCATCAGCAGAGTGAAGCAGAGAACCATCATATAAGCCGGCAACATCGGCCATTGCATGATGCCAGCCAGCCCAATCTCGACCGCGAGCACCAGCATGGTCATCGCCGAGAATTCACCGACACTGATCAAACCTCGTGCCAGCGGGCGTTCCGGATTGTGTTCGCGGTCGACATCATAGTCTTTGACTTCGTCGAACATGCGCATGTGCAGGAAAATCAACCAGACAATCGCAAAGCCGGCGGCCAGCCTTTTCCAACAAGGTGGTGCGTGTACTCCCGGCTGATAGGCGACAAAGGCTACGGCCGCAAAGAAAATAGCAACCATCAAAGTAATGCTGAACGGCTCGTGGCGTTCCTTAAGGAACTGCCACCATCTTCTGACAAATGCCATATTTCCTCCTGTAGCGAGGTCATATCAGCAGGGGCACAAAAAAATTTGTGCCCCCGGGTAATCAGGTTATATGTAATCCAAATCTATATTCCCTGGGTGCAGAATCACGCATCAGCTTAACACGCAACCCGTACCCTGACAATAGTTTGTTTATTCAGGGGTTCCAGCTGAAAATCGCGCCATATAAATATGATGCCGACAGGCTTAAGACCGCATCATGATTAACAGATCAGCTCGTATGCTATCTGTTGCCGCGCCTCTGTTCAAGCAGCTGTTTTTTTGTTGAGACTGACAGCTTTTCAGTAGTGGCCTGCCAGGCGGCGGGCGAAATGACATTTACGTTATCGCTGATAAATCTGAGAGTTCTTTCCTGATAACGGTTGTAGAGTTCGCGCAATGTCCAGCCCACACCCTTCTGGACGTAATAGTCATTATCGCGCAGCAAAGCTTGCACCAGTTCGATCATGACCTCAAAAGGCTGCACCTTCTTGCGCGCCCGGGAGTAATACAGCAGGCTGACTACAGACTGGCGGCGTTTCCAGGGGTTGTCAGAGCTGTTCCAGTTTTGCAGAACCGGCAGAACAAGGTCGGGATTTTCTTCGAGAGCCAGAGCATAAATAGAAGAAAGCCCATCGCTGTGCGCCCAGTTATCACAACGGTCGATCCAGCGCGAAATGGCTCTGAACTGGTCTTTGGAAAGCGATTTCTTCTCGTAGTAATAAATCGACTGACTCATTTCCTCAAAAAATACGGCATTGAACCAGATGTGATCGAAAGCCTGCAGAACTTTTTCGGCAGGCAGTTTCAGGAAGTTGTAGCCGGCCTTGAGCGCAGCCCTTGATTGAGGCACAGACAGACCTAGTGTCGGAGTAGGAGAATTGTAATGATTACCGGGCTTAACATTGGGATAAGCGGCCAGACGCTCTCTGACCTCATCGAGGTATTTATCATATTCTTTATCGCTCATTTTAACAGTTCTCCAATCAGCGCCAGTCGATCTGGAAGACGACGAAATCACTTCAGACCGTTGAGCCAGTTGATAAGAGTTACGGCCTTTGGAGACAATGATTCCTGAACTGAATCTCCATCTTCTCTCAGTTTAATCGTCTTAAAAACACCGGTATCATTGTCTACCTGATAAGCCAGCCAGAGTTTTTGTCCGGCGTCTCTGGCGTTATCCAGCAAAGGTCCGCTTGAAGCTGCGGCAACTTCTGGAATCAGTGCTACCATTTGCGCAAGCTCTGCTGCATCGACAGTTTTGAGCAGTCTGGTATATCTGGCATAATAAGCTTTCAAATCAGCAGCAGTCTCTGGCTTAACGATGACAGGCTTCGGCCCCAGAGCCTCGGCAGGAAAGTTGAATGAAAACACTTTGCCGTCGCTGTCGACCAGAATTCCCGAAAAAGTGGCTTCCCAGGCATAATTTTCATAGCTTTTCTGAAACAGAATTGTTCCCGGGGTCTGTGACTGAGCCGGCACTGCCAGACAGTTCAGCAATAGCAGCAAGGTTATCAAAGTTATAACTCTCAACATGCAAATCTCCTTATTAAGTCGATTCTTTGCGGTTTGCGCATCTTAAATGCACATCACTTTGCGACACTGCCCGACACCCCTAGAGTTCGATGCAATTCTGTAGACAAACTGCAATCTGTCGGCACTCATTCAGCAAATGATATCACATGATGTCAGGTCACAGAACACAAACGACACATCCGACGACAAAATGGTCGCACCTGAATTTTCAAAATGCCGGTCAACAAAGGATTCATGTCTGGCATGTCGATTGCTGATAATCAGTTTGCCAATAGAATAGTATAAAACGACACCTGCTCAGCAAACCAGAATCAGGAAAAGGAGGAACCAGATGCTTGCCATATACGTCTGTCTTACACTTGCCGGCCTGATAATGATGGTCGTTGGCCCCAGCAGCTTCTTCACCGGGCTTACTGCCGGACTCTGGTTTCTCGGAAAATCGCTAAAGGTTCTGCTGGACATCCTCGACATTCTGGAAATTATTATTCAAATCATGAGCCTGCTCGGCTGACAGCTATCAAATCTGCGTTAATCGGCGAAATCTGCGGAAAAGTTCCTACAGCTTCAGGCCGCGGCGGCGGATTTCGAGCAGCTTTGCCGGTGATGGCGTGCGCGTGTAGTTGATGTTGTCGGTGCGGTTGGGAATGCCGACGAAGTGGCCTTCGCGCTTTATCCGCGCGAGATTGCGCAGCAGACAGCCTGCTTCAATCTGGCTCGATCTGTAGGGAATCTCGATATATGAACTGCAGCCTTTGACGTCAACCTCGCAGCGGTCGATGATATCGCCGTCGTCGATCTTTTCGTTCATCCAGTGGATTGAAAAGCCGACCGGGCGACCTTCGATCCAGGCCCAGAGGTCACACATGGTGCCACGATTATCGGGCAGCAGACCATGATGGATGTTTATACAGCCTATTTTGGGCAGGTCTAGCACCGGCTTCTTGTAAATGTTGCGTGTGCGCATGTTGACCATCAGATCAGGCTTAAGATCGCTGATGAACTGTAGAGCTGCCGGCTGATTGACGCTTGAACAGCGAAAGATTTTGATTCCACGTTCTTCGAGCACTTTGACGCGCGGATCATTGATGCGCGACTGCATCATGTTGCGCAGCAAAGCGAAACTGAAGCGTGGCGCACCGATCAGCTGCAAACCGATGATGTTTTTCAGCAGCAGCTTTTCGGGCACTTTCAGTATTATCACGGCGGCAACTTCGACTCCTGCCGGCAGATTGGCCGGGTCGGTGACGCGATCGACCAGCGACAGATAGTTGTCTTTTACATAGGTAACATCTGATGTCACATATATAACTTTCATGTTATGCCCCTTTGCCCTTCAGGCCACCTGAACGACCGTAACGAGCATGGGCCTGGGTGAACTCATCTGAAGCCATGGCACCGATGATCGAGATTTCACCGGCAAGAACCGCAGCGGCGAGAATTTCGGCGAATTTTCCGGCTTTGCCGGCGCCGGCGCAGCCCATCATGTGCAGGCAGTGATTCTGCGTCGGCAGGCGGGTGCCACCGCCGACAGTTCCGACCATGATACCCGGCAGCGTCACGCTGATCTGCAGATCGCCATCGACAAGCTGCAAACTGGTGATACCGGCGGCCGATTCCGCAACGCAGGCGGGGTCCTGCCCGGCCGCAATATAGACGGCAGCCAGAGTGTTGGCGTAATGCGCCTGCATACCGAATGAGTGGGCCTGCATCGAGGTCACCATGGCCAGCTCAGCCAGACGACACATCTGCTGCGGCGTTGAATGCAGCATGCTTTCAACGATACGGGCAGGAATAAGACACTGCGCAACCAGCTTTTTACCACGGGTGCGGGTAAAGTTGACCGCATTGATCTTTTTGTCGCCCGACAGGTTCGATTCAAGAAACCACTCTCTGATCTTGTCAGGGTAATTTTCGAGAATGTAATCGACAGCGTTGCGTGTAGCGATAGTGGTCATGTTCTGACCGGAAGCATCACCTGTCGAGTAGTTGAAGCGTAATACCATCGTGCTGCCGATCGGAAAGGGCTCGATCGCCTTGAGTTTGCCGTGACTGGTGGTGCTTTCGGCCGAGCGCGCGATTTTGGCAAAGTTATCGCTGACCCAGGTGCTGAATTTTTCGAGCTGTTCGAGGTCTTTGAGCACAAACACCGGCGTGCGAATAACGCCTTCATCGACCATGCGCACCTGAGCGCCACCTGACAGTGTGATTACCTGGCAACCACGCGATACTGAAGAAACCAGCGCCCCTTCAGTCGTCGCCATCGGCACGAAAAATTCGCCCTCGGCGTATGTACCGAGAACTTTGAGCGGGCCACAGAGCCCGACTGGCACCTGAACAAAGCCGGCAAACCCCTCGATATTTCCTGTGAACGCTGCCGGATCTTGCGGTACCGGCAGGTTAAAATCGTTAAATCCAGACTGTTCGCGCACGAATTTCTGGCGTTGTTCAAGAGCAACCGGTGAAAAGTCGAGCAGCGGCGGCAAACCCGGAACCGGAGAAGTGCCATTTGCAGCTTTTTCGATATTCTCAGGGCTTGCCTGGTCGGCAAAAAACTTATAAAGCTCTTCGAAAGTTTCGATCGAAGTGCCGATCAGCTCTCGAAAAGACACGCTGAATCGTTGCTCAAGCTTGATCAGCATTGCGATCACGCCCAGCGAATCAAGCTGCATAAAAGAGTCGAGACGACTGGTAAGCTCGAACTTATCAGGATCTACATTAAGAAATGCTGCAACTTCATGTACGAAGGCATCGATGGCTTCCCTGTTATCAGCAGCTTTAGCCGCTGGCGTAGAGCGCTCGGCCTGTCGGTTCTTCGTGGCAGCTTCCGGGCTGAACATCGCCGCTACTTCGAAGCGCTTAATTTTGGCGCTGGCTGAGCGTGGCAGCGGCTTATCAACAATGAACACTTTTCGAATACGTTCGGCTTCCGGCCATTCTGCAACACGTTTGCGAATGTCGTCTTCTACGTATTCCTGTTCTTTGCCGACGCTGTAATCCTTAAAAAACTCGTTGCGCCCAAGCATGGCGAGGGCTGGAATCTCAAGACCGGCTTCGCAGAGACCGAATACTACGAATTCTTCGGCATATGGAAGAGTTCCCAGTCTCAGCTCAAGCTCATCAGGATAAACGTTCAAACCAGAAGCCGAGATGATCACCTCTTTGGCGCGGCCGCGAATGTAAACAAAACCCTCTTTGTCGATCTGGGCGATATCGCCGGTCTTGAAGAATTCACCGGTAAACATTTCCTGATCCAGCTCCGGCTGCCCGAAAACGCCTGAAAAAATTGTCGGAGTCGCTATCAACAGCTCGCCGACTCCGTTAACCGGCTTGTCGATCATAACCTTCACGCCATGCTGGGCCTTTCCGACGGCTTCAAGAGGACAGTTATGGCCAATCAACACGCCGGCCGCGGTTTCGGTCATGCCGAATCCCTGAAAAGTTCTTATTCCACGCGAGTTAAGCAGTTGCATGACCTGAGCGCGCGGCGCCGCACCGCCGATGATCATGGTAATGCCAGCAAACTTGAGCTCAGGCTTCTGCATGAGCCCGAAAGCGAAAAGATCGGCGAGGCGCGGCACTGCCATGACATAAGTAATTCGATACTTCATCATTACCGGAATGATTTCTGCCGGATTGAAACTGTTGCAGACGACCAGCGTCGAATGACAGCCAAGCATGACCAGGCCGGCATCGACGAGTGAAAAAACGTGGGTAAAGGGCAGCAGAGTCAGCATACGGTCATCGCGATGGTAATCTGAAATCTTCAGACCAAGTTCTATCGATGCAATGAATGCCTTATGGCTGAGCATTATGCCTTTGGGTTTGCCGGTAGTTCCTGAAGTATAAATAATGGCCGCGATGTCGTGCGGTTTGAGTTCAGGTTCGCTGGCCTGCGGGCAAAGTTCTTTGCCAAGGCCGAACACGTCGAAATGCAGATTGAGGGTAGTTACAATCTCTTTATCGGTAAGTTCGAATTCACCAAGCCGCTTTTCGAAAAGCCTTGAGACAATGACCAGAGATGGCTGGCAGTCTTCGATTATCGCTTTAAAACGCGAGACGGCGATATTGCCATCGACCGGAACGACTATAGCACCTGATCCAGCGATCCCAAGAAAAATCGGAAGCCAGTGCAGGTGATTTTCGCTGACGAAAAGCACCCGATCACCTTTGCCCACCCCGGAATCGCGCACCATCTGCGATACGTCGGCAATTTCCTGCCAGAGTTGCTCATAAGTGAGTTTATCGCTGCTGCCACGACCATCGTCATGAATAATAGCTTCTTTGCCGGCAAATTCGCTCACAGGCGATATCTTGAGGGTATCACAAAACATCGGGTACTCCTTAGGCATCAGGATTAACTCATATCAGCATATTACAAACCGCGCCAAGGTTAAAGTGTAATTTAGCGACCGGTAATTCAGGGGCGTGGGTGTGTGCGGAAAAACTCCCAGATGATGTCGTTGCCGGGAAAAGTGCGAGACGGCTTATCTGAGCCGGCGCGGGGCACTCGCGTCGAACCCGGCCAGGCGTGGCCCATGTTGTGAATGACGTAGGCGATGACCTCAGTGTTGTTGCGACCATTTTTATAATAATGAATCGTTGTATTCATCTTGTTATCGACGCTGGTAATGGGTGTCTTGTCGCAACCGTTGGCTGAAACCCAGAGGTCTATCGTTTGCGATGCCGACCACATCTCTTTTGGCGCGCCAAGCGACTCTTTCTGCAGCCCGCCCGCGATAGGTACATGCTCATCAATCAGGCCTTGAACGATGCAGACCGAAACCGGAACCTGCGGCTCAGGCGGCCGGCGCCAGTCTTTCTCGCCCTCGTCTTTGCCGCCGGCGGTGCCTACTACCGGCGCGATGGCAGCGAACCGGTTACCGGGCGCGGCGGCGAGAAAGTGACAGAAAATCGCGCCATTCGACAGGCCGGTCGCATAAATGCGTTTAGAATCGATCGGGTATTTTCCAGCAAGCTCGTCGAGCAATGCGTTTACAAAACCGACATCATCGACATTGTTCTTTTGCGCATAGCCGAAACCAAAAGCGACGTTCCAGGTCAGCAGAACATGCTCCCCCTCGCCGGTGCCGTTTGGTGCAACCAGCATGAAGCCTGCATCTTCCGCCTTCTTTTCGAGTTCGTAATAATACAGCGCGCCACGGGCGCCGCCGCCACCGCCATGAAACAGAAACACTACCGGCAAGGCCGAAGTTTTGTCCCACTTCGAGGGCAGATACAGATAATAAGTGCGCCTGCGACCGGCATGCTCGATCTCATAAAAAGCAGAAGCAACTTCCTGTTCAAGCGCCTTTTTATCGACTCTGGCCTGGATCGCGCCCTTTATCTTGTCACGCAACCACTGCGCTGAAAGAGGTTTAATGAAAAAACCGGCCAACGCTGAAAATATTATTAAGAGCGTAAGGCCGGCTTTTGGCGTTTTCACTTTTATCGGCGCTTCTCAGACTTAATGGCGGCCATAAATGAGTTGTTGTTCTTAGCTGCAAGAGCGGTTGCAATTGCGGCATCAGTGCTTACGCGGCCCAGTTCGCCTTCATCAACCAGGCTCAGCCCATTGGCAACTTTTTTGAGTCTATTGGCTTCTGCTATAAATACAGGCTTATAACCACCAATATTCATAAAGCGCTTGCGCTCGATCGTCATTTTCATTGTCTGAATCTCGTTTTCAGCGATGAACATTTCGAGAGAGCCCTTCTTGAAAACTTCGGTAATCTCGTCATCTATGGCATTGGTAAAGGTAATTCTGACGATTCGTCGCCCGCGCATCACTTTGGTAGAAACGCTGCGACTCCAGATTCCATCATTGACCGGCATATTAACGACATCGACATTGCCTTCAAATATTCTGTTGTACTGCTCAGGTGTAATTTCAAGAAAAAACTGATTATCAGCTGATTTTTCATCTGCCTTTTTCTTTATATCCTTGTCGCCAAAAAAGATCTGCACATTGAAATGGCCACGCTTTGTGTACGACCAGGCAATCGTATCAAAACGGGTGTCGGAATTCCCGATTCCCTTGCCGTTCAAATAGAGACCCATTGTTTCTACCGCCATCAGTTCCGGCACAGCAACTAACATAGCCAGGATCAGACACAGCAGACCAGTCATTTTTTTCATGATTAACTCCTTCAGCCTCATTTTGTACAGCCTAACAAATTTTCTCCTCCTGAGCAAATCATGATGGCTGAAATCTCTGATCACTTTGGCAGGGAAATAGTTGAGGGGGGTTCAGCGCTGTTGTTCCCATTTGAGAATTTTGCTGCTGGCTTCGTCGGGTGGCAATCGGCGGCCCAGCATAAACATACGTTCCAGAATAAAGCAGGCCTGATCAGACTTTAGAATATTGTTGCTAACCAGAGATTCCAAAACCCATAGCGTACCTTTAACGGCAGCTCCCTCTTTTTTGGCGGCGTTTCTGAGAGCTTTGTCGCCAGATAAGAGAATAGAGTTGGTAGTTTTGGCATAAAGCAACAGAGCAGCATCGAACGTCGAAATTTTATAGGCAGCAGACAATTGGCCCATAGCCAGCATAATCTCTACAGGAGTTTCGACAGAAATAATGCCGGAATTAGCAATTTCAGCCGGAGTCGGGATCTCCAGATCATGAATCATCAAATCCAACGTAACAAGCCGATACGGAAACCCCATCAGATGAGACAAACCTTTGACTTCGTAATAATCCAGAATTACAGATGAATCTATTACGCAATCAGGATTTGACTTTTTCACGGCTGCAAAAACTCCCGCCTGAATTCGTAAATAGATAAGGCAAGAAGCTCTGCAGCCTTAGCTTCAGAAATCATAGCCTCGGCATACGCACGAAACACAAGTTGCTTCATTCGTGTTGGCGGAACCTCCGGCGGATATGGCTCTCCTGGTTCCTGCTTTCCATACCTTTTTAGAACAAAAAACAAACCTCTGGCGGCAGTTTCCGAAATTATGCCAAGATCCTTTGCTCTAAAAACCCAGGCAGACATGCTGAGCCCATATTTCATCTTTAAAATATGAAGTTCGTTCAATCCGAGTTTCTTTCGCGACGGGCCTAATTCACGCTTTACTACGTCAGACGGTGCCAAAAATGCAGAAGCAAAACGCATCGCAGGCTTTTCCCTTGTCCGCTTGTCACCTTTTTCCGGGCATTTAATAACCAGATGACCAAGCTCATGTGCAAGATTAAACCGCAACCGGTCCCCCGGCAGGTTGTTCCTTGCGACAATACATGGCCGACCATCAGACCAGAAAGTACATGCGTCAAAAGAATCAGCCGCATCAATTAAACAAACACGTATATTATTTTCTTCCAGAAGAGAAGTCATGCTTTCGATTGGGGCTTGCCCTAAATTCCATTCCTGCCTCAAATTCACAGCGATTTGTTCTATCTGATCAACTGTAGCAGCAGGTTCAATTCTTGGCAAAACAACAGACGTATGCTCATTAAACAATGACTCGACTTGTTTATAACGCTCGAGCCAATCTTTCATCTCGGCCACTAAAGAGTTCTGCTCCTTGACCAGAAAGCTGTTCTTCTTTCTAAAATCCAGACCTTCTATTGAAACTGTTACAGGCCTGAAAAAATACTCGACCTTAACCTTGAACTCATTTGCCAAAGCAATCACAATCGGTGACGCAGGCATGGTAAGACCTCTCTCATAGTTCGAGAGAGTCTGCGCGGTTATGTTCAATTTTTCACCAAGGTTTCTCAAAGACAAACCCATAGATATGCGCAACGCTTTCAATCGGTCACCAAAAACCTTATTGCCGCCCATAGTAAACGCCTCCATCTTCTATCTTTTACATTTTAGCAAAAACTTTAAGAAATGTCAAAGAATGATGTTTTAGTTACCTGATTATAGCCAAGGTTCTGTGAGCTTTCAGGCGGCATTCTGGTTGAACTTTTTAGACAGTCTGATGAAAGACAGAAGATAGTCAGCAAAACGCCGGTAAAAACGCCGGTAAAAACGCCGGTAAAAACGCCGGTGAAAACGCCGGTGAAAACGCCAGACGCCATTCTCGAATTGCTCAGCGAACAACCAACATTGACTCTTGCAGAAATTGCAGTTCTTATCGGGAAATCAGCAAGAGCCGTAGAACGTGCCGCCAAGAAGCTTGGTGAGCAAGGAAAGCTGAAACATATCGGCCCGCAAAAGGGTGGTCACTGGGAAGTGATAGAGTGACTGGCAATGTCTTTCCAGCTGATGCCGAAGCGTTGCAGGTACTTGCGCAGGCGGTCGGAATCGTTGGTTGAACGTTTTTTCTGCAGGGAACCGGCGAAGAGGCGGCGGCCGGCATCGGCCATGCTGGCTGAGCTGCGACAGACTTTTATGACAGCAGCGAGCTGCAGGCGGTCGAACAGATCGATTTCTGCCAGCTGCTGTCGATCGAGAATTGACTCGAGCGATGAAAAATCGCTGTCAACCGACTCTGAACGCCATTCATGGCGGAGCCGGGCCATTTCATTTTCGACGTCGTCGATACCAATACGATTGCCCTCGCAAAGTGCCATCATCCTCGCCAGAGAACTGTTCAGATCGCGAAAATTCGCAACCCACAGAGCTTCTGGTGACAGAGCGAATTTCACATAGGCCTTGCGCGCTTCGCTGCTGAAACTGACCGGCTTACCAAGAGTCTGAGAATGCAGCTGCAATTCGTAGTCGATGTTAGGCTCTATGTCTTGTGGGCGCTCTTTCAGGCCTGGCAGTGTGAATTCCCAGAATTTGATGCGGGCCAGCAGATCCTGGCGAAAGCTGCCGCGCTGGCATTCCTGTTTGAGGTTGCGGTTGGTTCCGGTGATCAACTGAAAGTCGCTGCGCGCCTCCTTGTCGGCGCCGACCGGCAGATAGACCTTCTCTTCGATCGCGCGCAGCAGCATAGCCTGCTCATCCAGACCCAGCTCACCGATTTCATCGAGAAAGAGAATGCCTTTGTCAGCTGCCTTGAGCAAGCCCTCGCGGCTTTCGGTAGCACCAGTATAAGCGCCCTTTTTGTGACCGAAAAGCACAGACATCGCCATATCACCGCGCAAAGTGGCACAGTTGACTTCGACAAATCGCCCCTTCACGCGTCCGCGCTGCCGGCGCAGCTCATAAATCTGCCTGGCCAGACGTGATTTGCCGGCGCCGGTCGGCCCGGCCAGCAGAATCGGCGCATCACTGCGCAGAGCCACCTTTTCTACTTCGGCAATCAGCTTGTTAAATTCAGCATTGCGGGTATTGATGCCTGATTTGAGAAATGAAATGTCATCTTTAGTCTGTATGGCAAAGCGGCGCGCAATGCTGTCGTAACGCGAAAGATCGAGATCGATGATCTCGTAGCTGCCCGGCGGCTGATTGTGCCGGCCCGGCCCGGTCTGCAACAGACGCGCCGGGAAAAACCCGGCCTCGGTCAGCAGAAACACGCAGATCTGGGTAACATGCGTGCCAGTTGTGATATGCATCAGATACTCTTCGTCCTCGCGAAAATCGAAATTCTGCGAATAGCTGAGCAGACCTGAGAATACCTCTTCAAAGTCCCATGGATTCTTGAACTCAAGATACTCGGCCAGCACTTCGGTTTCAGGCGAGATCATTTCAATATCGGCCGCAACCTGCCGCGCCAGGCTCTCATCGCGCTTACTGCACAGCAGATGAAAGCGATCTATCAGCAGATCTTCGTGCTGGCAGACCGCAACCGAAGGTCGCCAGCTTTCCCAGCGTTTGTCTTTGCCGCGCCGGTCAAGAACTGTCCCAAGAAAACCAATTACCACTTTTTTCATAAACCACCACTCACATACAATTTGTTAACCACCAAACAACTCTTTGTAAATACAGTTTATAAATTAGCGATACCTCTAACTCGGGCTCTCGGCAGGCTCCCAACGCTACAACTCTCACCAGGCGAGAGCAATATTGAAGAGCTATGAATCTGCGTCAATAATGCCTGGCTCGGCCGAGCAGCTCTATCCTGCGCTGCTCGGCATAAGCACCTCCCTGTGCATTAAAGTTTCCGCTTATGGGATGCCTGCCTGCGCCCTTAAAGATATCTATATACTTGCAAATTCAATCTTGATAAAGAATTTTTATATAATTAAATATAATATACTATTTTTTATTATACAAATAGTCTTGATGAGAGGGAACTAAAATCGGCTAAAGTCCATACCACAAAAGGATTTAAGGCAAATCAGCAAAACTGGCACGGCGGTTGCAATCAACAAAGCGTCGGTTGATTCGTCCGCCCAGGTGCCCGCCCTCTGGGCAAGGGTATGCCGGAGGCGGTTGGAAAGTGAGATCGACACTCTGGATAGCTCATCGGGTAGAGCAATGGCCTCATAAGCCATGGGTTGCAGGTTCGATCCCTGCTCCAGCTTCAACTGTTTACCAACAGTTTTCCGCCTGAAGAGTGTCCGTGGAGTCTGACGGGCTGATTTCCGAAGTGCATGCAGGGTCGGAAAAAGGTAGCGGCGCAACCGCTCGCAGACGGCAGATACCGCAGACCGCAAAGTTGTGCGGGCTGTTTTCCGAAGACCGGAGGTTCCGGCGATCTGAAAGCAGAAACCGGCAGCGGCGGGGTTTGCTCAAGCAGGCTCCAGCAGGAGCGCAGCTGGCAGACAAAACGGACATTCCGATGGCCCAGAAATTCCCGGCCGGAGCAACTTTGGCCGCAGGCATAGAATCGAAAGGAGACGGTTATGTTCAAAGTAATCAAGATCAAAAACGCTGAAACTGGCCTTAAGTTCAAGAACGGCAAGCTGCTCGAAGCTCTGCAGCCTGGCTGGCACCTGGTGCGCACTCTGCTTGGCGAGCGCGTCGATGTGCTTAACGAAAAAGATCTGTTCATCTGGCACCCGGAAGTCGATCAGATAGTCAGAACCGGCCTGCTCAACGACCGGATCAGAATTGTCGATCTTAAAGACAATCAGCGCGCCGTTCTCTGGGTCGATGACCGCTTCTACGCGCTGCTCGGCAGTGGTCGCCAGTTGATCTGGACAACACAGAAAGAGATCAGAATCGAGGAACTGACCGTCGATGACCCGCGTTTCGAGCACCGACACCTCTACAAGATTGGCAAGTCTGGCGCGGCAAAGGAGTTGCTCGAAACAGTTCAGGTCGAACAGGGCGAAACCTGCGTTTATCACCGCGATGGCAAGTTCATCACCGAACTCGAACCAGGTTTCTACGCATTCTGGAAAGGCATCGCAGCTCTTAAATTCACTGTTGTCAGCAAAAAGGAAAAGGTAATCGATCTTTCCGGCCAGGAAATCATGAGTGCTGATAAGGTCAGTCTGCGCCTGAATGCAGTAGTAAATTTCAAAATCATCGACGCAGTTAAATCGGTGTCGGTATGTGAGTCGGCCGAGACCGCGATTTATCGCGAGGCCCAGCTGCTCATGCGCGCTGTGATCGGCGCCCGCAAGATCGACGAAATGCTGGCCGGCAAAGAGCAGCTGACTTCCGAGATCGCTGCGATGCTGCGGAAACAGGCAGAGAGCTACGGCATCGAGATTGTCGGCTTCGGTATCAAAGACATCATTCTGCCCGGCAAAATGCGCGAAATCATGAATAAAGTCGTCGCTGCGCAGAAAGAGGCTGAAGCGAACCAGATCATCAGACGCGAAGAAACCGCGGCAACCAGAAGCCAGTGCAATACCGCCAAGATGCTCGAAGCTAACCCGACTTTGATGCGCCTGCGTGAATTCGAGCTGATCGAGAAGGTAACCGAGCGCTCGAAAATCAACCTGGTTCTTGGTGAAAAAGGACTGGCGGAAAAGCTGGTAAACATGCTTTAATAGCAGAAAATGGAGAGAATATATGATCAGAATTGACGGGTCACAGGGAGAAGGCGGCGGTCAGATTCTCAGAACAGCGCTGGCGTTGTCGGCCTGCACCGGCCAGGGCTTTTCGATCGAAAACATCAGGGCCGGCCGCAGAAAGCCAGGATTGATGCGACAGCACCTCAGCTGCGTGCATGCCGTACAGAAGGTCTGCGCGGCTGAAGTAGAGGGCGATGCCATCTCTTCGCAGACGCTGCGCTTCGTGCCGGGCCGGGTCAATGCGGGTGAATACAACTTCGCGGTCGGCTCGGCCGGCAGCGCAATGCTGGTGCTGCAAAGCGTTCTGCCACCTCTGCTTCTGGCCGGCAGGCCGTCGCAGCTGATACTCGAAGGCGGCACCCATAATCCCATGTCACCGCCGTTTCACTTCATCGCTGAGGTCTTTGTTCCGGCACTCGCAAAGATTGGCTTCAACTGCTCATGCGAAATCGAACGCTGGGGCTTCTACCCGGCCGGAGGTGGCAGAATCAGAGTAAGCATTCTGCCAGCAGCAGATCGGCTGCAAAAAACCGATCTGTGTACTCCTGGCAAATTCAGCGGCTCATCGGTGCTGGCGGCAGTCTCAAAAATCCCCTGGGAAATCGCCGAAGACGAATGCAATACGGTTGTAAACGCCGCCGATTTCGAAGTTGTACACAAGCAGGCGCTGACGGTAGATTCGCCGGGCCCGGGCAATGTTGTCATGTTGCGACTCGATTACGAAAACAGCCGGGCAATGTTCTGCGGCTTCGGTGAACTCGGGGTGTCACGCAAAAAGGTGGCGTCAGCAGTCTATCGCGAAGCGAACCGTTTCTTCAAATCGGGCGCGGCTGTCGATCTGCACCTGGCCGACCAGCTGCTGCTGCCGATGGCTCTGGCCGGCGGCGGGGTCTATACTACGACCGAACCGACGCAGCACACGAAAACCAACATGAAGATCATCGAAATGTTTCTGCCGGTTTCACATGAAATCAACCAGATAGATGCGAAACTCTGGAAACTGCAGATCGAATCAAAAAAATCTGCCGGCTGCAAAAATGTTTCGCGTGAAACATTCGATACTTGTCCTGGCTGATCGACAGGCGGGTTAAAACGCACTGTTGCCTGCAGTCGTGCGTGTACACAATCTTTGCGCTGACGCACAGTGTCAGCAGCGACTGAAAAGCCTTTGAAGGAGGCAAAAAAATGGAATGGATCAAAGATAAAAAATCAATTTCGCCAGCAGCGAAAGTAGCGATAAAATCATGGTGCAACGACCTCGAGCCCGACGCCCTCAAGCAGGCTGCCAACCTGGCCGCGCACCCGGCCGTCGATATGCATGTCGCGCTTATGCCTGACTGCCATGTCGGTTACGGCATGCCGATCGGCGGCGTGATTGCCTGCCGCGAAAGTGTTATTCCTAATGCTGTCGGCGTCGATATCGGCTGCGGCATGGGCGCGGTTAAGACCTGCCTTACCGTAGAGCAGATTGGCGAAGCGCGTGATATCAGAGCGATAATCGATGGCATCAAGAAACTGGTTCCGGTCGGCGAAGGCAAATGTCATGCAAAACAGCAGACATGGCTTGGTTTTGCTGAATATGAAGAAGAGATCACCCATAATGTACCGGGCTGGTTCGAACTTTCGCATTTCGAGCATGACCGCAAGAACCTCGGCACGCTTGGTGGCGGCAACCACTTTATCGAGATTCAGGCGAGCGAAGACGGTCAGGTCTGGTTGATGCTGCATTCCGGATCGCGCAACCTTGGCTATCGCATTGCTTCGTTTTATAACAAGCTGGCACTCGAACTTAACGCCAGGTGGCATGCCGAGATTCCCTGCAAAGATCTCGCCTTTCTGCCGGCCGATTCAAAGGAAGGGCAAAGCTATATCCGCGATATGAACTTCGCGCTGCGCTATGCCCTCGAAAACCGCGCGCGCATGATGGCAGCCGCTAAGTCGGTCATGGCTGAACACTTTGCCGGAATCGAGTTCGTAGAAGAAATCAACATTCATCACAACTACGCCGCCTGCGAAAGACATTTCGGGCGCAACGTCTGGGTTCACCGCAAAGGCGCGACTTCGGCGCAGAAAGGCGAACTCGGCATCATTCCGGGCAGCATGGGCGCTTCTTCGTATATAGTGCGCGGTCTCGGCAACCCTGAATCGTTCAATTCATGCTCACATGGTGCCGGTCGCAAAATGGGCCGTATGGAAGCCAGCCGTCAGCTGACACTCGAAGAGTGCAACCGCGCCATGGAAGGCATTGTCTTCGACCGCTGGGGCAAAGCCGGCGGTTTTGGCCGCAAGAAGGCGAAAAACGCGATGTACGATTTCGGCGAGGCCCCGCAAGCCTACAAAGACATCGACACCGTCATTCGCTGCGAGCTCGACCTCATCGAACCGCTGGTAAAACTGCGCCCTCTCGGTGTAATAAAGGGCTGAAACTACTTTTTAACCAGGCGGATGCCGGTTTCTTCGAGGAGCACGACACCCTTCTTATAGAGGCCACCAATGGCTTTCTTGTAATTCTTCTTACTGGTGTTGAACAGCTGATAGATTTCTTCGGCCGGGCTTTTGTCGGTTATGGCAAGGAAGCCGCCGGCAGCGCTCAATCTGGCAAGAATCTGCTCACCGAGATCGCCGATTTTTTCGAAACCGGGCTTCTGCAGATAGAGATCGACGCGGCCGTCTTCTCTTATGTTCTTGACGTAGCCGGTAACTTTCTGGCCGATTTTAAGCTTCTGAAAAAGATCGTTGTTGTAGACAAAGCCAAGCCCGTTATTGTTGATAACAGCGCGATAGCCAAGATCGCTCTCGTCGCAGACAGTCAGCGACACTTCCTGTTTCAGCCGCAAACCGCCCGGAGTCGGGCTCAGGTATTTTTCTAGTTTGGTAGAACCGGTTATGCGCCCGGTTTTAGGGTCGAGATGCGCATAGACGACATAGGAAAATCCTCTGACCATTTTCTGCTGCTGTTCGTGAGCCGGCACGAAAAGCTGTTTTGGCATGCCCCAGTCGAGCAGCGCACCCGCACTCTCGACGGCAGAAACTTTCAGCAGCGCGACTTCCCCCGGCATGACCAGCGGCTTTCGCATGGTCGCGACCACATTATCATCACTGTCAAGCAGAAGAAAAACATCGATGATGTCGCCTTTATCAGCCTTGCCGGTGACATCCCAGCCGGGAATCTTCAGTTCGCCGAACTGTTCGGCATCGACGTAGATACCGGCAGTCATGCATCTTGTCACCTTAAGTTTGTTAAAACAGCCAATGGTTGCCATGTTTTTCTCCTGCCTTCTGGCACTGCCGATAAAATTGCACAAAGTAAACACAAGCCGCAATATGACAGTTTTGCACAGTATGTCATACTGACTTTGCAATGCCTGATCAGTATAACTGATTGAAACGGTTTATCAAAGCAGCAAAATATGAGACAACATGGGAATAATCAGCTCGGCTACGGGCGACTCCAACCGCTGTGAGCGGCCAGCATCAGCATTGCGCCCAATGGAATCACTGATAAAATGGCAAACAGAGCAGTCAAACCTAAAGCCTTCATCCATTGCCCAGCCAGGTTGTCCTGATTTTGTCGGTCAAGGACTCTGGCCCCGATGAAAAAGCCAACGATGCAAGCAATCAACAGACCCGCAAAAACCAGCAGGGGAGCCGTCGGCTCTTCAGAAACACGGCCAGAAACAAAATAGCCGCTGAGCGGCAGAAATGTTGTCAGAATGCCGGCGACAGTGCCAAAATCCTTGTATTCAAGCGGGCTGGTCCATCTAAAAATTCCTGAACCGGCAAATGTCAAAAAAAGTACCCAGCCAATTAGAACCTGATCAAGTGTTATTTCCATTTTATCCAATTTTTCTGCAAACTTTCTGCAAACTGCGAAATTGCCGCCATTAAGTCAACCGCGCCCGGACAAATACACAAATGCAGCAGTCAAAGGCAATACGGCATGAAAAAGGAGCCACCCGATCGATATGTGGCGGGCTTTCTGTGGCGCCCGAGACAGATAGAAAAGGGTGATCTCCTGCCCCATATTACTTGAGTCACACCAGAAAGGGGCTGGTCGGGTATATGTCTTCTCTTCGCTGTCAAAGCGGCCGCGAGCCTGATATGAAACACCGGTCAGAACTGGCTTGGAATAGGGTTCTGGTGGTGCAACAACATTCGGGTGCCGGCGAAAACCATATTCGTCGTTTTCGTAAAACTTTGAGTCGGAAGGTTGATAGCCAGTAATTACGCCGATGGTGCGCACTCCGGCCAGCATATAATAAAGATCGAGAACAAGCTGCACTCCGGCATACACACATAAGGCGATCAAAACATATTTAATACCCATCATAGCCAGAAACAGCACTAATCCGAAGAGCAGATACAGTCCGACTGCAAAGAGTTTGTCACCTGATTTACCGTTAGCCATAAAAGCATTATATCATTGTCATAAGATATTGAAGCAATTACGATTTGATCTGCGACAATCAGTGTAATGTGCGGTTCGCAAAATAAACTGGCAGAATTTTAGACTGATTTCGGTTACAATTACCTGAAAAATTCGCAACGGAGAGTCATGAATGCAAGAAGGCCATATTGTAACTGCCGAAATATCTTTTGCCCGCGCCATGCTGGTCGTAGCATTTCTGCTGGCAACGCTCATAAGCGGACTCATGCTGTTTGGCGCCTCGCCGCACATACCCATTCTGGTGACAACGGCATTTGCTGCAACGGTTGCCATAATCTCCGGGCAGCCATGGGAAGCGGTTGAGAAAGGCATACTCAAGACAATCGGAATGGGAATGCAGTCAATACTGATTCTGATGATCATCGGCTGTCTTATTGGCGTATGGATACTCTCAGGCATAGTGCCTGCCATGATTTATTATGGCCTTAAACTTATCTCTCCGGGCGTATTTCTTGTCGCGACCTGTATAATCTGCGCTATTGTCTCGCTGGCAACCGGCAGTTCCTGGACCACTGCCGCAACCGTCGGCATTGCTCTGCTGGGCGTGGGCTCAGGCCTGGGCATACCGGTCAACATGGTAGCCGGAGCCATTATTTCAGGCGCCTATTTCGGCGACAAAATGTCACCGCTATCGGACACTACCAACCTGGCTCCGGCAATGGCCGGCACCAACCTTTTCGAACATATCAGACACATGATCTGGACAACAGGGCCAAGCCTGATTATCGCCTGCATCATCTACGGAGTTCTCGGTATGAGTTATGCCGGCAAAGAGCTCGACACAACCGCAATCGACACCATGCTCAGCACGCTCAGCACGAACTTCTACATCACCCCCCTGCTTATAATTCCGCCAATACTGGTTATTGTAATGGTCGTGCTCAGAGTGCCTGCCCTGCCCGGTCTGTTTGCCGGCATTCTGCTTGGTGCCGGCTTCGCGACATTCTTTCAAGGTTCCGGCATGACCGAAATCATCAAGGCTGCCCATTCTGGTTACGCAGCCTCAACCGGCCTGGAGACTATCGACAGCCTGCTTTCGCGCGGCGGTCTCGAAAGTATGATGGGCACGATATCGCTGATTCTCATCGCCCTCTCGCTCGGTGGCGTCATGGAAAGCTCCGGCATGCTCAACGCTATCGCCCGCAAAATCGTGACCTACGCGACGACCACCGGCTCAACTGTTCTTGCGACCTTCTTCACCTGTGTTTTCTGCAATCTGGCAGCCGGCGATCAGTATCTGTCGATCGTCATTCCCGGCAGAATCTACAAAGACATCTATCGCGATCGCGGCCTGCACCCGAAAAACCTGTCGCGCTGCCTCGAAGATTTCGGCACCATCACCTCGCCACTGGTTCCCTGGAACACCTGCGGGGCCTTTATGACAACCGCTCTTGGCATTCACCCCTTTGTCTACCTGCCCTACGCCTTTTTGAACCTGATCAATCCGCTCGTTTCGATCTTTTATGGCTATACCGGCATCAGCATGGAAAAGCTTCCGCCGGAAGAGCCTTCTGAAGAAGCCATAATCTTTGAGCAGATAAAAGTCGACAACGCAATGTCGCACCACTGACCTTTGATTTCCAGAACTTATATTAATTCTACAGCAGGAGAGCTTATGAAAAAGTCCATGTTCGTGCTTCTGATAATCTGTTTGACCGCCACAACCGCATTTGCCGGCCCGAACCCGACCGAGGCCATCGCAAGTCTCCAGCAGATCTCTGCCGACACTCCACAGGAACTCACTCGCCTGATGCTTGATCTGCACCTGTCATATTTCGAAAGAAATGCCCTGCGATTGATGGATATGCGGGTTTCTCCGATGATCGTCACTGAGAGCCATTTCGAAGTTCCGGTAGAAATGGGCTTTATGTTGACCGAAGATCGTATTCTTACTGCTCTTGCCGCTTTTGAAGAGTCTTCTGGCGGGAAAATGATCGCGTCGCCGCGTGCTATAACTGTATCTGTATCGGCTGAGAGTATGCCAGACGGCAAACCGCTGCTGAGCATGACGGTTCTGGTAACTCTTCACAACAACGTAAAGACAGGCTACGACAGCTCTCTTAAGCTTGCATTCGAAGCGTTTGCCAAGGTAACGACCTTTTCGCCCCAGATCGGGAAAAATGCTGAAGCGGCCGGGCAGAAAACTGATACAGCCAGCGACGGCAATGGAACCTGGGTCACCAATCTGCGCATCGACTCTGACCGCCGCCTGCAGCTTACCGGCTATGCCATTGAACCACGCATGGTCAATCAGTTCTGCCGTGATTTCGAAAAGACCGGTGTTTTCAGCGAAATGACGTTAAGCAGCATGAACCGCAACATGTACAATAAGCAGCCAGTCATGCGTTTCGACGTCACTGGCAAAGTGGCCGCCGGCAACTAAAACTCGTAGCCTGCGCGCAGTCTGATGTCTTTATGCAGATTGGCATCAGAACCGCCGGTTATCATTCCGCCAGAAAGTTCGATATATCCCCACTGCACCCGACGGTTCAGACGGGCATCGAGATTCTGTATCGAACCACCGCTGTTTTCGAAACGGGTATCTTCGACACCGATGCTGAAGCGCGTCTTGTCTGAAATTCGGCGTTCTGCCCGCCCGTACAGAGTGCGACTGGCTGAAGCCGGCGTCGTCTCGTTGAGGTAGCCGATGGTCGCATTGTCGCGGTTGCTGGCCTGCCACGAGACGCTGCCATCATAAAACCAGTTATCATCGGTTTTGGGGCCATTAAACCAGAAATTGTTGCCAACACCGGCCTCGAAATACAACTGGCCAGACTCGCAGCCAATATAGTGGCGCATCTGACCTGAATCACTGTCATCGTTGAACATCAGTCGGTAATCAGAAGTAAGATCGAAGTTGTGCGGGTCGATATACTGCATGGCCAGATTAACCGTATCAGTGCTGCTGCCGCCAAGATACTCACCGGTCACACGAAAGTCGCGAATGTTGTAACCGAGCATGACACCACCGAGGCTTTCGTCAAACTGTTTAACCGCCTTTATCGCCATAAAGGCGTTGTCATTGAAGCTGTAATGCAGCCGGCCTTCGCCAAACGATGGCTGACCCTTTACTTTGGTATCGACATTAGCGATGCTGCCAAGGTCTATCGTGGTTTTAAGTCGGTTGCCCCAGGGGTAAAACCACGATACGCCATCGACTGTCTGCAGAGTGTTGTTTCCGGTCATTATACGCCCGACTTTGAATTCAAGAGGGCTGGACAGGTTATATCCCTTGAAAGATGCCTGATAAAGCATGTTGCGTTCGGGAGCAAAACCCATGTAATCTGTATAAAGCACATGGCGGAAATTGAATTCACTTACCAGATGCGAAGTCTTGCGGGTATAGATGAGGCGTTGTGCTGACTTCTCACGAAAGGGCCCAAAAGGCGTGTCGGTATTGCACTCTTCACGCTCAAGCACCGGCACCGGCATCAGGCTTCCCTCCGGCCTGATTGAAGCTAAAACGGGACGTACAGCCGGGCAAAGCCAGGCTGCCAGCAGCACTAACCAGAGAATTGTCTGCCTTCTGTTAATGATCGTTTCCCGATTTTATATTACACATTCCTGTTATCGGAATAATCGGGCAAAAGTATTAA
>Ga0123335_1003287_pt1 | contig 22757 bp, 28 predicted proteins | sample BiotimSIPDNA_2_FD_89707 | JGI IMG/M metagenome (GOLD analysis project Ga0123335, IMG submission 89707) | Anaerobic biogas reactor microbial communites from Washington, USA - Biogas_R2 time_0 SIP DNA | ecosystem: Engineered > Bioreactor > Anaerobic > Unclassified | place: Washington, USA...
CAAGAACCAATAAAATGTATCCAACTATTTTCATAACTATTAGAATTAAATTTTAAATTCTATTTTCACATGCCAAATAGTATACCATTTTGTCTGGCATATATTTTTCTGAGGTCGTTAAACAAAAATGAATGTTTATGGAAAGAAAGAAAATCATTTGGGCAGCGTTAATAGTAATTGCTGCAGCCTGCAGTGCCGTACCCCTGACAGGCAGAAAACAGTTTACGGCGATACCTTCGTCACAGATGAATGCACTCAGTAAGGATAGCTACAACGAGGTAATCAAAGAGAGTAAATTGTCTACAAACCAGAATTACATTTCTACAGTAAATTCTGTCGGGCAAAATATTTCCACTGCAGTTGTGGAATTTATGAGGGCCAACAAAATGAGTGAGGTAATAAGCGGCTATTCATGGGAATATAGGGTGCTGGAATCGGATCAGATAAATGCATGGTGTATGCCGGGAGGGAAAATTGCTTTTTATGAAGGTATTATGCCTATATGTGCCGATGATAATGGCGTAGCAGTGGTTATGTCGCACGAAATAGCCCATGCCATAGCAAAGCATGGTAATGAAAGGTTATCACAACAATTGGCGATACAGCTTGGCGGCATGGCTTTAGCAGAAGCCCTGAGTAAAGAAAAGGAGACAACACAGCAGTTGGCTTTGCTGGCATTCGGGGTAGGGTCGCAACTGGGTGTTGTATTGCCTTACAGCCGCACTCATGAAAAAGAGGCAGATAAACTGGGATTGTATTTCATGGCCATGGCAGGCTACAATCCAAATGAAGCTGTTGCTTTCTGGAAAAGGATGGCCGAAAAGTCCCGCGGACAGGAACCTCCGCAATTTCTTTCAACCCATCCAAATACTGAGGAAAGGATCATCGCATTGCAGAAAAATATGAACGATGCCATGAAATATTATAATAAGGACAAGGCAAAATCTCTTAAAAATAACAAACTAAAACAACCCCTTAAGGATAATTCCAAACCGGAAAAGAAAGGTAATACTTCAAAACCTGTGAAAAAGACGACAGGTGAAACACCAAAGAAGCCAACAACCAAATAGGTTAGCGGCCTTCATTTTCTTTTCCGGGTTTCTGCTGATTTGCCGATTCCGGGAATGTTACTGAATTTTTCAGTCCTTTCTCTAATGCCTCTATAAATGCATTTTTTAAAACTTCCCATATTGCAGGCATGATACCAATATCAGCATTTTCAACCCTCCCTTTAATGGGCACGTCGGTTGCAAGCTGGTCTTGCTTCTGATTTTCGAGAATTTCAGTAATACCGCCAACTGTTGATTCCCACACTTTCTGGAAAAATTTACCTTCTTCCTCGCTCCATTTTGCTGTTTTCAGATTGTCGATGATAACTTTCAGGTAACCACCGATATTGCTGTCATCGACAGCAATTTCAGAATAAAGATTGATGGTGCCCCTTTCTATATCTGTTTTTGTATACGTTCTGAAAAAATCATTGAAGGCTGACAGTTTTATGTCTTCAAACTTCAGGGAGAGGTCAATATCAGGTATTTCCTTTAGCACATTAACGTTGGCATATATGTTCAGAAGTCCGTCGCCAAGAGATTTTCCGCTTATTTCAATGGTCGATGGCAACGAGTTTTCTGACTTTTCAACATTGCTTAAGTTTGTTGCCACTGCATTAAGCCCGGTAATAAACAAGTTTAACTCAGGTTTGGTGGTGAAATCACGGTAAGAGACTGTGCCGTTGATGATCTCAAATCTGTTCAGTTTTAAAGGCATCAGGCTTTTTATTTTCTCTACCCAGTTGGTATCCGGACCGTATTGTTCAATCTTTTGTTTTGCCTTCTCCTCAAAGCCCACTGCAAAATTTACCTGAGGTTCCCGGATAATGACTTCTCCAACTATTGCTCCTTTGAACAGGGTCCCCCAGTCGACTGAAAAATCAATCCTTGGCACCACGACAAAAGATACCGGGAGGCTGTCCTCACCGGTATTTATGATTGTGATACTGTCTATTGCATAAACTCCTCTCAGAAAGTTAATGTCAATATCCTGAACATGACCTTTGTATCCGTCAAGATCCCTAAGGGTTTTATTTGCAATGTTCTTTACAGCTACCGGTAATATCAACCTGATAATAACCAGTACAGCAACAACAGATAACAAAATAATCCATTTTTTACTGCACATAACGTTAGAACCTAACACTTAAAGAATGGTGCTTCAGAATATATTATAACCAAGCACTACCATGAAAATAGAAGATCTGAGGTCGGTTTTAAAAGTTTCATTACCGATACGGATTGAATCGCCAAGTTTGCTTAGGCTTCCTTCATACTTAAAGTCGATGTTCAATTTACTCAGGTCGAAACCGATGCCGGCCTGATAACCTACCGTTGACCGCCTGAAATTTTGCTGTGCCTGATCAAAAGCATGGATTTCACGGGCATCATCTGTAAGTATAAGGCTGAAAACCGGACCGGCCTGTATTCTAAATGATTCACCAAACCTTATACCTGCTAATACCGGAAGGTCCATCCTGTTATACTTTAAGTTCTGGATGTCCCTGCCCCTTGTATCTGAATTAAAAGCGACAGTTCCCCCTGCCGATGTAAACAATAATTCAGGTTGCAGATATACGTTTGCTATCATAACCCTGGTATAAGCCCCTATATGAAACCCAAACCTTGCTCCATCTGAGTTATAATCAACCTCATCATTATTTATAGTCAGTCTTTCATCTATCTGGATGGTAGACATGCTGGCCCCTACCCTGGGACCCAGGCTAAAAAATTGTCCGAAACTGTAGCTTGCCATCCCGGCCATTGCTATCAGCAATATCAATTTCTTTTTCATTCCGTTGTTTTTTTGATTTTCAATATTTGATTCTTTGTATTTGACATAACTAATGACATCATTTATTACAAAAGGATGCTGCACTTAACAACTTTATAATATATTACCTGCAGTTAAAATTTTGCCAGCAGTTTCGTCCTGTTCCAAAAATCCGGCAGGAACAATCAGGGAAAATTGTGCCAAAGCCAGCTCAGGGATTTTGACTGTTTAAATATAAAACTGTTTGTTATAATTTTCATTCCCACACTTGGGGAGATACGTTCCCAAAATGTAGAATTTTTACATTAATCCATTATTATCTTTTAAAATCAATATCGGTTTTTTATTCCGCAAAAAAATCACAGTTACATATTAACCTATATATTACATTATACAGATCAGCTTTCTTTAAAAAAAACAATACATATTGCGCTTTTGTCCCATCCATAACTTTTGTTAAAACTGCACCATGGTTAATAAGAAAAGAATCCTGTTCCGAAAATATCGATCGTACGATGCTCTTTTGTGAGTCTAGTTCAAAAATGTTTTCCCTTTTTCTGGCACGATTTTCATCTTTTATAACTTCAAACAACCATGAAAAACTGATTATGAAAAAAAGAAATTATATTAAATATATTATCCCGGGGGCTTTATGTATGTTTCTGATAATACCTGCCATTGCACAGAAATCCGGAATCGGGATTAAGGGAGGGCTGAGCATGGCCACCCTAAATATTCCGAATTCCGATGAAAACAACCTCCTCCCGGGCTTCAATGTGGGTTTTCTGGGCAGGATAATGATAACAGAAAATATTGGACTGCAACCTGAGATCCTTTTTTCTTCAAAAGGCGTGGACACCTATTACAGCGAGAATTTTCTGGGCTTTAACATCGCCGACGGAGAAACAAAACTCAGGATAAACTATATCGATATTCCGCTGTATCTGGTCTTTTTTCCTATCCCCAATTTTGATATACATCTGGGCCCTTACATTGGTTTTCTTATGAATTCGGCTATCGATACGCAGACCGAAATCCTTGATTTTATCAATATTGATAATGAAGATGATGTCGACAGGTCTGAATTCAATCAGCTGGATGCAGGCTTATCGATGGGTTTGGCATTTAATTATGAATTCCTGATGTTAGGTGTCAACTATAGTATAGGATTACGTGAGGTTGCCAAAGAAAGCGGTAATATGGAAGACCTGTTAGACGGTTCAAAAAATGGCGCATTTCAACTTTATCTGGGACTGATATTTTAAATGTTATAAGGTTTTATTCACTTTAAACTATGATAATATGTTACGTTGGATAGTCATTTTCTTAATTGTTGCACTAATCGCAGCATTGTTCGGCTTTACCGGTATAGCTGCCGGGGCCGCTGAAATTGCAAAAATTTTGTTTTATATTTTTCTGGTCTTGCTTGTTTTAAGCCTGCTGGTTGGAGCAGTACGGGGGTTCCGCTAAATCCATCTCGGGTGAAAAAGTAAAGTTTGGGACTGCTTTATTATCATTTATAATATAAGCAGTACCCATTTTTTTATGCCTTCCTACTTCGAATCTGATTTTTTACCAATCTTTTGATTGATTTTTGGAACTGCTTTCTTCCTGACAATGGTAAACTCTTTACTCCCAAAATCACTTCCCAGAAGCAACCCGTAAGGTTTGAGAGGTTCTATACTATCAAATATCACTTTCAGAATAGCCATAAAAGGTATGAAAAGAACCATCCCTGCGATACCCCAAATAAGTCCTCCCGTTAAAAGCGCAATAAGGGCTATGAGAGGGTTAAGGCTTACCTTTGAACCAACAATTTTGGGTGTCAGAATATTTCCTTCCAGGGTTTGTATTACGATGTACCATACAACGACAAAAAATGCCAGCCACATATTTTGTTCATTTACTAAAGCATAAAGGGCCGGCAAAAGTCCGCCGATAAAAGTCCCGATATAGGGAATGATAGCCAAAAACGCAGCAAAATAACCGAAAAGAAAAGGGTAATCAAGACCCATTGCCCATAATCCTAGACCGTTTAAAGTCCCCACTATCAGGATTACAATCATAACACCAAAAAAGTAGTTTTGCGCCACCTTCTGAATGGTTGTCAGCACTTCCTTGACATTTTCTTTCTCTTTCTCTGTGAAATGATACAGGATTAATTTCTTGAAGGAGCCCCTGTAGAAAAGGAATAAAAAAGTATAAATAAAAATAAGGCCAAACCCCACTAAAAATCCCGTGGAAGTGCTGATTGTTCCCTGAATCACATCCACAGGGTTTACCAGTTTTTCAGGATTATCAAGGTTTAAATTTCCCTTATGCAGAATTGAATTTTCAAGGAAATTCAAAAGTTTTTCGATCGAAATACTAATATTGGCACCAAAGTTTTTAATGTTTTCGAACAAACTGTAAAATTGGGTGCCAAAGAAAAATCCAATACCCGCGAGGATAAGGATTACAGTAAAAAAAGTAAGTAATATAGCAATAACAGGCGGGAGTTTTCTTTCAAGAAATTTACATGCAGGATATAATAAAAATGAAAAGAACATTGCAAAAGCAATGGGGACAAGTATACTCTTGGCAACATACATAAGAGCTATTGTGAATGTCAAAACGATAGCAGCATGGGCCAAACCGGTAAAAGATATTTGATTTTTCATTTTAGAATTTGTTTTCGTACTTCAGTAATGACAAATTATACACCAATTGTTAAAGATATTTCAAATCGTTATGATTAATGTATATATGATGAAGTTACACGATATGAATACCCGAATATCTGCAAAAGGAATTTAGTATATTTGGATAGCTGATTGTGGATTTGCTGTGTGTAAAAAAGCCACAGTCCCCATATCACCGTTATCAGAACCAATGTCAAATGCCACAAAATCAGCCTTCTGGAACGGAAATTAAAATTGGCAGGATTTTATAGGGAATAATAAAGTATAGTATTAAACAAATTAAAATTAAGTATCATGGGAAAATCAACGACAAACATTCTGTTGGGATTTCTGGCTGGCGCTGCAGCTGGCGCAATTGCCGGAATATTATTCGCTCCTGATAAGGGTTCGAATACCAGAAAAAATATTGCAGACAAAGCATCAAAAATTTCAAACGACCTGAAAGACAACCTGGGAGACAAGGTAGACAACCTGAAGGAAATGGTTACCGATTTTGTTGATAATATCAGGGGGAGGGTCAACAAAATGGAATCTGAGGTGGCTGAAGTAAAAGATCAGGCGCGCCAGACTGTGAAAAGTAATCTAAGGACAAATGAAACTAAGGTAAAGCCCTGATGAAATAAGTTCCTTATGAAAAATTACACACTCGAAGAAAATTTTTCAGAATTAAAAAGCCTTTTGAAAGATTATTTGGATGCCAGGGTTAACCTTTTTAAATTATTCCTCCTGGAAAAAATTGCAAAGGTTGGAACGTATTTTCTTACAGCAATAGTTTTTCTGGTCCTTATACTGTTCGTTATACTCTTTTCAACTTTTGCATTTAGTTTCTGGTATGGTAACAAATTCGGAAACCTTGCAGAAGGCTTTTTAATTTCTGCAGGATTTTATGTACTGCTTGCACTGGCAGTATTTTTACTTCGCAGGCCTTTGTTCACCAATAGCATTATTAAAAACATCAGTTCTATTATTTTCAGCGAAAACAAAAATGATTGATTATGCAGGGATATTCAAAAAAACAGCCTAATAAAATTGCGACCTTGAACGATCTGTTACTGGCACGGGAACGATTCCGGTATGAAGCACAGCTTTATGAACAGGCCATCTTAAGCAATATCGATCGTACGAGGTTTATCCTTGCAAATAATGCCCGACAGGCGGTTACAAGGTTCGGCCAGCGGCTCATCCTGTTTTCGTTAATTAAATATGCCAGGAAGAGATTTCAAAAACGTAAAATGCAAAAGGAACATAAAACAAAAAAAGAAGAAAGGCAGCAGGTATATTAACTAAAGAGTTACAACGCCCGAAAATCCTATTCGACGGCCACTGCCCTCTGTGTATCAGTGTGGTGAACTTTATCAGAAAACATGGAGGCAGGGAAAGTTTTGAATTTTTAGCCCTGCAATCCGGCGAAGGTAAGATCGAATTAAAATCACTCGGTTATCCTGAAAAATATCTTGATTCTGTGCTGCTCGTTGAACAGGGGCAAGTTTATAAAAAATCTGATGCGGTTCTGAGAATAATCAAAAAACTCCGCAGCCCCTGGAAATGGATGTTTGTTTTTATTGTCATCCCCCGGCCGCTAAGGGATTTTATCTATAACCTGGTCTCACATCTGAGGAAATATTTTAGCAGTAAGCACCATGTTTCAGTGTGTAAAAGTTGTGGCTGAAACAGTCCCCTATTCACATTAATTTCTCGATAACTTTTTTCATATCGATACGGTCGCGGAACAATCCTTCCCAAAGGTCGCCGTATTTATCAAGCCTTCTTCTCATATTGAGTATATTGAATTGCAGGGGGTCGAGTTCATCGGTCAGTTCCTCCCACCGTAGTGGTGCCGACACCTTTGCTCCCGGCCGGGGCCTCAGACTGTATGCTGTGGCCATCGTCTTTCCTTTTGCATTCTGCAGGTAATCGAGGTATATCCTTCCTTTTCTCGCCGATGGCATCCTTTCAAAACTGGTGATATCCTTGTTTTTCCTATAAACATGTGTTTCTATGATTTTAACGAAATCCTGCACCTGTGCATAAGTATATTTCTGCAATACCGGAACATATATGTGGATCCCCCTTGATCCCGAAGTTTTGGGGTATGCTGTTATTTCCATCTGGTCGAACAGTTTTTTAAATTCAAGCGCCAGCTTAACTACAACATTGAACCCGATTTCAACAGGGTCGAGGTCGAAAATCATATAATCAGGGTTATCGAGCTTTGGCAATGAAGAACTCCAGGGGTTTATTTCAATACAACCCAGGTTTGCCATGTAAAGCAGGGTATCCTCATCCTGGCAGAGAAGGTACTCAATTTTACCATCCCTTCCGCTGCTGTCCAGTTCCACGGTTTTCGCCCAGTCAGGGGCAATTTCCCTGACATTCTTCTGAAAGAAGCCGTTTGCCTGTACCCCGTTAGGGGTGCGGAAAAGCGATTGCGGACGATCTTTGAGGTATGGCAGGATAACCTGCGAGATATCCTTATAGTATCCTATAACATCACCCTTCGTAATCCCTTCTTCCGGCCAGTATAGCTTGGTAAGATTGCTGAGTTTCACTTTGGTAATCAATTTCATGGCTGCCACAGGTTTTTCCAGTTGTATAACTTCAGGTGGTTTGTCGGTGCGCAGTCCCATAAAACTTGCATGCCTCATAACCTTATCCTCTGTCCAGCTCGCAAACCTTACCTCTCCTATCAACTCAGGTTTGACCCACTGAATATCTTTCTCTGGCGGAGGATTTTCAACCCGTATTTTTTTTGTCTCAAGTTTCTTCAGTTTTTCAAAAATATCGGTTTGCATTTTATCGTTAAAACCCGTTCCCACCTTACCGACATAAATTACCGAACCGTTCTCATTCACGGCGCAGGCAAGAGAACTGAAATGCCTTCCTGCTTTATCAGAGGGCACGTAACCCGCTATGATCATTTCCTGCCTGAAGCTGGTTTTTATCTTTAGCCAGTCTTTTACCCTTTCTCCCGGATAGTATTTGCCATTCGCCCTTTTGGCAATAATTCCTTCCTCCTGCTTTTTCTCTGCATCCTCATAATATTTCCTTCCATCGCGCTCAATATATTCCAGCAGATTTATATGTTCCGGCGGATCTTTTAACAATACTTTCAGGAGCTTTTTTCTTTCTGTCAGGGGCAGCGATCTAAGATCGTGACCGTTGAGCCAGATGATGTCAAAAACATAATAATGAAGCGAATCCTGCCCCCTTTCTTCGTTCTGTAATTTTTGAAAATCAGCCCTGCCTGTCTTATCAACGAAACAGACTTCACCGTCGATCACAAACTTTGCGTTTATGGTTGAAAGTTCATCGGCTATGGTCTTATATTTTGAAGTATAGGAATTGCCCCTGCGGGAGTATAGTTCCGTTTTGTCATCTCCCCTGGCGGCAATGATCCTGTATCCATCCAGTTTTAATTCAAAAATCCACCCGTCATCATCGAAAGGTTTATCGGTTAATGTAGCCAGCATGGGTTCCACAAAACCAGGAAAAGATTGTTTTACCGCCTTTGTTTCTATCGTCTTCGACGGGCGTACCTCTTCACTGGTCGTTTTTTCGCTTTTGCCGGATTCCCATTTAGCGTCGGATTGTGCTATCTCATCCATATTGCGCCCTGTAAGTGCGCTGTATTGGTCATCTTCGGGTTCCCTGTCTGCCTCCCTGCCCTTCATGAAAAGCCATTCATCTTTGTCGCTGTCTTTCACCTTTACCAGATGATAATAGCCCTTCAGCTTCAATCCGATAAGGTAAAGCTTCAGATGGCCTTTTTCAATCTTCTTTTGCAACATTTCCGGGGATGGATTTTTACGGTCGGTATCAATATAATAATATCCGATATCCCAGACCATCACCGTTCCTGCGCCATAATTGCCCTTCGGAATATTACCCTCGAAATGGATATAACTCAGCGGGTGATCTTCAACCTTGATGGCAAGTCTTTTCACTTCGGGATTGCTATCAGGTTTCTTGGGAATGGCCCAGCTCACCAGCGCTTCGCCGACCTGGATCCGGAAATCGTAATGTTCCCTCCTCGCATTGTGTTTCTGTATTACAAAACGGTTTGTTTCTTCAGTAAAACCAACTGCACCTTCGGGTTCAGGTGTTTCACCGAAGTTCCGCTTCTCATTATATTTCTCCAGCGTCGCCTTCTGCATATGAGCTAACTTGTAGCTAATTCGAGACTTTTCTTAAGTTGTTCCATAAGGTCCTCAATGGCAGATTCTTCAGGCTCAGTTTGTTTAACAAGTATTTCCCTGTTCTCGATTTTCGCCTGTATGACACGCTGCAGTGTTTCCTGGTAGGTATCAGGATATTTTTCGGGATGGAAAGGTGCCGTCATTCCTTCAATCAGCTTCACGGCCATATCAACTTCTGCTTTCGAAGGACTTGTATCGGGTATTTTCAGATCGTCGGGTTGGCGAAGTTCATCATGAAACCTCATCTGTGTAAGGTAAATCACCTTTTCATCGGCCATTAAAAGTGCCAGATGTTCCCTGTTGCGAAGGGTAAACTTCGAAAGGCCTGCCATACCTGTTTTCAGGATGGCCTGCTTCAGCAGATTGTAAGTTTTCCCGGCACCTTTGTCAGGCTCAAGAAGGTAAGGCTTTTCAAAAAATCTGGGGTTGATCTCTTCCACCTTCACAAACTCGTTGATGGTGATACTGTCACTCTTGCTCAGACTCGCATTCCTGAAGTCTTCATCAGAAAGGGTAATATAATGGTCGTTGATTTTATAACCCTTCACAATATCCTGGTAGGGGACTTCTTTACCGTCCTCCTTGCATACCCGGATATATTTTATCGGGCAGTTATCGCCCTTTCGTACCATGTCGAGTTCAACATCGTGGCTCTGAGAACCGCTGTATAACTTGACAGGGATATAAACGAGGCCGAAGCTGATGCCTCCTTTCCATATTGCACGTGGCATAAATAAAAGGTTTATATTCTTAAAAATCAGGTTTGCATCACCTTACCACCATTGGGATGCATTATCTGACCAGTTGTATAGGACCCGTCATCCGATGCCAGAAAAACATAAGAAGTAGCCACTTCGCATGGTTGACCGGGTCGATGCAGTGGGGTGTCCTTCCCGAAATTTGCTACCATTTCTTTTGTGAATGTTGCAGGAATCAGGGGCGTCCAGATAGGGCCGGGAGCAACGCCGTTGACCCTTATTTTTCTTTCTGCCAGATTGTTGGCAAGTGCCCTGGTAAAAGATACCCTGGCACCATTGGTGGCAGAATAATCCAGGAAATGTGAACTTCCCTTATAAGCTGTTACACTGGCAGTATTAATGATTGCATCACCTTCCTTCATATATTTCAGTGCTGGCAGGGTAAGGTAATACATCGCGAAAATATTCGTTCGGAAGGTCTTTTCCATCAGATCGAGATCGAGTTCCATCGGGTCGTTGGTCGGGTGCTGCTCGCCGGCATGGTTCACAAGGATATTCAGCCTGCCGTAATATTTTATGGTCTGTTCAACTGTTTCACGGCAAAAATCCCTGTTGCCAATATCGCCCCTGAATGATATACAATCCCTCCCTTCCTTTTGAACAAGGCGTTTTGTTTCTTCGGCATCTTTATCTTCGCTCAGGTAGATGAATGCTATATCGGCACCTTCCCTTGCAAAGTGTACTGTTACAGACCTCCCTATACCTGAATCGCCACCTGATATCAATGCCACTTTATTCAGCAATTTGTTACTGCCCTTATATCCTTCACGGATAAAGATGGGTTTCGGGTCCATTTTATACTCATGACCAGGTTCCTGCTGGGTCTGGCCTTTAATTTTTTCGGATGTCTCTTTCACGTTGCTCATAACTGTTTTTGATTTTTGTTTTTCTATCTTTTTACAAGTTCCCTTTTGCTGATACAAAAATTGGGAATGTCTGAAGAGTATTCTTCCAGCCCTTCACCTCTATACTCCGTAGCAGGCTCTTTACGAGGATCTTACTTAGGCTGAACAGTTTTTTTGTCTTTTTTGTTCATGATTTGAAGTATTCGAGTCCTGATAAGTTTTACCTGTTTTTTCCTGCCCGATGGCAGTCCGTTCGGAAGCACCCATTCATTATAGCTGCCTTCTTTTTCTATCTTGTTTTTCATACGCTCATTTTTATTCCGTTTCAGGCTGGTCAAAAGATGTTCCGCAAAGGGGGCAGCAATGTACCGGAACATTCCTGATATGCGGAAAAACCGGATTATTAGGCCGCCGGGCAGGTTAAAAACGTGGAAACCTTACTCCAAACTGAGTAAATAATTCCACACATGCTTTGAAAGCATGAAAAGTTAAAAGAACATTTCTAATGATTTATGTGTTACCCCCTGTTAAATGGTACTGTTGTTGGCTCTGACCGGACTTAAAGTCAATAAATTCTAAATCTGAATTCATGTTTTGTTTCATTAACCAGCAAAATCAAACACAATGAAAATAGTTATCCTGGGCTCATCATTAACATGGGGGGGTACTCATGCTGCTGCATTCCGGAGTCTTATTAAAGGCCTGTATAAAAGAGGTCATAAAATTCTGTTTCTTGAAAGGGATAATCCGCGGTATGCAAATAACCGTGACTTTTCTCCTTCATACTATTGCAATATAAAATTGTATAAATCCTTATCAGAGTTAAAAGAACAGTATCAGAAAATCATCGGCATTGCCGATCTGGCCATTGTCGGTTCAGGCATACCGCAAGGTGCCGAAACTGGTGATTGGGTATTGCAGCATGCAAGGGGAGTGAAAGTTTTTTACGATCTTGATACGCCGTCAACCCTGGAGAATATTGAAAAAAACAATTATGAATACGTCCATCCAGGCCAGATTCCGAAATATGATATGTACCTGACATCTTCGGGTGGTCAGATTCTGAATATAATCTCAAACCGTTATGGATCGCCGAATGTGAGACCACTGTATTATTCTGTTGATCCCGATATATTTTATCCCGAAAAAAATCAAAAAAAATGGGACCTGGGCTATATGGGAGCCTATAATGAAGCACTTAAACCCCGGCTAACTGAGATGCTGACAGATGTTGCAGGTATCTTTAAGAAAGGAAAATTTGTTATAGCAGGTCCGGCATACCCTGAAACGTTTGAATTACCGGTAAATGTGGAAAGAATTGAACATCTGTCTCCGATAAGCTACCGTCTGTTTTACAGCAAGCAAAGATTCGGGCTGAATATCACCCGTCATGAGATGGTAAGCATGGGACATGCACCAGGTATAAAGCTTCTGGAGGCTGCTGCCTGTGCTGTTCCTGTGATAAGTGATTTCTGGGATGGCATAGAGGATTTTTTTCAGATCGGGCATGAGATCCTCATTGCCAGGACTGCCTTCGATGTGATTGAATACCTGAAGAATATGCCGGATGAAGAAAGGATCAGGATAGGACAGAATGCCAGAAAAAGGGTACTCAATGCACATACCGGCGAAACCCGGGCTGTGGAACTTGAACTTTACGTGATGGGCTTCCAGGTAAAAAATATGGTCGTATAAATAATCGTGATATGACATTCCCCTTCTATTTCAGCTTTTGGAACCTTTTTATAATCTTGCTCAGGATCGTAACAGGGATTGTCTTTATTGCCAGCGGCTGGACTTTTGTCACAAATGCAGGAAGAAGGTCTGAAGATATAGAGATGAGCCTGTCGTTCACTTACCTGCTGGGAACTGCGGAACTAACAGCAGGCATCCTTATGCTAACAGGAATTATGATAAAACCAGCATCAGCAATGTTAATGCTGATTATCCTTGGTGCCATAGGATTCAAACTCTTACGCTGGAAAACAGGATTTCCGGGTACTCATATGCGCGGATGGTATTCCGACCTCATCCTGCTGGTTTTCAACCTGATCATTTTTTCATTTGGAGGTGGAAGAAGTATTTTGTTATAAGGAGGAAGCAAAAAGTATTACAGATATCATGGTGAAATCTTGTTTGTGAGATAAGATGATATTTGTAACTCTATGCGTTTTAGCACAAGTGGAATTGCTAAAAACAGGATACTTAAAAAATACATTTTAAATTTCCGTCTGATAATATTAATGTATCTCCAGACTGATCGTCATATAAAATACAATTGAAAACAGCTTCAATGTATACACCACTTTCTCCAACTTTTTTATAATTCACTATTTCACATGATGAATTATTTTGAAACATATCCACAATAATATTTGATTCATCGTCAGGATAAGCCTTTAAATAACTCGTCCAATTCCGAATATAATCAATGTCATCGTGAATTTCCACAGCTTCATTATACTCTATGAAAATTCCTTCCTGTCCATACAATATTTCAGGAAAATCTCTGGAACCTGTTTGAAATATCTGCGCTTTTAAATCAATATCGGGATTAAAAATATAGTTAACATAATTAAAGGCAGTATCAAGAAGCAACTTCTTACTAAACCAGATTTTAAAACCCCCATCAGCAAAATCCTGAAAATGTCCCAGTAAAAATGAATCTTTTTCATTCAAATCAAATTCATAAAATCGCTTGCAAAAACTCCCGGACCCGAAGGATTCTCTGAGGAAAATATCTCTATTATTTACTTTGCATGAGAAGTAAAGATTCTTACTAAGAGAATCAATATCGGAGGTTTTTTCGGTTTTCTCACACGAAAAAAGACCCATCATAAGTGCGACTACAATAAATAAATAATCCTTTTTCATCCGGTTAATATTAGTATATTATACTTAGTTTCCTGATATGCTGTCTGGTCCTAAAACCAGTTTCCAATCATTTAAATGTTAGTTTCAAATTTACGATTAACTTTCCATCTTTTCAATTCATAATTTCCCGGTATAGTTTATAACTCCCGGCCTGTGGTTATTTCTGTTTACCCTGTCAACAATTTTTTTGTTCAAAATAGTGGCAACCAGGTTCAGTATAAGACATATTCCGGAACAGGCAGCTTAACATTATCCGGGAAAGTGGCTGTCGGAAATTAAGAAGCCGGCTAAAGAGTCTTCATCATGAATTGTCATGTTTTTCTTTGCGGTCGTGGATAGGAACTTCCTTGCCGGTCTGTTTAAGGGAGCGTGGGATCCTTTGGAATTTCATTTCATTATTTCTAAAATCCTCAATTTATTATGAGTCAGAAGATATTTTTCCTGTGTAGGAGATTCTGTAAATCATATCTGCTTTATCATCAGAAACCAGCAGAGAGCCGTCACTTAGCTGGACGATGTCCACCGGCCGACCCCATGCGCTGCCTCCCTGCAGCCAACCTTCAGCAAAAACAGAATAGGATTGGACAGTATTGCCATTCAGTTTAACGAGCATCACCCTGTATCCCAGCGGAGTGGTCCTGTTCCAGGAACCGTGTTCTGCAATGAATATCTGCTGCCTGTATTCATCAGGGAACATATTGCCAGTATAGAATTTCATTCCCAGTGCAGCAACATGCGGCCCCAGGTCCTGTACCGGTTTAACAAATTCGTTACAATTACGTTGTGAACCAAACTCGTTATCCGGAATATCCTGACCATGACAGAAGGGATAACCGAAATGCATTCCTGCTTCAGGAGCACGGTTCAACTCATCGGGAGGACGGTTGTCGCCCATCCAGTCGCGGCCGTTTTCAGTAAACCATAGTACATTGTCGCCGGGATGCCAGTCAAAACCTACAGTATTTCTTATACCATGGACGAAAATTTCAAAGTTGCTGCCGTCAGCATCCATACGGCCTATACTGGCAAAGATTTCCTGGTCCGACAAACAAATATTGCAGGGGGCCCCCACAGGAACATAGAGTTTGCCGTCGGGACCGAAGGCAATGTATTTCCAACCGTGATGACCTTCTTCCGGAAGTTCGTCATACACAACAACAGGTCCAGGTGGCGATTGCAGCTGATTTTCTATATCGTCAAATTTTAAAATCCTGCTGATCTCGGCAACATACAGGTCGCCGTCCTTAAATGCCACACCGTTAGGACTGTTAAGTTTTTCAGCAATGGTAATTACTTTATCGGCTATAAAATCTGAGTTTGTATCAAGCACGGCATAAACATTCCCTTTCTCCCTGCTACCGACAAATAATGTACCCGAAGGCGATAAAACCATGGAACGTGCATTTTTAACGCCCTGCGCATAAATGTCGATGCTAAACCCTTCAGGCAATTTTATGGATCCAAGCCGGGAATCCTTATTCCTGACAGACTGAGTCTTCGGGCTGCAACCGGCCGCAATCATAAAGATTATCAATACATTAAAATTAAATATGTTCATAGTGTGTATTTTTTCATGGATGTTCATTTTCTTTGTTTCACTTAATAACAACAGAAAAATGGTTTTGGGCATAATAACAATGCAAAAGCCATTTACTTATAATAATAACAAAGGACCATTTCCGTTGAATTAAAAAGGATAATATCATGAATAAGGGAGCTTTCAATGAGAATTCTTTTCGTCTGAAAATTAAAAAGTGGGGGACACGGGCAGGTAAAAATCTCATGACTCCGGTACTTGCCATGTTCTATTGCATGAAGGACAAAAATACTCCTGTAAGAGCCAAAGTAGTTATAGCCGGAGCCCTTGCGTACTTTGTTCTGCCAACGGACCTGATCTTTGATCTGTCACCGGTTTTAGGATTTACTGACGATCTTACCGTTATCCTTACTGCCTATGAAACAATCAGGAGGTACATTACGCCCGAACATTCAAGGAAAGCCCGTGAACAGCTGAATAATCCGCTGAAAGCTTAAGTTTAATCTTTTTCCATTTTCGGGGCCATCCTCTCTCTTTCCCCAGGATTATCTCCCGATTCATGATCGTATTTTTTTTCTTCTTCAGATTTCATGCTTTTAGGGTGTTCCATTTCCAGAACATTTTCACCTGAAATCTTATGCTGTTTTAATTTTTCATGGTTTCTTCATTTTGTTACCATGAAGTTTTCTGTCACCGGAAAATGAATTTAGAATGAAATGTAAAAGGGATCAGGAATGCTTATTTGGCATCCCAGTAAGCTGAATAAACGCTGTAGTAATCGTAATAATAATTGTTATAGTAGTTGCTGTAATAATTGCTGTAGTAATCGAAATAGTCGCTATAATCATCATAGGGTAAAGGAATACAGGAATTCAGAAGTGTAGCGCCTGTTACACCACCTGCAGCAAGATATGCTATACGTTTCAGGGCCTCCCTCCTTTTAATATTAACGGGTCGCTCTTCATGGCCTCCTTTTTCGTTTTTTTTCATGGCATAACAGGATTTAGAGAAATAAATATAATACTTTTTTTTGTTTCTAGAAATGTTCAATGGTTATATACGTGCACCAAAATACTTAGTTATTGTTTCAGGGCTCTTAATAATGTATTACGCACCATTCAGCCAGATTGACAACACATACAGTAATATCATCCTGCACCTAATTCAGATAAGGAAAATCCACTTTAAATCCTGTTACAGGTTCGAAATATTTTTCTATAAACCGTTTTGTGGTATCGCATTTGGAGGAAACCTTCATGAAATCGTTATGGATCATGAACGCATCCAGGGGGCAGCCTCCATGACAAATTCCCCAAAACCTGCAATTTTTACATTCATTTTCAGAAAGATATTTTTGCCGCAGGGCCAGAGGCTTGCGCAATTTACTATTCATAATTTCCTGAAAGGTAAAGTTTTTAAGGTTTCCGTACTTCAGAATACCATAATCTCCTGCCCTTCCGCATTGTGAAGTTTCACCCTCCGGCCCCACATATACCCATCGGTAAGTGCACTGGCCCGAAGACTCGCACATCATCGACATGTTGTTTTCAAAAGTATTCCGCCATATATCTGCAAAAGGTTGTATGTTGGGATAACGTTCTCTGTGATGATACCAAACAGGGAAAATGGCCCCCAGAAAATCCGCAAATTCTTCGCCTGAAATGGCCAGATTGTGCCTGTCTTCGCCGTACATCTTGATCTGGTTGAAATTGGGATGCGAGGAGGCATTCAGATTGGTGAGATAATAAAATATTTCCAGGGGCATCTTCAGTGACAGGCGGTGAACAACATAGATTACCCCCCAGGTCATGTTATTCCGTGCCAGTAACTTAACCCCGTCAATGAACTTTCTGTTATAGAGTTCAGAATCCCTGTTTTTCCCGTAACCTCTGATATGATGGATAGGCTCGAAGCTCGAACCGATCTGTTTGATACCCAGACTGAGAAAAGCATCTATAATTTCCTGATTGATTAGGGTCAGGTTCGATTGCACCAGATGGTTGATCCTGTTTTTGGTTTCCGGACAATAGTCTTCCTGTAATTTATATGCAACACGAAAATATTCCGCACCAAGCAAACATACCTCGCCCCCGTGCCATGTAAAAGTGATCTCTTCTCCGGGATGGTCGGTCAGGTACTCATTCATACGAATGAAAATCAGCTTCAGAAGCTCATAATCCATAACTTTATCCTGGTGCTTTTTTATCACATCGCAATAGATGCAATTGGAATTACATTTCTCAATGGCTTTAAAAATAACTACTGCCATAAAATATTCTCTTTTGTTTTTTTACCTGACAGGTGATAATCGCATGCATCGTGCAGGTCGGCGAAAAATGGCTGGCAGGTTGTTTTTTTATCTTTCAGATAACCAAATTTGCCAAGACAAATCCTGAAAGCGCTGCAGAAGGAGCAGTCATCCATCTTCAACATGGATTCGTAACGTGAGTGTGACAGATCTTTGTATTCCTGAAGGTTTTGAATGCTGTCGATGTTTTCAGCCCCTTCAGCTATAAACTTGTTATTAAGCAGATCGTCTGCAGTAAAAGCCACCTGCTCATTGCTGTTAATATGCAGAAATTTTATTGGGTCGTTAAAGTATACCGCATCATAATTTGAATAGCCATTAACTGCATAATGTTCTGCAAGCCATTTGAAAGGCTCAATATGGGCATGTTTTGGCTTGCTGTAAATGGCATAATGCATCAGATCGTTCATAAGGTCCCAGCTGACAGGCAATTTGTCGAACCAAAGCCCACAGTGTATACGAAGCGATGCCAGAATTTTGAGCCCAGTAAAATTAAATTCATTGTGGGCCGACAGAAAAAAGTGGACATTCAGGTTCCTGATAATTTCAGTTTTAGGAAATAACTCAAGAAACTCACCGAAATTTTCGGCATAAATGAAAAGAGGGAATTTCTCCCAGTTTTTATCAAAATCTATAGAGCTTAGCGTTTTCTCAGTATGAATTTTTATACCCAGCAATTCATTTGTCCTGTGGACCGATTTTATTACCTCGTGTATATCATCAAAACCGGTAACGGTAATAATGAACTGTGTGTTTTTTATTTTGTCCATCAGCTTCCTGTTGAACGGACAAACCAGAACAGGTTTTATCATGAAATAATGCCGGTATTAATTTTATCAGGGACCTGGTTCATTATATGCGCAATGCAACCTCCGCGGCAGAGTTCCTTTTTCCGCCACTGGCAATCGTCACATACATCAAAAACGCCCCCCTTAACTTTTCTTACAGAGGCATGGAGTTCTTTATAGTAGCTGTCAATTTCCTGTAAATTGTTGAATTCGTATAGCGAGCGTTTGTTAACATTCGACAGCGGGAAACATGCCCAGACCATCATGTCCGGACCTATGTCGATAGCAGGGCCGCAACCGAAGTTCACCATCCCCTGGTTCAGCTTAAATAATCTGCCTATATCGGCGTCAGAAAACAGGCACATGGGCATGCCACAGTCGAACCCTGGGCTTATTTCAGACTTTTCAAGAAGGTCAAAGAATCCTGAAAGCCTGCCGGCCATTTTTTTGAGATCTGCCGCAGGGATAAATCTGTTGATTTCACCGGGTATCGGATGCGCAAGGCCAATCCTTATATGGCGCCTCATATTAAACCTGTCAATAGTTTCCACCAGAAAATTCATATCGAAATCAACAGTGTAAACATTAAAACTAAGCACGGAAACAGGTCCGAAAATTTCAAGGAACGCTTCAACCCTCGAAGTTTCAGCAGGTGCAGATATTGAAGGATGATTTAGGTTGCATGTGAAAGAAAGCCTTTCATGGGGGTATTTGGAAAGAAAATCCCTGCATTGCCAAAGCCTTGATTCAGACATAATACCGCTGGTGAAAATATTCACATGAAAACTTCTTTCAAGAAGATACAGGGTAAAATCGACAAATCTCGGGTGCAATGTAGGTTCTCCCCCTAACAGGGATACTTTTTTCTGCCCCGACAATTCTAAAAAATCGACTATGTACATGAGGTTATCCCAGGTGATCCCTGTAACTTCGGAATCTTCCATATGTTGTTTGGCAAAGCAGTAAGGACACGACCTTACACATTTTTCGGTTAGAAGAATATTTGGCATAAGCAATGTAAAAGCCTAAAAATAGGTTAAAAAATAATACCCGCTTCATCTAATTGAATAATGATCTTGCCATTTTTTCACATTCATTTTCAATTGTGTTTTTAACCAGATTGAACAAAAGAGGTTCCCAAGCATTCTAGGAATAAAGGAAGTCTTATGAAAGAATATCCGAAAGAAAAAAAAACAGGAAGGCTGCAGGAACTGCAGGAAAGGTTCCAAAGGCTGGAAAAAGATATAACCGATTCCGAAACAAAAACTGCACTTTCCCTGCTGAATGGTATGGTACAGGAATTATGGAAACAGATTAAAAAAACAGACAGTAAATCCGGTGATGATCATTCACTTAGAAGTATTGCCAATATGTACCACCATGCGCCCAGGATGGAAGGTAAAGCCCTAAACCTGCCTCTTGATGAAGGGACACAAGCGCCTGATTTTGAACTACCGGATGCAGAGGGTAATATGATCAGACTGTCGGATTACAAGGGCTCCACTGTATTGCTGGTTTTTTACCCGCTCGATTGGAGCCCGGGCTGCAGTCAGCAGCTCGACTTATACCAGCACGAAATGAAAGAGTTTGAAAAACGGGGTATCAAAGTGCTGGGGATATCAGTGGACAGTATTTATAGTCATGGTGCCTGGTCTGCTGTGAGAGGGATCCGTTTCCCACTCCTGTCTGATTTTAATCCCAAAGGCGAAGTTGCAAAAAAGTACAATGTATTCAGAGACATTGACGGATTTTCGGAAAGAGCTTTGTATATAATTGATGACAACGGAATTATAAGGTATGGATATATTTCACTCTTAATCCATCATGTTCCGGACATATACATACTTTTAAACAAGATCGATGAGATCAGGAAACCAGTTGAAACCTATTAAGAAAGTATTATGGTCTGGCAGAACAGTAATCCAAAAACAGGAAGGAGTGATCCCTCCATACCACAACATAGCAATGTTATAGTTTACGGTACTTCCTGGTGTGGCATGTCGCAGATAGTTCGCCGTTATCTCGACAGAACACATATTGATTACGAATATATCGACCTCGACAACAATCCCGGGGCAATCAGCAGTTTAAAATGGGTGACAGGCGGTTATGCCAGACACCCTACCGTTGTAATCGACGGACAGGTACTTATCGAACCAACAATCGATGAGCTTGAAAATACGCTGATAGGTGGCGGATACCTGGAAGGAGACAAATAAATCCTGAGGGGAGCAGTTAAAATACAGGAGAAAAAAACCCGGCCTTTGAGGCCGGGGAATTTATCAATCGATTTTTGTAAACACTTGTGTATCACCATCCATTGTAAGGGTCATCTGATCGCCGTTTACGGAATAACCGATCACCAGCTTGTTATTTTCAAATCCCATATCTTCAAGCATTTCTTCATATAATTCATCACCGGGGCCAAACCATTCAACATCATACCCATCAATAGCCTTTGCCCTGGTTGGTGTTACGGTGATAGTCTCATCAGTATAGGTTATATCACCTTCAAGGCCACCCAATTCTTCCCATGATGCACCATCATCACCTGATATGAACATACTCATGACCATACTTGATTCCGACAGGTCAAGGACCATTCTCATATCAAAAAAGTCACTCAAAGCAACATATTCCCACTTACCTGCAAAGACTGGTTCCTTTTCGCATGAAGAATAAAATACTGCAACAAATACAGCTGCCAATGCAACAAATAATTTCTTTTTCATATTATCCGATTTTAGTTTATAAATGAGTTCCATGGAAATGGTACGACAGGATACGTGCTACAATAAAATATGTTACTATAGAGGTAAGAAGTTATGCTACAGAGGAGAGATAATGGCTTCGGAAAAAACTAATTCTGACTGACCTGAATCTCTTATGACAGGCTTGTTACATATCCATTTAAACACAAATAGTCATTTGACTTCGAGCGTCGCAGTTAAATACGGGTTGGGGTTATTGGCGGTCTGAGTTGTATCCTTTAATACGAAACTAAAAATTAATTCTAGGATTAAAACAGGAATTCCTCCGGTATTTGGATCGCTTATTATAGGACAATCAATTAAAAAGGGATTGTTGGTATTATGATTCTGTATGTGATATATAAGATGTTGGTTCGGGATCATATTCAGAAATATCGGCGGGATCATCATCTTTTTTGCAGGAACTTAGCAAAACCAGGCATGCCGGTATGAGCATAACCCATTTTTTGTTTTTCATGGTTATTGATATCAGGGTAATGAACAGGGTTTTGAAAATCTACAGATATTCAGTTGAGGTTGAACTATGTTTACCGGTTTTTTTCACATTTATCTGATGTTTTTACAGGAAACAATCTTTAAAAAATCTGAACTGATGTCACAGGAATTGTAAATACCCCAAAGACAACGGGACCACAAGGTTTCTTCTTTGTATGACTGGTACCTTAAGGAAAACTTTCTTCATGATAATAAAGTTTCGCTGAATATTTCTTTAATTAACCAGAATCGCTATTTTTGTGCCTCGGTTCCGGTAAGGGGCCATAACGGGGTGTAGCACAGTTGGCTAGCGCGCCACGTTCGGGACGTGGAGGTCGGAAGTTCGAGTCTTCTCACCCCGACTTCGCCTGCTGAAACTCTAAAAGCGAAGGCGGGCTTCTCCTGTAATTACAAATGCTGAGCGGGCTATTTCGGCAAAGCCCTTTTTCAGCTCCTATCTTTTTTTATATGTGAATTAATTGCTGACAATAAAAACCAGGACGGTCTGGATTTGTTATCCTGTATGAAAAGTTTTATTAAACTATATTAGCCACTTTATTTTTTAAAACCTTATTCATTACAATAGTTCGTTAAATTTTAAGCGGCCATAGTGCCGTATAATATAAGTTCCTTGACATATTTCTGATTTTTGGTAGAGTGTGGGTAAATACCGAACACGTCAAAAAATCGATTCAACATTAA
>Ga0123335_1003289_pt1 | contig 22751 bp, 20 predicted proteins | sample BiotimSIPDNA_2_FD_89707 | JGI IMG/M metagenome (GOLD analysis project Ga0123335, IMG submission 89707) | Anaerobic biogas reactor microbial communites from Washington, USA - Biogas_R2 time_0 SIP DNA | ecosystem: Engineered > Bioreactor > Anaerobic > Unclassified | place: Washington, USA...
ATCTGTTCCTTACGCATCAGGTCTTTAATCAGAGTAACATTACCGAGCTTCTTAAAATCGGTAGACAAGTTTACAGTGATCCTGTAAAAAATACCTTCCACGGGTTCAAAATCTTCAATGGTACCAATAAGTATGCCCCTGGGGAAAATATCTGAATATCCACTGGTAACAATTGTATCACCTTCCTTTAAATCAGCATGTATAGGTATTTCCTTTAGAATGGCTTTTTTATAATGATTTCCTGGCCATTCGATATATCCGAAGTAACCATTTCTTTTAATAAGGGCATTTGGAAAGAACTCCCTGTTGAGTACAGAAACAACGGATGAAAAGTTTTCGGTAGCTTCTTTTACCATACCTACAATACCATTATTGCATATAACAGCCATTTCAGGTTCTACACCATGTTTACTGCCCTTATCAAGGATCATAAAATTATATTGCTTATTTGTTGAGTTATAGATAACCCTTGCCTGTGAGAAAATATACCTTGCATCGGGTGAAGTATCAGACTTATTCTCCGTAACTGGATTGAAAAATGACTCCGGCAGGCTGTTGTATAACCGTACATTCTCCTGCGACAAATTCTTATTTTCCCGGGCAAGCGAAAAATATGCCGACAAATTCTGATAACGGCTTTCAATACGGCCTACGATAGCGTGTTTTAGCCTGAAAATCTTTGCACGCTGATAAATACTGAAATTAGCCATCAAAATAAAGGCAATGATTTCAAGAAATACAAAAAGAATAACATTCTGGTACCTGATTATTAACCGCAGCAGGTTCCTCATAAACTAAATATATCTGTTTAACGCAGTAAAAATGAAAATTTATCTACGTTTTTAAGTGCAATTCCTGTTCCCCTTGCAACTGCATGTAAAGGATCCTCAGCGATATGGAAAGGGATATTAATCTTATCGGTAAGTCTTTTGTCCAGGCCACGTAACAAAGCACCACCGCCAGTAAGATAAATACCACGGTTAACAACATCTGCATATAGTTCGGGGGGTGTTTGCTCCAGAACCGAAATGATAGCAGATTCAATCTTTGAAAGCGATTTATCCAGGCAATGTGCAATTTCCTGATAAGATATCGGAATGTCAATGGGCATAGCAGTCATCAGATTGGGCCCTCTTACATTAAAGTCGGGAGGAGGACTCTCAAGGTCTGGTAATGCTGAACCAACCTGGATCTTAATTTCTTCAGCTGTACGGTCACCGATTTTAATGTTATGCTGGTGCCTCAGATAAGCCTGGATATCGGCTGTAAAACCATCCCCTGCAATTCTGATAGATTGGTTGCAAACAATTCCACCCAATGCAATAACAGCAATTTCAGTAGTACCACCTCCTATATCCACAACCATGCTTCCATCGGGAGCTTCAACATCGATACCTATTCCAATTGCTGCGGCCATCGGTTCGTAAATCATATAAACATCCCTGCCTCCTGCATGTTCCGACGAGTCCCTCACAGCCCTTATCTCCACTTCCGTGCTACCTGATGGTATGCAAACCACCATTCGCAAAGTAGGTGTGAAGAATTTCTGGTTTGGGTTGATCATCTTGATCATTCCCCTTATCATCAGTTCAGCTGCATTAAAATCGGCGATAACACCATCACGCAAGGGTCTTACAGTTTTGAGGTTTTCATGTGTTTTTCCATGCATCTGTCTGGCCTTCTCACCGATTGCTATCAGCTTACCTGTCGCCTGGTCGATTGCCACTATCGAAGGTTCATCAACAACAATCTTATCATTATGAATTATTATTGTGTTTGCAGTTCCAAGATCTATCGCAATATCCTGAGTTAAAAAAGAAAACAATCCCATTTTTTGTATAATATTAGATCACATCAGACTATAAAACTAAGAAGAAAATTCATACTAAATGCCAAGAAATTAACATCAAGGCAAAATATTTTTATACGGGCAGGGTTTGAAAGAAGATTTATGCTTCAGGAAAAAAATTTGGAATCGATTTACTTCCTATATTTTTTCAATTTTCCTAAACGACAATCAAATCGTTGCAACAATAACGTATCACATTAAAAAAAGTATGCTTTCCGAAAAATTTTTTATATAATTCCGAAAAAAACAGTTGTCGATTCCTTTTAGTGTTTAAAATGGCGTACACCGGTAACTACCATGGCCATTCCATGCGCATTGCAATATTCAATAGAGTCTTTATCACGTATTGAACCTCCGGGCTGGACTACAGCCCTTATGCCGGCCTGGTCTGCAATTTCAACACAATCAGGGAAAGGGAAAAAAGCATCTGAAGCCATGACCCCTCCTTCAATGGTGAACCCAAACCGGCCTGCCTTTTCTATCGCCTGCCTCAATGCGTCCACTCTTGAAGTCTGTCCCACTCCGCTTGCAAGAAGCTGTTGATCTTTTACCAGAACAATGGTATTCGATTTTGAATGTTTTACAACTTTGTTCGCAAATTCAAGATCGGCCCATTGATTGTCATCAGGATGCTTGCTGGTAACAGGTTGCATATCTTTCTTCCCTTCCATCGACATATCACGGTCCTGTTCAAGCACACCGTTAAGCATCGATCTGAATTGTTTCCGGGGCAACCGGCATTCCTTGCGTACCAGAATGATCCTGTTTTTCTTTGATTTCAGGAGTTCCAAAGCTTCCTTATCATACTCAAACGCTATTATTACCTCACAGAAGAGCTTATCAATTTCCTTTGCAGTTCCTATATTAATCGGGCGGTTGCAAATTAAAATGCCACCAAAAGCTGAAACGGGATCACCTGCCAACGCATCCAGGTATGCTTCTTTAAGGTTTTTCCGTGAGGCTATTCCGCAAGCGTTGTTATGTTTTAAAATCGCAAAAGTGGTTTCCTCAAATTCATCGATCAGGTAAACGGCTGCTTCTATATCGAGCAGGTTGTTATAAGAAATCTCCTTACCGTTCAACTGCTCAAAAAGATCCTCAAAATTCCCGAAGTAAACACCCTTCTGATGTGGGTTCTCTCCATAACGTAAAACCTTTGCATTGGCAACACTTTGCTTAAACACATTAAATCCGGAATTTTCATTGAAATATTTAAATATTATCGTGTCATAATGCGAGGATATATGAAATGCTTTCATGGCTAATTCTTTTCTTTCCTCCAGGGTGGTTATTCCTCCATTATCAAGAATTCCGGCCAGATCAGGATATAGGTCCCTGGAAGGAATAATAACTACATCGTTAAAGTTCTTGGCAGCAGCCCTGATAAGGGAAATACCGCCGATATCAATTTTCTCTATGATATCTCCCTCGCCTGCGCCTGAAGCAACAGTATCCTCAAATGGATAAAGATCAACCACCACCAGATCTATTTCAGGTATTTCGTATTTTTTCATCTGCTGAATATCCATACTCTCGTCTCTCCTGCCAAGTATCCCGCCAAAGATTTTTGGATGCAATGTTTTTACCCTTCCGCCCAGAATAGAAGGATATGTAGTGAGTTCTTCAGCTGCTGTGACAGTTATGCCCAGACTTTCTATATAGGTTTTTGTTCCTCCTGTTGAAATTATTTTAATGCCAAGTTTGTTGAGTTTCCTAGAGATCTCATCCATCATGTCTTTATGAAAAACAGAAATCAGTGCAGTTTTAATAGTTTTCTTCTCATTCATGGCGGGTATTTTTGAAGTTAATATGTAGCATTTTTACGAATATATTAACTTTTTACTTATACAATTTCCGATGATGCCTGATTGTTAAAATGTAGTTAAAAGAGTTGATAACTCTTTTAGTTCATCGCTCAAAGTTCAAGATGCTAACAATTAATTATGATAATATCCCGTATAGCAATCTACCCAAACCAAAATAAATGAAAAGGCCCAGAATATCATTGGTGGTTGTAATGAACGGACCTGTCGCCACTGCGGGATCAATTTTAAAACGATTCAATATCAGTGGGATGAACGTCCCAAATACAGAAGCAAACAGGATAACGCTGAAAAGCGCACTACTCACAGTTAAGGTAAGCTCCAGAGTATTCGAAACCAACAGGTTATAGGCGAGTATCAGCGATGAGAAAGTAACAGCAATGATAAATGCCACTGAAAGTTCCTTTAAAAGTTTTTTCCATGTGCTGTCAAAACCCAGGGACTTATTAGCCAGTCCCTGTACCACAATTGAAGAAGACTGAACTCCCACATTTCCGCCCATAGCTGCAATAAGCGGAACAAACAAGGCAAGCATTGGGTCGAACCTCAGTTCATCCTCAAAATTACCTATGATCTGCGCTGCAACGATTCCCCCTATCAGCCCAATTAATAACCACGGCAGTCTTGCACGTGTTTGCACCATAATACTATCGGAGGGTGCCACATCCTCAGTGATACCTGATATCAACTGATAATCCCTTTCTGCTTCTTCCATGATAACATCAACAACGTCGTCGATAGTGATCCTTCCCTCCAGACGGCCTATGGGATCTACAACAGGAAGTGCCACAACATCATACTTTTCCATGATCCTGGCCACTTCTGCTGAGGATGTATCGGTCCGCACAAAAAGAAGGTCAGGTTTATACATATTTTTGATCTTTGCATTAGGCCGTGCGATCATAACACGTTTCAAAGAAACAGTACCTTTCAGTATATCATTATCATCCACTACATATACGTTATAAACATCATCCACATCTATGGCTTCTTTTCTGATTTCACGAACGCAGGTTTCTATGTCCCATTCCTCGTTAACCTTAATAAGCTCTTTTGCCATCAACCCACCGGCCGTATCTTCATCATAACTTAGCAAATCCACAATTTCCCCGGCCTGTTCCACATCTTCAATATTCTGAAGGACCTCCTCTATTCTTTCATCCGGAAGTTCGCCTATAATATCAGCTGCATCGTCGGAATTCATATTCCCTACAAACCTTGCAATAACATCGCCAGGGAGTATTTCAAGGAATTCTTCCCTTTCATCTACTTCCAGTTCAAGCAATACATCCGCCGCAGTATCCTGGTCGAGAAGTGGAAAAACATATTTTGCTTCTTCAGTGCTGAGCCCGTAATGCAATTCTGCAAGATCGGCAGCATGCAGATCTTTTATCAGCTTCTTAACAAGCTCGTCGTCTTTTGTGCCGATAGCCTCTTTCAGGTTCTCGATAAATTCGCGTGTGAGTAATTCCCTGGCCATAAATAAACTTATTAAGGGTTCAAAAGGGCAATATTTTTAGAAAGTAATTCAAAATCCTTAACTGATAATTGTTCAGGACGTTTCATCATTATTTCATTTTCAGCACCAGGCAGGTTTTCAAAGATGTTTTTCAATGAGTTCCTGATAACCTTTCTTCGCTGATTAAAAGATGCTTTAACCACTTTCCTGAACATATCAAAATCGCATGCAGGACCAGGTCCCGGTATATGCGTAAACCTGATTACCGCAGATTTTACTTTAGGAGGAGGTATAAAACATGTTTCATTTACGGTAAACAAATATTCGATCCGGTAAAAAGCCTGCAGCAACACACTGAGGATACCGTATGTTTTGCTCCCCGGACCGGCAGTTATCCTTTCGGCGACCTCCTTTTGTACCATACAAACTATCTGGCTTACTTGCTCTCTGTATTCCAGTATCCTGAAAAAAACCTGGCTCGAAATAAAATACGGCAGATTGCCGATGAGGGCTATCGGCGGCTTGTGCTTTTGAAGCGGATATTTCAGAAAGTCTTCATGAATGATCTTTTCAGTGTGCTGAGGAAAATGGGCTTTCAGATAATTTACAGACTCTTTATCAATCTCAACAGCTGTAAAATTCTCAGGATAAATTTCAAAAAGGTATCCTGTAAGGACCCCCATTCCCGGCCCGATTTCAATAAGTGAGCTGAAATTCCCGGGCACAATACCTGCCACTATTTTGCGTGCTATATTTTTGTCGGCAAGGAAATGCTGACCAAGACTTTTCTTAGCTCTTACATGCTGCATGCCCAAAGGTAGTATTCACAGTTCAGAGTTCAAAGTTTAATTTTTATATAGCAATCCCGATATTCATAGAGCCTATCAGCATTTTCTTTCCTGAGGCAAGCACCAAAAGGACGTAATATGAATTATCCCCGGGTGAAGCAGTGCTGCGTAACCCGGAGTGAATCTCAGGAATAGCAGAGGTGCTCCGGCTTCCGGCTTCATACAGGGCAATACTTTCCCCGGAGCGCACCTAACCCTACTCTGATTATAGCATCATCCCTAAATTTTCTTGCACCTTCCTGCAACTATCACAGAAAAATTCTTATCTTTATTATAGCTGATGATTGAATGTTAATAAATTTAACCATCTCCAAAGGAGCAAGACCTTGTGTAATTTTGTTGAAATTGTATTTTTGATTAATTAACCTGAATATTGACTATTTGATATAACTAATCCTAATAAATTATTTGTATGAAAAAAATTGGTATTTTATTTTTTATTGTTCTTGCATGGGCTGCATGTAACCCTTGCGGCGATGTGGATTGCGGCTTGCATGGCACATGCGAGGAAGGTGATTGTATCTGTGATTCCGGGTGGACCGGTACAGACTGCAGTATTAACCTTTGCGATGACATTGACTGCGAACATGGCGAGTGTGACGCAGGTGAATGTGTCTGTGATGATGGATGGGGTGGCGATCTTTGCGACGAATGTGATCTCGATTGCGTACACGGCGCATGTAATGATGACGGTGAATGTGTTTGCGATAATGGATGGGAAGGGACCTTGTGTGATGAAGAGATCTTCCAGACAGCCATTTCAGTCTGGACTGAAATGTCGGTATTCCCCTGCAACACAACCCTTATTGATGTTTATATCAGTGAAAGTGAGGAAGATCTTGTAGCCGGAGATTATGTTGGCTCACTTGATAGTTATTATGATAATCAACCAGATTGCGGAGCTAATGGTACTGTAACAGAAGTAGTTACTCCCGGTATATGGTATGTTTATGCTGAATGTAACGATGGCGATATGTACTGGGATGGCGAGATTGAAGTTGAAGAAGGAGAATGTTTCATGATTAACCTGACAGAAAAAAAAGGACTCAAATTCTCTGCAAAGAAAAAATAAAATAAATTATCTGAATATTATTAGACCCGGATTTGCCATCAGATCCGGGTTTTTTGTTGATTTAGGCTATCAGATCCCGGCAAAATTGCTTGTTTTTTCTTACCTCCATGCTGAAGAATTTTCTATTTTTATCCTTTGATAAAAATACCCATATGAGAGATAAAATATCATTTATACTGAATATCATCCAAACTTTAGTACTTATTGCTATCCTTGCAGTTGTTATATTCCGGAAGGTCGGGCCGGCAGAGAAATATGACAGTCATGAATTTGAAGCAAAACAGAAAGAAGTTAAACCACTAAAAATAAGCGAGAGTGATATCATCTGGGGTAATACAGATGCTCCGGTTTCCCTTGTAGCATTTATTGATTATGAATGTCCTTATTGCAAGGACCTTTACAGCAATATTAAGGCAAACAGTAAAGAGTACATTGAAACCGGTAAGGTAAAGGTTGTATTCAGAAATTTACCATTGCGTATGCATAAAAATGCCAGGGAGCTGGCAGGTATTGTGGAATGCGCAGGCCAACAGGGAAAATTCTGGGAAATGACCGATCTGCTGCTTACTTCAAAGGAAAAATATGACAGCACAAAACTCATAACTTTTGCATCGCAACTCGGTTTGGATGCCCTGCAATTACAGGAATGTTTAAACAATGAGCAAACCCTTACGTCCATTAAGTCAGATGTACTTCAGGCAAGGTCCAGAGGGATAAGCGGGACCCCTGCCTTTTTCATCAATGACGAATTCTACCGCGGTACCATGTCAGCATCTGACCTTAAAGATGCTTTCGAAGGAAAGAAAATTGCCAGAAAGCCAAAAAGCGGAAGCTGCGGGGAAAAATTAAAGTAAAACTATCATTACCAGGCTTATAGTACTTAGTACAAAACAAGGACAGACTGTTCTTAAAATCTCCATCATGCGCTGAACTCTTAAAGGTATGTAATATATTTCATCCTAATTTTCCCATCGGTTCATCAAAAAACACATTCCATTAATCAACCATTTTTAACATTAACGATTTGCAACCGTTAAACAGTTAAACCAAATATCTACCTTAAATGAAGAATATTACCATTGAGGCGACAGGCAATTTGCCTTCCGTTGAATTTGACCCCAGCGGATGGCTGAAAATTGAAGGCCGCTCCATTTTAGCTAATGCTTCAGAGTTTTACATACCGCTCATCGAATTCGCCAACGAACTCGATGTTCCATCAGTGAAATTCGATATCAATCTTGATTATATTAATACAGCTTCATCGAAACAACTCCTGACATTATTAAAAACTCTGGATCTGAATGAGAACCTGCGATCAGTGATCGTAAACTGGTTCTATGAAGAAGGTGACGATGACAGCCTTCAGGCTGCCGAGATGTATGAAGGATCATTGAAACGTGTGAAGTTTACCTATAATGAAGTTGCAGAATTAAACTAGAAACCACTTTCCATTTTTATTCTTATTTATTGTTCTAATCCTGAGATAACTTGAACAATAAATCCACCAAACTGCTCATAATTTACCATGAGCAGTTTTTTATTATTTATTGAAAATCGAACTTTTCAGCCCTCCGGTTGTAATTATTCTATGGTTCTCTCATCAAACATGTATTACATTAACGGATACACAATACAACCAGCATGCCGCCGATTACAGATCCTGCCCGGAAAATTCCGGAAATGCTTTCACCATTCGTTCTGGTATTTATTGTTTTTAATTCATGTACCCATGAACCTGATTACCTGAATGAATTTAACGATACCATCTGCTTCAGCAGCCAGGTATTACCCTTACTGCAGAATACCTGTGGCACATCGGGCTGTCATGATGCTTCAACGGCAAGTGGAGGTTTTGTACCTGCAAATTACGAAAACATCGTTCGGTTTGTTAAGGCAGGCAGCCCCCGCGAAAGCAAACTGTATGTTGTAACTTCAAATATCCGCGGAGAACATTTAATGCCGCCGGAAAATCCGCTATCTGCCAGGGGTCTCAAAATAATTAAATTGGTTCAGATATGTTCAGAGCTCCTGTAATATTTATATCAATCCTGACATTAAGTGCCTGCTATTACGATAGTGAAGAATTCCTGTTCCCTGAAGTAAACACAGATTGCGATACAACCGCTGTTACTTTCTCCGGTTCAGTGAAACCAATCCTGGAACAATACTGCCTGCGTTGTCATAGCAATTCCAATGCAAATACTTTGGGCAGCGGTTTCAAACTCCAAGACCACAGCAACGTGCAGGTTTATGCAAACAACGGAAGCCTTTACGGATCTATTACCCATATGGATGGTTATGTTCCCATGCCTCATGACGGAGGTAAGCTGAACAACTGCGATATCGCTATCATTAAATCCTGGATTGATGATGGTTCACCCAACAATTAAACCTGCAACAATGAAAAGAATCGGTCTGATATTACTTGCATTTCTGACTCTATTGCCTGCACTTAAAGCCCAGGATATCGACGAATTGCTCGATGAAGTTACACAAGAAGATAAAAGATACGTGTCCGCAACCTTCAAATCGACCAGAATCATCAGCGGACACTCAATAGAAAGGATGCCTGAAGGACAGCTGGACTTTCGTATATCACATCGTTTTGGACCTGTAAATACAGGACCTTACGAATTTTTCGGCCTCGATCAGGCACTGATCCATCTGAGCCTGGAGTATGGGTTCACCGACTGGCTGATGGCAGGTATCGGCAGGGGAAATTATGAAAAGACATACGATGGTTTTTTAAAACTCTCCATACTCAGACAGCGCAGCGGTAAAGGGGCTCCGCTTTCTTTATCCTATTTGTCTGCCATGGCAATAAATACCCTCAAATGGAACGGGCCCTCCGATCTGCCTTTCTGGGACAGGGCAAGTTATGTACATCAGATATTGGCAGCACGAAAATTTGGAGAAAGAATCTCCCTGGAACTCAACCCGACTTTTGTACACAGAAATCTGGTTGCTACAGAACTTGACCCAAACGATCTTTTATCAATGGGTATTGGTGGCAGGTTTAAAATAACAAAAAGGTTATCGATCAATGCAGAATATTACTATGTAGTACCGCCCAGACATAATTATGCCTCTGAAAAAACTTATAATCCACTTTCAATTGGTGTGGATATAGAAACAGGAGGCCATGTGTTTCAATTGCATGCAACAAATTCGCGTGCCATGATTGAAAAAGGTTTCATTGGTGAAACCACGGGTAGATGGACTGAAGGAGATATTTTTTTCGGATTTAATATCTCCAGGGTTTTTACACTTAAATCAAATTGAATTCTCGTTTGTTACTTACTTAAAATAGACAATATGATTCCTATAATAAGAATTTCACTTATCGTATTTGCTGCAAGCATAGTTATTCCTTCTTTTGCACAAAATTTTGTTGCCAGGAACGGACATATATGGTTTTATTCACATACTCCTGTTGAAGATATAGAGGCCCATAACAGGCAGGCAGTAAGTATTATTAATCCGGAAAATGGGAATATTCAATTCAATCTTCTGGTAAAATCGTTTGAATTTGAAAAGAAACTGATGCAGGAACATTTTAACGAAAACTATATGGAGTCGGACAAATATCCCAAAGCTTCCTTCAACGGAAAAATAGCAAATCTTTCTGAAGTCGACTTTAAAAAAGATGGGACCTACAATGCCCGGGTAACAGGTGACCTTACCATCCATAATGTGACAAAAAAAGTCGATACCAAGGGTACCATAAAAGTGAAATCCGGAGTCCCTTCGGCAGAAGCAAAATTCATTGTAAGACCGGAAGATTATGACATAACCATTCCGGCCGTTGTAAGAGAAAATATTGCCAAAGAAATTGAAGTGAATGTAGATGTAACCTATGCATCAAATTAAAAAAGAAGCCATGAATGTTAAGAAATTGCTCCTTACCGGCAGTACAGTAATTGCATTAATTGTGATAGTTTTCGCCATAGTATACGTATTCAGGCCCGCACCAAGTTCAGTTGGGAAGGCCAGACCAAAGCATACGATAACTGCTTCAAATCTGGTAAGTGAATTTGAGGCAAACGAAAACCTGGCTAACTCGCATTATCTGGATAAAGTACTTGAAGTTACAGGCACTGTCAACAATATTGCTGAGGATCAGACAGCCATTATCGTTACCCTTAAAGAAGCAGGTCGTGAAGCAGGGGTTTTGTGCAGTTTCGATAAAAGCAATTTGGAGATAGATGCTGTCAGAAGAGGTGATAAGATAGTGGTAAGGGGCGTATGTGCAGGCTACCTGCTTGATGTAGTGCTGACAAAATGCATATTGGTTAATTGAATTTCCTGTCGGAATTAAAATGAAAAGACTGTTTCAGTAACATTCTGAAACAGTCTTTTTATCAGAAATATTCTTAGAATTCAGATCTATTCACAGTCAACATCATTACCGTTACTGTCCCAGCACTTCCATGCTTCAGTCCCGAACCACACTTGATCTCTTATACGGCCATTATATTCAGTAGTGCTCCATTCAATATCAACGTATCTGTCACCGTTTGCTACGTAGATATTATAATAGGCATCGAGCACGGCATCAGTTTTTCCGGCTTCAACATAGCTGTTGAAATCAACATTGGGAGTACCAAGATCATTAAGTTCTCTTACAATGGTGTACTTAACTTCACCCATTTCATCACCATTACGTTGCCAATCAATTTGCAGGAAAGCATCGGGATGCCCGGGACTATGATAAAGTAACCATTCTCCGCTGTTACCATCATTGGCTGAGGTACCCTCAAACCACAGGAATTCTTCAAAACCTCCGACGCCCTCTTTGGTAATATACATTTCCCATTTCACATCATTATCCCTTACTTCACCAGTCAGCCGTGCATAATGTGTGGCAGCAAATCCAGGCACTGAATATTCCCATTGCCAGGTAGCATCACCAATAAAAGTTGCCTCCTGACTGAATGAATGTGCAAAAGCTGCAACGGGGACAACCAATGTGCCAGTAAGTATAATATTAAAATAAATTACATTCAGTCTTGCCCATCCATAGTTTGCATTGGTCTGAATATCCGTGGCACTTTTCCCTTCATCAGAAAAGTTGCTGAAATCAATTTTCATGGATTCAAGAGGAGGAAGTGCAGGCTTATCAACTATTTTGTCCCTCTCGCATGATATAAAAGTTAAGTTTAAAACAGCTGCTGTCAACAGAAACATCATCAGTTTTTTCATAATCTTAAATTTTTGTTTACGTTAAAACCCCATCAGGAGGGGTAATGTAAATGGTATGGTTTTGGTAAACGTTTTTAACCGGCAGAATATTTTATATCCTTGTTATACTTGTTTGTGAGGATTTTGGTTTCATTGCCCGGATATTTTACTGAGATCGTGGGAACAAATGCACGGGAATAGTATTTTTGCAACTAAAGACACGATTTAAACAAAAAGGATGCATTATAATTTTGATGAGATTATCGACAGGAGGAATACCAATTGCTACAAGTACGACCTCAGGGAAAAATTTTTCAAAAATTCTGACCTTCTCCCGATGTGGGTAGCCGATATGGATATCCGTACCCCTGACTTTATCCTTGATGCGATAGGGCAACGACTTGAACATGGAGTGCTTGGATACAGTTATCATGCCAAAAGCGAATATAAGAGTATTGCCCGCTGGATGCTTTCAAGGCACCAGTGGAATGTAAAAGAAGACTGGATCGGCTTTGCCCCCGGAGTGGTTCCTTCTATATGTTTCGCTTTACTTGCCTATACAGAACCAGGAGACAAAATTATCATCCAGACACCGGTCTATTTCCCGTTTTTTTCAGTTGTAAAAGATTATCAGCGTGAGTTAACTGAAAACCCCTTAAGGGAAGAGAATGGCAGATACAGAATGGACCTGGAAGACCTGAAATCGAAAATCGACAGCAGAACCAAAATGCTTATCCTGTGCAGTCCGCATAACCCAACGGGTAATGTATGGACAAGGGAAGAACTTAATGAACTCACAAATATATGTGTTGAAAATAATATCCTGATACTTTCTGATGAGATCCATTCGGATATTGTTTACCCGGGGCATAAACACATACCTACAGCCTCCTTAAACGAGGATATTGCAGCCATCACTATCACCCTTATGGCTCCAAGTAAAACATTCAACATGGCAGCATTATCAACTTCTTATTATATCATACAAAACCTGCGTCTCAGGGAGAAAATGGACAAAATGATAGAAAAATATCATCTTACTGCGGGAAATTTATTGGGTAACATTGCACTTGAAGCAGCCTACAATAAAGGTGAAGCATGGCTCGACCAGCTGTTGTTGTACCTGAGAAAAAATGTTGAATTTGCCGGGAAATTTATCAGAAGCGAACTGCCTATGCTGAGAATGATAAATCCTGAAGCGACTTTCCTGATATGGATTGATTTCAGACAAACAGGCTATGACGATGATACCGTTAACAGGTTACTTATAGAAAAAGCGAATATTGGTTTGAGCAGCGGGAAAATTTTTGGCAAAGACGGTAAAGGTTTCCAGAGAATCAATATCGGATGTCCTCAGAAAATTCTGGAAAAGGGGCTTAACAGAATAAAAATGGTTATTAACAATTAGTTTTTATATTCTTATAAACATTGTTTTTCTCAGGGTTATTATGAATTTTTATTATCTTAGGTATATAAAATCATCCACAGACATGAGCTTTAAAATATCCACCAAGATTGCCTTCGGATTCGGTCTGGTAACTATTGCAGTATTAATCAATGGCCTTCTAACCAGAAATGCAATACAAAAAAATCAGGATGTTAATGAAGAGATAACGATTGTTTATTCTCCCTCGCTTGAGTGGATCAACAAAATGCAAAGTCAGATCTCTGACTCCAGGATGTTGATAAAATCGTGGGTACACATTGATAAAATAGCGGATACTCCGGATAAGATCAGACTGAAAGAACTTCATGCCACTGAATATCCTCTCGTTGCCGACACGCTAAAAAAGCTGAGTGAGAAATGGCAGTCGAATGATAACAAGGAATTACTGACAAAGATTGATGGTATGATTACCGATACATTATTTCCCCGCCACCAATATATAATGAGCCAGCTGTCTACCTTCGAGAGTTATGATGATCCTTTTGTAGTATTTGAGGTCACCCCGATGACAGAGGAAGGTGGAGAAGTTATGAATCTTACCGATAGAGTATTAGTAGAAATTGGTAAGTTAAAAGAATACCAGGAATTAATAGTAAGTGAAGGAAGGGATGAAATTGTTGAGCAATTCAGAGCTTTTAAAAAATTCATCTATTTCATGTCTGTAGGACTTATCCTTGTTGCCATAATAATAGGTGTAATAACTATTAACTCGCTTGCCAATCCGATTAATAAGACAAAAACAATATTGCTTCATATGAGCAAAGGAATACTTCCGAAGGATAAACTGAAAGAAGGGCATGATGAAGTAGGCCAGATGTCGAAAGCGCTAAATGGTCTGGTGCAGGGTTTGCGTGATATCACAGATTTTACTGCAGCAATAGGAAAAGGTAATTTCGATGTTGAATTCAAGCCTCTTAGTGAAGAAGATACACTTGGTTTGTCATTGCTTGAAATGCGTGAGGAACTGAAAAATGCCAAAACAGAGGAAGAAAAAAGGCAGGAAGAAATCCAGCAAAGAAACTGGTCATCACAGGGAGTTGCACTTTTCAGCGACATCCTGCGCAAGAATAATGACAACCTGAAAATACTGTCGTACGAAATTATCAGCAATATGGTACGTTATACCAATTCAAACCAGGGAGGTATATTTCTGGTAAATGATAATGATAAAAACCATATTTTCCTGGAAATGACGGCTTGCTATGCCTACGACAGACAAAAGTTCCTGCAGAAGCAGATAGAAGTAGGGGAAGGCCTTGTTGGAAGGTGTTACCAGGAACAGGAGAAAATATTTCTGACTGATATTCCGAAAGATTATATAAAAATAACTTCAGGCCTGGGAAAAGACAATCCCACCTGCCTGCTCCTCATCCCGCTTGCCTATAACAATAATGTATTTGGAATTCTTGAAATTGCATCTTTCAATGTTTTCAGGGATTATGAAATAGAATTTATTGAAAGAATAGGCGAGAATATTGCAGCAACAATCTCATCGGCAAAAGCTAACCTTCAGACAGTAATGTTGCTCGAACAATCGCAGCAGCAAGCTGAAGAAATGGCGTCGCAGGAGGAAGAAATGCGACAGAATATGGAAGAACTTCGCGCAACACAGGAACAGTCTGCCCGGAGGGAAGAAGAACTCCAGCGCGAATTGGAAAGATTACGCAAACAGATGAAAGAGAAAGTTTAAACTGCTATCAGATTCTACTTGATCTTAACATGACCCCAGTTTTCTCCCCTTCTTATCCTGTTTAATTGTGTGTGTGTAATCCCAAACTCCCTGGCTATTTTATACAAAGGATTCTTACCACGCTGCAGCTTCTTTTTAAGCCTTATTACATCGGTCTCTGTGAGCTTGGCATTGGTAATCTCACCTTTCCTTCTTTCAATAGCCGCAGCGGTCCTGGGACTTTTTCGACTATGTGAAAACATTTCGCCTTTTGTAACCCATACAAGGTTGCTGACGTGATTGTTCCATTTATCAAAATCCTTGTGGATAACATTGTTGTTTTCACCTTTGGGCAAGCCAATAAACAATTCAGCAACAAGCCGGTGTAAACTTTTTGTTATACGGCTACGCTCACCTACCGATTCATCTGTGCGAAATGAAAAATATGCATATCCGTTAACGTTGGATGGTTTGTGGATCTTCCAATCATTTGTCTTATGATCAAAGCGCCTGATCCGACCATAATTGGAAACTTCGTACTTTTCGTTTGGATCAATTCCTTGAAATGAGACGGCTTTCCACTTCTCGTCCCAATACGTTTTAGTGGCCATAACTTCAATTTTGCCCTAAAAATACAAAATAGATGTTATTATGCAAAAAGGATTTGATGGATGGAGTTTTATTGCATTTTGTATTGATGCCTGTTGACCGGAATAAAAGTCAATAATTGTCTTTTACTTGCTTTTTTGATGTCATCCTTTGTCTTGCAATCTCAAAAGAAATGATACCCGCAGCAACGCTGACATTCAGAGATTGAATTACACCCAGCAACGGTATTCGGATAAGGCCATCAGCGATATGAATCAATTGATGGCTAATGCCTTTCTCCTCTGATCCCAGGATAACAGCAACAGGACCGGTAAGATCGGTACTGAAATAATCATCTGCAGCCTTTTCGCTTGCTGCCAATACCTTTATTCCTGATCCCTTAAGATATTCAACACTGGAAACAAGATCGCGCGTGCGACAAACAGAGATATGATTCAATGCCCCTGCTGATGTTCTGACAGCATCGGGCCCTACAGCAACAGAACCTTTTTCAGGAATTACAATGGCATTCACTCCCGCACATTCAGCAGTCCGCGCAATGGCCCCAAAATTTCTTACATCAGTAATTCCGTCGAGAAGGATTATAAATGGGTCTTTACCTTTTTCATAGGTACTGCGCACAATTTCATCGAGATTGGAATACTCAACCGATGAGATTAATGCAATGATTCCCTGATGGTTGCCCTTTATTATCCTATTTAGTTTATCATAGGGTACAAATTGATATGGAATTGCAGATTCCTTAATTTTCTTAAAAAGATCAGCAAACTGTTCACCCTGAAGGCCTTTTTTTAAAAGAATTTTATTGATCTCTTTGCCGGCATCAATAGCTTCTGCAACCGGATGTAACCCATAGACAGCCTGTATAGATTCTTTCTTTTTCATTCCTGTAAAAATACTCTTCCCGCTCTCCATGAGTCAACAGCTTCCCTCCAATGCCAGTCGTGACTTTCAGAACGTCTTAAAACAAAGTTTTCAAGATTATATGGATTGGGACGATAGTCAAAAACCAGATCAATTGTACTGCTGGCACCTTTTGTATAATAAATCCATGTTTCAGAACCAGAAGTTTTTTGAATGTTCTGAGGGGGGCCATATACCACGTAAATCATACCACGGTCGGTCTTCCATCCCGGCTTGGTACCGGTAAAATAATAGTTCGCAAAATAAACACGGTTATAGTATATTCTTATTAATTCCCTTGCACGTCCTGTACTCCCCCCTAATTTAAGCCAGAAATTATCGGTTGCCAGTTTTGAATTTTCCTCATCCAATAATTTTTTATAGTCGGCTGTAGTGGTAATATATGCAAGGGGCTCAAGCATCTGGTTGGCAGACTTTATTTTAGGAAAATCTTCGTCGAAATTAACCAGGGCGAGACCATGAGGCTGACTGGTATCGAACCTGAAAAAATACATCCCCTGATAGCTGAAAGAGAGCAAAAGGGAAGCATTATAATCAAAAACATAAATGCTATCAGGTTTACTATATATTCTCTCATCAGAAGATGTGGTAAAACTCGGTTCCGGCAAGGGTGCTTCGTTTTTATAAAATTCGATGTAAATTTTTCCGTACTGATTATTTCTGTGCTCTATACGGTAAACATTTTCAGGTGAAACAACATTGTTGAAATAAGGTATTCCCTGAGCGTTGAGCAGGTTATAATTCTGTTCCGAAAATTCATTCGTCTTGTCAATTTCTATAAACTTAAGATTGAAATCCTTCCTCAGCAGATCATGGGCAACCACCCTTAACTGGTAGCGTTTCCCCATTTCAGCTTTAAACGGTATCTGAGTTAAATATCTCCTTCCCACATTTTCCTGTTTAATGCTGTAACGATACGTAATGCTATCAACAAGTAGAGGCTTACCGTCAATAATTTCAAAGTTCTGGAGCTGTACAGACACCTGGCTTAAATATTCACCGGTGGGGTTTGCCTGATTAAAAAGTAACTCGTTTGGAAATAGTTTTATCAGCAGCAAAGACTGATTATCTGTGTTATGATATACCCTATAAGAAGGGTGGAGATGCGAACTTCCCGGATTATAGATTGCTGCAAGGTTCCACCGGTTACCTGAAGCTTTATAAACTGTAGAACAGCATATGATAAAAAGCACGATCAGGGTGCCTGAAAAAATCAATGAAAAGTATCGTGATTTAATTATGAAAATTTTCTTCATCCTTCTTCAGTATCAAACTCACAGCTAACCTTTCAGGTTATCAGCTAAGTTACTAAATTCTTTTTCCCTCAAGTTCATTTTGCAGATTTTCCCATATATTCATAAGCTCATCAAGCCGGATTTTCAGTCCGGTATATTCATCAAAAATGCTATTGTCACTGACAGTTCTACCTGAACCCATAATGGCATTTAACTCATTAAGCCTGGCCTCTATCTGTGCAATTTCATTTTCGGCATTCGTTATTTTTGATCTCAGTTTCCTCAATTCCTTTCCGACAAACTTACGCACCTGATAATCAATTTTTTGTGCTGACAACTGATCACCATTTTCTTTTGTTACATTACTGCCGGACGAAAGGTTAAGTTCATTCAGGTTTGTAATACTCCTTTTTCTCAGAAATTCAAAGATATCATCTCTGAATTCATGGATTTTGTTATTACGGAATTCATAAAGTTTTGTAGTAAGGCCGCTGAGGAATTCGCGGTCGTGCGATACCAGAATAAGTGTTCCGTCATAATTCAGTAAAGCCTGTTTCAGAATATCTTTCGACCTCATATCCAGGTGGTTCGTTGGTTCATCGAGGACCAGGAGGTTATAAGGTTCAAGAAGAAGGCAAGCTAACGCCAGCCGTGATTTTTCCCCGCCGGAAAGAACTTTTACTTTTTTATCGACATCATCCCCGCTGAAAAGAAAGGCTCCCAGAATATCCCTTATCTTTGTACGTATCTCTCCCACTGCCACCCTGTCGATGGTTTCTAATACCGTGGCGTTTGCATCGAGAAGTTCATCCTGATTTTGTGCATAATATCCGGTTTTAACATTATGCCCGGTTTTGCATTCTCCGGAGTAATCGAGACTACCTGTAATAATTCTTGATAAGGTGGTTTTTCCTTCACCATTTCTGCCTATGAAAGCAATTTTTTCCCCGCGTTCCACAACAAGATCGATATTATTGAGCACAAGGTGGTGTCCATATTTTTTAGAAAGACCTGTAATTTTGATTACAACGTTTCCCGAGCGGGGAGCCTGTGGGAACCTGATATTAATTTTCTGCAGGTCTTCTTCTTCCACTTCAATAATGTCCATTTTATTTAAATGCTTAATACGCGATTGGACCTGCACTGCTTTTGTAGCTTTGTATCTGAAGCGCTCAATAAATTGTTTTGTATCTTCTATCTGTTTTTGCTGGTTCCTGAAAGCAGCCAACTGTGTTTCCCTTCTTTCGGCACGTAAAACAACATACCTGGAATAAGGTACAGCATAGTCGTATACTCTTCCAAGTGCTATTTCAATGGTCCGGTTTGTCACTTTATCCAGAAAGGCCCTGTCGTGCGATATGAGCAATACAGCGCCATGGTATTGTGCAAGGAAATTTTCAAGCCATTGTATCGATTCAATATCAAGATGATTGGTAGGTTCATCGAGTAAAAAAATGTCGGGTGACCTGAGCAAAATTTTTGCAAGTTCTATGCGCATACGCCAGCCCCCGCTAAACTCGTGTGTAGGCCTTGTAAGGTCGCTATTTCTGAAACCCAGGCCTGTCAGTGTTTTTATTGCATTCGATTCAGCACCGGAAGCATTCATAAGATGCAACCGCTCACTTTTATCGGCAACCCTGCCCGCTAATTCCATGTATGATGAAGATTCATAATCGCTCCTCTGAACGAGTTCTTCATTAAGTAAATCTATTTCTTTTTCGAGCTTTTTTAAATCGGCAAAGGCGAGCATGGTTTCGTCAAGTACACTCCTGGAATCTGAGAAACTCAATTCCTGAGGAAGATAGCCAAAAGTGATGTCGCGGGGGACAGAGATGCTGCCTTTATCAATGTGTGCCGTGCCTGTAATACATTTTAGCAAAGTCGATTTGCCTGCGCCGTTTTTTCCAACAAGTCCTATCCTGTCGTTCACATTAATCTGGAAAGTAATGCCATTGAATAGTTTTCGCTCGCCAAAATTCAATACTACCTGTTGAAAAGAGATCATCTCAGTTTTTTTTACAAAAATATTGAGAAAATATTCGCTTAAAGACCTGAAATCTAAAAATAAGTTAATAGTACGATCAGAGAAGATGCTACTTGCCCGTAATTAATAACTTTGTGCCAAAATCAGAATTTTGTCAAGAAAGAAAAAACTCCCACTGCTGGAAAATATAGAAATTACAGATGTTGCAGCTGAGGGTAAAAGCATAGCCAGGGTCGAAAATCAGGTGCTGTTCGTACAGGGACTTGTACCGGGCGACATCGCTGATATCCAGGTAATCAGGAAAAGAAAACGATTCATGGAAGGCAGGGTAGTTACCTTAAAAAAGCTATCCGAAGAACGGGAAACTCCTTTCTGCGGGCATTTTGGTATTTGCGGCGGCTGCAAATGGCAGGTACTTCCCTATGAAAAACAATTATACTATAAAAAGGCGCAGGTGAGTGACCAGCTTAAACGGTTGGGAAAAGTTGAAATCCCTCCGATAAAGGTTATCAGGGGTTCGGAATTCCAACGATTCTACCGAAATAAACTTGAGTTTACATTTTCTGCAAACAGATGGCTTAACGATGAAGAAATACAATCCGGGGATAATTTCACCGACAGAAGGGCGCTGGGCTTCCATCTTCAGGGGAAATTCGACAGGGTTTTTAATGTGGAAAAATGTTATCTCCAGCACGAACTTTCAAACCGGATACTTAACGAAATAAGACAATATACCCTGAATAATGACTACAGCTATTACCATCAGAGAAATACCACAGGACTTTTGCGGAACCTGATCATCAGGAATACTTCACTGGATCAATGGATGGTCATTATCGTTTTCAGGGAACAGCAGGAAGAAAAGATTTCTGGCCTCATGGAACATGTCAGAAAACAATTTCCGGAGCTTAATTCATTACTTTATGTTATCAATCCGAAGGTTAACGATACCATCAATGATCTTGAGGTCAAGGTTTATTCAGGACACGATCATATTTTCGAAGAATTCGATGGATTGAGGTTTAAAATCGGGCCTAAATCATTTTTCCAGACCAATATTATGCAGGCAAGAGAATTGTACAGGATGACATCAGTGCTGGCAGAACTGAAAGGCGATGAAGTTGTATACGATCTTTATACAGGTACAGGAACTATTGCTAATTACATTGCAGGAAACTGCAGGAAGGTGATTGGAATAGAATACATTCCTGAAGCCATAGAAGATGCATGGGCAAACGCGGCATTAAATCAAATTGAAAACGTAGAATTTTTTGCAGGCGATATTAAAAACCTTCTTAACAGCGATTTTGTAGCAAAAAATGGTACTCCCGATGTCGTCATAACAGATCCTCCGAGGGCAGGAATGCATACAGATGTGGTAGAAGCCATTATTGAAGCTAGACCAGAGAAAATCATTTATATCAGCTGCAATCCTGCCACACAGGCAAGGGATGTGCAGATTTTAGACAGTCATTACCGGGTATATGAAGTACAGCCAGTAGATATGTTCCCACATACGCAGCATGTTGAGAATATCATAAGATTAGACCGAAAATGATTTTGTTAAAAAAAGTTGAAATATCATATTCAGATTATTGATAACTTGAAGAACTAAAAATGTTAGAAACCCATGGGTGGTTTTTTTCATGGTATTTTTCAGTTTTTCTTCCTCATCGGATATATTATCCTGTTTATTGTATCGATAATAATCCTCCGGCCATTTCGATTTCATAAAAGAAGAAGGGCTTCCACTATTGCTCTCAAAATCAGTTACCTGATATTCCTGGCCCTTTTCCTTATATTTACCTACATGCTGCTTTTCGGTGAGAAGGTTATTGACGATAACGATCATCCGTACGACAGTATTTTCAATGTTTATTTCCTTATTTTCCTTTCAGCAACCATAGTGCCCAATGTGGGAATCATGATCAGAAGGCGTATCAAAAAAAACAGGGTGGAATTCAACATACTCTTCACCCTCATCAACATGCTGTATGCCCTTTATCTTCTGTTTCTGATCATCTCCGGTCAATGGGCCTTATTATAAGCCGACATCCTGAAAGATAGTTTAATAGGAGACCCCGGTATAAAATGAGGTATTATAATAAATGAGCGTACGGTTGAATTTTGCTCCGATAATAACCAAGTCGCGGTAAATATCGTAGGTTTCAACAAATTCATTGCCAAGCATCTTTTTATCGCCATCCTTAAACAGCCAAAGTCTGTTGGTATTATCAGGGTAAATAACCGAATTCCAATCAATTTTAAAATTCTTAGGCACGTAACCTTCCACATCATAAATCTGACCATGAGTAAAAATCTTCAAAAACCTGTCTTCGGTAAATAAAAGTATGTTATCCTCCGCGACATACCCATCCGGGGTAAAACTACTCAATTCAGTTACGCCACCTTTATAAAATACCTTGAACATACCAGAATTATCTACATAAGCAACAAACCCGTCGCCTGTCTGATAATTTTTTGGAGCAAAAACTTCTAACTGGTGCACTTCACCCTTATAAAATACATTAAAAGAATTATCAATTGGGTTCACATAAGCCACGATATCCTTCCCAGCTCTATATCTCAGCCCCTTAACATTATTAAGCAATGTATGGCTCTGACCTTTATAATACACTTTAAAATTATCG
>Ga0123335_1003291_pt1 | contig 22748 bp, 20 predicted proteins | sample BiotimSIPDNA_2_FD_89707 | JGI IMG/M metagenome (GOLD analysis project Ga0123335, IMG submission 89707) | Anaerobic biogas reactor microbial communites from Washington, USA - Biogas_R2 time_0 SIP DNA | ecosystem: Engineered > Bioreactor > Anaerobic > Unclassified | place: Washington, USA...
CAGAGAATCCTTTGAAAAATTTGTTCGGGATGCCGATGCTTATGTCTGTTTTACGGCACCTGCCACATCCGTTACAGCCGACGCGATCGGTTGGGCATCGCAACCCCTGGAAAAAAACGGGCTTCCCGGAGTATGCGTTATATACGATTATTTGTCGGAAACCGCCAGGTTCGCTATACAAAGAGAAGGGGCAATGCTTCGGTATATATCCGTTCCTTTCCCATACAGCGGCATGGCATCGGATTCCATGTCCGGAATTCTCGAGGAGATTGAACAAGGCCTGACAAAACCGCTTAATACCGATGAATGCAAAACAGGGGTATTGAGTTATGAAAAACCCCCGAGAATCTGCATTGAGGGGACACTCTCCGAAGTACAGAATTACTTCTGCGGAATGGGTTTTACAGACGGACTGCCGATTATTCCTCCGACAGAAGAGAGCGTTGAGGAGATGTTACAAGGGACATCTCATAAGCCTGATGAAGTAGTAACAACAAAAATGGCTCCCGAGAAAATGACGGTAACGGTCGAAAACGTCGCGATAAACGCAGTAATGGCCGGAGCAACATCGCAATATATGCCGGTATTGCTCGCTGCGGCGGAAATTCTGGGTTCAAACCCGGGATTTTGCGCAACAGCTAAGTCAACCAACTCCTTTTCTTATATGCAGGTCATCAACGGACCTATCAGAAACGAGCTGGCGATGAATTCCGGAATATATGCCCTCGGTCCGGGAAACAGGGCAAACGCCGTTATCGGACGCGCTCTGCGGTTGTTTCTGATAAACCTGGGAGGATCGCGCATCGGCGTAAACTTAATGGGAGTTCAGGGGAACACCGGCAGCTATACTTTCGCTTTCGCCGAAAACGAGGAGAACAGCCCATGGGAATCACTCGCTGTTGAAAAAGGGTTTAAGTCTGACGAGAGCACGATTTCGATTTTCAGCGGCGGCTGGAGTTTTCTGGGCAACTACATGTCCGGCAATCTCGATAAATTGCTTGAAGCGGCATCCGATTTTGACCCCATAAGCGGACTGACTGTTTTATTCTCGCCGCGTCAGGCAAAAAATCTTGCTCTGCAGGGACATACCAAGGCTTCCGTTAAAGAATATATCTGGAAAAACACTGCCTTACCGCTCGGGAAATTTAAAGAGCACTATTACTATTCACATTTTGTCCTGCCCGATATTACAGGTGATGGTTTATCATGGTCCAAAGAGTATCTGACTCTTCCGGATGACGCAGTTGTGCCGATCCTTCCGTATGATCAGGTGAACGTGGTTGTTGTCGGAGATCCTCAGGGGACTCCTATGATGCAGGGCTGGCACATGTCGAAGCCTAATACGGCTTCGATAGACAAGTGGAGATAACAGGAGGCAAATAATCCGTTTCCGCAGCATAATAAGCGCGGGAACGGGTTATTTTTTCCTTCACTGTGGGTGTGGTTTTTTGTGTGCAAAAATTTTTTCCTGCGAGCGCGGACGCTCACGCATAATGCGCACCCACACACGCGGGCACGACATGCGCACGATACACCCGCATGATGCACCTGCACATTACACCCGTGATGTGCAAGCGCGACATGCACGCGCGCCGGAGGGTGCGACCGAGAAACGGCAGATGGATTGTGTCCGCACCGACGAGTGCGGGGGGAGACGGAATGCGGGGAGTTTTTAGTTGTCATTATCAAGTCTCCTTCCCGGCATTTTTGGGTACGCGCCGCGGGAAGCTCCGCTTCGGAGCTTCTTTTTTGCTTTTTTATACGATTATGCAATATCTTCATGAAGATGCAAACGTTTATAAAACAGATAATAGTACAATTGTTCTAATTTGTCAAGCACTAAATAATACCGATCCTCAATAAAAATGAAGATCGGTATTTTTCGCCATATTGCCGCAATTGCTCCGACTAGAACGGCTTGACAAGAATGCGAATACAGGCGAGATATGCGTCCTCCTGATCGTCTGTGCAGCCTGTACTGAACTCGACCGTACGGATTATGCTGCCGTGCGGGGTAAAGGAATGGCGCTTCACCTCATTAAGCAGCTTGTTTATAAATGGCAGAGAGTGCTCGGTGTGGCGCCGATAGGACATGGTGGCATAGATTCCCTCCGGAAATACGTCGTGCTGAACACGATCTCCCATATTAGGAGGGATAACCTCGCACAGTTCCTCACGTGTGTACATCGCACATGAAACGATATCGTTATTAATGACCAAATGCGCAGGGTCAAACAACTGCCCGATGTTGCAGATATTAGGAGAGAGCCGGCAGCTTTTCATAAAGTCGAGCAGCGCAAGCTCGTGATCTCTGCCATTTACAATTGACTTGTTGTATCGAACCACACGTAATTCCGGAAAGTGGAGAAACAACACCCGGCTCACCGGAAGATTGTTGGTCATTCGCAAATTCCCGATCTTTTCGTCGAGATACTTCTTTCTGACGGTATCCTCCCGGATCCTCTTCTCCAACAGGTCACGATTACTCTCCAGAGCCTGTATGTATTCCTCGCTGTTCGGTACGTTGATGATATTTCTTATCTCTTTGAGCGGCAGACCGACATCCTTAAGGAAAATAATCATGCGCAGCCGGTCAAACTGTATATGGTCATAGAAGCGGTATCCTGTTGTTTCATTGACCATAACAGGGGTGAACAGTCCCAGCTTTTCATAGAGACGAAGCGCCGGAACGGAGATGTTGAACAGCTCAGACACTTCTCCGATTTTCAGCAGTCCCGATTTCTCACTTTCCATTTGATTTCTCCCAAAAACGAAGTATCATTATGCGCCGCTAAACTTTGATCGGCATATTATCTATACCAACTGTATAGTTTGGATATTGTATCGCAGACGCTGCCGAGACGTCAAGCTATGCGTATTATTTATTAAAAGCTTCGAAAAGCCGTTAAAGCGCCATACCGGGGCAATCAATTGTATTAACGATTTATCGTATTACTCAAATAGGAAAGTTTTCAGAGCTTACAGAGCTTTATGAATTTTGCGGAAACTGCAGCTTAAGTAAGTACCGCACGAATAGAAAGTTTATGTATTATTTTACCTGTTCAATTTAAACAAAATAACGTGAATTCTTTTTGAACATTATCGTATGTTTTATCGCTTGACTCTACATTTGATGCAGAGTCTAAAATAACAATTGTAAAGGTATTTCAAGAGAACAAGTTAATATCGAAATACGTGAAATTTTATGGAGGTAAAGAGGAAAATGAAAAACGCAAAGCACGTCCTTGCAATCCTGCTCGTTGCGGCAATGGTCGTCTCATTGCTTGCCGGGTGCGGAAGTTCAACGAAAGAACCGGCCGGTCAGCCGGCTGCTCCTCAGGAAACCAAGCAGAGCGCCGCGGATATGGCCGCAGGGGCCACTGCCGCACCAACGCCTCCTCCCGCGGATACCGCGGAAAAGCTGGCCGACGCTATCGATGTCGTGGTTGACAACAACCCGATCACGAACCTTGACCCCGCCGTTCCCGCGTCGCAGTCTCCGGGTACATACTGGGCACTGATAATGACCCATGACACTCTTGTGACTTCCGCCGGAAACGGCAATTATGACCCCAATATAGCCACCGAGTGGAGTACCGAAGATTTCAAGACTTACAACTTCAAGCTCCGTGATGACATCGTTTTCGACAATGGCGAAAAGCTCACCGCGGATGACGTCGTGTTCACCTGCGAGCGCGCACTCAACGCACCCGGTTCGCCGGCGGCAGGTCAATGGGCCTCCGTTGAGACAATTAAAGCCCTGGGTGACTACGAAGTCGAAATGGTACTGAAAAACGTAAATGTAAACTTCTTATTCAATATGTCAAATATCATGACCTGTATCCTTAACCGCAAGGCAGCGGAAGCCGATACTGAGCGCGGCCCCTGGGTCGGTACCGGGCCGTTCAAAGTCGACGACTTCCTTTCCGGAGACCATGTAACGATGGTTCGCAGCGACAGCTACCGCGGCGATCCCGCACCGACGCGTGAAATTACGCTGCGCTACGTCCCCGAGACCAGCACCAGAACCATCATGATGCAAAATAACGAGTGCCAGCTCAGTTTCGGTATCGGAAACGATGACGCTTCCATGTTCCAGCAGGATGACAATTACGTTGTGATTCCGGAACTCGCAAACAACCCGCAGGGTTTGCAGTTTAACCTGGATGACCCGATCGTCGGCGATATAAACTTCAGAAAAGCGTTCATCTACGGCATTGACCGCGAAGAAATTGCAGTCATTGCCCGCGGCGATTGGGCCGATCCTCCGTCTGACGGCACCATCTGGGGATATGAGACAGAGTTCCGCAACAACGATATCCCCTTGATTCCGTACGATCCCGATAAGGCAGCCGAGTTCTTAGCGCAGTCTGTCTATAACGGCGAGACGATTGAGATTGCTGTCGGCAACCCGACCAACGTCCTCGCCGCCGAGACCATTCAGCGGCAGTTGGAGCAGATCGGCATCAAAATCGAAGTTAAGAATATGGACACCGCCAGCCTGAACGCCTACAACGCTTACGGAAACAATCAGTCCATGATCAGTGCCGCAAGTTTTGGATTTAACATGAGCGCCACCTCTGTCAACAACCTCTATCTGCCGGGCGGCTCAAACAACAGATCGCAGTACAATAACGATAAGGTCACCGAGCTTCTCAACCAGGCAATGGTTGAAGGCGATGTGACAAAGCGCGGCGAGCTCTATAAGCAGGTGCAGGAACAGGTCGCGGAAGACCTCCCCGGAGTGCAGCTGTTATGGCTTGTCCTCAATGTTGTTGCCAACAAGAACCTCGGCGGTTGGGTAATCCCCAGCGATACTTATGCCGTTGACCTCAGGGGTCTGTATCTTATTGAGGAATGACATCTTAACGCGAACAAATAACCTATAGATACATGCGGAACGTAGGGGATGGATTTTCATGTTCCATCCCCTGCAAACACATTTTCGGGTAACCCGGCCGAAGATCCCGCGCAGCGTTTAAGGCGAGGAGAAAAGCAGCGCAAATACTGCAAATGTCGACGATTCGCCGCTTGCCGAGACAGACAAAACCGTGCCCGACGAACGCCGCATTCAACGGAAAGCAGCTATGCGAGAGGCAGGCCGCAAGCTCTGCACAAAGCTCAAACCGTAAGCGCACGGGGACCTGTTTGCTCGCATCGGCGGTTTCAGCGCATATTTTGCGCAGCCCTCGCCACAAATTCAGGATGATATCATCGGCAGGTCAGAACATTGCCTGTAAGGAGAAACGTGAATGCTACGATATATTATACGCCGCCTTATTTGGTTAATCCCCGTCATTATTGTGGTTTCGCTGATCGTTTTCGTATTGATGGAACTGGCGCCGGGAACCGTCGTTGACGCTATGATGGTTGAGGATATGACCCCGGAGCAGAAAGCGGAACTGCTGGCAAAATATAATCTAGATAAGCCCATGATTTACCGCTATGGACTGTATATGCTTAATTTACTGAAAGGTGATCTCGGCACATCCCAGATAACGCAGGTTAATGTTTGGGAGACCTTTCTTACCAGATTGCCGAATACCGTGGTCCTCGCATTTTCCTCTTTGATTATCGGCGCAGCAGTCTCGATCCCGCTGGGCATCCTCGCTTCGCGGCACGCGGGTTCACTGCTTGATAACAGTGTCACCGTCTTCTCTCTTTTCGGTATGTCGATGCCAATCTTCTGGCTCGGTCTGCTGCTGCTTTTGCTCTTCTCCTATAAGTTTGGCTGGCTGCCCGGCGGGGGAACCCGCGAAGGAATTCGAAGTATTATCCTTCCGGCTGTCTGCGGAAGCCTCGGCATGATCGCGAATACCGCGCGTCAGACTCGCTCCAACATGCTGGAAGTTCTGCATGCCGATTTTCTCCGCACAGCCCGCGCAAAAGGCGTCCCCGAGTCTGTTGTGATCTGGAAGCACGCGCTCGGCAACGCCTGGATTCCCATACTTACGACCATCGGCATCGGCTTGTCCGCACAACTGGCGGGCTCTGTCGTAATTGAAACAGTATTTGCCTGGCCGGGAATAGGACGTCTGGCCGTGGAAGCCGTAACGCAGCGTGATGCCACCTTGGCTACAGGCGTTATTATCCTGACCTCAATCATGTATGTACTGGTGCAGCTGGTGGTCGATCTGCTCTATGCCTTTGTTGATCCGAGAATTAAGGCACAGTACACCAAGTATGCTAAAAGGAGAAAGAGGAGCACATGAAGAAATTGAAACCCGGTGCAAGCCGGCCGGTATTGCATAGAAGGAATAAACGCGGACAGCTGGGCGAAATATGGCACCGCATCAAGAAAAACAAGGGAGCTGTCATCGGACTGATCATCCTTGCAATTCTTGTCTTACTTCTGATAGTCTCGCTTTTCATGCCCTTTAAGCTTGCTACAGGCGGCAGCGGTAAAATCCGCTTTACCGCGCCGAGCTGGCAGTATCCCTTTGGCACCGACAACCAGGGACGAAACGTCTTTTACCGCGTGATTTACGGAACTCGTTATTCCCTTGCTATCGGACTGGGCTCGGTCGCCTTCGGCCTTGTCATAGGAACTGTCGCGGGCTCTTATGCAGGCTATTACGGCGGCAAAGTGGACGACATCATCCTGCGCTGCTCCGATGTGCTGGCATCAATTCCGGGTATGCTTCTGGGTATGGTAATAGTCACGGTGCTGGGTACCAGCGTGAGAAACCTTATTATCGCCGTTGGCGTACAGTGCGTTCCGCAGTTTCTGCGTATCACACGAGCCTCGATCTTAACGATAAAAGATAACGAGTTCGTTGAGGCGGCAAAGGCCATCGGCTTTTCCGACAACCGCATTCTTTTTACACAGGTTTTGCCGAACGGTCTTAGCCCGGTAATCGTACTGATTTCTACAACACTCGGCACGGTTATCATCCTGGCGGCATCCCTCTCCTATCTGGGCTTCGGCGTGCCGGTGCCGCATCCGGAATGGGGCGCGATGATTTCCTCCAGCCGCGACTTTATCCGTACACAACCATATTTGATTACCTTCCCCGGCCTGTTCATTATGATCACTGTGTTAGCCTTCAACCTTGTAGGTGATGGCCTCAGAGACGCCCTCGATCCGAAACTGAAGAGGTAAGCCGATGATGGAAAATGAAATTATAGGCAGCAGTTCCGCTATAAAGGATGATACGGATGTAGTTCTTGATATTCGGGACCTTGTTGTTCATTATGAGCTGGAACAAGAAACCGTTGAGGCGGTAAACGGCGTCTCCCTGCGCCTGAAGAAGGGACAGACCCTTGGCCTCGTCGGCGAAACCGGGGCGGGCAAGACCTCAACCTGCCTGTCTGTCCTGAATCTGGTGCAGACACCTCCCGGTGTGATCAAGAGCGGTACCGTGAAAGTATGCGGACAGAACGTTCTGGAGATGACCTCTAAGCAGCTGGAGAAGATTCGCGGCAAGGATGTTTCCATGATCTTTCAGGATCCCATGACAGCGCTCAATCCCGTAATGACGGTCGGTGACCAGATAGCTGAGAGCATAAAGTACCACGAGGGTCTAAGCGACAAGGAATGCATCCAAAAAGCTATCGATATGCTGGAGCTTGTAGGCATCCAGGGCGTTCGCTCGGTGGAGTATCCGCACCAGTTCTCCGGAGGCATGAAGCAGCGTGTGGTAATTGCTATTGCCTTGGCATGCAGCCCCAAAATCCTGTTGGCGGATGAACCTACTTCTGCTTTGGATGTTACGATTCAGGCACAGGTCCTGGATATGATTCAGGACTTGCGGGAAAAGATGGGCATGGCGCTGCTTCTGGTGACCCACGATCTCGGTGTCGTGGCGAAGATCTGCGATACCGTGGCAATCATGTACGCCGGAAAAATCGTTGAATACGGCACGCTGGAGGAAGTATTCAATACGCCGAAGCATCCCTACACAAAGGGCTTGTTCAACTCTCTTCCGAACATCAGGCACAGGGAGGAAAAACTCAAACCGATCCCCGGCCTTATGCCCGACCCGACGGCTCTGCCGGAAGGCTGTGCGTTCGCGCCGCGCTGCGCCTACGCTGCGCAGGCGTGCGGGAGGAAGTTCGGCATACACTCTTTCGGCGGTACGCACACGGCCTTGTGCGCACGCTATGAAGAGCCTGACTTCGACATTGATTTTGCGCGAGGCGGTGAATCCAATGGCTGACACACTCTTAGAGGTTAAAAATCTGAAGAAATATTTCAAGAGTCCGACCGGTGTGGTGCACGCAGTTGACGATGTCTCCTTTACCATCAATCGCGGAGAGACGCTTGGCATTGTCGGAGAATCCGGCTGCGGAAAGACAACCATAGGAAAGACCGTCATCCGCCTCCTGGAACCGACCTCCGGGGAGGTCCTGTTTGAGGGACAGAATATCTATGACATGAACAAGGCACAGATGCATAAGCTGCGCAAGAAGGTTCAGATCATCTTCCAGGATCCGTTTTCGTCTCTTAACCCGCGCCGTACGGTATTCGACACGATTGCCGAGCCGCTCAGGTATCATAAAATTATACCGAATGCGACAAAAGGAGATATTGAAGCTCGCGTGTTGGAGATGATGAAGACCGTCGGTCTCGCGGAACGTCTCATTAACGCATATCCTCATGAGCTGGACGGCGGACGACGCCAGAGAATCGGTATTGCCCGTGCCCTTGCGGTGGAGCCGAAGTTCATTGTCTGCGATGAACCTGTCTCCGCATTGGATGTATCTATTCAGGCGCAGATTCTAAACCTGCTCAAAGAACTGCAGGAGGAGCGAAATCTGACTTTCGTCTTTGTCACGCACAATCTCGCGGTTGTTAACTATTTTTCCGACAACATCGTTGTTATGTACCTCGGCATGGTAGTGGAAAAAGCGCCTTCCGCAGAACTCTTCGATCATCCGCTGCACCCATATACCCGGGCTTTGTTATCCGCCATCCTTGTGCCGGAGGTAGGCGCGAATCAAAAGCGTGTCCCGCTGCGCGGAGAGCTTTCATCTCCTATCGACCCACCCAATGAGTGCCGCTTCGCCAAGCGCTGCGGCTACTATTGCGAGGCCTGCGACAACGGGATTCCGCCGCTTATTGAAGTTTCCAGGGACCATTTTGTCGCTTGCCATCGGGTTGCCTCTCCGGACAGCAAGTTAGATTGAACCGCACTGCCGCGGTAGAAGAATAAAGATCCGGTTTTGCCGCAGCTCGATACGGTTGTTATCTTGTTTTTTATATGTCTTCTTCCGATTTGGCAAAACCTTATCCCTTGTATCAAATTAACGTTTACTATTGTTTTTAGGAGGAAATGCCATGCATCCGACACGAACTGTCAACATGGACTTGCTTGCCGAAATTGACAAGACAACACTCGACGAAGACCGCCTTCGCTGGCGGGAGGATATTAAACAGGCGCCTTACAAGATTCACACCGATCGTCAAAAATATGCTACAGAATCCTGGAAGGAGACCGTCGGAGAAGACCTGGAGATTCGCCGAGCAAAGTTGTTCCGGAAAATCGCGGATAACGTAGCGATCGACATTCTGGATTACGATCACATTGTCGGCAGAATCGGTCCCACTATAATCGGCAACTATACGGAGATCGACATTGTGGGCGACTATCTGGACGGCCTCTGGAGCGAAGAGGGCATCCAGGCTACACTTCACGATAAAACCATGCTCTCTCACGAGGATTTGGAAATTTTACGCGAGGCAGTGCGGACATTCCGCGGACAAAATCCGGTTGACTGCGTAAACGAGGTTTTTGCCGACGTCCTCGGCGACTGGCCGCGTGACGTCGTCACGGCGCACCTGAAGGATCCCGATCTCTCCAGCGGCAATTTCGGCAACTGCACCAATACATATGACTTCGAAAAGATTCTGACAAAGGGTGTTCGGGCATTTAAAGAAGAAGCGCAGATGCATATCGACGAGTTTCTGCAAAAAAAAGGACAGAACGTGGACTCTTACCTGTTCTGGCGTGCCGCCATCATTGTATGTGACGCCACCATCAACCATGCTCACCGCTACGCATCGCTGGCACGCGAAAAGGCGGCCGCAGAGACAAATGAAGCGCGCAGGGCGGAACTGCTGCAGATAGCGGATATGTGCGAGTATGTTCCGGAGAACCCGGCGCGCAATTTCCGGGAAGCGCTGCAGTCTATGGTTCTCGTAGGTCTCGCCAAGGCAATGGAGCACCCGATGCACAACCAGCCGCAGTGGGGTCGGGGCGACACCTATCTCTACCCGTTCTTTATTAACGATATAAACAACGGAACAATTACCGTGCAGGAAGCGCTCAGCCTGCTTGCAGAGGTTATCGGACGCTGGGGAACCCAGTTGATGGTTCAGAGCGGTCTGCACAAGCAGACGCATCAAATCACCTACGGTATTAACTCCATTAATCTCGGAGGCGTCGGGCCCGACGGCGTTGAGAACGCTAACGAACTGAGCTATCTGTTTTTGCATGCGGTCGGCCTGCTGCATCAATCCTCCCCGACCGTAACGCTCAACTGGTCGAATGCCACACCGCGCTGGTTCCTGAAAAAAGCAATTAAAGTCAATAAGATGACCGGCGGCGGCATCCCGCTTTTTGAAAATGACGACCATATGGTGGAGTGCTTTGTGAAGGACGGTGTCGAGCTCGAGGAAGCACGTACCTGGATCGGACGCGGCTGCGTCTGGCCGGCGCTCCCCCAACGTTCCGAGTACAAGGGAGGCGCCGCGGGCTTTAACTCCGCCGCTTGCTTACAGCTTGTTTTCCATAACGGCGTTGACATTATCACCGGAAAGATGCTCGGACTGGAAACCGGCGATCCGACAAAGTTTGAGACCTTTGATGAACTCTATGACGCATATGTTAAGCATCACTACTATGTGATGCACCGTACTCTTTGGCTCGCCGACATTGCCCGCGAGAGCCAGTATAAATCCATCCGTCTGCCCGCACTCACGGTTTTCTCTCTGCAGCAGTGCATGGACGTCGGCAGAGACACGATGATTCCGGATCCTCTTTGCGAATACGCCATCACGGATCGGGCTATCATTGACGTAGCAGATTCACTGATGGCTGTAAAGAAGCTGGTCTTTGAGGAGAAAAAACTCACAATGGCCGAGCTGCTTGGCGCGCTGAACAACAATTTCGAGGGCGAGCGCGGACAGGAAATCAGACGGATGTGCCTGGCAGCCCCGAAGTTCGGCAATGGCATTGACGAGGCCGACGATTTGGCCGGAAAGATCGGACAGATGTCTTCGGATTCTCTCACCTCCTGGAACCACGACCCGTACCCGCGCTTTAAGTCTGTTCGCGAGGGGCTTTCCTGGCATTTTGCAGCCGGTCTCGGTGTCGGCGCGCTTCCTAACGGCCGCCTTGCTTTTGAGCCGCTCAACGACGGCTCCGCGTCTCCTATGCGCGGCATGGATAAGGAAGGCCCGACCGCAGTCCTGCGCTCCGTTCTCCGGGCGGATTTCGGTAAGGGGAGCTATGTTGTCGCGCTCAACCAGAAGTTCCCGAAAAACGCGCTGACCACCGACGCAAACGTGGAAAACCTCGCCGCCTATACCGATGCTTTTCTCCGCGCCGGAGGTACCCACATCCAGTATAATATCGTTGACAACAAAGAACTGCTGGACGCGAAGGTCAATCCGCAGGAGCATCAGGATCTGATCGTCCGTGTAGGCGGGTTCAGCGCATACTTTGTGCAGCTGTCCGAGCAAATTCAGGACGACGTAATCAACCGGACAGAACAACATTTCTAATCTCCGACGGCCGAGTCGCGGAGATCTGTTCCGACGTTTTCGCCCGGCCATTCTTACGAAGACCGGGCGAATTTTTGTGATTTTTTGTCCGACGCAGCGAAAAACAAGAAATTTCGGGAGGAGAAACATGGTTACACCGAGAGAAAATTTCCTGAATTTTTTACAGGGAAGACACTATGACCGGATGCCGAGTTCGCTGGACAGACATCGCATTCTTCCGGATATAATTCCGGAAAACACAGCGCGAGGCCTTATCCTTGAGCAGACACCTTACACAGGCCCGCTTGGCGGAAAGGATTTCTTTGGCGTTGACTGGGTCTACGAGCCTGAAATCCGCGGCTCCATCGAGACGGGAGCGCTTTTCGAGGATATCGGGGATTGGGAACTTCATGTCCGGTTCCCGGACCTTTCTTCCTTTGACTGGGAGGGCTGCTCATCGCGGAATCGAGAATACCTCAAGACAAACCTCATCATCTTCTCTACAATCTACACAGGTTATTTTGAGCGGCTTATATCTTTTGTGGGATTTGAAAACGCCGCGATCGCACTTGTGGACGAGGACCGGAAACAGGCAGTACACCGCCTGTTTGAAAAGCTTACCGATTTCTATATCGAGTATGCGCGGCTTCTTCACAACTATCTCAATGTCGAATGGATCGAGTTCCACGATGACTGGGGCAACCAACGGAGTCTGATGTTCTCGGCGCAGACACACCGGGAGATGATTTTCCCCTATGTGAAACGCCTTTATGACGCGATGCACGCGGAAGGAATAATGATTGAACAGCACTCCTGCGGAAAAATTGAGGAGTTGGTTCCGAGCATTATCGAGTCCGGCGCGGATACCTGGCGCGGACAGCCCATGAATGACAAGCTTTCGCTGGTTCGCAGATTCGGCAGTACATTCCGTTTTGGCGTGGAGGCATTCGCCGAGACGCCTCTTACGGATGAAGAAGCAATTTCCCTAGTGTCCCATGTTGTTGAAACGTACCGGAATTACCCGGTCTGGATTTTCCTCCCGGGTGAATATACCCCTTACCAATTGGAGCTTATCCGTGAAATGCTGCGAGAGACTCCTGCCGCGGCTTTCTGATCGACGGGCTGCAAGGGACTGTTCCGTTCTCCCTCCGGCGCTGGATGTAACTTTTTGTTTCAGGTCTGCTTACTGTGATATAATCAAGCAGTGCAGCTCCCAAAGCCGCTCACGGCGGCTTACATACGACACATAGGAGGACAAGCCATGAGAGAAGATTATATGGACGTGACGGGCACGGTGTTTAATATCCAGACCTATTCAATTCACGACGGGCCGGGCATCCGCGTGACTGTTTTCCTGAAAGGCTGCCAGCTGCGCTGTAAGTGGTGCGCCAACCCGGAGAGCAACGAGACCTTTCCTCAGCTGATGACATACTCCAGCAAATGTACCGGCTGCGGCACCTGCTTTTCCGCCTGCCCGAAAAACGCCATCAGCCTGAATATCGAGGGCGGCAAAGGGCGGGAGATAACCGACCGGAAGCTCTGCGTCAACTGCGGCAAGTGCATCGAAGCCTGTCCGAATGAAGCCCGCGAAATTGCCGGCAAGACGATGACCGTGCGGCAGGTGCTGGACAAGGTGCTCAAGGACAAGCTTTTTATCGACGCCTCCGGCGGCGGCATGACGATAAGCGGGGGTGAGCCCCTGATGCATCCGGAGTTTACGGCTTGCCTGCTGTACGCGGCGCAGGGAGCCGGGCTGCACACCGCAATTGAGAGCTGCTCGTTTGCAAGCCCGGGTATCGTCGATGAGGTTTTCAAGTACGTCGATCTTGGTCTGCTGGATATAAAACATATGGATTCCGCCGAGCACAGGCGCCTGACGGGTGCACCGAACGAGACTATCTTAGCTAACATCAGGCACATTCATAACGATTTGCATGTCCCGGTAATTATCCGTGTCCCGACGATACCCGGATACAACGACTCCGACGAGAACATTGCCGCAACAGCTCGTTTCACGGCGGAGGAACTGGGAACCGATATTGCAGTGCATCTGCTGCCGTATCACCGGCTCGGAGAGAGCAAGAATGAGAGCCTGGGCAAGAAAATGGATCTGAGCACAGACATCCCCTCGGACGAGCATATGCAGCATCTGCTGTCGATTGTTGAGTCCTACGGGCTGCAGGGCCAGATCGGGGGATAATCGATCGCGTAAACACACGCGGGAAACGCTTTTGGGCTAAGAGGCAACTACGGCTACCGGCATTTTCAAACGTTGTTTTTCCTCGCGGTGTTTACGGAAGCGATGAGAAGCTTTTTCATTTCAACACAGTGTTCGAGTACCGAACTATCGTCGTAATACCCACTTTCAATGAGTAATTCGAGCCAGTATTCGCTTTCAGCACATTCCTTAAGTGCGATCTGCAGCTTGGCGATAAAGTCCGCCGTACCGTGAGCGTAAAAAGCCTCGCGTATATTCGCGCCGACCGAAGTTCCGCTTCGGATAAGCTGATTCGTCAGCACAGTTTCACGCTTTGCAGTTTTACGGCATTACATACCCTGATAATCTCCAGTGCAAACGCTTTCGATTTTGTAAGTAAGGGGCTGTCTTTCATCGCACTTCATACTTATATTACTTCATTCACCGCATCCAACTTCTTACCGATTCACTATTACTTTTTACTTTAAATTCCGAAGACGCGGTTTAAGTAAGAGTGAAAAAGTAATAGGCAATAAGTAAAATTCCGAAGGCGAAGCCTTCGGAATTTTGGTGGGGGAAGGTGGATTCGAACCACCGAAGTCACTGACAACAGATTTACAGTCTGCCCCCTTTGGCCACTCGGGAATTCCCCCATATTAAACTATGTCATTTTCACCGGTGCGGCTTGGAGCTGGTGGACGGACTTGAACCCCCGACCTGCTGATTACAAATCAGCTGCTCTACCGACTGAGCTACACCAGCTTGCCGAAGCACCAGCGAAGATGATGATAACAAAACGGAGTATGTTTGTCAAGCTTTTGTTGAAAACGAAAAAATGCTTTACATGGGGAATACTGACTATTATAATATCCCTGCAATATGCGCCGTACCCGCCCGAGCGGGACGACAGCAGGAGGTATTTATGATGGAAAACATGGCAAACAGACAATCCACGGCAGACAAAACCAGACGCATGGTAGGCATGGCAATCTTCTCCGCAATTATTATCGTCTTGCAGCTCATCGCAACCTTCGTAAAAATCGGCTCGTTTTCTATTACACTGGTGCTGATACCCATCGTAGTCGGCGCCGCGGTCTACGGACCCAGATCGGGTGCCTGGTTCGGCGGCGTATTCGCCTTCATTGTGCTGCTGGGGTGTATCTTCGGCTGGGATGTGGGAGGCAATATTCTTTGGAACGCAAACCCGTTTCTGACCCTGTTAATCTGCTTTATTAAAGGCATAGCCGCGGGCTACGCCGCCGGAATCGTTTACACGGCGATAGCGAAGAAAAATCAGTACATCGGAGTAATTGTCGCGGCAATAGTATGCCCGGTGGTGAATACCGGCTTGTTCTGCGTCGCAATGGCACTGTTTTTCCACGACATTCTTGTCGCCTGGGCTGCCGGCAAGGAACTGCTCTACTACACTATTATCGGGCTTGTGGGAATCAATTTTCTCATTGAGCTTGCCATCAATGTGGTATTGTGCCCGACCGTAGCGCGGATAATAAGAATAGGTAATAAAATATAAGGAAGTGCCTTTATGATTCTTGCCTTTGACATAGGCAATACAAACATACTCATCGGGGGCTTTGAGGGAAACAAGGTCTGCTTCCAGTGCCGCATATCCACCAGCCTCGACAAGACCGAAGCGGAATATGCCGTGCTCATTAAGAATCTTTTTGACCTGTACGAAATCAAAGCGACTCAGGTGGAGGGTTCGATTATTGCATCCGTAGTACCGCCGCTTGTTAATATTATAAGAGGTGTAATGCTTCGTCTGACCGGGTGCAAGCCTATGATTGTGGGCCCGGGCCTCAAGACCGGACTTAAAATTACTATAGGCGATCCGAGTGAACTGGGCGCCGACCTTGTGGTTACGGCTGTTGCCGCACTTAAAAAGTATCCAAAGCCCATAATTATTCTTGATATGGGCACGGCGACCACCTTCTCGGTCATAAACAAAAACAGCGATTTTTTAGGCGTTGTCATATACCCCGGCGTAATGATATCCTTCGACGCGCTTACAGCCCGCACGGCACAGCTCCCGCGCATCTCGTTTGATGAACCCAGGCAGCTCATAGGCACTAACAGCATAGACAGTATGCAAAGCGGGCTCATATACGGCAACGCGGCAATGGTAGACGGGATATGCGACCGCATTGAGGCCGAGCTCGGCGAAAAAGCTACGGTATTGGCCACTGGTGGGCTTTCCGGCAGTATTGTCCCTCACTGCCGCAGGGAGATTATCGTAGATGATGACCTGCTTCTGGAGGGCTTGCGGATTTTATACGAGAAAAACAAAAAATAACCGGCAGCGGCGCGGAGCTTTTCGGCACCGCGCCGCTTCTTTCGGTTCCTGAACGGAGGGCCGGGATACATGAACAAAGAATACTCCTGCGGAGCCGTCATCACGCAGGGACAGGGAAACCGCCTTCGCGTTCTTCTAGTGCGCCATAATGCAGGCCACTGGTCGTTTCCAAAGGGACATATGGAGCAGGGGGAAACCCGGGAGGAAACCGCATTGCGCGAAATACTTGAGGAAACGGGGCTTGTAACACATCTGGATAACGGATTTCGCGCTGTTACCGTGTATTCCCCAAAACCCGACACAATCAAAGAAGTGACCTTTTTTTCAGCCCGCCCCGAAAGCGGGGTCATGCGGGCGCAGCCGGAAGAAATAGCGGAGCTGGGCTGGTACAGTCCCGATGAAGCCGCTTCCTTATTAACCTACGAGAGCGATAGAACCGTACTTAACAAGGCGCTTGAGTATTTGAATAGCCCGCGGTCTTGACAGGGGGCCTTCACGCGCCGTATAATCTGACAACAACACAGATAAAGCTGCCGCCTTGCGGGCGGCTGCTTTTTTTGAGGAGGGCTCCTGTCATGTGGGCTTATGTCTGGCCGCTTCTTTTAATAGTGGCATCCAACACCGTTTATCATATAATATCAAAGTCAACGCCCGCGAACGTCAATCCCTTCGCTTCTCTCGCGGTTACATATTTTATCGGCGCGGCGGCGGTGCTCGTTTTCTTCTTTATCTCACCGGACGGCCGCAAATTCACAAGCGCGTTTAAAGAACTCAATTGGACAAGCTTCGCTATGGGAGCGGCCATCATAGGCCTGGAGGTCGGCTACATATTTCTTTACCGGGCAGGCTGGAACATCAGCGTCGGTTCTCTTGTAGCGAACATATCGCTGGCCGCCGCGCTTCTGATTATCGGAGCCTTATTCTATAAAGAGTCTCTGGGGCTTAAGCAGATTCTCGGTATGGTTTTATGCGCGGGCGGGCTTATACTGATTAACCTGAAATAAAAAGCTTACCATTAAATTGTGGGACCCTCCGACGGAACGGAGGGTCCCTTTGCTATCTAGTGTTCCCATTTTACTGTTTCTGCCGCTATTCAATTCTAACAGCCGGGTCGGCATAATATTGATTAACAAAAAGCAGCTCCGTCGGGAAATTGTCTTTCTTCTGCGCTTCGGTCGTCATACCTTACGGCTTATCCACATATGTTTTAGCATAGTATCCTAAAGGGGGCAAAGGAATGGGAAGCATATACGAGGATATAGCGCGCCGCACGGATGGCTGTATATACATAGGAGTTGTAGGGCCGGTCCGCACCGGTAAGTCTACTTTTATCAAGCGCTTCATGGAAACTCTGGTTATACCGAGGATCGAGAATGTATATGTGCGCGAGAGAGCGCGTGACGAACTGCCGCAAAGCGGCTCCGGAAGAAGAGTTATGACGGCCGAACCGAAATTCGTCCCGGAAGACGCCGTGCGCATTTCCATGGATGACGGCTCGGAATTCGCCGTGAGACTCATCGACTGTGTGGGCTACATGGTAGACGGCGCTTCCGGCGGCACGGAGGACGGCGAGGAGCGCATGGTCACAACGCCATGGTTTGACCACGATGTTACAATGGCGGAAGCGGCCGAGACCGGTACACGAAAAGTTATTTCCGAACACTCGACAATTGGCCTCGTTATGACCACGGACGGAAGCATCACCGAAATACCGAGGTCATCTTACATCGCAGCCGAGGAACGGGTCGTTTCGGAGCTGCGTGAGCTCGGAAAACCTTTCGCTCTGGTGCTTAACTGTGAAAACCCGCGGAGTCCCGACGCGCAGAAACTGCGGAGTGAGCTTGCCGAAAAGTATAATGTTTCCTGTATAGCCGTAAACTGCCTGGAGCTCGGAGGCGAGGATATCGAGGAAATCCTTCGTCAGGTGCTTTATGAGTTCCCGCTGCGCGAGCTTGGGATTTCATTGCCCGCCTGGGTAGACGCGCTGCCGGCCTTACATCCCCTTAAAGCCGAGCTGCTGACCGCCATAAGGGAGAGCTGCGCCGGGATGTGGCGTATAAGGGACGCGGCGCCGGCGGTTATGCGCTTCGGTGAAAACAGCAGGGTCGAATATGCCGACGTTCGCGAGATATATCCCGATACCGGTTGTGTGCTTGCCGAAGCCGATCTGCCGCGGTCGTTGTTTTACGAAACGCTCTCCGAACGCAGCGGCTTTGCCGTAGGTGACGACGGCGACCTTCTGCGCCTGCTTACCGATATGTCCGGAGTTAAGTCGGAATACGACAGGGTTAAGGACGCTCTTGCGCAGGTTCGCGAAACGGGCTACGGCATAGTCATGCCCGGCAGAGAGGAGCTCAAGCTGGCTGAACCCGAGATCGTGCGAAGAGGCGGGCGCTACGCTGTGAGGCTCAGGGCGACGGCACCGTCTATACATATGATACTCGCGAATATCGAAACAGAGGTTTCGCCGGCTATCGGAAGCGAAAGGCAGTCCGAGGACCTTATCAATTATCTCCTGCAGGAGTTTGAAGGAAACACGGGCAAGATCTGGGATTCGAATATCTTCGGAAAACCGCTGTTTGATATTGCGGCGGAAAGCCTGACGGGAAAGCTTGAAAAGCTGCCGGAGGACGCGCGCGGAAAACTTCAGGAAGCTCTGCAGCGCATAGTAAATGAAGGCAGCGCCGGTCTTATCTGCATTATTCTCTAGCAGCAGCGCGGATCTGTTTGCAGAAAGGCCCGGAACCTGTCGTTCCGGGCCTTAACAACTATATCTTAATATACCGCTTATAACTGCTTCTGAGCGTTTATCTTTATGCCGGGGCCCATTGTGGAGGCGGTTACGCAGCTCCTTATATACTGGCCTTTGGCGGCGGAGGGTTTCGCCCTGATAATCGCGGTTATGAGCGCCGTATAGTTTTCCATCAGCTTGTCCGCGCCGAAGGATACCCTGCCTATCGGGCAGTGGATAATGTTTGTTTTATCGAGTCTGTACTCGATCTTACCCGCTTTTACCTCGGCGATTGCCTGGGCAAGGTTGGGTGTGACGGTTCCGGCCTTGGGAGTGGGCATAAGGCCCTTGGGTCCCAGGACACGGCCCAGACGGCCGACTACGGACATCATGTCGGGGCTGGCAATAGCGACATCGAAATCAAACCAGTTTTCGGTCTGTATCTTCTGAGCAAGCTCCTGTCCGCCGGCGTAATCGGCTCCGGCATTCAGGCACTCCTGTATACGCTCTTCCTTGCAGAATACCAGAACCTTGCGGGTTTTGCCGGTTCCGTGGGGAAGCACTATGGCTCCGCGAACCTGCTGGTCGGCGTGACGGGAGTCGACGCCGAGCTTAACGTGAAGCTCGACCGTCTCGTCGAACTTGGCTTTTGCGGTTTTTGTCAACAAATCAAAAGCTTCTCTCGGATCGTACTGCACCGTGCGGTCAACGAGTTTGGCGCTTTCTTTATAGTTTTTTCCTCTGAACAAGTCTTATATCCTCCTTAATGTGGTGTGTCGGAAAAATCCTCCCACTGCGGTAAGTCAGTCGACTACCGTTATACCCATGCTGCGCGCCGTACCGGCGATCATGCTTTCTGCCGAATCAAGGCTTGTGGCGTTCAGATCGGGCAGCTTCTGCTCTGCAATCCTGCGCACCTCGGACCTCTTAATCGTGGCAACCTTGTCACGCTGAGGCACTCCCGAGCCCTTTTCGATGTTGCAGGCCTTCTTTAAAAGAACGGCGGCGGGCGGAGTTTTTGTGATAAAGGTGAAGCTGCGGTCGGAGTAGACCGTGATCACCACAGGGATAGTCAGTCCCATATCGTTTTTGGTTCTCTCGTTGAACTCTTTGGTGAACGCGGCGATATTAACGCCGTGCTGTCCGAGGGCAGGGCCTACCGGGGGTGCCGGAGTAGCTTTGCCGCCGGGAATCTGAAGCTTTACGTATCCAACGACCTTTGTTGATTTTTTAGCCAATTGAGTTTACCTCCCAATGTATTGTGGTTAAGCGCCCGCTCGGGCGCCGTTTGGCGGAGGCCCGGCCTCCTCCCACGTAAAAAGAACGACTGTTTTGTATAAAGCGGTCTATTTGAGAGCTTCGACCTGGTCCAGCTCCAGATCAACCGGCGTCTCTCTGCCGAACATGGAAACTACCACTCGCACGCGGTTTCTGTCCACATCGACTTCATCGACAGTGCCGAGGAAGCCGTCAAGCGGACCATCCACAACCTTAACCTGGTCGCCCTCCGCGTAGCCGACGCGGATTTCCCTCTTTTCGACGCCGAGAGAAAGTATTTCCTCCTCGGTAAGAGGAACGGGTTTGGAAGCGTTGCCGACAAAGCCCGTCACGCCGCGGACGTTTCGCACCAGATGCCAGCTCTCGTCGGTCATAATCATCTTGACGAGGACGTAGCCGGGGAATATCTTGCGCTCTACGGTTTTTGTTTTTGAATCGGATATTTCCGTGACGGTTTCGACGGGTATGCTTACTTCCTGGATAAGATCCTGCATTTTACGGTTTTCGGCAGCCTTGTATATGGTTGCCTGTACCGTGTTTTCATAGCCGGAATAGGTGTGGATGACATACCATTTTGCGGATTCAGCCATTTGTTTTACGGCTCCTTTCGCGCTTGTGCATCAGGCGCCGAGACCTATGAGAAAATCAACGATTAACATGGCAACCTGGTCAAATGCCCATAGGACTACGCCCGTGACGATCATAACGGCGCAGGCGACGATGGTGTTGTTGAGCGTCTGCTTTTTTGTAGGCCACACGACCTTTTTCAGTTCGCTTTTCATTTCGCGGAACCATTTTTTCAAACGCTTCCAGACACGTACAAACCAGTTTTCCTTTTTGTCCGCGCTCTTTTTAGCTGCGTTTCTCCTGGCCTGAATGGCTTCGTTGCGCCTGTCGAGCTTTTTCTGCCTTTCGGTCTTGGCAGGGCGCGAGGATTTCAGGGCCTCGTTTTCTTTAGCCATCAATTTACCTCCCGCCCTACTTTGTCTCGTTGTGTACGGTATGCTTGCGGCAGAAACGGCAGTACTTGTTCATTTCGAGACGGTCAGGCGTATTCTTCTTGTTCTTAACGGTGTTGTAGTTGCGCTGCTTGCATTCGCTGCATCTCAATGTAACTTTTACGCGCATTAGTTGCGGCACCTCCTTTAATGTTGCTCCACTCGGAGCGGCTGCCTCCCTGATACGGCTTGCGGGCATGGCTGGACAGTCCTCTCTGCCGACAGGTGCAAGTACTATACCACATATGATCGGGTAAAATCAAGTTCTTTTTTCAAACGTCTCTATCACGACTTTCCGACACATGAAGTTTATCTTTTTTTACTCTTATCAATACGTTTTTTGAAGTATTTAACAAGCTCATACCAGAAAACTGCGACGGCCGCGGCGCCGAGCACGGTTAAAAACTGCGCGGCGGAAAGCGGCGCAAGCTTTAGGAAGCCCGACAGCGGAGTATAAATTATGACCGGAAGCATTGCCGCGGACACGCAGAGTATTACCCACATAAAGGCATCTTTCGCCAGCTGTCTGAGCGACAGGAGCGCGCTGTCATGTTCGGAGCTGTTTTCTATAACGAGAAATATATTCGAGAATATAACAACACCCAGCCCCATTGTCCTTGCCGTCTGAGCGTTCATCACGTTTCCGGCGAGAGTGTAATAATACAGCCCGAAGGAGGCGGCGAATATAACGAGGCCCTGCACTACGCCCTTAATAAGAGTGTTCGAATCCAGCAGCTTTAAGCCGGGAGCTCTCGGCGGGCGCTCCATTATGTCTTTTTCGGCGGGCTGGCGTTCCAGAACTATTGAACATGTAGGGTCTATTATGAGCTCCAGAAGCACCACATGCAGCGGCAGAAGCAGCAGCGCCGCCGGTGCGACGCCCAACAGCGGAGCGAGCAGGGATGAGAGCGCTATAGGTATGTGAACGGCGAACACGTATCCGACAGCCTTGCGGATATTATCGTAGATACGCCTGCCATCCCTTACCGTCTCTACTATTGTAGTAAAATTATCATCCATTAATACAAGATCCGCCGCTTCCCGGGATACCTCGCTTCCGCGTTTGCCCATCGCTATGCCTATATCCGCGTATTTCAAAGCAGGAGCGTCGTTTACTCCGTCACCGGTCATGGCCACTACCTCGCCGTTTGCGCGGAAGGCCCGGACTATGCGCATTTTATGCTCCGGTATAACCCGGGAGAAAATGCTGACGGTTTTCACGGCCTCTCTTAGCTCTTCATCCCCCATCGCGTCGAGCATGTCGCCGTTAATGATATTGCCGCTGTTTTCCATGCCTATCTTCCGGGCAATAGATGAAGCGGTGATGCCGTTGTCTCCCGTGATCATCACAACCCTGATACCCGCGCGCGCGCACAGGGCTATATCTTCTCCCACGCCCTCTCTGGGAGGATCGGCAAGCCCCGCGAGGCCTTTTAAAGTCAGGCGATAGTCGCCGAGCGCTGCCGGTATCCCCATTTTCTCATCCACCGGTGCCGACGCTACCGCGATAACCCTGAGCCCTTCCA